>Ga0209804_1000863_pt1 | contig 21674 bp, 15 predicted proteins | sample GraSoiAngelo_139_FD_185896 | JGI IMG/M metagenome (GOLD analysis project Ga0209804, IMG submission 185896) | Grasslands soil microbial communities from the Angelo Coastal Reserve, California, USA - 14_0929_12_20cm (SPAdes) (version 2) | ecosystem: Environmental > Terrestrial > Soil > Grasslands ... | reverse complement strand
GTTGGAGGCGAAGATGATGCGCTTGCCGTCCGGATGGAAAAACGGCGCAAAGTTGGCGGTGCCGTTGCGCGTCACCTGCCGCTTGTTGCGGCCATCGGCCTCCATTACGAAAATCTCGAAGCGCTTCGGGCGCAGAAGGGAGGTCTTGAGCAGCTCCTGATAATCGGTCTTCTCCTCGGGCGTTTCCGGGTGGAAGGCGCGATAGACGATCTTCTTGCCATCGGCGGAGAAAAATGGCCCTCCATCGTAGCCCAGCTCAGTGGTCAGGCGACGCAGGTTCTTGCCGTCCGGATCCATTGTGTAGATGTCGAGGTCGCCGTTGCGCAGAGAAGTGAAAACAATCTTCTTGCCGTCGCGCGAGATAGTGGCCTCGGCGTCGTAGCCGGGATTGTGAGTCAGGCGTTTGACGCCCGACCCATCGGCGCGCGCGCTGTAGATCTCAAACTCCGGAAAAAGTTTCCAGACGTAACCCTTGCTATAGTCCGGCGGCGGAGGGCATTCGGGGCTAGAGGCGCGTGTCGAGGAGTAGACGATTCGCTTGCCGTCCGGAAAAAAGTAGCCGCACGTGGTCTTGCCACCCCCGGTCGAGACCATACGCTTGTGCCCGCCGGCGAGATCCATCGCGTAGATCTGGTCGCAGCGCCCCTCGCCCACCGAGGCCTGAAAGATGAGCTGCTTGTCGTCAGCCGAAAAGTAGGCTTCGGCGTTCTGCCCTCCGAAGGTGAGCTGCCGAACGTTGCGCAGGTGCCTCCGCTCCTCGGGCAACAGCAGGCTCGCGTCGTCCTGGGGCGATGCCACAGATACATGCGCCTGCGGCCCCACGCGAACTAGGCCAGAGGCGAGCAAGATCATGAGCAAGGGCGCAGACAGAGTCTTCATCTTCATCCGGACGCCTGAGTGTTGCCGCAGGGCAGCAAGAATCCTGTCCTACCGGAGCGGCCATTGTAGCGCCGGAGAAGACTCTGCGTAACTAGATATGGCTCCGCGCTGTTTCTAAGTCCGGAACAATCGCCCGCCTGTCATCGCGAACGCAGGGATGATGCTCCAGCACGGAACAACAGTTGAGATCACAGTCTATGATCCCAAGCTTCTTGAGTGATCTCCTCGAGCCTTCCGGGGACACGCTTCAGCTTTCTTCCACGGGTTCAGGATGGATGGTGACGCGGAAGATCTGCGGGAATTGCTCCTTGACGCGGTCTTCGAGGCCAGCAGTGACGTCGTGCACCCGCGTAATGGGCAGGTTGCCGTCCATCGAGCAGTGGCACGACACCAGGATCTTGTTCTCCACCTGCCGCGCGTGCACCTCGTGGCAGTCCACCAACTCGCGGTACTCGCTGCGCAGGCCGTTGATGTGTCGCTCTACCTCTCGGGAGAGCTCCTGCATTTCACCGGGCATACGGTCGGCTGCGGGAATATGCGCGCCCAGCGGCTCGATGTGGATATTCACCGAAGCGCCGAGGCGGTCTTTGGCTTGGCCGGCCACTGCGGGAAGCTGGCGAATCTCCTCTTCAAGCTCGCTGGCGCGGCGATGAGCGTCGCGGAGACTCAATTGCTCGTCCACCTCGAGATGTAGCTCAACGAAGAGCCGGCCGTCGAGCTGCTGCGCGGAGAGGTCGTGGATGGCGAGCCCGCGCCGCTGGGCAGTGGCGCGAATGGCGTCAAACAGATGCTCGCCTGAATGCGCGCGGGGCTCCATGTGCACCATGACGTCGGCGGGCACAATCTCGGCGATGCGGCGCTCGACCGCGTCGCTGGTGGCGTGCACTTGCTCGAAGCTGGCCGTGCGCGGCACGCCGATGGTGACGTCGACGAAGTGGTGGTGGCCGGCGCGGCGCACGCGCACACGCTCGGTGCGCAGCACTCCCTCGAGCTCATCCACTGCTGCGGCGATGCGTTGCTGCAGGCCCGCAGGCGCGGCGTCGAGCAGCGCGTCTACGGTGCGTTTGCCCAGCCGCGAGCCCACCCAGATGATCAAGCCGGCCACGCCCAGAGCCGCGAGCGGGTCGGCCTTGTCCAGCCACGGGAGGTTGTATCGCCGGCCAACCCAAGCGCAGCCAATGCCGAAGATCACCACCGTGGTGCTCCAGACGTCAGTGGCGAAATGCAGCGCGTCAGCCTCGAGCGCTTCGCTCTGGTATTTCCGCGCCACACGCTCGAGCGCTCGCGAGCGCGCGACATCGAGCAGCGCCATCATCGCGAGCAGGCCGATAGCCAGCAGTCTCGGCTCGATGTGCACTTCGTGGAAGAGTAGGCGGCGAAAAGCTTCCCAGATGACGTAAAGCGCGGTCAGCAGCAGCAGGCCCGTCTCCACGAAGGCCGCAAAGCTTTCCACCTTGGCGTGGCCGTAGGGGTGGTTGGCGTCGGCGGGCTGGTCGGAGACGCGCACAGACAGATAAGTAACAATCGCCGCGATCAGGTCGAGACCCGAGTGCAGCGCCTCAGAAAGAATGCCCAGGCTGCCGGTGGCCACCGTGAGGAACACCTTGAGCGACACCAACAGCACCGCCGTTCCCACCGAGGCCAGCGCCGCGATTTTCTTCTCGCGCACTCCTTCCGCTCTGCTCACGCGCGCACCAAATCTTGATTATACGCGGCCCAGAGGGCTCCAAGTATCACCTAGTAGGTATTCAAACCCGTCACCGCTTCGAGGAACCTGGCCGCCCTGGAGCATAAGAGGGCGGGCCTAGGCCGCCCCTAAATTCGACATGCTCCCGGGATACGTGGCCCACTATAGCAACAAACCCGAACAGCGCGGAGTCCTGGCAGGCGCAAGAGACTCACGGGGCGCCGGCGCGGAGTGCCAAGACGGGAAGAGTTTCTTCTCAGAGCACCGGCGACAGACTCAGGCGAGAATCTTCTTCCTTAGATCGGCGCGGGCGTGCCATCATCAAAACCCAAATGAGTGTGCGTATGCCTCCAACTGTTTCGCCCGAACGTCCCGCCGACGCAGTTCCTTCCGAAGCTTCGGGCGCCGAGACGCGTCTCGCTGTCATGTTCGCCCTCATCGCGCTGGTCTTGGCCGCGGCCATTGATGGGTTTCTGATCGAGCCAAAGTGGATCGTCGTTAACCAGTACCACGTCGCGGCGCCCCTAAGTTTCCGAGGCCCGCTGAAGATCGCGCATCTCTCCGACCTGCACACCAAGGGAATGGGCCGCCGCGAACGCCGCCTGCTCGAGCTGCTTAAGGCCGAGCAGCCCGATTTGATTGTCGTGACCGGCGACACGTTGCATAGCTCAGCCAACTACAAAGCGGTCCACGAGCTGCTGGGGCAGTTGCACGCGCCGTTGGGAGTGTGGGTAGTGCGGGGGAACTGGGAGAACTGGCATCCGGTGAAAGACGAGCGCGGCTTTTATGCCTCGGCCGGGGTCAACTTCCTGGTCAATGAAGCCCGGCCAGTGCGAGGAAATGTTTGGGTGGTAGGACTGGATGATCCCTCGTCGGGCCATCCGCATCTGGACCAGGCACTGGAGGGGGTGCAGGCCGATGCCTACACGATCGTTCTCATGCACTCGCCCGCTCATTTCAAGCACGTGGCCGGCCACTGCGCGTTGGCGCTGGCCGGCCACACTCATGGCGGCCAGGTGCGTATACCGTTCGTGCATCCGTTTTGGCTGCCCCGCGGTTCCAGTGATTACTTGGAAGGATGGTATCAGCAGGAGGGATCAAAGATGTACGTGAGTCGCGGCATCGGAACCTCGGTTCTGCCGCTGCGTTTCCTGTGCAGGCCTGAGTTGGCCATCGTGACGTTGGGAAAGTAGGTCTCCCGAAACCTGGGAATCCCATCCCGCAGCAGTCTCGCGCCCGCTCCATAATCCGGTGCGCCGGAGCGCATCCAGCAGAGAACCAGCAAACGTCAGCGGGAGAATACCTTGCTAACGCTCTGGTAATATTGTAGTGTCTCGTTCACCCCGCTTTGGAGAACAACCAATGAAACTATGGCGCCTTCTTGTCGTCCTAGTGCTCTTGGGGGTCGCTGCGAAGTGTGCGGCGCAGACCGCGCCTGCTGCGGATTCTTCGGCGGTGGTCTGGAAGGCTATGTGGCAGCCAGCTTTCGACGCGAGCAAATCCGCCAGCGTCAAAGACCTCACACTCGAGCGCGACCGCATCCGTCTGACACTCGCGGACGGCACCCTCCAGTTCACCCAACCGGTGAACGGCCTCGTCTTTGGCGCAACCTTCCGTGGCCATGGGCGGTTGCAGGTTTCCGTGCCCAATCGCATCGAGGAGGAGCAGTTGCGCCTGTTCACCAAGCAAGACGGCTTGGACATGGAGTTCACGGAGGCCACGTTCTGCTTCACCGACAACACCTTCAACGAAGTGGCGGCCAAGGTCCAGTGGGCCGCCTCCGGTCCGACGGCCGATGACCTCTACACCAGCCGCCAGCAGCAACGCGAAGACGTGGGCGCTGAACTGCTGCCCCGCCTTTTCAAGAGCGTGCTTTCGACAGACCGGCAGCGCACCGCACTGTTCGCTGCGGACCTCAAAACGAAAGATCGCGGCTGGATCCAGGCGCGCTTCGACGCGCTTGAACCTGAGGAGATCACCGTGGGGCGCTGGGCCGACGTGGGGATACGCAAACACTTCGACATCTGGTTGAGCTTTCCGGCCGGTGGCCGCGGCGCCGCGGAGGCCTGGCACGACCCGCTGGCCCGAGAAGATTTCAACATCCGCAGCTACGTCATCAATGCCACCGTGACCGGCGGCGCGGAGCTGGCGGCGACCACACGGATGACGCTCGAGCCGCGCCTGGCCGGGGAGCGCGTGCTGCTGTTTTTCCTGGACTCGAACCTGCGCGTGGATTCGGTGAAGGACGCGCAGGGCCATGCGCTGGCGTTCTACCAGGCGCGCGAATCGAAGGACCGCGTCCAATCCTACGGCGAATATGTTGCCGTGGCGCTCCCCGAGCCGACGAAAGCGGGCCAGAGCCAGACACTGGAGTTCCGCTACGCGGGCAAGCGCGTGGTGCGCAAGGTGGGCGCGGGCAACTATTTTTGCGAGAGCTTCGGTTGGTACCCCGCGCGGGAGAACAGTTTCGCCTCCCGCGCCGATTTTGAAATCAACTTCCGCAGCCCAAAGAAGTACACCCTGGTGGCCACCGGAAACAAGGTGAGCGAGACAACCGACGGCGACTGGCTGATCACTTCTTGGAAGAGCGACCCGCCGCTGGCCGTGGCGGGCTTCGCCTTCGGCGACTACAAAGTGTACAACGAGAAGGCCGGAACGGTGGACATCGACATCTACGCCAATCGCCAACCCGATGATTTCATGCACAGCATCGAGCAAGTCACCGAGGGCTCGCTGCCGGGCGAATCGACCTTCGGGATGCCGGCAATGGGGTCGCTCAGTCCATCGGTCATGGCCAAGACGATGGGCATCGAAGTGGCCAACACCGTCCGGCTATTTGAGCTCTATTTCGGCCCCTATCCCTACAAGCACCTGGCCGTGACCAATATCCCTTACTCGTATGGCCAGGGCTGGCCCGGCCTGCTTTATCTGTCCGCGCTGTCGTTCCTCGACTCAACGCAGCGCCACAATCTGGGCATCAGAGATAACATCCGGCTCACCGACTTCTTCCGGGCACACGAGAGTTCCCACCAGTGGTGGGGTCACCGCGTCGGTTGGAAGAGCTACCACGACCAATGGCTCTCGGAGGGCTTCGCGGAATTCTCAGGCTATCTCTACATTTTGTACCGTCAGAATCAGAAGGAATACCTCAATCGCCTGCGCCTGGCCCGGCAGGATCTGGCTGCACGCGACCTGCACAATCACGTCTATGAGTCGGTGGGGCCAGTGTGGATGGGCCGGCGTCTGAGCTCGTCGGTGTCACCCCGCGGCTATGCGACCGTGATTTATGTGAAGGGCGGCTACATCCTGCACATGTTGCGCATGATGCTCTATGACCCGCGCAACCAGGAACACGACCAGCTCTTCCAGACCATGATGCGAGACTTCTGCAAGACCTATGATAACAAGGCCGCATCCACCGAAGACTTCAAGGCCATAGTCGAAAAATACATGACGCGGGCGATGGACCTCGAAGGCAACCATCGCATGGACTGGTTCTTCCGCCAGTACGTCTATGGGACCGGCGTCCCGCACTATGAGTTTCGCTACCAGACGCAGAACACTCCCGAAGGCAAGGTGAAGATCCTCGGCAAGGTCACGCGCAGCGGCGTGCCCGACGACTGGATGGATACTTTGCCGCTCTATCTCCACAAGGGCGGCGGAGCGATGCGCATCGGGTTTGTCAACGCGACGAAGCCGGAGACGACTTTCGAGTTCCTGATGCCCAGCCAACCGGAAAAACTATCGCTGAATTACAACGAGGACGTCTTGGCCGAGATCAAACAGTAGGGAGTTTCAAGTCAGGGGGGTCCAGGCGATCCTTCAATTCAAATTTCACGGGAGAATTCTGCTCGGGAGCCGTACGTGACATCGGCGCGTACCTCATGGATGCCATTCTCGGCTGAAGGCAGCAGAAAGCCCGCCCAGCCACCGACCTATTGTAGGGGCCGTTTCAATCCTTTAATTAATGCGGCGGGCAATGGCATCGTCACCCCTCGTCCGCCGCGGCGGACGAGGGGTCTCTCTGAGAGATTCTTTGCGGCGGGGCCGGAATCTTCGATTGCTTCAGGCGCATTAGCGCCTTGATCGCGCGCCGCAATTTGAAGCGGACCGCATGCAGCAGCGCTCCATACCCGCGGCGCGAGAAGATGTACCCCTCGAAGCAGCCACGGGTTTCGTTCGCCCACTGGGCTTCATCAGGAGCCCAAGGCCCGGTGAAATCGAATTCGCGCAGTTGCCGCGCCTGGTGCTCGAGCAGGATGGCCTGAACAAGAAGCAGGCCGGGGCCGAACCCCCTGAACTCTTCGTTATAGGCGGCTTTGGGCAGGAAATAGCGCCCGCGGTAGCGAAGACCGAAGTGCGCTGAGACTACCTCGCTGTTCAACTCCAGCGAATCCAGCGAAAGGTACCCGAAGCGTGAGGCGGCCGCCGCGACCTCATCGTAAAATTGGCGCCGCTGTGGATCCTGCGCAATCGCAGTGCCGCGCCTGCCCTTCCAGCCCGAAGCTTCCAAGTCATAAAAGCGCTGCAGCACCTCCGGGTGGGCCCGGACAAAGCTTCGCAAGGCTAGCGGTCCGAGGGCTTGGAGCTTCCGGCGGCGGCGCTGCAGCTTCGCACGAAAGTCCGCCTTGCGCCCGGGGAACCAGTTCTGCGGGGCTCCATTCTCCCCTGGCAGCGGAACATACACACACCGCCAACTTTGCACCGATTCCACGAGGTACTCATCCCCCCGCGCCGCTCGCAGCAGTTGTTCGAGCGTGCCGCCCTCGTACCCGTAGGGCAGGTCGATCAAATCCCACCCAGGGAGGTCGCGCAGCCGGCGCCACACCGCGAGCACGGCCGCCTCTCCCTCTGCGCCAGCGCCACGGACCATGTCGAAGCGGACACAGTGCACGTTGGCAGCGCTGCGAAGCTTCCGGACCGGCAGGCCGCAGAGAAAACCGCGCTCCTCGATCAGCGGCAGCACCGCCCGGAGCCGGCCATCGACCCTGGCGGTAATGAGCACAAGCTTGGCTCGGGGCGCAAATGCCCGCAAGTAGGCGCCCACCCATTCCGGCCGGCAAAAAGGCTGGTCGTTTGGTTCTTCCTCGCAGAGCCCTCTCCACTCCTCGGCCAACGCGTCGATCAGTTCGACGCCACCGGTTTGCACTTCTGCGGTGGGTGCTTGCGGGCCGGCAATTTCAGGCGCTTCGGGGGGCGGATCGACGACGGCTGTGCCCTGTTTGGTCGGGCCCCAACTCGCAGGTCCGTCCGGGGGTCTCGCGCTTGTATCAAGATCCGACTTTCGCTCGAATGCGAATCGGAGGAGCGAGGCTGCTTGCCGATAGGCAAGACCAGAGCCAAAGAGAATCAAAGCGAGACGTGGCAGCTCGCCGACGTGCTGCGGCAGATCCAGCATTTGAAGCATTTATAGTTGATCTGCTGCCCGGTCCCAATGGTACGAAGGGACTAACCCCGAAGACCAAAGTAACGAACAGGTTTGACCGACACGACTGGAACCGATGCGAATGGGTGTGGAGGCCTCCTAGCTGATGGGCGGAGGCGGGAGGAGCGGCAAGCGGCGCGGCTCGCCGCGCGCGCCGCGTACTTCCACTTCATCCAATAAGAGTGAGGGGGCCGCGACGGCACTGGGCAAACCGTTCTGCGCCGAGCCGAACGCCGCGAGAGCGGTGCCGCTAAACCCCGCCGCTTGGTTCTGCTGGAAGCTGAAGACAGCGGTGTCTTTTCCGACACCGGCGAGATTACGCAAGGCCCGGAGGTTGAGGCCGGTCAGCCGCGCGCCGCGCACAAGCTCCTCGCGGCCGTCGGCGACATACACCCGATAGACCAGCAGCGGCAGGCGGTCGCCGCTCGCTGCTCCCGCCGCGAGACTCCCAATCATATCCGAGAGGTCTTCTTGGCGGTGAACGCTCAGCGCTGGATTATCCATCCGCCGGACCAGCAGGCACGCGGCGCGGCCTTCTTCGCGGCACTTGTCCAGAAACTTCTTGCGCAGCTCGGCGGGGCCCTGCGCCTCGCTGGAGCTGAAAATCAGATTGCTCATCGCGGGCCGTGCGTCGCCCAAGAATGAGGCGCGGCCATGGCCATTCGAGTGATCAAAATCCGGGCCGGGGCGGCGCGACATCAGCAGGCGGCGCAGGATCCCGTTGTCCACCAGCACGGCGCGCTCGCCGCGCACTCCTTCCTCGTCCACCTCGTAGCTGCCCAACAGCGACTGGCCCTGGAATTCCTTGGCAGTGGGATCGTCCACCAAAGTTACGCTGGCCGGCAACACTCGTGTGCCGATTCGCCCTCCGGTCCATTCGCTCCGCCCGCCCATGCGTTCCATGATCTGGTCAAACATGGGTAGCATCGAAAGGGGCGGGCGCGCCCCGCTCAGCGATGGCCCCAGCATCTGCGCCAGCAGCGAGCCGGCCGCCGGCGCCTCAAACAGCACCGGCCCTACATAGTCCTGCGCCGGCGGTGCCTCCCCCAGCGCAATCAACTCCTTGGCAGCGCGTTCAATTTCCTTGCGGGCTGCATCGGCCGACGGTAACTCCGCCGGCCGACGCGCGTAAGCCGCATAGAAGTTGTGTAAGGGCATGCCATCGCCGGCTTGCGTTTCCAGACTGGCCTCGATGGCTGCCAGGCTCCGGCTGACGCGGATCTCGGTGCCCTCGCTGTTCATCAAGTAGGAAGTCGCGTAGGTCAGGTGGTAGGTGACGCGCGTACTATAGATCTGCGGGTAGGCGCGGAGTGCGGCGGAAATGGCTTTGGCTTCCTCCTCCCAGTTGCGCGCCGTCCAATCCGGTTCCAGCCGAGGCGCAACCAGCACCACCGGCTTCTCCCGCGAGAAATCGTCGATATTAGGCGGCTGGGCAAGGCTGCGCAGGAAGCCTCGCTTATTGGCCAGGCTAACTAACGCCTCCTTGTAGGCCTGGTCGGTCGCTAGCCACAGGTCCTGCCGGAGCGATTCGTAGTCGCGGTCGATGCCCACCTGGCCGGTGGAGCCGATGAAGCCGCGGAAAGCTTCGTCGGTGATGAAATTCGAGCTGTCGAGTTTATAGTCGCCGACACGCACCTCGACGCTCATGAACCGGTTGCGCGAAGTGATGGTGTTTACGAGCGCTCCGAACTCGGCGCTGATTGTCCGCCCATCCAGATCCAGCAGGCGGTATTGAATGTAGAACGGCCGCTCGGAGTTCGGCGCCACCAGCCGCTCCCGCGCGCGAGTCAATTCGTCGCGCATGGCTTGCAGAGTCTTGTCGGAATCGCCTGGCTGGACGCGCTGGGCAAATGCAGGCCCCGCATGCGGCAAAAGGAGCGCCGCGGCAAACAGCAGCTTGGCAGCCAACCGTAGCATCTGCGCCCTTCGGTTTTGCCGCCTCACTGCCGCGCTCCTCTGGCAGACTCGGGACGCGCTTTCGCCTGCGGGTCATGCAAGGGTGGCGGTAGGATGGGCGGCTTGTCGGTGGAGGTCTGTTTCTTCTGCACCTCCATCTCGGAAATCAGGATTGCAGGGGAAATCGCCGCCACCGGGACCGAGCCCGACTCGGCGCCGCAGTAGCCATTGAACACCTCGGGGGTGTCGCCGGTGGCCAGAATCTTGGTCAGCGAAACCAGCGGCGTGCCGACTATGTCCACACCGCGCACCAGCTCGTCTGGCCGCCCGTCGGGATACACCTTGAACACCACCAGCGGCAGCACCTGGAACGCCTGCGGCTGGCCGCGTCCGGTGAAGGTGAAGCCGCCGGCGATGTCGTCAATCAGCAGGCCGAAGGGTTTGCTCTGCCGCTTGATCTCCTCGATCAGCATTTGGCGCAGTCGCGTGTTGCTCACCTGGCGGCTGCTCTCGACGATCAAGTTGCCCTGACGCGAAACCGGGGCGAAGCCGATTTGGCGCCGCCCGTGGCCGTTCGACTGCGGAAAACCTATGAGTGGCGAGCGGGACATCAAGAAACCACGCAGCACGCCCTTGTCCACCAGTTTCACGCGCTCGCTCCGCACTCCTTCATCATCGAACGGGTAATAGCCCAGGAGCACGGTCGAACCCACACGCTTCGCGGTCGGGTCATCGCTCACGGAAAGAAATTCGGGCAGGATTTGCTCTCCTACCTTGCGGGCGAACGTCTGGCCCTCGGTGATGTCCTTCTGCCGGTGACCCTCGGCGCGATGGCCGAAGACTTCGTGGAAGAAAACCGCCGCCGCGCGCCCCGTTAGCATCGCCGGCCCGGCGTAGGGTTCCACCAGTGGTGCCGCCACCAGCGCCTCGAGCTCCTTCCGCATGGCCTGGGCTTGTGCCAGAACCGTCCCGTTGTCGGGGGCGCCGGCCGGATCGGTCCAATCGAAGTTGTAGTAGCGGCTGATATCCATCCCGTCGGGCGCTTTGCCCTGAATGAACAGCTCCAAGCGGTAGCGCAACTGCCCGAACTGCAGCCGGGTGCCTTCACTGGTGGCCTGATACTGGTTCTGGGCCAGCGCGCTGAAGGTCACGATAGAATTCAGAATCGCGGGCGAGTCGCGAAATGCGCGGGTATAGACGCGCACTTTCTCTTCCCAAGGCCGACGATCGAGTTGGAAGGAGACGCGCGGGCCGTAAGAGGTGTGCGCCTGCTCGCGGGAAAAGTCAGGCGCCTGGCCTTCGGCGGTCTCCACCTTCACTTCCTTTCCTGTCTTGATCTTGATCAGCGCCTCGGCCGCCGCGCGGTATTGCCGGTCGGTTTCGAGCCAGATCGCGCGGCGCAGCACGGCGGCGGCGTCTTCGATCGGCACGGATGAGCCAGGGCTGGGGGAGAAGAAGCTCTGGCGGTCCCCCACCTTGCGCGTGTTGTCCAGCGGGTAGCTGCCAGCGCGAACTTGTACTTCCAGCCACCGCGTGCGGCGTTCCTCGCTGGAGAGCAGCGCGCCGTTCGACCCCATCACCTCGGCCCGCTGCGTCTCACTGACGGTATAGTCGATGAAGTACGCCGGTGGGTCGGCTTTGCCCAACACTGCCATGGAGCGGCTGAGTTCCTCATCCATGGCTGCCAGCACGGGCGATGCCGCGGCCGATTGCGATGTTCCTTGGGGCAGAGAGGCACCTGCCCCAGCCAGGCAAACAGAAATCAGAACCAACAAACTGGGAATGAATTTGATATGCCCCGTCCCGGCATTGCGCGCGGAACAAAGCCTCTGTGCCCTCAGTGGAAGTCTCATCGCCAAGTGAAGCCCGCTAGTCTATGACAGTTTGCCCCGAAATCTCAAATCGGTGGCGTGGTAGGATGCCCAGCCGATTACCCCAAGTGTCTGGAGCTAGGGTCGGGATCCAGTCCCTTTCCAGGAGAGTTAGATGCGCGCCATGGTTGTTCGGCGGTATGGGCCGCCCGAAGTTTTTGAGTACAGCGAAGTTCCTGATCCGCAACCCGCTGCGGGCCAAGTGCTGGTCCGCGTGCGGGCCGTCGGCGTCAACTTCGCGGATTTGCTCCAGCGTATGGGGATTTATCCCGGCACGCCCAAGCCGCCGTTCATCCCCGGTTTCGAAGTGGCCGGCATTGCGGAGCAGGTTTCATCCAGCACTCAACCTCCAGCTCCCGACCTCGCGCCCGGCGCCCGCGTCGTCGCGCTCGCTATGTTCAGCGCCTATGCCGAGCGCGTCGCGGTGCCCGCTCATTTGGTCTTCCGCCTCCCCGACGACGTTCCCTTCGCTGAAGCTGCAGCTATCCCGGTCAACTACTTGACCGCTTACCACTCCATGTTCCAGATGGGCAATCTCCAGCCAGGCGACCGCATCCTGATTCACGGCGCCGCGGGCGGCGTCGGCATTGCGGTAGTGCAATTGGCGCGCGCGCGGCAGCTTGAGATTTTCGGCACGGCCGGATCGTCCAAACAGGATTTCTTGCGGCAGATCGGCGTGGACCATCCGATGGATTACACCCGGGAAGATTTCCAGCAAGCGGTGCGACGCATCGCGCCCGACGGCATTGAGATGGTGATGGACCCCATTGGCGGCAAATCGTTTGCCAAGAGTTGCGATTGTCTCGGGCCGACCGGGCGGCTGGTGGTGTACGGTTTCTCGGCCGCCGCCGGTCCGGAGGGAAAGCGCAGCCTGTGGCGCGGGCTGAAGGCCCTCGCGCAGACTCCGCGGTTCCACCCGCTCGTGCTGATGCGCCGTAACATCTCCGTGATCGGCGTGAACCTGGGCCGCATGAAGGGTCGCGAAGCACTGCTGCGCCGCCAACTTGAGGAGATTTTCAGAATGTACGCCGCGGGGCAGGTCAAACCCGTCATCGGCAAGACGCTTCCGCTGGAGCAGGCCGCCGAGGCGCACCGCTACATTCACGCCCGCCAAAACATTGGCAAAGTCGTCCTCACTGTGGTGTAGCGAGAAACGGGGGGCGGAGAGACAGCTCGGCGCCGCGCCCCACAAGACAAACCCGCGGCTACTTGGCCGGTTTAGAGAAAAGGGCCAGGTCGGGCTTGGTGTTCACTTTGAGGCCTTCCACAGTGGTTTCGGTGAACTTCGCTCCTTGGCGGTAGTTGACGCTGCGGCGGGGGAACTTCACACCTGCCGCAGCTCCACTCACGTCTTGGAAGTCGCTCCAGACTTGCAGAATTTCGGCCGGACCCTGCGGCGTGACCTGGCGATACCGGGCGCCGACCAGCAAGTGCGTTTCCGGATCAAAGTAGAGCTTTGCTTTGGCGGGGCCCGATAGCCACTCGACTGCCAGGGCTTTTTTGCCCTCGATCTCTTCCTCCCCGAGGAACGACACCTGCGCCTTGCCGGCCATGGCCTGCCGGTAAACTCCCCAGCCGGCCACCAAGTCGATGCTGCGCTGGAACTCCGCGTTGAAGTTGGGCGGCAAGTCTGAGGCGCCCTGTGGCCCAGCCGACCATCCAGCTTTGCCATCGAACCCTTGCTTGATGACCCCGATGGGCAGAGTGGTCTCCACGCTCAGGTGGTCGGGAAAAACCACCCAGGCCTTGGCCTGGGTTGAGAACTCTCCCTGCGGCACGGAGATTTTTCCACTGGTGGTGAACTCCACGCTCTCGATGCTGTCCAGGGCTGCGCCGCCGGCCGCCTGCGCCGCAGCCGCCAGAATAGCTTTGCCGCGCTCGATGGATTCGGGGGTAGCGGCCGCCGGTGTCTCCTTCGCCTTGCGCAGGTCGGCGGCGAGGAGGTCCAACTGGTCATAAGCAATTTCCTCGGACTTAGCGTTGGGAAACTCTTTCTTCAAAGCCTCGCGGAACTGCCCGGCGTTGCCAACCAGGACCAAGTCGAGATCGGCGACGTCGAAATAGCGCGTTGCCATGGCCTTCACTTGCTCGGGTCCGACTTCGCGCACCTTTTGCTGATACGTGTCGTTGTAGTCGGCTGGGAGATCAAAGTGCGCAACCGCCAGGATGCGGCCGGCCACTTGTTCGGGCGTTTCGGATTGGATGGGGAAGACGCCTGCCAGGTAGTCGGTGGCAAACGTTAGCTCTTCAGGGGCCACTTCTCCGCTGGCCATCCGGCCGATCAGGTCCACCACGAGCTTGGTGGCTTCGACGGTCGCTTCGGTGCGCGTGGATGTCGAAGCCTCAAAATCTCCGGCCAGCTTGTGGCTATTGAAGCCGGAGCTGGCGCCGTAAGTCAGGCCTTTCTTCTGGCGCACTTCGGTGTTCAGCCGGCTGTTGAAACCGCCGCCGAAGATGCGGTTGGTGACGTAGAGCGGGATGTAATCGGGATGGTTGCGGCGGATGCCCGGGCGGCCCACGCGGATCTGCGTCTGGACAGCGTCCGCCTTGTCGACCAAGAAGATGCGCACGCCATGAGGCCGCTCGGTCGCCAGCGCGTCCGCGGCAACCGCGTCTTTCCGCGGCCAGGCGCCCAGGTATTTCTCCGCGGCCGCAAAAGCCGCCTCGGGCGTGATGTCCCCGGCGAAGGCCAGTAGAGCCTGATTGGGCACGTAATAAGCGTCGCGGAAATGCACCACGTCGTCGCGGCTCAGAGCGCGCACCGACTCCGGCGTCCCTTCGTCCGGCAGGCCGTAAAGATGCTGGCCGTACACGACGCGGTCAAACGTGACAGATGCCAGATAGCTGGGGTCGGAGTACTGTAATTGCAGCCCGGAGAGCAATTGCTGGCGGCGGCGCTCGAGCTCCTCGCTCTTAAACTCCGCATGGAGCGTCACGTCGGACAACAAGTCCATCGCCAGGTCGAAATCCTTTTTAACCACGGTCACGGTAATGTAGGCGCCGTCGTGATCAGCGCTGGCGGAAAGCGAACCGCCGACGAAGTCGATCGCCTCGGCAATCTGCTGTGCCGAGCGCTTCCCGGTCCCCTGCGTGAGCAGGTTCGCGGTCATCGCCGCCACCCCCGGCTTGCCGGCCGGGTCGTACAGTGAGCCGGCAGCAGTAAGTACCAGGCGAACAGTGACCGAGGGCTCCTTACTGCCGGACACCACGAAAACGCGCAGATCGTTGGCCAGGGCCCTGGTTGCCGGCTTCGGGAAGTGGAAGGGCTTACCGGGCGTGCCCGCAGGCATCTTTGGCTCAAGCTTCGCCTGGGCCTGCGCCGCCTCGGATACACCTTTTTTCGGCGCGGGCTTCGTCGCGGGCGCTTCCTGCGCCTTGGGCTTTTGCGCCGCAGCTCCTGTTTGGTCCGCCTGCGCGAAGGCCTGGGACGCCGCATGCGACCCGCAAACGAACCCCAACACCCCCAGCAAGAAAACGCTAAGAATGACGATTCCTCTCCGCTTCATCATTGGCTCCTCGAATCTAAACACTTGACTGCGTCACTTCGATTGCGGGAATGACATCGCCACCTGAGGGCAGGGGCGACGCAAGAACACGGCGCGGCATTCCACATGCCTACTTTTTTTCCGGCGCCTTGGGCAGTTCGACCACCAGCACCGTGCGCCGGTTGGGCACGAAGTACTCGCGGGCTACGCGCTGAATATCCGCCGGAGTCACCCGCAGAAACCGGTTGAGCTCGGTGTTGATCAGGCCGGCATCCTTCCCCAACACCGCATACTTGCCGAGGGCATCGGCCTTCTGCTGATCCGTGGCGCGGCCGAGGATGAAAGCGGAGATCTCCTGGTTCTTGGACTTTTCGAGTTCTTTGGCGTCCACCGGCTGGTTCTTCAACTGCTGAAGCACCGCCTCAATGCTCTTTTCGCCCTCCTCTGCGCCCTTGCCCTGATTCATGACCGCAAAGGCAAAGAAGAGATTCGGTTGCTCGGTGAAGTTGCCGAAGCCGGCGGCCTGTACCGCCGCGCGATCCTCGTACACCAGCTTGCGGTAGAGCCGGCTGCTCTCGCCCGCCGAAAGGATATTCGAGGCCAGGTTGAGCGGATAGGAGTCGGGCGTGAAGAGTGCAGGCATCTTGTAGCCAATCACCACCGCGGGCAAGGGTGTGTTCGGGTACGACTTGCTCACGCGCACCTCGGCCTGCTGCGGTGGTTCCTGTACGGTGACGCGCGGGACCGGCTGCACGGCGCGCGGGATGCCACCGAAGTATTTCTCCACCCAGCGAATTGCGTCTGCGGCCGCAAAATCGCCAACAATCGCCAACGTAGCGTTATCCGGGCGGTAGTAGGTCCGGAAAAAGCTGCGCACTTCCTCGACCGTAGCTTTGTTCAGATCGTCCATGCTGCCGATGGTGGTGTGGTGGTACGGGTGCACCTTGAAGGCCACGGCATACAGGTCTTCGATCACCAGGCCGTACGGGCGGTTCTCCACGCGCAAGCGGCGTTCTTCCTTGACCACTTCGCGCTCAGACTGGAAATTGGCCTCGTCCACGTTGAGGCTGCCCATCCGGTCGGCTTCGAGCCAGATCACGCGTTCGAGGAAGTTGCTGGGGAAGGTTTCCCAGTACACGGTGACGTCGTCGTTGGTATACGCGTTGTCAAACCCGCCCACCGCTTCGACGATGCGTGAGTGCTGCTCCGGGGGCACATGCGCCGAGCCCTTGAACATCAGGTGCTCGAACAGGTGCGCGAACCCGGTGCGTCCCGGCTTTTCATCTTTCGAGCCGACGTGATACCAAACCTGTAGGTTGATCACGGGCGCGGCCTGGTCTTCCACCATCACCACCCGCAAGCCGTTAGCCGTCGTGTGGCTCACTACGCGAAGCTGCGGCGGGCGCACCGCGGCAGGCGTAGCTGAGGTGGACGCAGCTTTAGGATGACTCGGCGCCGTCTGCGCCCAGCCCGGTGTCGCGAGCAACCACACCCCGCCGAGCAACAGAAGCGCGGCCTTCAACTTTTTCATTCCGGAACCCCCCAAAGAATCGCCTTGCACAAGAGCTGCAGTACTATCGAGCCTCAGTATCTTAGATTCGGCGGGCCAGTGCGTCAATTGCGACAGCGCACCTACAGAACGCAGGCAAGACTGCGGATGGAACAGAAGACGGAAATGGCTTCGAGGGAGGCTGCCCTCTACCGGGAGCCGGACACCGCCGCGCCACCGACGCCTTTACAGCCCGTCACGAATTGCCCGCAACCCTGCGGCGGAGGTGTCGGCGTCTTGCCCCGCGTGGCCAGCGGGAAGGCTATAGCCGGCGCTGCTGCCAAGATCACCAGCCCCACCACCATCCAAGGGTTCAGGTGATGAGCTGCCGCTGCGGTGGTTTCGACGATCTCGGTGCTTAATGCAGCTTCGGTCAACTGGGATGGAGTGGCTTGTGTGGGCTGGTCGGGGGGCTGGTTGTTGCCGCGGACGGTGGAGATCATCCCCGCCAGAACGTCCACGCACTGCCCAGCTAAGCTGCAGAACCGCACCTTGCCCTCCAAGACAACCAGCAGCATCAGGTCTCTCCGGTAGAAAACATAAAAGTCCGTGCCCACCACGCCGGCCACCCCGACCGGTGTGTGCACCTCGAATTTGGCATCGGGCCGCGCCAGGCGCACTGCGTTCGACCGAATCCGACCGTAGATCAGATCGATCTGCGTCTGTTGCGCGCCGGGGTCATGCTTAGTGACGCGCAGGCTCGATTCCGAACCGACATTGAGCACCGAGCCGTCGTCCAGCCCGATGCGCGCGCGGCCCTGGCGCTGCGTGTTCACCAGGTCTTCCCAGTTGACCGGCGCCTGCGCCGCCGCGGCCAACTGCTGCGCGCCCCGTTGGATGTTCACTGCCGGGATCATGCGGGTAACCTGCCCGGCGTGCTGTCCGGCCTGGGCCGCGACGTCCGGAGGAACAACCAATGCTAGACAGAGCAAAACGACGAGTGCACACACGAGCGGGGAGCGGGTTCTCATATTGAGTCTCCATATCTCCAAGGGAAAAACTCTCTTACTTGACCGTTGATACTGGAATGTCTGCGCGGCGTCAAACGGGAACGGGGGCGACTGTTCTTTCCCGGCAACTCAGGGGCGTAATCTCTGTACCCCGCGTGCCTGCTGCGCGGAATCTGTTAAGCAAGGATTGGAGCGCGCTGGCCGGCGAGGAAATAAGTTGAAACCCCCGGGCCTTGCGAGCATCCAAGTGGAGGCAGAGTGTAGCTCGCCCCGCGCCTCCCTCAAGTGGGCGTCAACAATGAAAAGGACCGCCTCATGAAACGCCACGCAAAGCTTCCTCTGAAATTGGCCGCCCTTGCGATTTTGCCGCTGGCCTTCGCCTACTTAGCCCAGGCTCAACTGCCGCCCTCGAGGGGCGCGCCGCAGGTTGGTCAGAAAGCGCCTGACTTTACGCTGCCGGACTCGTCGGGCAAGCCAGTGAGGCTCTCCGATCTCCTCGCGGTGACACCATCGGGGCAGGCCGGCGAAGCCGCCAGCAAGAAGAACGCGAGGTGGACGCTGCTGATTTTCTACCGAGGCTACTGGTGACCGTACTGCAACTCCGAGTTGCGGAGTTTTCAGCAGAAGCTGGAGAAATTCACCGCGCGCGGTGTGCGCATTGTGGCCATCAGCGTGGACCCGCCTGAGGTCACGCGGGCACATAGCGAGAAGCAGGGTTACACCTTAACGTTTCTCTCCGACCCCAAGGCGGAAGTCATTCGCCGCTACGACTTGCTGCATGCTGGAGGCGGCATTGGCGGCGCCGACATTGCCCGGCCAGCGGAGTTTCTGCTTGACCCCAGCGCAACGGTCCGCTGGGTCAACCTGTCTGAGAGTTACAAAGTTCGCGCCACCGCCGAGCAGGTGCTCAAGGTGCTCGACGACCTGGGCGTGGGGCAGCCGGGCAAGTAGCGCCGCCGGTCCGATCGGAATCCGCATTTGGATCTAGATTCGTGGCAGCCGATTTGGCTGAAGCTGCGTTGCCGATAAGATTCCGGCGCGACACGCCGCAAGAGTGAGACAATAGCCCTCCCTGAGGCTCCGGTTTGGGGTTTGCCGATCCGGAGCTATCCCATCGCCGGAGCCCATCGTGACCGCACCGACCCCCGCGACAAACTACGAAGTGAGCGTTCTGCGCGAGCACTTGGAGCGCTATCGCAGCGTCACGCTGCAGACGCTCGATCTGGTGCCGGACGCCAAGCTCGACTGGCGGCCGCTCGACGCCCTGCGTACCTTTGCCGAGCAATTCGTGCACATCGCCCAAATCGAGGACTTCTACATGCGCGGGTTGCTGGCGAGCGACTGGAACTTCAGCCGCCTGGAGCCCGTGGCCGAGCGGCTCACCCGCAAACTGATTCGCGAGCGCCTGAACGGAACCCGCGCCTTCACGCTCGAAAAACTGGACACACTGCCGGTGGCACGCCTGGACACTTTGGTCGTTGTGCCTAACGTCCCAGTGGAGTGGCCGCTGCGGTCCTGGTTGTGGTACGTGGTGGAGCACGAAATCCATCACAAGGCGCAGCTCGCTCTTTACCTGCGACGCCTCGGTGTGGCGCCTCCGTTTTTTGCTTATGCGCTGCCGCCGGGCATGCGTCCCGATATCCACCCCAGGTAAATCACTGAATCCATTGATCGCACGCGGCAAGACTCACTTCCATGTTCTCAAGCACACGCTCGGGACGCTGCTGCTCGGTCGTCAAAACGCCAGCGCATTCCTGATACGACAATGCCTCGGCCACAAGAGCCTGCCTTCGTCCATGCAATGCGTTAATGTGAGCGATCAAGATGCCGACGCGAAGGCGCAGAGAGTCTTCATGGATGTTTTCTAATGCTCTGGTTAGTTTTCTGTCGCAGCATGAAACCACCAAGGTTGCGTGGGTCCCTGGAGGAACAATGAAAGAAACCCTGACAACTTGCACGCGCACTCACGACTATAAGGCAGCCACGGTCGAAGGTTGGAAGTGCTCCAAATGTGGGGAGGAATTCGTACACATTGGCGCCCCTCGTTATTGCCCGGAATGTGGCGCGAAGTTTGACCCCGGCCCTAAGTGACGCTCTCTCTTTTCAACGCGCTATTCGCTCAATTCAATAATGTAGTGCAGTGTTGCGGATGCCTGGACGGCCTTCGGTGATATTGGCGAAAAGCTCTTGTTGAAACGTAATATAGGGGCGCGGCCCGACGCGCCAAGAGCCGGCCGGATAACCGCTTTCGCTTTATCCACGCGCTCCTTGACACGCGCGCCCGGCGGCGCTAGCATCCGCCGCCTACCCTAGGTTTCCCTCGATTTTCGCCCCGGAGAGGTGATCCATGGCTCCAGTGAATTCCGGCCGGGTTCTGCTCGGCGCCCTTGCCGGCGGCGTAGTGTGGAATCTGTGGAGTATAGCTATCAACGTAGGCGTGCTCAGAGACCGCTACGCAGCCGCCCAGCAAGCCGGCACCTTTCTTGCGCAGCCACGCTACCCGTTTTTCGTAGGAATCTGGATTCTCACCCAGTTCGTGCTGGCCTACATCCTCGCTTGGTTCTACGCCTCAGTACGAGCCACGCGCGGCGCGGGTCCCGGCACGGCACTCCAGGTGGGTTTACTGATCGGCTTTGCTGCCGGCTTCCCGCTTAATCTGAGCACAGCGGCCTGGTCGCCCATCAGCCGTGCCTTTCCGCTGTGGTGGATGCTGGATATGTGGGTGGGCGCAGTCCTGGCCGCGTTGGTGGCCGGCTGGTTGTATCGCGAATAGGGCAGAACGACATCAACCCGGAGCGAAAAGGAATTCCGCTGCAAGCGCCGGCCCTAGCGGCCGTGGTGGTCGAGCTTGAGCACCGCCGAGGCCATATCGTCGTATTGCGGAGTGCCGCCGACGAACCGATCCACCGCAGCGGAAATGCGCGCCACCAGCGCTTCGGCGGCGGCGGTATGATTCTGCGCGCAGATTTCCTGGAGCTGCTCGATGCCGAATTCCTCTTCTTGCGCGTTACGCGCCTCGATGAGGCCGTCGGTGAAGAACAGGACGGCGTCGCCGGGATGAAGTTGCACGGTCTGCAGCGCGTAACGCACGGAGTCAAACATGCCGGAAGGCATCCCGCCCTCGAGCAATTCGCAGCAGCCTCGCGCTGAGATGTGCAGCGGGCCGGGCAGGCCAGCATTCGCGTAGCATAGCGCCTGGGTCGCAGGGTCAAACACCGCGTACTGCACCGCGCAGTAGCGCGCCTGGATGGCACGCACGCGCAGGCGGTTGTTCAACAGCTCCAAGGCTTCGCTCGGAGGCATGCCCGTCTTGTGAATGCCGCGGAGCGTGCCCAGCACCAGTGAGGCATAGAGGGCTGCGGGCAGGCCTTTGCCAGTCACGTCTCCCACATACAAACCCACCTTGTCGTCTGACAGTAGAAAATAGTCCAGGAAATCTCCGCCCACCTCGGCCGCGGGGAGAAAACTTTTCGCCACTTCAACCCCGTGCGAGCGCAGCGGTTCGGCCGGCACCATCGCCAGTTGCAGGTTGCGGGCCTCCACCAGTTCGTACTCGCGAACCTTGGCGACCGCATTCCAGTCTACATTTACAACAACAGAGGACATCCCGAGTCTTCTCGGCTGTTCACGCTCCGCCAGGAAGGGGGAGGCGGTGAAACAAAAAGTATATCAGCGCTTGCCAAACGCCAGCCGGGTCAGTTTCTACAGGTTGCGCTATGCGTCTATGATACATGCGTACGGACTACGGCCTTGCGGCCCCTTGCACCGCCGCGAGACAATACCACCGCCATGCGCGCTCTCATTTCCCTCGTCATCGTCGCGGCCATCGTGCTCTGCGGCTATTATTTCTATCTGAAACAGATGCAGCCAGACGGCGCCGGCAGCAATCCCATGGAGGCTGTGAGCCTCACCGGCGTACAGAATGACCTGCT
>Ga0209804_1000856_pt1 | contig 21826 bp, 18 predicted proteins | sample GraSoiAngelo_139_FD_185896 | JGI IMG/M metagenome (GOLD analysis project Ga0209804, IMG submission 185896) | Grasslands soil microbial communities from the Angelo Coastal Reserve, California, USA - 14_0929_12_20cm (SPAdes) (version 2) | ecosystem: Environmental > Terrestrial > Soil > Grasslands ... | reverse complement strand
CCGCCCGCAGGTCCGCGCCCGCGTCGAGCAGGTGGGTGGCGAACGAATGCCGCAGCGAGTGCACGTGCAGGTCGCGCCCGCGCGGCAGTGCGCCCAGCAGCCGCTTCACCGCGAGCTGCACGCTGCGCGGCGTCAGCCGCTTGCCCCTGCGGCCCACGAACACCGCGCGCCGGTCCGCCGTTCCCGCGGCCGCCGCCGCCACGGCGTCGCGCTGGCGAAAATAGCGCCGCACCGCCTGACCCGCGTGCGTACCCACCGGGACGATGCGCTCCTTCTTGCCCTTGCCGCGCACTTTCACCTGGTCCGACACGAGGTCGAGATCCTGGTCGTTCAACCCCGCCAGCTCCGCGAGGCGCATGCCGGTTGAGTAGAACAGCTCGAGCATGGCGAGGTCGCGCGTCTCGATGAACCCGCCGGCGTCGGCCCGGCGCTCCGCCTCCGCGAACAGCAGGTCGATCTCGAAGCGGTCCAGGTGCGTGGGCAGGCTGCGCTCGGGCTTCGGGGTGCGGGCGGCCTTGGCCGGATTGACCTCGAGGCCGCGCGTGGCGTCGAGGAACCGGTAGAACGTGCGCAGTGCCGAGAGGGCGCGCGCCGCCGAGCGCTTGGCCAGGCCGCGCTGCTGCATGGCACCGAGCCAGCCGCGCACCGCGAGCCGGTCGACCCCCGCCCAGCTCCAGCTGCCGCCGTAGTAGCGCCCGCAGAACGCCGCGAAATCGGCGACGTCGCGGGCATACGCCTTCACCGTGTGAGGCGAGTCGTTGCGCTCTTTCGCGAGGAAGGCGACGAAGTCGGCGATCTCGGGGGGCACGCTGGTCACGGCTCGGAAGAACGCGGAACGCGGAAGGCGGAACGCGGAACAGAAGCACGACCTGCCGGTTCCGCGTTCCGCGTTCCGACTTCCGCGTTGATCTGCGCCACGAAAGCATCCATGTCTCCCAGCGCCCGCTCGACCAGTAGCTCCCGCTTCTTCGCTTTGTCGCGCACCTCCCGCTCCAGCGGCTCGAGCAGCCCGAAGTTGGCGTTCATCGGCTGGAAATGCTCGGGATCCGCGATATGCACGTAGCGGTACAGTGCGCCGAGCATCGTCGTGGGCGGGGGAATCAGCGGCTCGTCGCCCGCGAGCAGCCGCGCCAGGTTGATCCCCGCGAGGATGCCCGTGGCGGCCGACTCGGTGTATCCCTCCACGCCCGTGAGCTGCCCGGCGAACAGCAGTCGCGGGTCGTCTTTGGCCGAAAGGTGCGCCGTGAGTGCGCGCGGCGAGTTGATGTACGCGTTGCGGTGGATGCTGCCGAAGCGCAGGAACTCGGCCGCTCCTAGTCCCGGAATCATCCGGAACACCCGCTGCTGGTCGGGGATCTTGAGCCGCGTCTGGAACCCCACGAGGTTCCACATCTGCCCCGCGCGGTCTTCCTGCCGGAGCTGCACGACGGCGAAGGGTTGGTTATCCTCGGGCTTGCGCCCGGGGTCAGTTAACCCCACCGGCTTCATGGGGCCGAAGCGCAGCACGTCGCGCCCGCGCGCCGCCATCTCCTCCACCGGCAGGCAGCCTTCGAAATAGGGCGTGCGGTCGAACTCGTGATGCGGCTGGTACTGCTCGCCGCTCTTGAGCGCTACGACGAACGCGTCGTACTGAGCTTCCGTGAGCGGGGAGTTGAGGTAGTCGTCGCCGCCCCCTTTGCCGTAGCGCGAAGCGCGGAACAGGCGGCCGCCTTGCAGGTCGAGCGAGTCGGCCGCCACGATGGGGGCGATGGCGTCGAAAAACGCCAGCGCGCTGGTATCGAGCCGGTGGGCGATTTGCGTGGCGAGCGCCTCGGACGTGAGCGGGCCCGTGGCGACGACGCCGGGGGAGGGGAGCTCGGTCACTTCGCCCCGCTCGACGGCGATGCGCGGGTGAGCGGCGATACGCGCCGACACCGCCTGCGCGAACACCACGCGGTCCACCGCCAGCGCCGCCCCGCCCGGCACGCGCGCCTGATCGGCGGCGTCGAGCACCAGGCTCGACAGCCGCCGCATCTCGGCCTTGAGCAGGCCGTGGGCGTTGCTGAGCTCGACCGATTTGAAGGAGTTGGAGCAGACGAGCTCGGCGAAGCGGTCGGTCTGGTGCGCGGCGGTCATGCGGACCGGGCGCATCTCGTACAGCGTGACGGCGATGCCCCGCTCGGCGAGCGCCCAGGCGGCCTCGCTCCCGGCGAGCCCGCCACCTACGACGACGGCCCTCAGGTCGCCACCGACTCCGCCGGCGCGGCCTCCTCTACGATCAGCTCGTGTCCGCACTTCAGGCACTTGCGTGACACTCCCTTCGCCTTGGTCTGCTTCTCCTCCATGCCGAGGAAGCCGCAGCTCGGGCAGGCGACCGGGACCGGCCGGTTCCACGTCGAGTAGTCGCACTCGGGATAGCGCAGGCACCCGAAGAAGTTGCGCCCCTTCTTGGTGCGGCGCTCCGCCAGATCGCCGACGCCGCACTTGGGGCACTTCACGCCCAGCGGCACGGGACGCGTGTGCTTGCAGGCCGGGAAGCGCGTGCAGGCGAGGAACTCGCCGTAGCGGCCGGTCTTGATGACCATCGGCGCGCTGCATTCCTGGCAGATCTCGTTGGTCGGCTTGTCCGGCACCCGGTCGCGCCGCAGCGGCCGCGTGAAGCGGCACTCGGGGTAGCGCGCGCACGCGATGAACGGCCCGAAGCGCCCGCTCTTCACCACCAGGCCGCTGCCGCACGTCGGGCACTTCTCCTTGTGCAGCTCCGACAGGTCGTGCACCTCGTGGATCAGCTTCTGCACGTCGACCGCTTCGAGCGCCTTGGCGAACGGTCCCCAGAAGTCGCCCAGCACCTGCTGCCACGCCAGGTCGCCTTCCTCGACCTTGTCGAGCTCGTCTTCCATCTGCGCCGTGAAGCCCACCTCGAACACATCGGGGAACGAGCGCTTCATCACCTGCCACACGGTTTCGCCCAGGGGCGTGGGCGCGAAGCGGCGATCCTTGGCCGTGGCGTACCACCGCGTCTTGAGCGTCGAGATGATGCTCGCGTATGTCGACGGGCGGCCGATCCCCAGGCGCTCGAGCTCCTTCACCAGGCTGGCCTCGCTGAACCGCGGCGGCGGCTCGGTGAAGTGCTGGTTCGGCGTGATCTGCTTGACCGTGACCACGTCGCCCTGGGCGAGCGGCGGAATCGGCGGCAGATCCTCGAGCGTCTTCCCTTCCTCGGGCTCGTGCGCCTCGTGGTACAGCACGTGGTAGCCGTCGAACAGCACCCGCGACCCGGTGGCCCGGAACACGTAGCGGCCCCCCGGCAGGTCGAAATCGACCTTGGTGGTCTCGAACACCGCCGCCGTCATCTGCGACGCCAGGAACCGGCGCCAGATCAGCTGGTACAGCTTGAACTGGCGCGAGTCGAGGTGCTGCTTCAGGTCGTCCGGGCGCCGCAGCACGTCCGTGGGACGGATCGCCTCGTGGGCGTCCTGCACGCGCGTGCTGCTCTTCCCTCCCTTGTGCAGCACGGGGGCGTCGGGCAGGTAGCGCTTGCCGTATTCCCTGCCGATGTACTCGCGCGCCTGGGCGATGGCCGAGTCCGCCACGCGCACCGAGTCGGTCCGCATATACGTGATGAGGCCCACCGGGCCCTCTTCCCCCACCTCGATACCCTCGTACAGCTGCTGGGCGAGCCGCATGGTGACCGCGGCCGAGAAGCCCAGCTGCTTCGCGGCTTCCTGCTGCAGCGTGCTGGTCCGGAACGGCGGCGGCGCCGCCCGGCGGCGCTCGCCCGTCTCGACCGCCGTGACTGTGAAAGGAATCTTGAGCGCGTCCGCCACGATCGCGCGGGCGGTGGCTTCGTCTTTGATCTCGGGTTTCTTGCCGTCGAGCTTGTGCAGCCGGGCCTGGAACTCCTGGCTGTCCTTCTCGAGATCGGCCTCGATGGTCCAGTACTCCTGCGGCACGAACTTGCGGATCTCCGCCTCGCGCTCGCAGATCAGCCGCAGGGCGACGGTCTGCACCCGCCCCGCCGAGAGGCCGGTCTTGATGCTCTTCCACAGGAGCGGCGACGTCTTGTAGCCCACCAGCCGGTCGAGCACGCGCCGCGCCTGCTGGGCGTCCACCTTGCGCTGGTCGATGTCGAGGGGGTTGGCCAGGGCGTGGGCGACGGCATCCTTGGTGATCTCGTGGAACAGCACGCGCCGTACCTTGCCCCCGTTGCCGAGCTGGCTCGCCACGTGCCACGCGATGGCCTCGCCCTCGCGGTCCGGGTCGGTGGCGAGCAGGACGCGCTCCGACGCCTTGGCCGCCTTCTTGATTTCGGCGAGGGTCTTCGCCTTCTCCTTGATGGTGACGTATTCGGGCGTGAAGCCGTTGTCCACGTCCACGCCCAGCTTGCGCTGCGGCAGGTCGCGCACGTGCCCCACGGTCGCCTTCACGGTGTAGCCCGCGCCCAGGTATTTCCCGATGGTCTTCGCCTTGGTGGGCGACTCGACGATGACGAGCGCACCCTTCCCGCCCGCGACGGCGGACGCCTTGGGCTTCCGTACCCGCCTCTTGGGAGCCACGGCCACGGCGGTTTCCGAGCCTCCGTCATCCCCGGGCTTGCGCGCGGGGTCAGTAGCCTGCCTGACCGCGGCCTTCTTCTTCTTCACTGCTTCTTTTTTAGCAGCCACGCATCAATCCTTCGTCAAACGACACGAGAGCGCATCTTTACCATCCCGCACTCGATTGCGCAAGCCTGACGACCTCGTTCGCAATCTGCGGCGGCGCTTTGCGGTCGGTGTCGACCTGCGCGTGCGCGCCGCGGTAGAACGGCTCGCGTTCCTTCTGGAGCAGCCGCATGCGCGCCACGGGGTCCTCTCCTGATAACAACGGGCGGGTTCCCTCGGGCGCGGCGCGCTGCGCCGCGTTCTCGGGCCGCGCGCTCAGGTAGACCACGAGCGCGTGCGTTTTCGCCGCGTCGATCGCACCCGGCTGCGCCGCCCAGCCGCCGCCCGGCGCGATCACCGCGGCCTCGCTCGCGAGCGCGGCCTCCATTTCCTTCCGCTCCATATCGCGAAACGCCGCTTCGCCCTTCTCCGCGAAGATCAGGCTGATCGGTCGCCCTTCGCGGCGCTCGATAATCGCGTCGATGTCCACGAATTCCGCATGCAGCTGTTCCGCCACCAGCCGGCCCACGGTGGTCTTGCCCGATCCCGGCAGCCCGACCAGCACGACGTGCCGCTTCACGACGCCGCCCCTTTGGGAGTACGCGCGCGCACCTGCGCGACATATCCCTCGAAGTTCCGCTTGGTCTCGCTCAAGGCGTCGCCCCCGAACTTCTCGAGCAGCGCCTGGGCGAGCACCAGTGAGACCATCGCTTCCGCGATGACCCCCATGGCGGGCACGGCGGTCACGTCGGAGCGCTCGGACTGCGCCTGTGCGGGTCCGCCCGTCTTCAGGTCGACGGTGCGCAGCGGCGACATGAGCGTGGAGATCGGCTTCATCGCGACGCGGGCGACGAGCGGCTCGCCCGTGGTCATCCCGCCCTCCGTACCGCCCGCCCGGTTGGTGGCCCGGCTCAAGCCGGGGAGGATCTCGTCGTGCACCTCGGAGCCCTTGCGGCGCGCCGCCTCGAAGCCGAGGCCGAGCTCCACGCCCTTCACCGCGGGGATGGACATGAGGGCCTGCGCCAGGCGGCCATCGAGCTTCGCGTCCCAGGAGACGTGCGAGCCCAGCCCCACCGGGAGGCCCAGGGCGATCACTTCGACCACGCCGCCGAGCGTGTCGCCCGCCGCCTTGGCCGCATCGATGCGGGCGATCATTTCCCGCTCGACGTCGGGATCCAGACACCGCACGGGGCTCGCGTCGGAAGCCCCGTTCAGGCCCGCACCCGCATGAACCCCGGGCTCGAGCCCGGGGTCAGGCACTGACCCCGGACGCAAGTCCGGGGTGAAGCGATGGGGAACAACCCGCGCGACGACCCCGCCCAATTCGACCACATGCGAACCGATCTCGATGCCGAACTGTTCCAGCAGCAGCTTGCAGACCGCACCGCAGGCGACCCGGGCCACCGTCTCGCGCGCGCTGGCCCGCTCCAGGATGTCGCGCGCGTCGCGGCGGTCGTATTTCAGGGAGCCCGCGAGATCGGCGTGGCCCGGGCGGGGGCGCGTGACCTGACGCCGCCGCTCCGCGCCGGGCGCGTCGGCCTCGGCGGCCATGACGTCCTGCCAGTGCTCCCAGTCGCGGTTCCATACGAGCATGGCGATGGGCGAGCCCAGCGTCTCGCCCGCGCGCACGCCGGCGAGCCATTCGATCTGGTCGGACTCGATCTTCATGCGGGCGCCGCGGCCGTAGCCGCCCATGCGCCGCTTCAGCTCGGCGTTGATCCGCTCGGCCGACACGGGCAACCCGGCGGGAATCCCTTCGAGGATCCCCACGAGGCCTCGCCCATGCGACTCGCCCGCCGTGGTGAAGCGGAAGGTCATAGATGTCGATAATAACACGCGAGCCCGACTCCGCGTCGGGCTCTCGGGATTTCGCGGGGGTCGGGAGCGTAAGGAGGACTCACCGCCGCACCGGAGGCGCCTGCGGGTTGATGTTCGTGATGGTCGGGAGGGTGATTACCACGAGGCCGCGCGTCGTGATCCCGAACAGCAGCTGGGTGGCCGGCTGGCCCGCCACGCTGTCCTTGGCCACGCGCAGCGGGCCGATGATCGGATCGCGCGTCTTGATGCGCTTCTGCTGATTGAAGAAGTATGTGTCGAACGCCACGACGCTCGTATCGGGCGACGCGGCGAACACCATGCGCTCCGCCGTGTTCCCCGACCCGCCACCGCAGTTGGGCGAGCAGACACCACCGGGTTCGAACGCGTGGTTGTAGTTCATGTCCATCCCCGGCGTGCCCGCCCCGACCGACGACGTGCCCCACAGTCGGAGCCCCTGGTCCAGGTGATAAATCGAGTCCGTCCCGGCGCGCACCAGATTGGTGAGGCCGTTGAAGTTGGTCGCGATCGCCACGACGTGGACACCGGTGTTGCTGATGAAGTCGCTCACGTGCACGCCCGGCGACATGCCGAAGTCTTGATCGTCGGTGCCCGCATCGGGGATGAGGCCGAGATGGCTGCAGGCGCTGGCCCGCGTTCTCAACGAATCTTTCGCCGAGTAGGCGAATACACGCGCGAACGCCGCCGACACAGTCCCGCCTTCGCCGACGAAGGCGTGGGTGAAGTTGCCGGTGTTGCGGACGAAGGTCTGGTCTCCCAGGCCGAACGATTGCATATCGACCGTCACCGCCTTACACGACGTGAGCACCACGCTGCGCCGCCCAAAGGTGGGCCGGAGCAGCTCGATGCGCAGCGTGTCACCCGAGACGTTCGAGCCGAGATCACCGAGCTCCCAGAACAGGTGCCCGAACAGCGAATCGGGGTTCGTGGTCGGGGTGAGCTTCTCCATCCGAAGGGTGGCCCGTCCTTCGAACGGCGTCGTGCTGCTCTGCGTCGGCGTCGTCGAGTAAATCGCGTAGATCGAGTCCGCGGCGCAGATCGCGCTCCCGCCCGTCGGGCGGCACACAGTACCGACGTACTGGGGCCGATCGGAGACATCGTGCACGGTGATGATGCCCCGGGTGAAGCCGGCTATTTGCACGATCGAGAACTTCTCGATCAGAAAGTTGGGAAGCGCCTGGCGCCACAGCAGACGCCGTGTGCTTGCATCCAAGATCGACAGCTCGGTGCCGCCGGCGTCCGCGACGACGATGCGGTTGGCGTCGTAGCGGCCCAGCGTGTCGGCCGGCCACAGCGCGATGCCCCACGGCACCGGCCCGGCGGTGAGGATGGCGGTGGGGTCGAAGGTCTTGGTCGCGACGTCGAACACCTCGACTCGGCCCAGCGCGTCGTTGGTAAGGTAGAGCTCGCGTCGGGTGGTGTTGTAGATCGCGTCGGCGATGTGCCCGCCCAAGGGCAGCGGGCGCGTGATGCCGGCCACGACGACCACCGTGTCGACTCCGCCGCCAGAAGCCGCCCGCACACCCGCGGCGCTGAGCCGACGGGAGGCCCCCGTGATCACGGTGCTCGTCTGCGAGTAGGCGCAGTTGCGGGCGGTGGCGAGGTCGCAGGCGTAGCCGCGCACCACGATGCTCTTCGGCAGCGCGCTGTCCGCCAGCGGCAGTCCGAGCGCGAACGTCGAATCCACGGTCGTGAGATTCCCCGCGCTCACGTTCGCGGAATCGAACTTGACCAGCACCATGCCCGTGGCCGGCGGCGTCGCGGGCGTCTCCACCCGGAACCCGATCCAGGAGATGCCGCTCGGATCGGTGGCGTGCACCGTGATGTTGTCGTTCACCTCCACGCGCGACGAGATCGTGTGCGACACGGCCGGCGGCGTGAGGTCGTTCCCGGGCGTCTGCACCGCGACGGTGACGGGGGGCGTGAGCGCCCGGCGCCCGCCCGCGTCCACCGCGAACCCGGTCACGGTGAAGGAGGTGAAGCCCGCCTGGACCGTCAGGGTGTCCGAGTAGATCGTGTCGGGCGGCTGGCGCGCGGGCGGTATGAACACGAGCGAGTCGCTGGGCGGCGTGGTCGGGTCGACCACGGCGTTGCGGGGCGTGATGATGAACCCGATGGTCGCGATGCCGCCGAGCTGGCGCGCCTGGACCTGCACGGGGATGTTCTTGCCCGAGGCCGCGACCGCGGGGGGGACGGGCTGGAGCAGCGTGACCGTGAGCGCCTGCACGTTCGAAAGAAAGATCGTGATCGTGGAGGACGAGGAATTGCCCGCACCGTCGGTCGCGGTCCCGGTGATCGTGATCAGCCCGCCCGCGCCCGAATTGGCCGGGAAGGTGATCGACTTGCCCACGTTGAAGGTCGTCACCGTCGTGTTGAAGACGGTGTCGGTCTGCGCCAGGTAGCCGCCCGTATAGGTGAGCTGGATGTCCTTGAGGCCGAGGTTGTCCGACGCGGCGACCGTGAACTGCAGGCCGCTCGCGATCTGCTGCGTGTCGGCGCTGCTCGTCAGCGTGATGAGCGGCGGGATGACGTCGCGCTGCACGCCGCCCGGGTTGCGGGCGGTTTCACATGCCCAGAGGCCCGCGAGCGCGACAATCCCCCACCAGCCCCGACTCGGTCGAACCTGCCGCATAATCGCTCCCGGCTACTTCCCGGTGCTGGGCGTCACCAGGTCGTCGATGATGTGTGGCGTGATCAGGATCAGGAGATCGCGCCGTTCCTCCTGCTCCTGCGAGAAACCGAACAGCTTGCCGAGGAGCGGTAGGTCTACAAGGAACGGAATTCCGGTCTTGGTTACCGTGACCGAGGTCACCGTGAGGCCGCCGATGACGGCCGTCTCGCCGTCGCTGACGAGAATCTGGTTGTCGGCCTGCTGCGTCTGGAACGTGAAGCCGATGTCCACCGACGAGGGCTTCACGGCGGAGTTCTCGGCGTGCACCTCCATGAGGACCTGGCGGTTCGCCGTCACGTGCGGCGTCACCTTGAGGTTGATGCCGGTCTGCTCGAACCGCACCGTCGCGCGAGGCGGGGCGGCCCCGCCGGCCCCCGAGCTGACGTCGATCACGCGGATCGGTACCCGGTCGCCCACCAGGATCTCGGCCGGCCGGTTGTCGAGCGTCGTGATGGTGGGCTCGGCCTGCAGGTCCGCCAGGTCGACGCGCTGCAGCGCCTGCAGGAACGTCGTCAGGTTGAAGCTGCCGACGGCCGTCGAGAAGATCAGGTTCAGCGCCGGGTTGACGATCTCCTGGTCGGCGTTGGCAATGGCGGAGAGGGAGTTGCCGCCCAGGTCGACGATCACCTGGTCGGGCGTGAAGTTGGACTGCGGCACGAAGGCGTCCGGCACACCGTCGCCGTTGGTGTCGACCGCCTTGGACGTGCGCGGGTCGGGCCGCTGGATGAGCTTGTTGAAGAACTGGCTCTGGGAGCCGAGATCATACTTGAGGCCCAGGTTCTCCACGTCGGTGCGGTCCACGAAGATGATCTTCGCCTGGATCGACACCTGCGGCGTGCGGATGTCGAGACCCTTGACGAAATCTTCGACCCGGGTGATGCGACTCGCGATCTCGGTGATGACGAGGGCGTTGGTGGTCGAATCGGCCACCGCCTTGCCTCGCTGCGTGAGGATCGACTGCACCGACGCCACCAGCGCCGAGGCGCGGGCGTAGTTGATGCGCACCAGGCGCGTCTCGACCGGTACGGTCGAGTCGGCGCGCGCCAGGTCTTTCTTGTCGATGACCTGAATGATCCCGCCCTCGAGGGTCGTGGCCGCGAGCGCCTGCGACTCGAGCACCGCCGCGAACGCGAGGTCCCACGGCTGGTTCTTGATCTCCGCGGACACCGTTCCCTTGACGTCCTTCGAGAGCACGATGGTGCGGCCGCTGAACGCGGCGAAGCCGGCGACCACCTCGCGAATGTCGGAATTGTCCCACGTGACCGTGATGCGAGGCGCCTGCGACTGCTCGCTCTCGCGCGCGTGGGCCGCGAGGTAGGCGTCGATCGACAGCTCCGGACCGCTCGCCGCGGGGGCCGCCACCCGCGCGGCCTCGCCACCGTGGACCCCGGGCTGGCGCCCGGCGTCAGTCTTACCCCCGGGCCCACTGACCCCGGACGCGAGTCCGGGGTTGCGGGGAGCGAAGTCCTGGCTGGACCACGCCGCGAACGCGGTGCGCTCGGTGCCGATCTTCACGCGCACCTGACCGGCGCGCCGCTCGATCTGGTAATCCTTGAGCACGTCGAGATCGATCACCACGCGCACGACGCCGGGGCGAAATTGCGCGTAGCGGATGTTCTTGATGCCGCCGCGATTCTGGCCGTCGTACAGCACGGCGGGCGCGACGAGCCGGGCGCCCTGCAAATCGATCACCAAGCGGGCCGGACTGGCCAACGTGAAGTCCTGCACCTCGACCGCGCCCTGGAGATCGATCACGACCTCCACGCTGCGCGCCCCGGGGAGCACGCTGACGGCCTTGACCTCGCCGTCCCGCAACCCCGCTCCGGGTATCCCCGGGCTTGCGCCCGGGGTCAGCCCAAGCAGGAATGGGACGAGGGCTGCAATGTGCTTCATGGTGTTACCTCCTGCTTGGCGAGCTGCAGACTCTCCTGCCGCTCGAAACCGAACTCCTGCACCGTAAACACGATTTCGCGCGGGCGGATCGCGGTGACCTTGAGGCGCCCGATGATGTCGCCGGGCTTCACCCGGTAGATCTTGTTGTTGGTCACGTCGCGCAGCACCGCGACGCTGCGCGCCGTGAACCGGCCGTCGTAGTAGATCCCGACGAGCTTCAGGTCCGACAAGAGCGGTCGGATGTCCCCCGACTTGAGCAGCGACAGGAACGGATCCCGCCCGCCGCCCTCGTAGGAGTAGACCTCGCGCACCAACGCCGGCGGCGCCGTGCTGTCCGCCTTGGCCGCATCGGTCTTTGCGCTGTCGGGCTTCGCGACCGGCTTGGGCTTCGCTTGCGCCGCCAGCGGCCCGACCGCGACCAGCGCCGCCAGCACCACCGCGCTGCGCGCCCTCACTCGCGTCCCCCTCCCCCCGGCTCCCCCGGCCTCGCCGCCGGCTTCTTCCCGGCCGGCGCGGGCGGCGGCGCCGCCGCCTTCACGAACGTGCGGATCGCGAACTGCGCCTCGAGCAGCGCGCCCAGCGTGTCCGCGAGGAAGTGCTGGGCCTGCTGCGCCGCGGGCTTGAGGATCACGTCCTGGGGCACGATGATGCGCGACAGGGTCGCGATGTCGGACATGAACTCGCCCAGCTGGTCGTAGTGCCCGATGATCTCGAGGCGGTACTTGTAAGTGTCGAAGGGCGAGCCCGCCTCCACGGCCAGGGGCTCGAGGCGCCCGATCGTCACGCCGCGGATTTTTGCCTTGGTCGAGATATCGTCGATCAGCGCCGGCACCTCGTTCTTCTCGGGCACGAGGCGGCGCATCACGCCGAGCAGCGAGGTGTACTCCTCGACCTTGCGGCGCAGGTCTTCGACGGTGCCACTCGCGAGATCCTGCTTCGCGCGATCGATGATGCGCTGCAGGCTGTCGATCTCGACCCGCGTCGCCTCGATCTGCTGGCCGGTCGGCTGCTCCCAGTAGGTCCAGAACGCCCAACCGAGCCCCGCCATCAGCATGGTGATCAGCAGCATCACCTGGCTCTGTCGGTCCTGCGGTAACAGGGCCATGGCGCTACCTCACCGCCCGGGCCACGGGCTGGGTCCGGATGTAGACCGAGTCCGCCACCCGATACCGCACCGACACGTTGAACGCCGTCACCGGCCGGTCCGCCTCGATGATGGTGGACGACGTCGCGGGCGTCACATCGGTCAGCCAGGGGGACGCCGCGAGCTGCCGCAGGAACGTGGTGTACGCCTGGATGTCGACCGTGCTGCCGGTGATCCAGACGCGGACCAGCGGCGTCCCCGTCGAGTCGATCGCCCCCGCGGCGACCGGCGCAGCCCCCGGCGTGCTCGCCCCGCCCATCGCCGACACGCCCGTCAACCAGGTGTACGGCGGCAGCGCCTTGGTGATCTGGTCGAGCAGGTGCGGCCAGATGTAGCGGTCCGCGTCGATGCCGCGGATGATGTTGATCTGGGAGACCAGCGAGTCGCGGATCTTCTCCGACTGGCGCTTCTGCGCGATCACGGCGTCGAAGCGCCGCTTCTCCACCCGCACCCCATCGAGCCGCGACTCGAGCACGCGCAGGCGCGTGCTCTGGGTGATGAACAGCAGCAGTCCACCCCCGACCACGATCACGGACGCGGCGCTCGCCGCGAGGAGCCAGGGGTTCTTGACGCTCGCCAAGAGCCCCTGGAAGTCGGGCAGCGCGAGCCTGAAGCCCGCGCCGGTCCCTGCCGCCTTTTTTCTCTTGCCGGGAAGGAGATTGATTTCGATCATGCGGCGCGCCTCAGCGCCAGGCCCACCGACAGCATCAGCAGCGGCGCGATCTCGTCCACCGACACCGACTCGAACACGCTGTCCCGCACCTTGAGCCGCTGCACCGGGCTCGCCAGCTCTACCGGGACCCGCAGCCGGTTCGAGAGCGCCTCGTTCAGTCCGGGCACGCGCGCGCCGCCGCCGATCGTGAACACGCGGCCCAGGCCCCCCGCCGACCGCGACGCCGTCGCGAGGAACGCGGCCGCCCGCTCCACCCCCACCGCGATCTCCTCGCCCCGCGCGTCGACGTACTGCGCCAGGTCGGCGCTCTGCGTCATCCCCTGGATGACCCGCTCGGAGTCCTCGGCCGAGAGCCCCTTCTCGCGCTGCAGGTCCTCGCGGAACCGCCGCGTGCCCACCGACAGGTCGCGCGTCAGCACCGGGACGCCGTCTTCCAGGATGTTCACGTTGGTCACTTCGTGGCCGATGTTGACCAGCCCCACGACCCCCTGCATCGCGTCGGGATGGTTCAGCTCGAACGCATTGTGGATCGCGAACGCGTCCACGTCGATGATCGCGGGCTCGAGCCCCGCCTCACCCAACAGCGACGTGCGGCTCTCCACCAGCTCGCGCTTGGCGGCCACGAGCAGCACGTTCATCTGCAGCCCTTCCGCATCCGGGTCGAGGATCTGAAAGTCCAGCTCCACATTGGCCATGTCGAACGGCACGTGCTGCTCGGCCTCCCAGCGGATTACTTCCCGGGCGTCCCCCTCCTTCATGCGGTCCATCTGGATCTTCTTCACGATCACGTCCCGGCCCCCGACCGCCGTGACCACCGAGCGCTGCTTGACCCCGGCCGTCGAAAAGAGACCCCGGATCGCTTCCGCCACGATCCCGGGGTCCATGACCTCCCCCTCCACGATGGCATCGGCGGCGACTTCGGTCGTGGCCACCTTGACCAGCTCCGCCTCGCTGCCGGAATGGTCGATCACGGCGACCTTGATGATCCCCGAGCCGATGTCCAAGCCCACCGAGGTTTTTTTGCCGCCCAAGAACCCAAAGAGGGCCATAAGTGCCTAGGGGTTAGAGACAAGACGGGGCGAGGGCAAACTACAGTAAGCCCCGCCCCTTATCCTGTCAAGCCTCGAACCTACTTGAGGCCGAACCAACAACTACTTTGCTGGCCTAGAGTTAGGCGGCTCAAAACAGCTGCACCCACCCCCGCGACCGCAGCATCGACCCCGTGCCGGTCTTGTTTAACGCCTTTAGAATAGCGCACTTAGAGTACAGCATCGTGGCGCCGCCAGTGAAGTTGTTGACGGTGTCGGCAAATTGCACCGTATCCTGCGCGATCAAGGCGCCCCAGAAGTGGGCCGGGCTGCCGCCACCGCCCGAGGTCTTCACCGACCCTTTTACGATCGTGATGCCGTAGAACTGGAACCCGCCCTGGACCGACAAGCTGCCGTCGACCAGCAGGATGCCCTGGCCCTCCTGGCCGTTGATGGACGCGGCGGGACCCGTGAGATGAATGATGGGGAAATAGTTGCCGCACGGCCCCGCCGGGGTCGTCGGGCTCCCCCAGTTCGTCAGCACCGTCAGGTCGCACGTGCCGTTCGTCACCACCGGTCCGATCCCGTTGCCGAAGTTCTGTCCCGGCAGAGTAACGGTTGCCGTGGCGGCGAGCTGGGTGTACGTCACGTCGCCGTAGACCGAAAATGCGCTGTCCTTGAGCGTCGGGTCATGGATGACGGGCGGAGTCCCCGTGATCTTTGCGGACCCGGTCTTGGTGATGCTGTCGCCGACTTGCATGCGGACGCCGGCCTTGGTCGAGTCTTTTGACGGGCAGCCCGTCCAGCCGGTCGGGACGCTGTCGTTGCCGGCGATGGTCACGTTACCGGCCACGAAGTTCGTACCGCCGGACGTGACGGCCGCCTGGATGTTGACCGCCAGGGGACGGATGCGTGTGATCAGACCCATCCGCTGACTGGCCCCACCGCCGCGGATGCGCCCCGCGAGGCTCATGCTGTCCTGGCCGGTCATGTCGATGAGGTACAGCGCGTCGCTCAGCTTGGTGAGGGTCCCGTTGTAGCTCCCCGTCTTGCTCGCCGCCGTTTTCTTGTCGATCGTCCACGTGCTCTTGGACGGAGCGACCGGCGGATACGGGTACAAGCCCCCGTACGTCGCCTTCGTGTTGGGGTCGCTCCAGTTGCGGATGATGTCGTAGACCCCTTCCTCGGCCACGCCGAACGACGCCTGGGCCCGGCGCACGTTCTCGGCCACCCGCTGCTCCTGGGTGCCGGAGAAGAGGGCGCCAGCAATGAGCGCGCCCACGACGACGAGCGCGACGATCGCGATTGCGAGCGCCATACCGCGCTCGTTTTTCAGGACGTGCTTCATACCCGACTCCTTGAGGTTCACGTGTGAGCCGCCCGTCAATTGCACGGGATCGGAGGCAGCGAGCCCGGTCCGCACCGCGGGTTGTTCCGCAGCGCGACCCAGGTATCGACACTATCCACCTTGTAATCCTGCACGCCGTTCCCGCCACTGCGGATCGGCGACGCCGTGCGGGCCCGCAGCACGATCCGGATCTGCGACACCTTCGACGAATCGGCGGTCACGGTACCGATGCTGTCCAGGTAGGTGAACGTCACGCCGTTGGCGCCGATCAGCGGACCGATCATCGGCTGGATCGGGCCGCCCTGAGCCGGATTGCGCTGCCCCAGGTACCAGTTGTTGTCCGGCGCGGGCGCCTGGTACAGCTCGTAAGCGACTTTGTCGAACCCGCGCACCGGCGCACCGCGCGTGATCGCGCCCGCCTTGTTGAGCGACGGGTCGTTGATCCACTGCGGCTGCAACGTCAACAGATAGGCCTGATTCGTCGCGACGACGCTGTCGTCGCAGAACCCCGGATCGGGGTCCTTTTGCAGCTGCGCGGGCAGCCACTGGTCGTCGGTCCTGGTCGTGGGATTGCCCTCCCAGTAGACCAGGATCGAATCGTCCTTCTGGAACGTCTGTCGCGAGCCGTAGATCGGCGTCTTGCGGACCGTCAGGACGATCTGACCGAGCCCGCCGCCCAGGACCGGGTCCCTGCAGACAAACGCCAGCTCCCGCATGGCGCGGATGCGCAGCGACGTGGCGGTCATCGCCTTGATGTCCCCGTCCGCCGCGTCCAGCTCGCGAAACTCGGCCGGCAGGATCGCGGCCGCCGCGCGGATGTTTTGCTGCAGGTCGATTGTCTGCGTCTGCGCCAGGTACAGGCGCTGGTTATTGACCAGGACCTTGTAGACCGCGGTCGACACCAGCCCCAGGAGCACCAGCGCGATCATCAGCTCGATGAGGGTGAACCCTCGGCGTGCTAGAAGAGGCATGAGAGCTCCGTCTCCGTGCTGTCGGTGCGCCACTTGCCGAGCGCCGTCTGATACTTGCTCCGCACCACGACTTGCCAGTGCTTGGCCGTCTGGTTGGGCAGGTCCCATTGCGTGAAGTGCCAAGCGAGGGAATCGACCGCCGTTCCCCCCCGCGTCCAGACCTCGCTCCCCGATGTCTGCGACTTGCACCCCGTGACGCGCAGCATCTCGAGTCGCCGCTGCGCGTACTGCGCCGCGACCGCCGAGTGCTGTCCCCGGCCGATCATGCGCGTCACGAGCGCCGCCGAGGTTACGAGCCCCAGGAGGCCCACCGTGAGCACCAGGATCGCGATGATCACCTCGACGAGCGTGAAGCCCTGTTCGCGTTTCATCAGTGCACCACCTTGCCGAGTGGATTGATCACGGTCGAGTCCACGTTCGATCCCACGCTCCCGGTGAACGTGATCACCGTGTTCGCCGCCAGGTTGTCCAGGCTGAGGCCGCGGGGGTCGTACCGCACCGAGTCGCGCGTCGCCACCATCGTGACGTTGAAGCGCGTCCCCAGCTGTTGCACGCCGGAGACGGTGTCCACCTTGGCCGCGCAACTGGTCGTCACCCACACGGTGGCGTTGGTCGCGACGAAGTGGATCACCCCGGGACACCCCCGCTGAATCGCGGCGGACCGCGCCGTGGCCGCGAGCGTACTCACCGCCGAGCGCGCCGAGCGGACGTTCACCTTGTCGAGCGACTGACGGATCTTGGGAAAGCCGATCGCCGCGATGAGCCCGATCAGCACCACCACGATGACCATCTCGATTGTCGTAAAACCCGAGCGTTTCATGAACGGCCTCCGTCCGGGAGCATATCCCTATCACATACTGTGCCATATGGTAAATTGCTGTAGTTATTGATGTTACGTGACTTGTGACGGGGTAGCTGGCGCTGCAAATCACTGCACAGGTGCAGATTGCTGCACTAGTCGACGCCGTAGCGATCCATCTTGTAGAACAGTGTCCTGAGGCTCACGCCGAGCCGCTTCGCTGCGGCCCGGCGGTTGCCGCCGGCCTCGACCAAGGCGGCCGTAATCGCCTGACGCTCCGCGGCCTCGACCGCTTCCCGGAGCGTCCCCGGGCTTGCGCCCGGGGTCAGTGTTGCGGTGGGGCTTGTGCTGACCCCGGGCGCAAGCCCGGGGTGGAGCGGCAGGCCGAAATCCGCCGGCTCGAGGAGTTCCTTGTCGGTCAGGACCGCCGCCCGCTCGATCGCGTGCTCCAGCGCCCGCACGTTCCCGGGCCAAGGTTGCTCGCGCAGCCACGCGACGGCTGCCTCGCTCAACTCCAGGTCATGCCCCAGGCGGCGCCCCAACTGTAGCGCGAAGTGCCTGGCCAGGGGCACGATATCGTCGCGGCGCTCGGCGAGCGGCGGCAGGTGAATCGCCACTACGTTCAAGCGATCGAACAAGTCGTGCCGGAAACGGCCCGCCGCGGCTTCGGCGGCGAGGTCTTTGGCCGTGGCGGCGAGCAGTCGGACGTCGACGCGCCGTGTCTTCTGGTCGCCCACCCGTCGGATCTCACTTTCCTGGAGCACACGCAACAGCTTCGCCTGCAGCGGCAGCGGCAGCTCGCCGATCTCGTCCAGCAGCAGCGTACCCCCGTCCGCCTGTTCGAACAGGCCGGGACGGTCCCCGGAGGCGCCCGTGAAGGCGCCCTTCACCGAGCCGAACAGCTCCGACTCGAGCAGGTTCTCCGGTATGGCCGCGCAGTTCACCGCGACGAACGGGCCTCCCGCCCGCGGCCCGGCGCGGTGGATGGCCTGGGCGATCACTTCCTTACCCGTGCCGCGTTCCCCGGTGATGAGCACGGTGGTGCGGTGCGCCGCCACGCGGGCCACGATGTCGAGCGCCTGCCGCATCGCCGGGCTCTCGGCGATCAGTGCCCGGGCAGCAGGACTGCTGTCCAGCTGCGCTCTTAGTGTCGCGATGGTGTGACCGAGCCGCTCGCGCTCTTCCGCCTTGCGCAGCGTCAGCACGACCTCGTCCGGCCGGAACGGCTTGGCGACGTAGTCGTACGCCCCTTCCTTCATGGCGGCGAGGGCCGCCTCCTCGCCCCCGTACGCGCTCATCATGATCACGAGCGCGGGGCCGCCGCCGCTCTTGTAGGCCCGCAGGAACGCCAGGCCGTCCATATCGGCCATGCGCACGTCGCACAGGATCAAGTCGAACAGCTCGGCGCGGGCGCGCTCGAGCGCGCGGACGCCGTTCCCCTCGGCGACCACGTCGTAGCCCGCGTCGCTGAGCAGCAGGCCGAGCGACTGGCGCAGCCCCGGCTCGTCGTCGACGACCAACACGCGGCTCATCCCTCGCCCCCTGACCCCCTCTCCACCTTGTGGAGATGGGGGACGGTGGGACGGGGGGTGAGATCAGCACGTGGGAAGAACATCTTGAACGCGGCGCCGCCTTCACGCGCCCTGTCCACCCACACGACCCCGCCCATGTCGTCCACGGCACGGGCCACGATCGCGAGGCCCAGCCCGGTGCCCCGGCCGGGCGCCTTGGTGGTGTAGAACGGGTCGAAGATCTTGTCGTGGTCGTCGGCCGGCACGCCCGGCCCCGAGTCTGCCACGAACAGCAGCGCACCAGGCTGGCCGGCCGAGAACTCCGGGCGCGCCGGGCGGCGCTCTGCCGCGCGGGGGTAGCGCGCCGGCGTCGCGTCCGTGGCGCGCTTCGGGTCGGACTGCCGCGGCTGGTAGTCCCAGGGACGCGCTCCCAGAATGACGACGCCGCCGGGCGCCGCGTCCAGGGCGTTCAAGACCAGGTTGACGATGGCCTGCTCGAGCAGATGGGCCCGGCCGAGAATCCGGGGAACGCCGGGCTCGAGCTCGAGCGTCGAGCGCGCGGACCGCAGCGCCCCCTGGGCCTCGAGCAATCCGTAGGCGCCCCGGGCCACGACCGTCGGATCGAGCGGGGCCAAGGCCTCTTCGTGGGGGCGCGCATAGTCGAGCAGCCCGCGCACGATCCGGTCGATGCGCTCGAGCTCGCGCGTCACGCCGGCGATCACCTCGGCGTCCGCGCCGCGCCGCCGCAGCACCTCGACGTAGGTACCGAGCGCACCCAGGGGGTTCCCCACCTCGTGGGCGATCCCGGCGGCGAGACGACCGATGCCCGCGAGCTTCTCCGAGCGCACCAGCTGGCCCTGGGCATCGAGCAGGTGGTCGGTCATGCGGTTGAGGCGCTCGGCGAGGGTGGAGAAGTCGCTGGTCTCGGCGTCGGGAGCGCGCCGCGCCAGGTCGCCGTCCGCCACGGCGTCCGCGGTGGCCACGACGCGGTCGAGCGGCCGGAGCACGAGCCGGTGGACGAGGGATCCCCCGAACACCACGAACACCGCCACCTCGAGGCCGACCAGGAGCAGCAGCAGGACGAAGGTGCGCTGCGGCGCCAGCACGTTGACCACCAGCATCGTCGCTACGCCCACCAGGAGCGCGGCAGCGGCGAGAAAGGAGAGGTAGAAGAGCAGCTCGGTCCGGAGCGCGGGCTTGGACGGCATGGGGGGAATACTCAGCCGTCAGTCACAAGCCGCAAGGCGTAAGCCGTAAGCTTACGGCTTATGACTTACGGCTTGCGGCTAGTAGGTCGGCCAGTTATCCACCCACGCGTTGGAATAGCCGACGAGCTGTCCCATCGCCGCCATCGCCTTGGCGATGTTGCACGAATTGTAGTTGAACGACTTGGTCCCGTTGCCGACATCCCCCTGCGGCAGGGTCGCGCCGAGCTTCACGTTCAACCCGGTCACCGTGGCGCCGTTCACCGCGTTGTTGCCGTTGGAGGTGAGATTGTCGCCGACGAGCAGCACGCCGTCCCAGGTGATGTTGCCGCTGATCGTGAGGCTGCCCGTGACGATCAATGTGCCCTGGCCGTTCCCGGGCAGCGCGAAGTCGCCCTTGACCAGGATCGTGGGCCAGTAGCTCGGGTTCGAGAACGACGGCCACGCTGCCGGCGGGATCGTGATGTCGGGCGTGACGGCGCTCCCGCCCGCGAGGCCGGCCCAGTCGATCTTCACCGAGTCGGCCATCTGGGCCGGGGTGGGAGCGACGGTGTCGACCGGGGGGGTGCCCTGGGGCGCGAGCGTGCCGCCGTTCTGCGTGTACCCGGGATTGCCGGGGACGGCGACGCCGGCGACGGCCGGCTGCTTGCCGCATTGGTCGGCGCCGCTTCCCATGTCCGACGAGCCGTTCTTGTGGAGCCCGCTCAAGCTGGTCCAGCCGGCGAGCACGTTCATGGAGCCGGCCTGCCACACGGCGTATTCCGCGACCGTGCGCTCCGCCTGCGGCGTCCCCGACAGGGACGCGACCGTGCTGACGCCGTGGGAGCGGACCGCGTACCCGTAGCGGCCCGCCACCGTGTCGTTGCGGATTCGTCTGAGGATGACGTCGGCGTAGCCACCCCCGAGGGCGATACGAGTGGACTCGCTCACGGCAGGGGGCGCTGCTTTGAAGCCGAACGAGTCGCGCTTGGCGATGAACAGCTCCAGCCCCGTCTCGGCCAGCGTAAAGGCATCCAACGCCGCTTCGTCGTTGGCGTGCACGCGCCGCTCGCTCGACAGCGCGGCAAAGCCCGCGGCGAGGAGGATCGTCAGCACGACCACCACGAGGAGTGCCATCGGCAGCGCGACGCCGCGCCGACTGCGAGTGGGCTCGGTCATTTGAGCTGGTTGTTGAAGAAGACCGCCGTCACCACCTGCGCCTGTCGGGGGGCGGTCGCGCCTTCCGGGGCCCGGTCGCTCTGGCTCGTGAGGCCCAGCTCGACACCGCGCATGCTGCTCAGCGGGTTCGGCGGGCCGGCCTGGGCCGTGTCGCTCCCGGCGACGAAGAAGCGGAATTTCGCGGTGGGATCGAACGGCGCGACCAGCTCGTCCGCCTGCCCGGTCGCCGCGGTGGTGCGCCACAGCGCCGTCCGTCCGGGGAGCGCGACCGACGGCTTGAACTGGTACGTGAGGCGTTGGATCAGGAACACCGTCGTCCCGACGGCGGTGACCGCCGGCAGGGCCGCGGGGAGCGGCGGCCGCACGCCGACCACCCGCCCCCCCGGAAGCGTCACGACGTTCGCCGCCACGCACAGCGAGGGATTGTCGTTGGCGACCGACGTACCGGCTTCGACGTACGTGATGTTGCCGAGCGAGTCGCGCCACCCGTACCCGGAGAAGCCGGCGGTCGCATACACGGTCGAGTCGACCGGCCAGAGGGACACCGTCGTCTGTGCCGCCGTGTTCGCGCACACGACGCCGATCGCGTACGGTACCCGCATGGTCACTTGCGTGGGAGTCGCGGACACCAGGCCGCCGGTCGCTTCGACCATGCGCAGGTCGGAGAGCGCGGCGTTGATCGCCATGCGCGACACCATGCGCGCACGGCGCAGCTGTCCCTGCTGGTCGTAGAAGCGCGCCTGCGACAGGAAGAGGCGGGTGAGCGCCCCCCCGATCACTCCCAGGACGACCATGCCCACCACGAGCTCGGCGAGGGTGAAGCCGCGGCGACCGGTCATCGCTCAGGGCTTCTTGTTGAACGGGTTGTTGCCCGGCTTGGTGCGCTGCAGCACGAGCGTGTCGGGCTTGAAGATCGGGTTGAGCGGGGTGACGACGATCGTCACCCGCCTGAGCTTGGGCGAGAGGCTGT
>Ga0209804_1000855_pt1 | contig 21839 bp, 18 predicted proteins | sample GraSoiAngelo_139_FD_185896 | JGI IMG/M metagenome (GOLD analysis project Ga0209804, IMG submission 185896) | Grasslands soil microbial communities from the Angelo Coastal Reserve, California, USA - 14_0929_12_20cm (SPAdes) (version 2) | ecosystem: Environmental > Terrestrial > Soil > Grasslands ... | reverse complement strand
ATAGGGGAGCGGCGGTAAATGCCCCAAGCATGGGAACTCAGCGTGGAGCTGCTACCTGTACGTCCGGCCCAGCCGAAATCAGGAGGTTTGGTGCAGAAAAGTTCGAAAATCGTCTGCTAGGGTCGACCTAACCATCTCGCGTATTTCGCGTTGAATAGGTGCAAATTGATTTTTGCTGCCGTCATTCTCCATTGGTGTAACTCCTCCTACTGAATTCCCGAAGCAAGAGTATTGTTACCATTATTATAGTGGGATGCCCAAGGCAGGCCGACGGTCATAAACGAAATAGGAAGGATAGCTCCGAAATCGTCCTCTAGATTGCCTTCGTGCGGAACGTCAGAAAGCACTCAGCCGTATTTTTGTAGGAAAGTAGGTCTCGTACTTCCTGTTTGCCTCGGTCTCGTTGCGCCACTCTTCGTACTGGAACAGCGTGAACCGGGAGTTTCCCGTTGTCATGGCTTCCTCGCCGCATAATTCTGCGATTCGGACAACCTTTAGGGATTTCTTGACATTCAAGGACAAGGTGTATATGAACGGGGCGTTTCAGGGCCTTTCGCGTCTGTAAACCTAACCGGCATCTCAATGCTGAGTCAAAGGAGGTATTCGAGATGAGAAGGAAACCATTTTGGGTGGTGGTGTGTTTGTTGTTAGCCCTCGGCTTGGCTGATTGCAGTTGGGCACAACAGCCGATGGACAACAAATCTGCCGTCAATCCGCTCGTTCGCGTCTTGCAAGACAAGGGCATCTTAACCGCAGACGAAGTTGCGCAAATCACCCAAGTGTCCTCTGGTGATGCAGAACGGAGGCTTGCAAAACTGCTCCTCATGAAGGGAATAATCTCCCAGGCCGATTATGATCGGACCGAAGGCACGCCGAGCGTGATCAAGGCTTCTAGTGCGGGAACGAGCGGTGCGACTCAAATTGCCGCTGTCTACCGCGTGCCCGTCAACAACGCAGCAAGTCTACTTCCCCCTTCGAACCTAGAACCATCGGCGAATGCACCTTCCAATCAAACGGCCTCGGAAGCCCCGGCCGTGATCCCGGCCCTTACGCCAATCCGCTTCCTTCCAGTAGGCCCACTCCCTCGAGAGGCGGGCACGGTTGCGTTCAAGATTGGATCAATTCGCGTCACACCTTATGGCTTCTTGAAAGCCACTGCCGTCCACGACAGCTCTTCGCCTAACGGCGATGATTTCCCGCTTCCGGGATTCATCGCAGCCGATACCGGTCCCGGCGGTGCACCGGAGTTTCACGTGAAGGCTCGTGCTTCACGCATTGGCACCGACATCGGATGGCTCGATCCATCCTCGAACTTCACCATTACCGGAAAATTCGAGGGCGACTTTGAAGGAAACTTCAGCCGCGTTGACAATAGGAATATCGGCACCATACGCTCCAGCATGTTCAGCATCCGCTTGGCCTACGCGCGGCTCGATTACAAGTTCAGCGACAACAACAGCGTCAACCTTCTCTTCGGCCAGGACTGGACGCCCTTTGCCTCCTCCACGCTTCCCAGCATCCTCGAAACCACCGGCACGGAAATCGGTTTCGGTGTTCTGTGGGAACGGGCACCCCAGATGCGTGCCGGTTGGACTCACGACTTCGGCGGTGGTTTCAAGCTGATGCCCGAAGTCGCCATGGTCTTCCCCGCCTTCGGCGACGTGCCCGCAAATGTGCAAACCGCGACCGGCACTCTCGCCGTCACGGGTGTCGCCAACCAGCTCGGCTATGGCGAACGCCAAGGCGCCGATTCGGGCCGCCCCGAAGTGCAAGGCCGCATTGTCGCTCAGTTTCAACTTGATCATGCCCCGGGTGTAGCTCCCGCCCAGATCATTTTCAGCGGCGAGCAAGCGCGCCGTACGGCCGTTGTCCTGAAATCCGCGGTGCCTGCGGCGGCGGCATTCCAGGCTGCCTTCCCGAACGGCGCAACGGTTAGCAGCGATACTGCCGGATGGACTGGTGAATTCCAGCTTCCTACTCGCTACGCCACATTGATTGGAAAGTACTACGACGGGAGCGACCTGCGATTCTACTTCGGCGGCCAGCTCTTCTCGAACTTCAACGACACCGCGGGACTTACTGGAACCACGACCGTAGCCTCGGTCGACGGAGCATCCAACGTCGTGTTCGGCACCAACGCGGCCGGTAATGCGGTCGTCGCTCCTCAGCGTGCAGTGCGCAGCCAGGGCGGTTTCGTAAACCTCGGTTTTCCACTCTCTCGCATATTTAACGCTAACCCGTCCGGTCGCAATGCGGGCTGGTCGCTCTATTTCACTTATGGTGAAGACTTCGCCAAGGCCCGCGATGTCCGCCGGACGTTGGCCGCCGGAGCCCGCGGTACCCGCTATAGGAGCGCTATGTACGACGGTACCTTGAACTACAAGCTCAACAACTGGGTGACATTCAGCTTCGAACAGTCACTCTACGAAACCCGTGCCCTGCCAGGCTCGACCGGGGAACTCCCTCTTTTCAATGGCATCCCTTCGCGGACCTGGCGCGACCTCCGCAGTGAAGCCGGCCCCATTTTCACCTTCTAACATCGTCCTTGTCACGGGGAGCGCGCCATTTGCAAACGCGCGCTCCGTGAACAAGCGGGTCGGTTCCCCGGTAGGCTCGTTTTCGGAAATCCTAATCGTTTATGAGAAGATGAGTACGACAGGAGAAAAACTTGCACTGCAACCCATGAATGTGGGGAACCGGTCTTGGCTGAAATCGAGTTTCCCGATGGAAGGAGGCGAGTATGAACACGTTTCCCGCAATCCTCGGCGCACTTTGCGTTTACGCGATTGCCTATCGCTACTACAGCGCGTTCATTGCCGCTAAAGTTCTAGCGCTGGACGACCGTAGGACGACTCCCGCACACACTTTTGAAGATGGGCACAATTATGTTCCGTCGCCGAAGCTTGTCTTGTTCGGGCATCACTTTGCAGCGATTGCCGGAGCCGGGCCTCTTGTGGGGCCGACACTTGCCGCACAATTCGGTTTTGCTCCCGGATTCCTGTGGATCTTGATTGGCGCCGTGCTGGCTGGCTGCGTCCACGATTTCATGGTCTTGGTGGCCTCCTTCCGGCATGGTGGGCGCTCATTGGCAGAGATAGCCCGGACGGAAATCGGCCGGTTCGCCGGCCTAGTGGCCATGCTTGCGGTTCTGTTCATTTTGCTAGTGACGCTGGCAGGGCTTGGAATCGTGGTGGTCAACGCGCTTGCGAACAGTCCTTGGGGTGTGTTCACCATCGCAATGACGATTCCGATCGGTATTTTCATGGGCCTGTACATGTTCAAGAGCACACCAGGACAAATCAAGGTTGCCGTTCCGAGCGCAATTGGTGTGCTGCTCCTGATCGCCGCCGTAGTTGGAGGGCGCTGGATCGCTATGACGCCGTTTGCTGCGCACCTTACATTCAGCCCTCACCAAATCACCATGCTGATGGCGATATACGGGTTTGTCGCCTCGGTTCTGCCTGTATGGTTCCTGCTGGAGCCGCGCGATTACCTCTCAACTTACGTTAAGCTCGGCACGATCGCGATTCTCGTTGTTGGCGTGATCGTCGTGCATCCAGACATCAAATTCCCGGCCGTGACGCAGTTCATCCACGGCGGCGGACCGATCATCAAGGGCAAACTCTTCCCGTTCCTGTTCGTAACGATTGCCTGCGGAGCGATTTCGGGCTTCCATTCGCTTGTGGGTTCAGGCACAACACCGAAGATGCTCGATAAAGAGACGGATGCCCGCTTCATCGGCTATGGAGCGATGGTGGCAGAATCCCTGGTCGCGGTGCTGTCGCTGGTCGCCGCTTGCTCGCTTTTTCCTGGAGACTACTTCGCGATTAATGTTCCACCGGACATTTTTGCAAAACTGGGGATGCATAGCGTAAACCTCAACATGTTCTCAGCCGAGGTGGGCGAGAATCTTGCCGGCCGTACAGGCGGCGCAGTTTCCCTGGCCGTGGGCATGGCGCAGATTTTTCGTGGGCTGCCGGGAATGGCCCGGCTGATGGGCTACTGGTATCACTACGCCATCATGTTTGAGGCCCTGTTCATCCTCACGACGATTGACACCGGCACTCGCGTGGCCCGCTACGTCTTGCAAGAACTCTTGGGGAAGGTTCACACGCCCTTTGCCAATGCGAAGTGGCTCCCTGGAAATTTGGTCACGACGACACTTGTGGTGGTTGGCTGGGGCTATCTCATCTATACGGGTAGTATTTCCACGCTCTGGCCGCTTTTCGGTACCGGGAACCAGTTACTTGCAACGATCGCTCTGGCTGTGAGCACCACGTTTCTGATCAACATGGGAAAAGCAAAATATGCTTGGATCACAGCGCTGCCGATGCTGTTTGTCGGCGTGACTACGCTCACGGCAGGCGTGCTGTCCATTGAAAACATCTTCTGGCCGCTAACCAAGGTGCCTGGCAAAGTGTTCACTGGGTACCTCGATTCAGTCTTAATGGCGACGTTCGTCGTGGGCGTGATTCTGGTCTTGATCGATGCCGCTCGTCGCTGCTGGATGACGTTGCACGGCGCTCCGATTCCCAAGCAGGCCTTCGGTCCGCCCGTGGTGGACGGCCAGATTCGCATGGGCTGCTGCTAAGTGCGGCCGCTCTCTTTACAACCCTGAGGAATGAAGCTGGCGTAGTCGTTCGGCAGACAATCGGGGAGCGAAATCTCCTCCCCGAGGCCGGGTCGGAAATAGTTACTTCTTTGTGAACATGGACTTGGGGATCATGCAGTGCAAGCCCTCGCGGATATCCACTACCTGCGAGACGCGGCAATCGCCGACGATCGAAGTGAGTGAATGGGCCTCTTCGCGCGACATCGGCACTGTCTTCTGTTCCGCCAGGAAATTCACAGTTTCACGCACGGCAATCTTCCTTGCTTCGTTCAAGTCTTCGTCGAATCCCATGAAAATCCAATGTGTGGAGGTCTCCGCGCGCGGCCAATCGATGTGAAGATCCTTGCGCACGATGGGTTGGATTTCAATTGCCCTATAGGAACATTCCAGACTTGCAGGAAGGAAAGGAATTACCAATCGTTGTAAGGCGTGCCATCGAATGGAGACGTTTTCGGAGAATTGGAGTGTACGTCCACCATTCCGGTGGTGGTTTGATCGGCGCTCAGGACCACGCTGTCGAACTGCGGCACCCAGTCCTTGGCGCCGGTCATGGGATCCACGGGCACGGAGCGGAGGTAGCCTGCTTGTTGTAGATCATCAATAGATTGCGGCGCGGCCTGTTTGTCCAGCGTGTAATTATCGATGGCGTCGCGAATGCTTCTAAGATCGGTTTTCAATGCGGCTTCCTTGGAGTGTTGGACGACCTTGTCGTAACGAACCGCGGCGATGCCGATAAGAATCAAGATGATGGTCATGACGATCATCAACTCGATGATAGTGAACCCGAGATTGCGCCCTTCACCGCGCCATTTCCGTGGTGAGCGCGCAAGCAATCGGCTAGGCAAGAGTATCTTCACGTTGATTCTTTCCTCCCCTCACCAGTCCGAGTACTTCGTGCCATCCAGCGCCGTGCCGGTGGATTGGGAATACACGTCGAAAACGTTTTTACCGCCCCACTCCCTGGAGTCCGGATCGTCCTGCACGGCGCGCAGTCCCCAGTCCGCTTTGCCGGTCATTGGATCGATGGGGATCTTGCGCAAAAAACGAATCTTCCTGTCGCTGCTGCCGCTGCTGCCAATACCCCCGGTGTTTGTGCCAAGTGGCACGCCTGTGACCAAGGTCTGGAGATCGGGCGGGTACCCCTCGCTTCCCATCTCCACTTTAATCTGGTTGTGGTCCGCCGCATCTTTGTAGCGATCTATGGCATCGCGGATTTCGTCCAAGTTGTGGTGCAGCGTGGCTTCTTTTTCGCGAACCAGGGAGTAACGAGCGATGGGCAGCGCGATGGAGGACAAGATTAGCAAGAGGGAGCAGGTCAGGATGAGCTCGAGAAGAGTCATGCCTGCCTGCGAGGCGCGCCGGTGACGGCGGTTGCGCAATCGAATTGGAGGTTCGGGCAACATCACTCTATAAATTCGACTACTTCTGGACTTGCAGAGTTGCTTCGCTGGCGACCAGCGGAATGAGCTTCTGCTGCGAATCTTTCGCGTTCACCTGCACGATGGACAAAGGCGAAGAGCCGGGCGCGACAGCTTTTACCACGAGCCCGAGAAGTGTTCCACTGCCGCTTACCCCAGGAGTGCTCGGGGGCCGGGTGGCGGAAATGATGTATTGGCCTTTGTCTTTGATCGGCTGCGAAACGATGGAGATTTCCTGCGCACCACCGTTGGAGAGGAAGCCGCCGTGTTGTACTTCTTCGACGCTGATCACCTTGGGGTCGTATTGCAACATCAAAGGAATGGAGAAAAGGTCGTTCACGTTTTCCACGACCACGCCTAAGGTGGCGGTCTGGCCGGCCTTGAGCGTGAGTGTTTGCGGCTCGAAGCGAATCTTTGCGACGGCATTGGCGGCTGACGAAGATTGAGTCGCGGCGCCTGGTGCGGGGTTCGACGGCGTCGTGGTCGGATTGGGAGTCGGATTCGCCGGCGGCTGAGTCTGTTCCGGCTGCGGCGCGCGAAGCTCGCTTTCGCGCTTGGTCTGCACATTGACTTCTGTTCCGGAGAGCATTGGCCGCAAATTGGCTTTTGTCCAGAATGGCATCCGCACAATGTGCGGAATCAACACAATGAGCGTCTCGTCTTCCTCGTGGTCCGTTTTAGTGTCGGAGAAAAGGCGCCCGAGGATGGGGAGTTTTGCAAAGCCCGGCCAACCGCTTATGCTTTTGGAATCCGTGCGCTCAATCAAGCCTCCAAGGAGATTAACCTCACCCTCCTTCAAACGGATATCGTGCTCGATGGTCTTCGTGCCGATCACTGGCTGTTGAATGCCGCCAATGTTCACGGTGTTTAACTCCGAAGAGATCTCAATACGCAATTTCAAGCTGACTTCGCGGTCGGGGTGCACGCGCGGAGTGACATCTATCTTGACTCCGACGTCCAAGTACGTGAACTGGGTGTTGACCAGCGGGTTGACGAAGCCCGCCCCTCCGGTGGCCCCCACACCGACGCCCGCTTGAAAACTGCCCGTGGCTACGGGAATGCGCTGGCCGATTATTAGTTTGGCGATCTGCCCATCCACGGAGCGAATTTCAGGATTTTGAATAATTTTTGTATCTGTGTCCGACAAGAGCATGGTGGCGGTAAAACTTGGCAGCGTAACACTGTAGCTGTTGCCATTCAGGTGGCGGAGCGAGTTGAACGTAATAGGATTGCTTGTCGTGGTGCTTCCCGAAGTTGTGCTGCCGTTCGAAATGGCGACCGACGCAGTTTGCCCGGGCGAAATCCCGAGCTCGCGCATGCGGTCCGTGGTGGTCTGCAGGACTTCCACCTGGACCACGACTTCCGGCTTGGCCTTGTCAATGTCGTCCAGCATCTTTTGGACGAGCAACAACTTGTCTGGGGTATCGCGGATGACGATGGCATTTTGCGCGTTCACTTGCTGGATGCGTTTTAAGTCAAACAGTTGCCGCAGCCCGGTCATGATTTCCGTAATGTCCTGCGGCTGCGTGACGTTCGAAAGATAAAACGTTTTGACGACTTCTTCGTCGTAGTCGCGGCGCTTCTGGGGCTGGTCGGGAATGACGAAGATCGTGTTTTCCGTAACCGGCTTGGTGAACGCCTTGCTTTCCAGCGACGTGATCTCCAGCGCCTGCTCCAGGGTGATGTTGTTGAAGTCCACCGTGATGCGCCGCCCCGTAAAGTCCGGGTCATACACCATTGTCAGCCCAGCCAATTTGCCAATCGTGTCGAAGACCACCTTCGCATCGTTCGACATCTTCAGGTTGATCGGCGCGCGCGAAAGCGGCTTGATCTCCGGCGGCATGGAGGCCAGCGGCTGCTGATTGTGGTCCGTGGGCGGCTCGCTAGTTTGGTTCCGATGCTCCCTTTCCGCGAGCATTTCCGCGGCCCGGCTCAATTCCTGCTCGGCGATGGAACTCGAAGGGTCTGCGCCGAGCGCTTTTTGGAATTCGATCGCCGCGCCGTCCAGCTCGCCTCTTTTTCGCATCTCCAGGCCGCGCTTTACATGAAACTCCCCAGCCTCGAAACGCGCCTGATTCAGGCGGATTCGATAGGCAGCGTTGTGGGGTTCTGCTTTGACCGCTTTTTCGTAATAACTGAGAGCGGCGTCGTAGTCCTGGAGGTCCTCCGCTTTCATGCCTTGGCTATATTCGCCGTGTCCCTTGGGGCATCCTGCGGCGAACAGCCCGAAACTTACACATAGCAATAGCGTTCCCGGGGTCTGACGCATACTCTCTCCGCGGCTATGAAAGGATCTTGCCTTTGCAGTCTAACACTCGCTTTAGACGTGCGGCAAGGAAGCTAAGGTTGACAGTCTTTCATGTAATCAACCGCCATTTCTTGCCGGGAGTGACAACTTTTTTGGCAGCGGCTATGATGGACGGTCGTGGCCAAGCCTGGGAAAAAAACTGTGAAGTCCGCCAAGCCCGGCGAGCAAATCGTAGCTCAAAACCGCGCGGCTTCGTATAACTACCATATTCTCGAGAAACATGAGGCCGGCCTAGTTCTCCATGGCACCGAAGTAAAGGCGCTCCGCGAGGGGAAGGCCAATATCCGGGATGCTTACGTGGATTTCCAGCCCAATGGCGCCTGGCTCGTTAACGCACACATTGCACAGTACTTACCGGGCGGTCCCTGGAATCATGAGCCCCTTGGGTCGCGCAAGCTCCTGCTCCACAAGAGCGAAATCCACAAACTTTCTGGCCGCGCCGCGTCTAAAGGTCTAACCGTCATCCCCTTGAGAATCTATTTCCGCAACAGCATCGCGAAAGTGGAGATTGCGCTGGTGCAGGGCAAGAAGGCCTGGGATCGGCGTCAGGACGAGCGCACCAAGGAAGCGCGCCGGGAAGTGGAAGAATCCATGTATCGCAATCGGAGGCGATAGAGCAATCATGCAAGTCACATTGGAGAGCAAGCCGTTCGCAGGGATCGAGACCGAAGCCCTTGTTTCCTATGTGTTTGAAGAGACCGACCCGGTACAGGGGCGCGTTGCGGAAATCGATCAATCCGCCGGGGGGCTGCTGCGAAAGCTTGCCAAGAGCGGTGAACTGACCGGGAAGATGCTGGAGTTTACGCTTATCCACGCGCCGGCAGGACTTAAAGCGGCTCGATTGCTTTTGGTTGGGGCGGGGAAGCGCGAGCCGTTTAATTCCGCGGGGCTTCGCAAAGTCGCCGGAGCGGCCATGCGTTATTTGAAATCGCGATCTGTGAAGAATTTCGCGCTGCTGGTCCGAGAGGGCGACGCCACGGAAGAATCCGCGCAGGCCGTCACCGAAGGCGTGCTGACCGCGGATTTCGAGCCGGACAAATACAAGACCGACAAAAAGAACGACAAAAGAATCGAGTCTGTCTTAATCGTCGGCTACTCCGAAGCCAAACGTAGGGCAGGGGAAAAAGGCGTCGCCAAGGGCCGCATCATCGCGGATTCGCAGAATTTTGCCCGCGATTTGGTGAACGAGCCTTCGAACAAAATGACCCCGAGCATCCTGGCGCAAAAAGCCGAAGCGATGGCCAAGGCCGCGGGACTTTCCGTTGCGATTCTCGATGAAAAGAAAATCGCCGAATTGAAAATGGGAGCGCTTCTCAGCGTCGCGCAAGGCAGTGTGGAACCGCCGCGCATGATCGTCATTACGTACAATCCGCCCGCAGCCAAGCCGCGCGCGCCGGTCATTGGCCTGATTGGCAAAGCCGTTACCTTTGATACCGGGGGGATTTCCATCAAGCCCGCGGATGGCATGGAGAAAATGAAGTACGACATGGCCGGTGGCGCCACGATGATTGGTGTGATGTACGCCCTGGCCGCGCTGAAGCCCGCGGTGAAGGTGCTCTGCGTTGTGCCGTCTACGGAAAACATGCCTGGCGGGCGCGCGCAGAAGCCGGGCGACATTCAGACGGCCATGTCCGGGAAGACGATTGAGGTGCTCAACACCGACGCAGAAGGCCGCTTGATCCTCGCCGACGGCGTGCATTATGCGAAGCAGCTTGGCGCCACGCATTTGATTGATGCGGCCACGTTGACGGGTGCGATTGTTGTGGCGCTAGCGAGTGTCAATGTGGGCGTTTTCGGCTCCGACCAAGCATTCACCGACAAACTCTTGGCTAGCGCGAAAGCCGCCGGCGAGAAAATGTGGCAGATGCCGGTGGACGACGACTATCGTGAATTCATCAAAGGGACGGTCGCGGACATTCAGAACATCGGCAGCGGCAAAGGTGGCGGTGCCACCATCGGTGCGATGTTCATCAAGGAATTCACCGGAGACTCACCGTGGATTCACCTCGACATCGCCGGAACCGCCTGGAATGACGACGCAAAGCTGTGGATGGCAAAGGGCCCCACAGGTGTGGGCCTGCGCACGCTCGTGCATCTCATCATGTCCTACTGAGGTTTTTCGTTTTGGCTCACGCTCGCCAGTGGCGTAACTTTCGGTTTAGGATGCGTTCCTTCGTCATCCTGCCGCGGGGGCCTCTCGTTTTTGCTTCCTATAGACAGTCGGAGTCAGGAGAGGGCGGCGAAGGCGGAACCATTGGTTGCGGGCACGCTTTGTATCCGTGGTGCGGGGCCGCAAAAGAGATCGGTAAAGATAGAGAGGGACATCGGTGGTTCACGGGCGACTCAACACGCGCATGGCTCGGACGATGAACTGTATCGGCTTAGCCGACAAGCCAGGCTTAGACCCCGAAAAACGAATCGAGGCTATTGGGACGATGGGTATGTCTTTCTCGACCGTCATCCAGAAAGACGCGGGGGACCAGGGGGCGAGTCTGGTCAAATAGGCAATACAATTACGAGATTGAAGCAGGCGCACGACACCATAGGGGTCAAAGGTTCTTGATTCGTTTTTCTGGAGTCACATCTTTTCCGGGGCTTCGATTCCGAGCAGGCTCAGCGCCCGAACGAGCTGCGCTTCCACCAATTCTGTCAGTTGCAGCAAGAAGGCGCGCTTTTGCTCATCGGTTTCCGACAAGATGTGATGTCTGTGGTAGAAATTGTTGAACAACTGCGCCAGCTGAAACGCGTATTTAGCCGCAAACGCAGGCTCTTGCGTGGCGATTGCGGCGTCCACGGAGTAGTCGAGCGAACCGGCACCAAGCAATAACTCCCACAAATCGTCGGCATCGGCCGCGGAAAGGAATCGATTGGCTGAATCGGCATCCAGTTTGGACTTGTGTGTTGCTCCTTCGGTCCCTTTTCGGCGGATTCCTCGGATGCGCACGACAGCGTATTGGCAATACGGGCCGGTTTCGCCTTCGAAGCTCAGCGCGTCCTTGAAATCGAAAGCGATGATCGCGTTTCGCGTAAACTTCAGCAGAAAGAATCGCAGGGCACCCACGGCTATCGCGTGTGCCGTGCGCTTCTGCTCTTTTTCGCTCATTTCCGGGTGGCGCTGCTGGACTTCTGCCAGGGTGGCCGCCTCCAATTTGTCAATCAGGTCGTCGGCCTTGACTCCGAAGCCTTTGCGCCCGCTCACTTCCACGTACGGCTTTTTCGCTTCTTCCGGCGAAAGCTCGTAGTTCAGCTCGGCGGCGCATCGCGGCGTCAGCGCGACGATTTCATAGGCAAAATGGATGGAGTTTTTCGCTGCCTGCTCATGGCCAAGGCGCCGCAAACCTTCCGCGACCACGTCCTGCAAATACGCCTGGCGCGAATCAATCACGTTGTAAACTACGGATGCGGGCTCACCAAAGTGCGGCGCGTCCGGCTCGCTTTTTCTGCTTGTCGTGGCCCAAACCGTTCGCCCAGCCGGCGCTTCTGGCCATTTCTCGTAGCAGAAATCTTTTCCAAGCAGGCCGAATTTCCAGAGCTGATAAGCGATGTCCTTTCCGACGTATGTCACGGTTCCATTCGAACGCACAATAATCTTGTCCTGCTCGTTCTCGTCCTCTTCTTCCGCAGCCGTTTTCTTTCCTGCGTCCTTTGTGTTCTGTGTGTCCTCTGCATTGATTCCCGGGTTCTCTTTCCACGGCAAAACCCAACAACCCTTCATCTTGCCGCTGGTGGCCAGGTGAATAGCGCCGGACTTTTTCAACATTTCGAACGCGGTGTCCCAGAACTTCAAATGCAGAATTTCGCTCTCGCGCGCCAGCAAATCGTAGTGAATGTCCAGCCGCGCCATAGTCTTCAAGTGGCAAGTGACGATGGCATCGGCCACAATTTGTGCGACCTCCGCATCTTCCCCGCGATTTTCTTCGATGGCTTTCAGGGTTTCTGCACGCAGCTTGGCGGCGCGCCCGGGATCTTCGGCAAAAAAGCTTGTGGCCTTGGCGTACAAATCCCAGCAGTAGTAGTCGAATTTCGGCTCCCGCGCTAATGCCATCACGTTGGTGACGGTTCGCTGTTCCATGCGCAGCAGCCCGATGACGACGTCGGCCACTTGAACGCCAGTGTTGTCGATGTAGTTCTGAATCTGAACGCGCTTTCCCGCGTGCCGCAGGATTTGCACCATGGTGTCGCCCAGCACTGCATTTCGCACGTGCCCGATGTGCGCCGCTTTGTTGGGATTGATGCTGGTGTGTTCGACGATGATTTTCCCGTGGCTGGTCGCGGCAGGCTGCGGGCTGCTTGCTTGGCTCTGCGCGATTTCCCAGAATGCTCCGCGGTCGAAGTAGGCGTTCAAGTAGCCGCCGCCCGCCACTTCCACCCGCGCGATCCCTTCAACCTCGCCGAGACTCGTTGAAATCTCCTGGGCAATCTGGCGTGGCGCTTTTTTGAGCTGCTTCGCGAGCTCGAAGCACACCGGCGAAGCCGCTTCACCCATTTCGAGCTTGGGCGGCCGGTTCAGGACCATCTCAAGCTCCACGCCATACTTTTCGCGAATGTGCGCGGCCAGTGCCTCACGCAGTCTCTTCGTCAGTGTCTGGTACACGCGTCCTCTGGGTAAGCAAGCAGCTGATTCGAATCCCGCCAGTATAGGAGATGCCCGCGATGAGGGTCAAAAAGGACACTCTTCCGACATATCACGAGGTTCAAAGAAAGGGCTCGGCTCGCAAGCAGGACGAAAGCTTTTCTGGACATCAATCCTCCTTGTGGGTGCTACAAGGCAGTTTGACAGTACCTGTCTGCGCCGATAGTATCAATTTGAATCCGACGGAGTGACAAATCCGGCTGAAGTCCCACCGTTCGGCGGTTTTTCCATGAAACTGGCCTATTTAGACTGTTTTTCTGGCATTAGCGGCGACATGACCCTCGGGGCCTTGGTTGATGCCGGCTGTCCGGTCGAGCATTTGCGCTCGGAACTTAGCGGCCTTCGGGTTCCCGGTTGGGAGCTCTCTGCCGAAAAAGTTTGGAAGAACGGCATGGCGGCCACCTTCGTCAAGGTGAAAACGGAGGACCAGCAGAAGCACCGCTCGCTCAGCGCCATTCTCGAAATTTTGAAAAATTCGAAACTGGCGCCGTGGGTTTGCGAAACCGCAGCGGCTATTTTCACAAAACTTGGCGAGGCCGAGGGGCGTGTGCATGACGTGCCGCTCGAAAAGATTCATTTTCATGAAGTAGGCGCGGTCGATGCGATGGTGGACATTGTTGGGACTTGTGTCGGCTTTCACTTCTTGGGCATCAAAAAATTTGCATGTTCTGCGTTGAATGTGGGCGGGGGCACGGCAAAAATGGCGCATGGGATTTTGCCGGTGCCGGCGCCGGCCACGGCGAACTTGCTGCAGGGGAAACCGACGTATTCAAACGGAGTGCAGAAAGAACTCGTCACGCCCACCGGTGCGGCGATTGTCGCGACACTTTGCGATTCGTTCGGCGCGCAGCCGTCGATGAGTGTAACGGCCATCGGGTATGGCGCTGGAACCGCCGACTTGGAAGGCCAGCCCAATGTTGTTCGGATCATGATTGGCGAGGCTGCGGAAAAGACGGTTCCCGGCTTCGATGAAGAAATCGCCGTGATCGAGGCCAACCTCGACGACATGAACCCGCAAATCTGCGGCTACTTTTTGGAAAAAGCGCTGGCTGCAGGCGCGTTGGACGTGTTCACGACGCCGGTGCAGATGAAAAAAAATCGTCCGGGAATCTTGCTCACGGTTTTGTGCAAGCCTCAGGATACGGAGGCGCTGATGTCGCTGATTTTCGCAGAGACGACGACGTTCGGCGCGCGCACATACCGCGCGCAACGCCGCACGCTTCCGCGCGAGTTTGTCAGTGTGTCCACGGATTTTGGCGACGTGCGCATCAAGATTTCGCGCCTGAACGGCCGCATCCTCCACGTCGCCCCGGAATACGACGACTGCCGCAAGCTGGCGGTCGAGAAAAACGTGCCGTTGCAACGCGTCATCAGCGAAGCCTTGCGCCGGTACGAAAGGGGATCCTGGGCGGCGTGCGAAACGCCTGGCGGCTAACCTTACTGTAAGTCGCGTAGAATCAGGGGCCTAGCTGGGGCAGCTTGTCAGGAGAACCGCAGGAAAAGCCGCCAGGTCGATAGCGCCACAATCGAGATAGCGCGGCTAGGTAGTTTGTAGTGCAAGCTAGTTTATGCGAGGAGGGAGCTCCGGAACTGAAGGCAGACCATGCCTGGAAAACCCAAATTCTATCTGACCACGCCCATCTACTACACGAACGGCTTGCCGCATATCGGGCACACGTATACGACGGTGGTGGCGGACACGATTCGCCGTTACAAACGCATGCGCGGGTACGAAGTGGTGATGACCACGGGCACGGACGAGCACGGCGTGAACGTCGAGCGCGCCGCCAAGAAAGCCGGCATCCCGGAATCCGAATTCGTTGCAAAAATGGCGGCAGAGTGGCGGGCGTTGTGGGAGGAACTGGGCCTCGGCGCAGATGAATTCGTTCGAACCACGGACCTGCCTCACGTTCGAACGGTGCAGTGGCTCTTTCGGCTCTGCCGCGAGAACGGTTACGTCTACAAAGGCAACTACACCGGGCAATACTGCATTTACGACAATGCTTTCGTGAATGACGCTAAGCCGGGAGACAATTGTCCCGACTGCGGTCGGCCGACGGAAACAATCACCGAAGAAAACTACTTTTTCAAGCTCTCGGCATTTCAAAGGCCGCTGCTCGATTTCTACAAGAAGAACCCGGATTTTATCCAGCCGGAGTCGCGCCGCAACGAAATCGTGAGTTTCGTGGAAGGCGGATTGAAAGATCTGAGCATCACGCGCACGACGATTCGCTGGGGCATTCCGGTTCCTGGGGAAGAGCCGCACGTGTTTTACGTGTGGTTCGACGCGTTGACGGCGTATCTCAGCGCCGTCGGCGGCCCGGAATTCGAGAAGCGCGGCATGTGGCCGGCGGATTTGCACCTTGTGGGCAAAGACATCATTCGTTTCCACACCGTTTACTGGCCGGCGTTTTTGATGGCGGCGATGCTGCCTGTGCCGAAGCAAGTGTGGGCGCACGGCTGGTTCCTGATGGATGCCACGAAGATGAGCAAATCGAAAGGCAACGTAGTCTTGCCGCGGCCGATTGCCAACATGCTGGGCATGGATGCATTGCGGTATTTCCTGCTGCGCGAAGTGGTTTTCGGGCAGGATGGAAACTTTAGTTACGATGCTTTGGTCACGCGTTACAACAGCGATCTGGCAAACGGTCTTGGCAACCTTGCGAGCCGCACTGCCGCGCTGATCGAGAAAAATTTTGGCGGCAAGATTCCGAAAGCGACGGAGTGCAAGCCGCAGGACGAGGCACTTGCCAAGGAGGTGCAAGCCGCCATTGGCGAAGTGTTGGAGAACTACGAGAATTTGAGTTTTGCGCGTGCTCTGGAGGCGATTTGGGGAGTGGTTGCTTCCGCGGACAAGTACCTCACGACGGAACAGCCATGGGCGCTCGGAAACTCCGAGAAGGACCAAGCGCGAAAGGCCACCGTGTTGTGGAATGCGGCGGAGTTGCTGCGAATCGTGACCGTGCTGGCGCATCCGGTGCTTCCGGCGAGCACGGCCAAAGTGTGGACTCTGCTTGGGCTGCCGGGTTCCGTTGCAAGCGTCGAGCTGGACGGTCTTCAATGGGGCCAGCCCGCGCCAGGAAAGCAACTCGGCCCTGCACAGCCACTGTTCCCGCGCGTGGACAAAAATGAGGCCATAGAAAGGATTGAAGCGATGGCAAATGAAGAATTAAATCCGGCTCCGCCTGCGAAGCCTGCGGTGAGCGCGACTCCGGCGGGAGCGGCTGCGGCGCCGCAAACTGCGCCAGAAAAAATCGGCATCGATGATTTTGCGAAAGTCGAGATGCGCGTGGGGCAGATCAAAACGGCGGAGCGCATTGTCGGCGCGGATAAGCTGCTGAAGCTTACCGTGGATATTGGAACAGAGATTCGGCAGATTTGCGCGGGGATCGCGCAGTATTACGACCCGGAGAAGCTGATCGGGCGCAAGGTCGCAGTAGTGGTGAACCTCGCGCCGCGCAAGCTTCGCGGTGTTGAATCTAACGGCATGATTATCGCGGCCGCGGTGGGGCCGGAGGGGCGGCCGGTTTTGGCAGGCTTTCCCGACGAAGACGTGGAAGTTGGCGCCCGCCTCAAGTAGAGAAGGGGACGAAATGTCGTGCCCCTACGGTTGCCGCAGCGCGCCTTCATAAACCATGGAATTGATTGACTCGCACGCGCACATTGATTTTCCGCAGTTTGCGGAAGATCGCGAAGCCATGCTGGAACGCGCGCGGGTGGCAGGCGTAACGACGCTTCTCGCGATAGGCACAGGCCCAGGGCCGGAAAAACTCGACTCCGCCATCCCATTTGCCGAACAGCACGATTGGATATACGCGACCATTGGCATTCATCCTCATGAAGCCAAAGAAGTGAGACCCCGGCACCTGGAACAATTGTCTAAGCTTGCCAAACATCCAAAAGTGATTGCCTGGGGTGAGATTGGGCTCGACTATTTCTACGATCACTCTCCGCGCGAAACGCAACAAAAGGTTTTCCAAGACCAAATGGAGCTGGCGGCCCAGGCGAAGTTGCCCATCGTCATTCATTGCCGCGATGCTTGGACCGATTGCCTGAATATGCTGGAAGAACATTGGAGACCTACAGGCTTGGGCGGGATTTTGCATTGTTTCAGCGGCACTCTCGAAGATGCACGTCGTGGCGTGAACCTGGGCTTCCTGACTTCTTTTGCGGGAAATTCGACGTATACGAAAGCGCAGAACTTGCGCGACGTTTCGAAAGCTTTGCCGCTCCAGAAACTTTTGATTGAGACGGATTCGCCGTACCTGGCGCCGCGGCCGTATCGCGGAAAGCGCAATGAGCCCGCCTATGTTGCGGAAGTAGCGCGCACGCTTGCGAGTGTGAGAAACTTGTCGGCTGACGAAATTGCCGCTGCGACTTCGGAAAATTTCAAGCGGCTGTTTCGCCTCCCGCGGCCTCAAATGTCTGCTAACGCGGAATCCCGGAACTAGACGCAGGCCAGGAGGAAGGCCATCGCACTGCTCACGGTGAAAGAGATCTTTGACCTCGTCCGCGACGACCTTGCTCAGGTGGAAGACGAGCTGGCGCGGCAAAGCGACACCGCGTTTCCGGCGGTGTCGGAAACTGCCGCGTATTTGCTGGGTGGCGGGGGCAAGCGCTTGCGACCCGCACTGCTGCTTCTTTCCGCGAATTACGCGGGTGGCAAGGACCGCAGCGCCATTCGCCTGGCTGCAGTGGTTGAGCTGCTGCACAGCGCCACGCTGATTCACGACGACGTGATCGACAGCGCGGGCACCCGCCGCGGGCGTCCTTCGGCCAATGCGCGGTGGGGAAATCACCGGAGTGTGCTCACCGGCGACTGGCTCTACATGCAGTCCTTCCAGATGGCGCTGGAAGAGCGCAATTTCCGCATTCTCGATGTCCTTATCGACCTGACGCAGAAAATGGTCGAAGGCGAGTTGATCCAGCTTGAAAAAATCGGCCGAATTGACGTGACGGAAGAAGACGCCTTGCGCCTGGCGACGTACAAAACGGCGTGCCTCTTCAGCGGCTGCGCGCGGCTGGGTGCAGTGCTGGGCCGGCTTGCCAGTCGAGAGGAAGAAGCGCTCGCGGAGTACGGAAGGTATGCGGGGCTGGCATTCCAGTTGGTGGATGACCTGCTGGATTTTACGGCTTCCGCGCAGCAACTCGGCAAACCGGTTTTGAGCGATCTGAAAGAAGGCAAAGTCACGTTGCCGCTGATTTATGCGATGGAGAACGGCCACCGGGAGGCGAGAGAACTTGTCGCGCGCGTGCTTGCGGAGAAGGAATTTGATTCTGTCCGCCCGGAGACGATTGTGTCGCTGGTACAGGATTCCGGCGCACTCGACCGGGCGCGCCGTCTTGCCCACGACTGCGCACAGCGGGCCAAGGCCTGCTTGAACGGTCACCGAGATTCCGAATATGCGCGGGCACTGGCTACGCTTCCGGATTTCATCCTGGAGCGGGAGAATTAAGGAAAGTCGAAGAGATCAAGGTTCAAGAGTTCAAAAACCACTCCGGAATTGATTTCATGAAGGCCTCTCTCCCATTCAAGATTGTTTATCATGACCGCTACGATCTGAACCTGGGCGCGCATGTTTTTCCGTCGCAAAAATTTCGGCTCATTTACGAAATGCTTTTGAAGGAAGGGCTGGCGAAGGAAGAGGATTTTGTGCGGCCCAATTTTGCCAAGGAGGAAGACATTCTACGCGTGCACACACCGGAGTGGGTTCGCAAGCTGAAAACAGGGACGCTCACCGCCAGTGAGGTTATGCTGCTGGAAGTTCCTTATTCGCGGGAGCTGGTAGAAGCGGTGTGGCTGGCGGCGGGCGGAACAATCCTCGCGGCGCAATCGGCGCTACAGGACGGATTTGGGTCCAATCTAAGCGGCGGCTTTCATCACGCTCATCCGGGGCACGGCGAGGGATTCTGTGCGATTCACGACGTGGCGGTGGCGATTCGGAAGCTGCAAGCCGACGGTTCGATCAAAAAAGCGATCGTAGTCGACACGGACGTGCACCATGGCAATGGCACAGCGGCTATTTTTCAGGATGACCCGACCGTGTTCACACTTTCGATCCATCAATTCAACAATTACCCCGCGCACAAGCCGGCTTCCAACCTCGATCTTCACATGGATGATGGCGTGGAAGACGAAGAATACCTCGGCGCATTGATTCCTGCCGTCGAAGAGGCGCTCGACAAGTTTCAGCCGGAGATTCTTTTTTACCTAGGCGGCGCGGATCCGTACCGCGGAGATCAGCTTGGCGGACTCGCGCTAACGAAGGACGGACTGAAGCGGCGCGACCGCAGTGTGTTCGAGGAAGCGCGCCAGCGAGGCATCCCTGTTGCGATGACGCTGGCCGGTGGGTATGCCCGGTGCGTGGAAGACACAGTTCGAATTCACGTGAATACCATCCTCGCCGCGTGCGAAGTGGCGGGCGCTTTTCCCTCAGCGTCCAGCGTGCGAAGCAGCTAGACTTTCCTTCGCCAAGCCGCTACTGCCTTGATTCAGTCTTCGGGGCGCGGCGCCGTATTATCGAGAGCGTTGCGCACGGCCAGTGAAAGGTTCCGCTCAAAACCGTCTGGCTGGAAGCCAATGGAACGAAAAACGATTTTTCCGTCTCGATCTATCACGATGACAGTGGGGAAGGAATCGACCGAGAAGAGCCGCTCGAGACCGCCGGCAAAGACGACTTCGGTTGTCAGTTTGTCTTTCTGCAAATAAGGAGCAACCAGAGTTTCGTCCTCATCGCAATTTACTGACAAAAAGAATGCATCGGGAAGACCGCGAAAATCAGCGGCCACGTGAGCGAAGAGCGGCTCCAGCGCGTGACAAGGGCCACACCAGGTGGCCCAGAAATTCAGAGCCACTACTTTTCCTTTCGTGCCTTTCAACGGGTACGGACCTCCGGTCGTTGCCCTCCGAACCGTGAAATCGGAAAGCTCTTTACCTCCTTCTTCATTTCGCCCGGCCTTTTTTTGCGAAGCGCGCGTCACGGCATCATACGTAGTCAGCAAGTACTCGCCCAGCCCGATCTCGGATCCGTGGGCGAGGCGCCAGACATTGCCAATTTTCCGGCGAATTTCTTCGCGGCTGACGTTTCCATTCTTTCCTTCAGCAAGAGCAAAAGCGCGCGCGTACTGCTGGATGGCGGTATTCAAATCCTTTTGAAGCTCTGCGGTTTCGGCCAGCCGCTCGGCCGCGCCCGCGCTCGGGAAGATTTCATAGCTGGCTTCAAGATCCTTTCGCGCAGCGTCATAGTCTCTCAGTTTGAAATAGAGGTCGCCGCGCAGGAAGTGCGCGTTGGCGAGATCACTCTTTTTCTGTTGTTCCCATTGCTCGACGGACACGCGCGCGGAGCGTTCCGCGGGAGAGATGTGTTCCACAAGACCGAGAATGCGGGTGGAGTAGCTGACCGCGCGGCGAAAGGCAGCTTCGTCCTCCCGGCGCTCCAGAAGTTCAATGGCCAGCAACAAGTTGGGGATATCATTGGGACTCAAGGCCACCATGCGCTCGGCGTAATCGGCGGCGCGCGTGTCGTTTTTTAATTGAAGGCTGGCTTCAACAAGGGCGCGGTAGATTCCCGTGCGGTTGGGATAATTCGGATATTTTTTCAGGAAGCCTTCGAGGTTACGGACGAGAGCGAAGCGGTCGCTTCCGGCATCGTTGAGGGCGTGTTGCAACTCCTCTTCGGGGTCGGGCTGCTTGACGGCAGCTTTGTCCTGGTCGCGGGCGGCGTTCGAGCCTGGAGATGGAGTTTGTTGGGGCCCCTGCGATGCCACCCCCACGCCTGCCAGGACCAGAGAGGGCCATGCGCAGAGCAGCAGCGCTGCAAGGGCTGGAGAGAGGCGCGGAGAGGGCATGTGGGGATTCTAAACGCACAACGGCGAATTGTCGCTATCCGGCCGCGATTGGCGCAAAGGGGCACAGGCCCGGCATCCGTGCGGGGCTAGCTTCCGCTAAGGCGAATTTCTCCGGAGGCGGTGTGCACTTCCACGCGCCCGCCACCGGTTCCCAGGCGGGCACGGAGAGAGTGTTTTCCCTGCTCTTCGATAATGATGGGAATATCCGTACGGATCTCACCGGAGGCAGCGTCGGCCGAAAGGTGAAAATTTGCCGAAGGAGGAACGCTGATTTGCACGCCGCCGGAAGCGGTCCTCAGATTCCAATATCCTTGAGCGCCGGGATTTCCCTGCACGTAAACGCGGCCTGAAGCCGAATGAGCGGTTACGTCATTTGCGGCCCCCTGGATTTCGACTTCACCGCTCGCGGTGCTTCCGTCGACGCGCCCGCCGGGATGTGAGATGCGAATGACACCGGACATCACATGGACGCGGGTATCGCCTTTGACGTTGGAAACCGTCACGTTGCCCGAGGCGCTGGAAACCTGAACGTCGCCGCCAATATTTTCCGCGGAGATGGTGCCGCTGGCGGTGGAGAGCTGAGCGTTGCGATCGATTTTCTCAACGTAAATGGTTCCTGAGGCAGAGTGGACTTTCACGGGGCCGCGAAGGTCTCGAATGTTCTGCGCACCGGAGGCAACGTTCGAATCGACTTCCGTGTCGTGCGGGACGTGAATCTTGTAGCTAATGGAGACATTGCGCATGCGGGAAAAATCCTTGCCGATGCGAATGGTGTCGCCTCTTTGTTCGATCGGAGGGTTCGATACGATTTCGTTCAAACGCGTTTGCGTGTTTTCAAATCCCAACCCGGAAGCCCGCACTTCCGCCTGAATCGACACGGTTCCTGCTGCTCCCTCAGAAATGTCCACGTCGCCTGATGCATTACTGAGTTCCAGGCGGATGGGGCCGGAGACGCGGAGCGTGCGCGCGAAACTCCCGTTGACCGATGGGCCGGCGTTACATCCGCCAAGAGCAATGATG
>Ga0209804_1000854_pt1 | contig 21854 bp, 22 predicted proteins | sample GraSoiAngelo_139_FD_185896 | JGI IMG/M metagenome (GOLD analysis project Ga0209804, IMG submission 185896) | Grasslands soil microbial communities from the Angelo Coastal Reserve, California, USA - 14_0929_12_20cm (SPAdes) (version 2) | ecosystem: Environmental > Terrestrial > Soil > Grasslands ... | reverse complement strand
GTCTGTCAAATCCCCAGCTGTCACTCGCTGAGATTGAGCGCCTGGCCAAAGAAGCCCCCGCCGGTTACGGCGCGAGCAAGGCCGCGCTCACCGCGATGGCACGCCTGTTCGCAGAGGAACTGAGGCCACGGGGGATTCTCGTAAACGCCATAAGTCCGGGATGGGTGCGGACTGACATGGGAGGACGCAGCGCACCACGATCGGTGGAACAGGGTGCGGCCAGCGTGCTCTGGGGTGTGCAGTTGCCGCCTGGTGGGCCGACCGGTGGCGTGTTCGAAGATGGCAAAGCGATCGCATAGGCTGCGCCTGAGGGTCCCAGGCCGGACCATCACAGCCACCTTGATCGACAGCGAAGCCGCTCGAGACTTCGTTTCGCTGCTGCCGCTGACCTTGACGATGATCAACCGGGCGTTTGACGCTGACCGGTTGCCGCGGCCTTCTCGATCGCGTCTAACATCCGATGGCGTGTGACCGCGTCGTCGAACGTCGGGCAGAGATGCGGGCCCTCGCGATAGTCTCGGGCGAAATGCGCGTACGCCTGGGCGACGTTGGTGCCAGGACCCTGCAGCGGCGAGAAGCGGTATTGCGGCGGCACGGGCAGGACCTCGAGCGAGGACTGCGCGCCGTTGCCGCCACGAACGGTCAGATCGAAGATCTGGGCCTGGCCGCCGTCTCCCGTAACCTGGAGGTCGCCCTCGGTGCCGTTGATCTCCCACAGCAGGTTCGTACCACGCGAGCGCCCGCCGCGATAGTGAATCGCGAGCGCGGCGCCACCCTCGAGCAGTCCGGTGACGCCCACCTGATCGTTCGCGTTCATCGGCCTGGTCTCTTCCGTACCCGCGATCGTGAATGACTGTCGGCGCATGGTCATCGTGGCCGCGAGCTCTCGCACCTCGCCGAGGCAGTAGCACAGCGCGTCCGCGGCGTGGCCGACCGCGATCGAGAGCAGCGTCGCGCCGTTCTTCCGGTCGTTGAGGTACGCGTTGTACGGCGGCACCGCCCCACCCCAGCCCATTCCCGAGCCGATCAACGTGGTGGAGAGCACCTCGCCGACGTACCCCTGCCGGATCAGGTCGCGCACGTACAGCACCGGCGGCGCAGCGCGTGCCTGCAACCCCGCCACGGCAAGGACGCGCTGTTTTTTCGCCAGTGCGGCCAGCTGCTCCGCCTCCTGGAGACCGTTGCCGAGCGGCCATTCGCAATAGACGGCCTTCCCCGCGTTGAGCGCCGCAGTCGCCAGCTCGAAGTGATGCGGGACCTTCACGGTGATCGCGACGACGTCCACGTCGGCGCTGTTCACGAGGTCGTTGTGATTATCGAACGCGAGCGGCACGCCGAAGCGCTTGCCGGCGGCGTCGGCGGATTCGCGCCGGCTGGTGGACAGCGCCGTGATCTCGAAGTCATCCGGGAGCGACTGCAAAGCGGGGATGTGCGCCTCCGCCCCCCAGCCGCGATCCGGATTGGCGCCGATGATGCCGACGCGAATTCGCCTGGTCATGATGTCTTGTTGAACATGTAGCGCGCGATCTTCCAGCCATTCTTGCCGCGCCCGAAAACGAACAGCTCCCGGTTTTGCTCGGGCCCGCTTGCTCCCGTCGCCACGACGGTGGCCGTGCCCGCCGAGTGGGTACGCGCGTAGGCGACTTCGCCCTTCACCGTCAGCTCGTCGACGGTGAAGTGGATCGCGATACGGATGTTCGCAAACACCGCGTCGTACGCGCCCCGGACCGCCGGCCTGCCGGACGCCGTCGGGAAGCCCGCGGGCATGAACACGCCGTCCTCGGCGTAGAGCTGTTCGATCCGGGCGGCGTCTCCGGCGTTCAGGGACGTTTCGTAGGTGGTCAACAACGTGCGTAGCTCTTGCTCAGCGGGAGACATCACAACCTCCAGAGGGTGCTTCGGGATGAAGGCCAGGAGCGCGAACGGCAGCAGCAATGCGGAGACGCGAGAGCGATGTGTCATGTGAGTTCCGAGGGTGGTGGTGGTGGTGCAAAGGCGACCAGCAGGTCGCGGAGCGCCGTGAGTCGAGTCCGGCCGAGGTGGCCGAGGGTCTGCTTCGCGGCGTCGGCGACGTCGCGATCGAGACGATTCAGCAGGGCCTTCCCCGCGGCCGTGATCCGATTGGTGCTGCGCCGGCGATCGTCGGCATCGGTCCCGCGCACAACGAATCCTGCGCGTGCGAGGCCTGACATCAGGCGCGTGAGATCGGAATCGCGCGTGACCATCCGCGCGCCGATCTCGGTGCAGGATAGACCGCGCCGCCCCGCCGCGCGGAGAATGCGCAGGACGTTGTATTGCGACGGCGAGAGACCGGCGGCCGCGGTAACCGCATTGGAGCGTTCAGCCGCCAGCCATGCGGCCCGGACCAGCGCGATCAGCACCTCTTCTTCGAGCGAATCACGGATCGCCATGGCGGCGGCAGGCGTGGGCACTTGCATGGGGAATAATTACTCCTCGCGAGGAGGATTTGTCAAGTGGCGAGTACAAACGAGACGGCGCGCCCTGTCGGGGCGCTGCCGTGCGGCGCAATACGCTCGCCCTCCTCGCCCTGCTCGCCGCGGCGGACAAGAATGGCGCGAGCCGCGACAAGCTCATCGCCTTCCTCTGGCCCGAGAGCGACACCGAGCACGGACGTAACCTCCTCAGGCAGGCGTGCTTCGCTCTGCGCCGGGATCTTCACCAACCCGAGTTGATCCTCGGCGCGACCGAACTGCGGCTGAATCCGGAGGCTGTCTCGAGCGACGTGCACGCGTTCGCGGACGCCCTCGAGCGCGGCGACTTGGCAGGCGCAGTGGCGCTGTACGGCGGCCCATTCCTCGACGGCTTTTATCTGAGAGGCTCGGACGAGTTCGAGCGCTGGGCGGAGACCGAGCGCGGCCGGCTCGCCAAGCAGGTGTGTGCAGTGCTCGAGGCGCTGGCCACCCAGGCCCTGGCCGGCGCCGACCACCGAGCGGCGGAGCAGTGGTGGCACCGTCTCGCCGCGCTCGATCCCCTCAGCTCCCACGCTGCGCTCGGCCTGATGACCGCGCTCGCCGCCGGGGGTGACCGTGCTGGCGCGATCCGGCACGCGCGAGTCCACGAAGCTATGCTGCGGCGCGAGCTCGGCACCGCGCCGGAAGCGGCCGTGACGAGGTTAGCCGAGCGGCTGCGGGCCGAAGCGGCGCCGCCCGAGTCGAGCGAGGCGGCTCCCGCGCTCGCGGGCCACACGGTGGGGCGGGAGGCGGAACGCGGCGAGCTGCGGGCTGGGCTCGCATCGGCGCTCGCAGGCCGCAGCGTGATGCTCTGCGTCTCCGGGGAGCCGGGAATCGGGAAGACCACGCTCGTCGAGAGCTTTCTGGGCGAGGTGACGGCGAGCGACCGGCTGTGCTGGATCGCCCGGGGGCGTTGCTCGGAGCGCCTGGCCGGCGCCGAAGCGTACCTACCTTTTCTGGAGGCGCTCGAGGGCCTGACGCATTCCGACCCGCGCGCTTCGGCGGCCCGCCTGATGCAAGACGTCGCCCCGAATTGGTACGCGCAAGTCGCCCCACTCTCCCCTGAGGGGTCCCCGCGCGGCGAACTGCAGGCAGCCTCCCAGGACCGCTTGAAGCGCGAGCTCAGCGCCTTCCTCCTAGAGCTCGCCCGCCTCAGGCCGTTGATTGTCTTCTTCGAAGACCTGCACTGGGCGGACGCCTCGACCGTGGATCTCCTTGGGCCGTCGCTGGCTGGCGCTGGCCGACGCGCGACTCGCGTAAGTGCCTGAAACGACAACGGCCAGCGTTGGTGGTCGCTGGCCGGTGCCGCCTCCGGAGCCGAAGGTCGTGGGTTCGAATCCCGCCTGGCGCATACGCTTAGAAAAACAGTTGCGAAAACAGTAGCACCACGTCAGCTCCGAGCGCTTAAGCGACCAGCTCGAGCCGCCCGCGTAATGCTCGCCTATGCTGACGTACGCGATACTCCACCACGCCAGCTCGGTGGCGCACCTCCCCTAGATGGCCGTAAACCCGCTCGATCATCCCTGTGCCGCTATGTCCTACCTCACGCGCCACCGTCCATGGCGACACGGGCGCCCCGTGATCAAGTGTCTGCAGCCGGGCGGTGATATAGGTGTGTCGGAACACCTTCGTCCGAATCTCGCCGAGCACCGCCTTCCGGCGTCCACCGTGGTCCATCAAGTACGCGGCGATCCTCGCGGGTGGTATCTTCAAGTGGTTCTGGAGTGGCTGAGACTGTCGCAAGGCTCGGGGAGGTGCGGTATGCGGTCTGAGTGGGCTCCATCCGATCCGAAATTGAGTTCGGCGCTCCGCGCGGCTGCGGGTGCCAGTTACGGTGCCTTAGTTGGGGCAGCCCTGGCGACGGCGATCACGATCGCTCTGGCACCACCCGTAGTGGTTCCCGCCCTGCTGACGATGGTGAGCAGCGGCGCTGGAGCGCTGTTGGGCTACATCTTCCACCAAACGGTCGAGCCGCCTGCGGGGATCAAGTCGTCCTCCTGACGTTCCCGGCAGTGGCTGGATACGGCGATGTAGCGACAACAAAGATCTACACGCACGTCGTCGTCGAGGAGCCTTCGCAGCTGGACGGCCACGCTCTGATATTGCGTTTAGGCTGACCTGCCGATTTCATTCCACGGAGCGAGTGCAGCCCTGGTACGCCAGATTGTCGGCTCGAGCGGTTTACTCTCGTTCGGTACGTCGAATTGCCGTTAGGCGCACGCCAAACACCTGCAGGTTCATGTCTTGTGCCAGTCAGCTCGAGCTTCCGAACCTTCGTCATCGACCAGCTGAGCCGCGTGATCCCACGTGTCCGCGCCCGGAGCATGTTCGGCGGTGTTGGCATCTACGCGAGCGATCGCTTTTTCGCCCTGATCGCCGATGACACGCTCTACTTGAAGGTGGACGAGTCCAATCGCCCCGACTTCGAGGCGCGCGGCATGGGCCCATTCCGACCGTACGGCGAGCATAGGGAGGTCATGCAGTATTACGAGGTGCCCGCCGACCTCCTCGACGACCCGGAGGCGCTGCGCCCGTGGGCTGAGAAGGCGATCGTTGTGGCGCGGCGTAAGAAGGTCAAGCGTTCGGGTCGCGGCGGCGCCTAACAAGCGCTTGAAGCTGACGGGCGATGATCGCTTTAAACGAATCGGAGTGTTGTGCCCCTGGCGGGTACGGGGCCGCGTCCACCGCTCTTTGCGCTGGCGGGCGGGTCGCCCGCAGCTTAAGCGGGATCCGTTAGGTGCCTGCAACGTCACGAGACCATCGGCAAGGCGGCCGCCAATTGCAATGCTCCTTCAACGACCGCCGTCTCTGTGACCTCCGAGGCGGTATCGCCTCCGTGGCGGCCCAGAGGCAGAAGCGATGAGTGAACTTCATGCCATCGCCAGACTCAAGATCCACCATGGCAAGCTTGAGGAATTCAAGCGTCTCGCCGTCAAGTGCATGGAATCAGTTCGCAGCAGGGACTCCGGTACGCTCCAATACGACTGGTTCTTCAGCGACGACCATTCCGAGTGTGTCGTGCATGAGCGCTACCGCGATTCCGCGGCTCTGCTCGAGCATGGCGCGGATCTCGGAGATACGATGGCCGCACTGCTTCACACATGCTCGATCTCGGGCGAGATCTACGGGACGCCCAGCCCGGAGTTGATGAAGGCGCTAGAGGGGTTCGACGTGCGGATCTACTCTCCGTACCAGTCGATCTAATGCGCCGACGAAACCTCGGGGTGTCGCAGGTCTCGATTCGCCCCGCGATAGCGCCCGATCACGCAGCCGTCCTCGCGCTCGCAGATCGCCTGCCCGCCTTCGGACCCACGACGCGTCCAGCGAGCGAAATTGCGGATCGTGAGCGCGCCGTGCTCGCGACCGCGCTGTCGCAGCCTGTTGGTGGCTCCGCAATCCTGGTCGCCGAACAACCATCGCGCGGCGTTGTCGGCGTCATCCTGTTGGAGTCGCGCCGTGATTATTTCACGAATGAAGCGCACGGCCATGTGGCAATTCTGGCAGTCGTCCGAGAGGCAGAAGGGCAAGGTATCGGCCGGGCCTTACTGCAGGCGGGTGAGGATTGGGCACGAGCCAACCGGTACTCGAAGTTGACGCTCGCGGTCTTCAAGGATAACGAGCGCGCCAAGCAGGTGTACGAACGTCAGGGGTGGCGGTCCGAGCTCGAGACCTGGTACAAACCACTCGTTTGACCGTCGTGGCGCCCAGGGACGCCCGAACCGTTGGCTTGCCAGCCGTGACCTCTTAGCTTAGGGCCAACGCAGCCAGGCTGCGCGCGTCCCGGCACATGTCACCTCTAGCAGTTCGCATCGGTGCGGGCGTCCTCGCCCTCCTCGCCCTTATCGCCCTGCGCGGCAAGCGCTGGGCCTACCTGACATTCGTGCTGCTCGGGCTCCTCTATTTTCCCGCGCAGACCCACTTCCGCGTCCACGCCCCGAAGTGCGAGCAGCTCCTTCCCACGCTGCACCTGCTCGTCCCCTTGCTGCACAACTACGCGTACATCGCGCTGTTCGCCGGCTTCTACTGGATGTCGTGGGCACAGTTCCGGACGTCTGACGCGCGCGGCATCTGGGCGCTCCTCGCGACGTTGCTCGTGGGAGCCCTCGTCGAGATCGCCGAGGGCATGACAGGGCGGGGACATTGTCGCGTGCAGGATCTCGTACCGGACGCCGCAGGAGTCTTGGGCGCAGCGCTGCTGCTCGCAGGCTGGTCCCGGCTCCGCCGGAAACCTGCGTACGTCAGACTCGTCAGGCCTCGTCCAGCGGCCGCTCCTCACCCGGCTGCCCCGCCGTCTCGGGCTTTCGTTCCTCCTCGCGGTGTCGTTCCGCCCCCGCCGCCGCGGGGAGTCGTTCGACCGCCGCCTGACTTTTCACCGGGCCCGAGCCCTGTTACGCCGCCGGCGGACGTCGCTCGGACGCAAGAGACTGCGCACAGCGAGGATGTCTCTGCACGCCGACAGGTCGTTCAACACCTCCAGGCGATCCTGGGACGTCTCCGAGGAATGTCACAACGCCTGTGGGCGATCATACTTGGACGTCGCCGCACGATCGTCGTTGGCGGCATCCTCCTGGCGCTTGTGGGCGCCGGGGCGTTCGTGATTCTGCGCCTCCCGGCGCCAGCGCCTGTGGTCATCGAGCAACCGAACGCGGCACCGCCCCCACAGCGCCCCCCGCCTCGGCCCCTCCAGTCAGAGGCCGAGGGGTACTACGAGCCGAGCTACCAGGTCACGGTCTCCGATCGGCGCTTCACTCGCCTGACGCTGCGTCCCGAACCCTTTGTCACGTTCTCGCGTATCGGGACACGGCAGGAAGTGGGGTGTGAAGATGCACGGATTGGCCAGGATGCGGTGCACCTGCGCTGCGAGCTTGAGCGCGTTGGCGTGGTCACGATCGATGGCCGGTTCACGTCACGCTTTGTCACGAGCAGCCTCGACACGCCGGTCCTGAGTGCCTTGATCACGATCACCAATACGCGCGGTGAGACTCTGTTCTCTGCGCGCGAGTCGTTCTATTGGCACGCGCCCGACTGAGGATGCTCGGGCGTGACTTCGGGATCCAAGAATGGCGAGCGCAGTGGCGCTGGATGTTCCTCACGTAGTCTACCAACTGGCGCCTAACAAGCGCCTGAAGCTGACGGCGCCCGTCATCCGAGGTAGAATTCCATTTGTGATCATTCCAGTCAGACGCCGCAGCTTAGGCGCACCCCGTTAGGCACTCGGCACGGTCCTTTTTTTTGGGTTCGGGTGGCACATGAAAACTCACGTAAGCCTGGTTGGTCTGCTCACTTCCATCCTTGCCCCATCCATGGCTCCCTGCCAGGTCGCCACATCTCACCACTGGGTGCGGCTTCTCACCACCGAAGGCGAGACGGTCGATTTGGACACCGCCGCGGTCGGACGCGGGGATGACTCCTTCATAGTCTGGTTGCGTTGGGATTTGGATCGGCACCGGCCCGAGTTTGGACCCGAGTACCGTGTGGAACAACTTGAAGTCGACTGTCGAGGTCTACGTCAACGTGTGCTGAAAGCTTTGGACTCGAGGAAACCGCTGGTCCTTCCGGGCGACAGCACGACGTCGAGCACCGTACAGCTGGACAGCACGGACACGAAGTGGCGCGCGTATTCCAAGGGTAGTCTCGGCGGGCAATCGACGAGCGCCTTGTGCCGGCGCGTAACAAGCGCTTGAACCTGGCGGCGCGCGTAGGATATTGAATGACCGCTTTTTCTGGAAGCGAGGATTCGCATAGATGATCACCAGCAGACCCCCGCTCTACTTGCCAGCCGTCGGCGCGCTCGCCCTTGGCGCACTGTTCCCGGTCGTTGGACCAGCGCACTTCCGCGGCCGGCATTCCGGCTACCGCACCTTGCTCCCTCCCGGTCGGTGGCATTCGCGCCGCAGGACACAGGTGCGCAGAGCGTCCTGGGCGCGGCGCGCAGATCGTTCCGCAACCTTGTGATCGCTCAGGAGGCATACTTCGCCAGCCACCACGCGTACACAGCCGATCTGGCGAAGCTAGCGACGTATCGGCCCGAGCCTGCAGTGAGCGTTGCGCGTCTGGGCCGGCATCTGGGCGGGCAAGAGCGGCTGGCGGGGAGCAGTGAGCGCCCAGGGTCCACGGGGGACCTGCGTGATATCCTTTTGGTTGGTGCACAGCGACGACGGGTCCGCGACGAACCTAGAGAAGGCGACTGGCGAGACTGGCGAGAAAGCAGCACCCGGCTGTGATGGCGACGCCCAACCGGCACCGAAGCCATGAGCGACCAGCCGCGTTGAGACGCAAGGCGACACCTTCGTGGCTACCAGCGTTCAATAACGGCGCAAGGGCAGTGGTAGCATTCACCACACACTCTCGGTCGCGATTTAGTATGGAGGCACTCATGCTACTCAGAGTTGCGCTCATCCTGCTTGTTGCAGCTGCCCCTGCTTGGCCGCAGTCCCCCGTAATCCCTAACACACCAGCCGGACACACGCTACAAGCATGGCTCGATGCTTTCAACAGCGGTGATCGGGCACGAATCCAGGCGTATGTTGCGACGTACGATCCGACCCAGTCCGCGGATGGAACCGTGTCTTTTCGTGAACGGACTGGAGGATTCGACTTGCTCGGCGTCGACAAAGGCGACAGACTGCGCATCGAATTCCGCGTCAAGGAACGGGCCAGCCCGACCATGGTGGTAGGCAAGCTGGAGGTTAAGGACGCCGACCCGGCCGGCGTCGTCCACTTCAGTCTGCGCGCGATCCCTCCAGGGATGACTGCAGCGGACATGAGCATGAAGATCGATCCCGCCACGCGAGCGCGTGTGATCGACGGAGCGGTAGCCAGCCTCAATGAGTTCTACGTGTTCCCGGAAACGGCCAAGAAGATGGAAGCGGCTTTACGAGCGCGGCAGAAAAAAGGTGAGTATGATGCCGTGGAGGATGCCGAAGCGTTTGCGGAGCTACTCACGGATCACCTTCAGCAAGTCAGCCACGACAAGCACCTGCGTGTGAATTTCTCCCCAGCGGTGTTGCCCAAGGATTTTGGCGCGCGCGATCCGGACGCGGATACGCGCATGCGAACCCAGATGGAGCGCGACAATTGCCTATTTCAGAAGGCGGAGCGGCTGTCCTCGAATATCGGCTACTTGAAGTTCAACGCTTTCCCCCCTCCAGATATCTGCGGTCCAACGGCCATTGCAGCGATGAATTTCCTTGGCAACGTGGATGCCATCATCTTCGATCTGCGCGACAACGGCGGGGGCGATCCGAAGATGGTTGCCCTGATCTCGACATATCTGTTCGACAAGCCTACCCATCTGAACGACATCTATAACCGGAAGGAGGACGCGACCACACAGTTCTGGACACTCCCCTACGTGCCTGGAAAGAGGCTCGCCGGCAAGCCGGTTTTTGTGCTCACCTCGAAGCGGACATTCTCAGGTGCCGAGGACTTCGCCTACAATATCAAGACCCTTAAGCGTGGGACGATCATCGGAGAGACAACGGGTGGTGGAGCGCATCCCGTTTCCGGCCAGCGGATTGACGATCACTTCATGATCGTCGTGCCCTCCGCGCGGTCCGTGAGCCCAATCTCCAAAACGAACTGGGAAGGAACCGGCGTCGAGCCCGACATCAAGGTTCCAGCAGATGAGGCACTAGATGTAGCAAAGAAGACGGCCGCGGAGCAAATCAGGAACGACCAAGCCAAGAAGCAATAGTGGCTCGGGAGCTGCCATCCAATAGGCAGTTACCGCGGGCTCATCGAGCCGTCGCTCGCCAAGCTCCTCGGCTAGTGCCGCTTCGGCGGCTCTTCGTACACGTGCCGGATCTCTCCCTCGCCCGCCCCCTTCACCAAGAGACACCCTGGCGCACGCATCATGACATGACACTTGACCAGAGGGACGCGGAACCTGTTTGCCGCAATGTTTGCCGGTCCGGGATGTACCTGGAGGTATCTGGTGGTCCTACACGACCCTGCCTGAGCACAAAGACGGCGGGCCCGCTTGGACCCGCCGTCTTTGGAGGCCGGTGCCGGAGATCTGTGAGCATGGCTATCTTCGAGCGAAGTCACATCCGCCGGGAGCATGCGATGCCAATCCAATTTCGCCGTGACGTTGATCAGGTGCTGAAGGACGCGAAGGCCCAGCAAAAACCAGTACTCCTCGACTTCAGCGCTGCCCCGATGTGAAGCGGCTGTGCTCGGCTGGATGCCGAGGTGTGGCCAGATGAACGCGTGGTGCGCTTCGTGAACCAGCATTTCCTGCCCGCCCGGGTGCACGTGAAAGAAAACCCGGGGGACTTCAAGCGCTACGGCGAGCGCTACAGCGCGCCATGGACCCCGACGATTCTCGAGCTGGATGCCGACGGCGTCGAGCGCCACCGCGTGGAGGGATTTCTTCCCGCGGACGACTTCCTCGCGCAACTGATGCTCGGCCTGGCGCACATGGCCTTCAAGCAGGAGCGGTGGGCCGACGCAGAGCGGCGCTTCCGAGAGATTGTGGAGCGGCTACCGCACACCGATGCGGCAGCGGAGGCACTCTACTGGGCGGGGGTCGCGCCCTACAAAGCGACGGGTGACGGGGCGTCGCTGAAGGACACCGCGCGCGCCTTCACCCAGCGGTATCAGGACAGCACATGGGCCAAGAAGGCGTCGGTCTGGCGGTGAATAGCCGGCGGCCGCTGTTAAAACAGTTGCGATTTCAGTTGCGATGGGGGCGTTGCCGGTCAACGCTGGCCAGCGCTAACCCGTTGAAGACACGTTGGCCGCCGCCGGTTGCCAACGGTCAACTCGCCCTCCGGAGCCGAAGGTCCCGCGTTCGAATCGCGGCTGGCGCATGCATTTACAACGGAGGCTTCCTCGTGGTAACAACGACGACAGTCAGTAGTACCGCCGGTGGTAGGTCAGCGCGAACACAATCGGCAGCGCGACGAAGATGCTCAGTGCGAGTGCCGGAGCGAGGAACGCGCATGCGATCCCCAGCAGCGCGACAATCAACTGAACACCGAAACGCCGCACAATGTAGCGTCGTTGGCTGACTGTAGGTTGTTCTGTGATGTGAGAATGGTCCGCGACGAACCACACACCTGCCAGCGTCGACGTACAAGCGGCGAGATTGGCACCATAAATTGCGAGCGCCACCGGCGCGAGAGAGTAACGACCTAGCACCGCGGTCGAGAAGGGCAACACGGCAATCGTGAATAGAAACAGCATGTTCGCCCAGATCAGAGCGACCTTCACGCCGCGCAGTGAGGCGAAAATCAGGTGGTGGACGAGCCAGTAGTACGCAACGATTGCGAAGCTCAGCGCGAAGGTCCCGAGCCTCGGTGCAATCAGGACGAGCCCGTGCACGAGTTGGGACACGCCGCCTTCAGGAGGTCGTACGTCGAGGATGAGGAGCGTCAGCGAAACCGCGAAGACGCCGTCGCTAATCCCTTCTGTCCGGTCGGTTCGATATTTCCGACCGGCTTTTAGTCTTTCCTCGTTCGACGAACCATCGCCCCTCATGAAAATTCTCTCGACAATTGCCTTTTGATCCGGCGGTCGGCGCTGGTCAGAGAATCGCTTTCGCGCTTCCAGGGTAGTCGGTGCTTCGGGCCGTGTCGGCGCCCGCCTCAAATTCGGCGCGGAGCATATCGAGTTTGGCCCCAATCCTTCGTTGCGCGTCGCTCCCAAGGACGACCCAATGTCGCGGAGATTCCGATGCCACGACCTCATAGATCGCAGCGGCGCCGCGGACTGGGTCTCCCGGAAACATGTCAGGAGAAACGGTCGTCATCATCTTCCTGAACGCGCCTCTTGTTGCCTTCGAATCTCTCACACCGTGTAGCGGCGAATCGTTTGTCCCGGCGCAGCGACAGCCTTGAGCTCCAGGTTCAGGGCGGCGCTCAATTCCTCGGCAAACGGTCTCGCTGCGTCAATGTCGCTCATCATGACTTCGATGTTGGGAGTCCCTGGTCGTCCCATGAGCTCTACGGCCCCCGTGTTTCCCGAGGCCGTCCAACGCCGCACGACAACCACGCGCTCTACCAGGGCCACGGCTTCAAATCGGTTCAGCGAAAACTCGCCGCTCGGCACATTCAGCGAAAAGCCCCACACGCGCACGGGGTGAACGCTGACGGCGTCCCGCGTGAGACGGCCCTTCGCGCCCATCGACACTTGCCTTGCGCGCCGGAGCACGGCATAGAACGCCAACCCGAACAGGACCAGGAACCCGCCGCCCAGGAGATTTCCCTGCAGGAACAGACCGATCACCGCGGTCGCGTAGACTGCCGCTATCGCCCACGCAATCTTGACGATCCGTGTCCACGGCTCGGCGGTGTCAAAGTCGAAGGGCAGGTTCATGCCCTAACGTACGATCAGCCGTGGCGGTCGGGGAGTGGCAGCAGCACGCTCCACGAACCGGCGTCCACAATAGGCGCACGTCATGGGGAAGAGGCGCTCGAAGTGCGGTCGGATCAGTTCGAGGGCATCGACCGTGTCGCGCATATCCACGGGGCAGCCTACTCGAAGAATACGCCCATAGCCAAGAGTCAATGTGGGGATTTTTGTGGGTAGTTGTCGCCAGGCAAGCGCATTCGGCGCCTCACTTCAGCTTCACGCCTAGGCTCGCGCGGCGGACTCGGTCAAAGGCTTGGGTGCGGGCTCGCTGCTCTGCGGCCGTAAAGCGCGGAGACGTTCCGCACTTTGGCGTAGACTCCCAATGCAGAGGCGGACGGACCAGCTGGGACGGATCGCGCGGAGGCGCAGCCCAAACCGGTGGTGAAGACCGAGGTCCACCCATGAACACCAGAACGTGGCTTCCGCTCGTTCTCGTCGCAGCGACTTGCGCCGCACCCTTCCGCTCGCAGCGCCTCGACAGAATCAATGCGCGCGGCCGGCGGGCGGGGAGGTTCTACGCCCCCGGCGCACCTGGTGGTGGACGAAGTCCCGTGCCTATCAAGGCAGGAAGCAACGGCTTCCCTTAAGACGACAGCGCCGCGAGCTTCAAGCGCTGGCAATAGATACAGTGCGTGTACATGTGCCCACGGGATGGGCCGCGATTCTGTTGACTAGCGCCCAGCAGAGTTTCAGATGGGAGAGGCCGACGAGTGCTGGCCGCCCTTTAGCGCCGCGCAGGTCTACCGCGCGACGCCGCCCGGCTTCGTGTGGGATGCCCGCATCCGCATGCTCCCTGGTGTGGGAGTCCACATGCGCGGATCGCCGGTGCCTACTACGCGCGCGCCGCGGACAAGCGCGCTGCGGTTCGTGAGCTGCTCGAGCTGCGCGATCCGGAGGCGATTCTGCGCGCGAGCGGCTACGCGCCTTGACCGTTAACTACCCTCCCTGGAGACCACATGGGCTTCTTCTTCTCACTCCATCAGTTCAGCGACTTCGCCCTGCTCGCCCTCCGCATCGCCCTCGGCGCCGTGTTCCTCACCCACGGACTCGGCAAGCGCAAGCTGTGGAGCACGCAACCCTCTGCACAAATGCCCACCGGCATGCTGCGCAAGCTCCGCATCCTTTCGATCGCCGAACCCGCCGGCGGCCTCGGCATGCTGGTCGGCTTCCTGACCCAGCTCGCTGCGCTCGGCCTCGTGATCGAGATGCTCGGCGCGCTCCAGTTCCTTATCACCAAAGTCCACCGCAAGTTCACCGGCGAACAAACCGCGGGCTGGGAATTCGAATTCATGCTGCTGACCACCGCGCTGGCCCTCGCCATTCTGGGCGGCGGAAAGTACGCGCTGGACCGCGTGATCTTCGGCAGGTGAAGCAGCGCTCTTCAGAGCGCACATCCTTGCCCAGCCGGCGCTGCTCCAAGACACCGACGGAGAAGCGACCCCGCGGTAGCAACGGTGGTAACAACAGGGCCGTCGCTGGCTGGCGCTGGCCGACGCGCGATTCGCGTAAATGCCTGAAACGACAACGGCCAGCGTCAGTGATCGCCGGCCGTTGCCGCCTCCGGAGCCGAAGGTCGTGGGTTCGAATCCCGCCTGGCGCATCGTTAGAACAACAGCTGCCTAGTAACCTCGCCTCGCGCCCGGTTCCGTCATAGCTTTCGCCAGATCCCCCCTCCGAGGTGGCGAACCATCATCCAGTCCATCACCATCAGCGACCGCTATGCCGTCGACCGGGAGTTAGGCCGGGGCGGGATGGCGGTGGTGTATTTGGCGCGGGACAAGAAGCACGACCGCCCGGTTGCGATCAAGATCCTGCACCCCGAGATCGTCGCCGGCATGGGCGCCGATCGCTTCCTGCTCGAGATCCGCATCCTGGCGCGGCTCCAGCATCCCCATATCCTCGCCCTGCTCGACTCCGGTGCCACCGACGAGGCGCCGCCCCGACCCTATTACGTGATGCCCTACGTGGATGGCGAGACCCTGCGCCAGCGGCTCGATCGCGAAGGCCCGCTCCCCGTGCCGGATGCAATGCGTCTGGTGCGGGAGACCGGAGAGGCGCTGCACTACGCTCACGGAGCAGGGCTGATCCACCGCGATGTGAAGCCGGAGAACATCCTGCTCTCTCAGGGCCACGCCTTGGTGGCGGACTTCGGGATAGCGCGTGCAGTTGGAGTCGCGACCGGCGACCGGTTGACCCAAACCGGCTTGAGCCTGGGCACCCCCGCCTACATGAGCCCCGAGCAGGTCGCCGGAGACCGCGAGATCGACGCCCGCGCCGACCAGTACAGCCTTGCCTGCGTGGTCTATGAGTTGCTAGCGGGTCAGCCTCCCTTCACCGGACCCAGCATGGCCGCGGTGTTGTCGCGCCAGGTGCTCGACCCGGTGCCCCCGCTCACCACCCTCCGCCCCGGCGTGCCGGCATCGCTACGGCGGGCGATCGACCGCGCGCTGGCCAAGGTGCCGGCCGACCGCTTCGGGAGCGTGCTGGAGTTCCTCACCGCCATGGAAGCGCCGGATGCCCCGGCGGCCGAGCCGAAACGGTCCATCGTGGTGCTCCCCTTCGCCAATCTGAGCCCCGATCCCGATAATGCCTACTTCAGCGACGGGCTTCTGGAGGAGGTGATCGCCGACCTCTCCAGGGTCCGCGCCCTTACGGTGATCTCGCGGACCTCGGCCGTTAAGCTCAAGCAGACGGATTGGGACCTCCGGCGCATCGGGCGCGAGCTCAATGTCCGGTATGCGCTCGAGGGCAGCGTTCGCAGGGCGGGGTCCGCCCTCCGGATCACCGCTCAGCTGATCGACGTTGAGACCGAGGAGCACCTCTGGGCCGAGAAGTACTCCGGCACGGTGGACGACGTGTTCGACCTGCAGGAACGGCTCTCCCGCCAGATCGTCGAGGCGCTGCGGATCACCCTGTCACCACCGGAGGACCGTGAGCTCGCGCAGCGGCCCATCGCCGATATTCGGGCGTTCGAGTACTACCAGCGGGCGCGCCAGGAGTACTACCGACATACGGCCGAGGGGATGGTGGCAGCGCGCGCGCTCGCGGAGCACGGGCTCGCTGTAGTAGGCCCCCACGAAGCCTTGTACGGCATGCTGGGCACGGTGTACGCCTGGTCGCCGATCTCTGGCGGCGGCGACGAGGTGACCACCCTGCGGGAGGCCGAAGCCTGTGCTCGCCGCGCCTTCGCGCTGAACCCGGACTCGGCGCAGGGCCTCTCGATCATGGGGCAGGTCGCCTACCGCCGGGGCCGCGCGGCAGAGGCGGTCCGGCTGCTGAGCCGGGCCTGCGCCGCCGAGCCGAATAACCCGGACGCGATGCACCAGTTGGCCGGAGCGTATTTGCTGGGCGGTCGCATCGGCCCCATGCGCGAGCTGCTCACTCGGCTGGTCGAGCTGGATCCCCTGACCGCTAGCAATCACTGCCTGCTCGGCATGAGCTATTTGCTCGGCGGCGACGCGCTCTTGGCGCTGCCCGTGCACCAGCGAGCGGTTGAACTGGATCCCCGGAGCACGATCTGTCGGGTCTGCGCCGCGATCCCCCTGGTGGTCGCGGGACGGGACGCTGAGGCGGCGAGCCACTTCCAGTGGCTGGAACGCCAGCAACCCGACGATCCCCTGGCGAGCGTGGCGGTGCGGTTCTGGCGCGGACTCGCCGGCGACCGGGCAGCCGTGCTGTCTCCCCCCAGCGCGGCCGAGCGGGCGACGGCCGAGTCGGACGAGTACTGGGCGTACCTGATGGCCGGGGCCTACGCGCTGGTCGGCGAAGCGGACCAGGCCCTGAGCTGGCTGGAGCATGCGATCAAGGTTCGCGGCTGGATCGACTACCGGTACTTCACCCGCCACGACCGGTTCCTCGAGCGCCTCCGGCCGACTCCTCGGTTCAATGAACTGATCGCCTTCGCCCGAGAACAGTACGAACGCTTCGACGGATGAAACCGGCGGGATTCCCGTTGCCGGCGAGCCGCGAATCGCCACGCACGACGTTCAGTGCGGCGCGCTCAACTCGTGCTCGAGCTCCACCGCGAACACGCCGCGACAGCGCACACACCGCATCCGCTCCGGCACCGCGCCCAGCGCCACGCGTTCCGCGCAGTTGGGGCAGACGGCGTAGCGCTCGCGCGCAATGAGCGTCCACTTGCTCGGACGGGCGTCGACGATCTCGAGATAAGACGGGGGCACGATCACCGACTGGTGGCGCACGACGACGACCGCCGCGTCCGTCCCGACGCGCAGCACCGGGTACCACGCCCCCCGGCGCAGCTGGCACCGGCGGACGCCTTCCCGCAACCGGCCCCAGCGATCCGCCCGAAGCATGTCGAGACGCTCCAATTCGCCCTCCTCGCGCCTTTTGATTTACGGGCCCGTCCTCCGCTCGTCAAGCCTTCATCGCGTTCTTCGGGCTGTCGCGTACGCGACACACTCCTTCGGATTTCGAGCGTTCTGTGAATTCTGCGCATTCCGCGGCCGCTGCCGCACGTCTGGCAGTATCAAAGCGAGGGAGCTTACTTTTTGAGTGAAACCACATCCGAGTCGCGACAGTGCCGAAGCGATATTGGGCTCGATTGCGAGCCGACCTGGATGTTCCGCTGCGACGGGGCGCCTGGTACGAAGTGAGAAGGCTGCGACCGCCCGAGGCGGTGCTCGACGTCATCGGCGAACGCGTGAGCGTGCCGCGGGCGGTGCTGGAAATATCGAGCGCGCCGCCGAACCGCTGGTCGGTCGTGCCGCGCCCCAAAAACCCCGCCCGCTTCCCCGGCGTCGCCGAGTACGGCGTGTGCCCGAATTGCCGCGAGCGCGTGCCGCTCGAGGAACGGCTCGCGCTGCTCGAGTGCCGGCGGTGTCACGACGTGTTCGACGTCGACTGGGACCAGAAGTACTTCACCGAACCGTAGCGCCCCTCAGAAGCCGATTCCCAGCCCCACCCGCGCCAGGGTTTGCTGAATCGGCGCGGCGATCTCCCCGGTGCCCCCCGGATCGGTCTTGCGATTCACACGCTCGAACGTGTAATCGACGACGCCATGGAGCCGGCCCGCCAAGCGCACGTCGAGGTCGAGCCCCAGATCGAGGGAGAACGCGGCGCGCCCGCCTCCGGAGAACTTCGGCGCGGCGAGGTAATTCGCGCGCAACGACACAGTCGCGCCCGGGCCCAGGTCGTAGGCGGAGCGGGCCCCGATCCGGACGGCGCCCAACGATTGGGCGTCGAATTCGGGGTCCGCGGTGCGCCGGATGAGCCCGACCTCGAGGCTTGCGTACGACGCGACATCGTAGGCGACCCAGGCGTCGACCTGCGTCGCCTTGAACCCCGCCGCCGCCGTGCTCTGGCTCGTGGGGTCGAGGGTGAGCCGCACGACCGCCGCGGCCGCGCTGAGCTTGCGGTAGCGCGCGGTCGCGAGCCCGCCGAACCCGGCGCCGGAGTAGCGCAGGCCGGAAGACACCTCGCGATAATCCACCAGCACCGCCTGCGGTCCGATCGTGAAGCGCTGCGCCCCCGCCCCCGCAGGGCACCATGCGAGCCCGATGAACCCGAGGCACACGAGCCCGACCGCGCGGCCGGTCACCGGGACGCCCCGCTCTTCAACGGCACAACCGTGAGCTGCACCTGCTGGCGCCGGGCGACGTTCTCTTTCGCGATATCACTGTTGCGGCGGGCGATCTGCTCCTTGAGCAGCCGGTTGTACAGAATGTTCCCCTCGGCGGGGCGCGGCGCGGGTTTCTTCAGGGTCATAATGAGACCCGTGACGAGCGCCGCCGTCCCCGCCACCGCGAGCTCGCGCTTGGAGCTCGCACCGAGATTGCCGCTCTCGAGCCCGAGGGTACCGATGGCCGCACCCCCCGTATAAAGGAAAGCGAGCCCGAGCGGACGCCAGCTCTGCGGCGGGATCTCGGTCTCGGGCAGGTATTGGTAGCCGGGGAGGCTCGTCAGGTGCGGGAGCGTATCCACGCTGCCATGCAGCACGCGGATCTGCTGCGACGCGGAGAACGTATTCTGTCCGAGACGCGCTTCCACGACGATCGTATAGGTCCCCGCCGCCACGGGATCGCCGTTCGGCAGACGCGGCGACCAGCTCAGGTTTACCTGCCCGTTCCAGGCGCTCGAATCGACCAGAAAATTCGTCTGCCCGATCGCTCGCGTGACCACGCGCGCGGGCTGAGTGACCATGAAGCGGATCGGCACCGCACCCTGGCCCGCGACGAAGCGGGTGCTGTCGATGCGCAGTTGCCGGACCAGCAGCACCTGGCGCAGCGCCACGTCGAACGCGCTGTACGCCTTGGGCGACACGCGGTTGGGGTCGAGTTGGCGCTCGGGGTCGATCAACACGACCTGCTTGAACGCATCGACCGACTTGAGAATCGAATCGAGCGCGGCGTAGCTGAAGCCGATCAGCTCGTAGGCGCGGGCGCGCTCCACGCCCGCCAGCCGCTCACGCAGCGCCGCCTGCCCCAGCGACAGGGCCTTGCGGTACTCGAGGTTGTCATACGCTTGCTGCGCCCGGCGGAGCGTAGCGTTGAGAACGGTCTGGGCGCGGCCCAGAACCGGCGCGAGGGCGATGAGCAGGGAGACGAGGACGCCGGGGCGTGCCCTCACGGCGTCTCCGGCAGCAGCGCGTAGCGTTTGCGTACGGTCGAGTTCCTGTCCACCTGCACAGCTTCTGTGACGGTCCTATAGCCGGGATGCTCGATGCGGATGGTATGTCGTCCGGGGGCCACCGTGTACTCGACGACGGGCGTCTGACCCACGTCCGTGCCGTCGATGTAGACTTGGCCGAACGGACTGGCGTCGATCGTGAGGGAGCCCTGGGACGCCGCAGCCGGAGGGGGCACGACGGGCGCGCGCTGCTTGGGCCGATCGCTGCGACGCGACGGGTTCGCCCGCGCCGTCGCACCGGATTCCGCGCCGCCCGCCGGGACCCGTACGGTGTCCCGTATGCGCACGGTGTCCACCGCCACCCCCGCAGGCGGCTCCGCACCCCGCTCGAGCGCGAGATACCCGCCGACCCCGGCGACCGCGACGACGACGACGCCGATCACGAGCCCCGCGCGCGAGCGCTTGGGACGCATCTTGGCCCCCGTCGCGGGTAGCGGCGTCGTGGGCGCGCCGGTAATCTGGGTGGGGGCCTCGGCCGCGGTCTTGGGAAGCGGGCGCGGCGCGCCACGGCTCTTCGTGGGCGCCGCCACCGGCTGCTCCGGCCACGCGGCAGTCGCGAATTCCTCCATGGTGGCATAGCGGTGGTCCGGATCCTTCGACATGGCCCGCCAGACCGCGGCGGAGAGGGGCTCCGGCACATCGGCCCGGCGCGCGGCCGCGCGCGGCGCCTCCTCGAAGATGTGCTTGTACAGAATCGTGTGGACCGAATCACCGGCGAACGGCAACTCGCCGGTGATCATGCGGTAGCCCACCACGCCGAGCGAGTATTCGTCCGCGCGGCCGTCCACGGTCTGGCCCTTCGCCTGCTCGGGGGCCATGTAATGCGGCGTGCCGATGATCATGCCGGTCGCGGTGAAGCCGGTCGCAGCTTGGAGCGCTTTGGAGATGCCGAAGTCCGTCAACATGGCGCGGCCGTCGTGGTCGAACATGATGTTGGCGGGCTTCACGTCGCGGTGCACCACGCCACGCTGGTGGGCGTGACCCAGTGCGCATGCCGCCTCCCACAGGATCCGTTGAATCTCGGGCACGGGGAGCGGCTGCTTCTGGTCGAGCAGGTCCTCGAGCGACGTGCCGGAGACATATTTCATCACGAAGTAGTTCAGTCCGCCTTCGCTCTCGACGCGGTAGATCGGAATGATGTTCGGGTGGTCGAGCTTGGCGGCAGTTTTCGCCTCCTGCTGGAAGCGGCGCACGATCTGCTCGTCCTGCGCCACGTCGGGGGGCAGCACCTTGATCGCCACGTCGCGCTCGAGCGTCAAGTCGTGCGCCAGGAACACGGCCCCCATGCCGCCCTTTCCCAGCAGGCGCTCGATCCGGTAGCGACCCTCGATCAGCCGTTGCAGGCGCTGCTGCAGCAGGTCGATGTTGCTCGTGGTGGGCGGCGCGCCGCCCCCCGACACGTCGGCGCCGCACGAAGAGCAGTACCGGCTGTCCTGCGGCACCGGCGTGCGGCAACGGTAGCACTCGAGCACGCCGTTGGTCATCGGCGGCTCGGGACGAAGGGGGATCGAGCTCCGCCAGCCAACGTGCGGCGGCGGCGTGGCGCGGCGGTCGAAGTGGCAGGTGGCGATGGCCACGTCGGCGTGTTGCAGGTCCCTGCACCCAACAGCGGGACCCAGCCCACGCAGACCTCGTAGGTCGTCGTCGTGCCCGCGAAGTCCACGATCGCCACGTAGTAGTCCCCCGTGGCGAGGGAGGGCGTCAGGTTCACATCCGAACCTGGCGCAGTGTCGGCAACGACCACCGAAACGACGGTGTCTCCTGCGACTGGGACTTTGACCACGTACAAGTCCAGGTCCTTGAGCGAGTCCGGGTGCACGCCCGGGAACGCGTGCAGACGCACCTGTGCCGTCGTGGTGACCCCCTGGTTCGTGTAATGGAATCGTATCCAGTCGACGTCGTGCGGATTTTCGATCGTCAAGGTGTCGCGAAAGGTCGGGGCCGGGAGCGTGCCCCGGAGGTCGGCGGCATTGCACGAGTTGTCGTCCTCGTGCGCGTCCGCGGGCAACTCGCTCTGGTACCCCGCGATGACGCCGAGGCCATAGCGCCCGGGTGTCCCGTACAGCGCGATGCCGTCGAGTGCACCGGCTGGGAGATTCTTGAATGCGACGACGGTCGAGTCCGCGACCCGTTCGGAGGGCGAGAACCCCGCGCCGTGACACGCGTGGGAGCCCGGGCCGAAGGTCCAGGCGTCACGGCCGATGACGTACGTCTTCGCCGTACCATTCCAGCCGAGCGAATCGGTGAGGAACGTACGGAACGTGCCGGCGATTTGGGGAGCGGTGAGGAAGATGGTGAGATCGCGGGTCTTCCCTTGGGTGAAGTGATACCAGTCCACCCCGGTGGTCTGCCCGCGCTTCAGCGTCTCGAACGCGAGGG
>Ga0209804_1000850_pt1 | contig 21873 bp, 22 predicted proteins | sample GraSoiAngelo_139_FD_185896 | JGI IMG/M metagenome (GOLD analysis project Ga0209804, IMG submission 185896) | Grasslands soil microbial communities from the Angelo Coastal Reserve, California, USA - 14_0929_12_20cm (SPAdes) (version 2) | ecosystem: Environmental > Terrestrial > Soil > Grasslands ... | reverse complement strand
GATGGCTCGCGGGGCCTACAACAGGCAACGGCTGCTCTACTTGGAACGAAACATAATATCGACCTGCAGGCGTCATGCTAAGCACAACCGAGGATGGCTCGCCGCTTACACGACGGTGCCAAACAATGGGGATAGCACCGATCTTGGAAAGGCGTAGGACGCCATTTTTGAAACGGAAAGAGTTTCTGGTGAAACGAGCAGACTGACCGTTTGATTTCTTCTTAAACCTCGGTGGTTTTATTTTATTCGGACGCCTTCGCGGAGCCAAGGCTTTGTACACAAATCGGGCGCAACCAAACTGACGAAACCAAGACTTCTCCAGCACAACGCAGTCTGGACCCATCAAGGAGTCGCGTGCTTTAGATACCGCGTACAGGAATTGGTTCGCGTCCGGACACCAAGGAGCGAGCAAGAACGTCGGTTAGAAGGTGCGCCTAGCGCGCGGTTGCTGTGAGAGGGCGCCGCGGAGGAAAGCAAGCATGCGGTAGCCGGCGACGTAGGAGAAGGGGAAAAGTTCGAGGGAGTAGTGGCCGCAATGGAGTCCTAGGATGCGAGGCGCGGCACCATGACGACGAAGAGAGTCGACCATCTTGTGCGTGAGTTCGGGCAGCATGGTGGGGTCGTATTTACCGTAAACCATGAGGCACTTGCGGCCCGCGCCCATGCCGCGCTCGACGTAAGGCATGGGGCTTATGGGCGCCCAGTATTCACGGAGTTCGTTCACAGTGACGTGGTGGCGGAGGCTCTCCCAAACGTGGTTGGTGGTCATTCCCTGGCTGACGACATCGGCGTAATACGTGGAGACGTGGAAAAAGCCGCCAGCGCGGACGGCGAGGTCGTGTACTAAAGTGATGTAACCAATCGACGAGCCAATGCTAGTGCCGAGAAGGCCAAGCTTTGTGTAGCCCTGCTGCTCAAGCCAACGAAGGCATCGGCGAGCATCGAGAACGGCTTGACGGTTAGCCTGGAGCGTTAGGCCGATGTTCGGGCCGCAAATCTGGTCGGCACGCTCGTAGCCGCGCAGCATGCGGCGATTGTGGTAAGGCAGGCTCATTTTTAAAGCGGTGATGCCAAAGCGCGCGGTCCATTCGCAGAGGCCGTCCTGGCCCTGCCATTTGGCGTTCCAGTTGGGAAGAACGAGGACAGCGGTGCCTCGCGCGGCTTTGATTGGAGGTTTCCAACTGCGCGAGGCGGGCCAGAGACGAGCGTAAACCGTGTTGTTTTCGGGCCAAGGCGATTCGATGGCGCTGGTGAAGGTGAGGACGTTTTCCGAGTCGAGATGATAGTCCGTAGCGGGTGTGGTGGCGTACCATTCGCGGCTGTTTGTGATCGCGCTTTGGGCGTATCGGCGGACGAAGGCGCCGGGATCGGGGTCGTCCGGGGAGCCGCCGATGTGCTCCAGGCCCCAGTGGAAAGGCTGGACGCGACGGTTGTCGTCGGTGGTCCAGCGGCGATGCTCGTAGCGGCGGATTTTGCGTTCGAACCAATTCATGCAGGAATTGGAAGTAAACGACGCAGGCGAGGGTGCATGGAATCGCGATTGTTCAGGAAAAACTTCTCGTCCTTCCAATCATTGCCAGTAACTACACGCCTGCAGGTCAGAGAACCGCATGCGCATGGCATCGGCAAATTCGGATTCGATTCAACCAATGCATAGTCGTAAGAAAGCTCTTCATTTTTCTGAATGTCACGTATCGCAATGAAATCACGCTGTCGTCTAATCCGCAGTTGCCTTCGCACGAATGATTCAAATACCACTCCATCGACGGCTTGTTGAAATCGAGCTCAGGAGGCGGCACAAAACCATCTGGAGTCCCAATGCAAAATGCCGTGATCTTACGTTGCAAATCCTCGTCGAATCGTGGAAACTCCTCCCACGATACCAGGGTCTGGAAATCTTCTTCCGCCACACCATCGGCAACTTCTTGGCCCCGCCTCATGTTCTTTACCCCAAATACTCGCTCCTTAGTGAATCCTCGGCGGACGCAATTCCATGCGCACAACTGGAGCCTTCAAAGGCATCGAATGGCACCTATCCAGCTTCTGATAGGATAAACATTTTTCTCCTTCTTTGATACTCCTCCTCAATTTCAGGCGCTTTCCATTTCCTTTGTTGCCTCGCAAACGCCAACAAGCGACCGTAGAAACCATCGAGATCCTGATAAAGAGTCGGATCTTAGCTGTGTATCCATTTTGTGCGAAGCCTTTCGATTTCCTCCTTGCCGTGGAAAAAGTAGCGTCCGACGTACCAACCGCAGGTATCCCAAACGAGTTGTCGTGTGATGTATCCGTCTTTTTCCAAGCTACTGACCTTTTCAAGAAATTCCAAGACGCCCGCAATGGTATCGGGATTAGGTACTTCCGTTTCCGGGTTCCAAGCGCTGCGTCGCATAGCCAGCATGCCTTCAGAGTTCCATCCCTTCCAACGACGGCAAGCCAATTGTCGATTCAACAGTTGACCTGGCCACAAAGCGACTCTGTCCGCAGTGGACAACAGCGTTTTGCACCACGCTAGAGAGGCCCGAAGCATAACTTCTATGATGAATAGATATGATGAATAGAAAAGAAAAGAGAAGAGCCCATGGGAGGCCTTGCCGTAAACCGAGCGGCGTAGTTCGCACCAACGGGTTTGCGGTTGCATGCTACTTCATCGATTAGGAGTCAGAGTCGTACCCAGAAATATTATAGAACATCATCAGGTGTCCTCCCTGCGACACCAAGTCACCGCAGGCATGGGGTAACTCCGTTTCGGTGGCGTTAGGGATGGGGCACGAGGAGAGGCGCGTTTTGTTGAGAGGCAACCTAGGGCTGTGGGACAGTATTAAAAGCGGCTGCGAGGCGGCCGACTTCACGCGCGGCCGCAAGATGGCCGACTAAACCGTGGTCATCGCCGGCATATTCTTTTTCCTGTTCGGGATGGTGATTGGGAGCTTCCTGAATGTCTGCATTACGCGGATACCGGAGGACATTTCGATTGTTACGCCGGGGTCGCGTTGCCCGAAATGCGGAACAGCAATCAAGTTTTACGACAATGTGCCGGTGTTTGCGTGGCTGTGGCTGAGGGGAAAATGCCGGGCGTGCGGCGCGCCCATTTCGGTGATGTATCCGCTAGTGGAATTGGCCACGGGACTGTTGTTTGTGGCAGCGTTTTTCGAGTACGGCGTTACGCAAGGAACGGTGAAGTGGCTATTTTTCACGTGCCTGATCATCGTTCTGACGATTACGGATTTGCGCGTGCGGCTGCTGCCGGATTTGATGACTTGGCCGGGATTTGCGGCGGGGCTGGTGTTCTCAACGATTGTGCCACCGAATGAGGGATTTGCGCGGACGCTGAGCTGGCGACTACTGCACCAGCCTTTGCAGCCGAATGTGGCTGGGCTGATCGATGGCATCCTTGGAGCGGCGTTCGGAGGCTTTCTACTGTGGGGACTGGCGACGGGCTACAAATTGGTGCGCAAACGGGAAGGCATGGGCATGGGCGACGTGAAGATGATGGTTATGATAGGCGCGTTCCTGGGATTGCGCGGAACGTTTTGGACGATTTTGCTGGGAAGCCTGCTGGGAAGCGTGATCGGATTGAGTGTCGTAGTGGCGCTGTACCTGGGAGGCTGGCAGCGAAAATTGGCGGAACGCGGAAGCCAAAGAGGGCTTGGCACGGTGAGCGCGCTGCGTTGGGCGATTGCGAGCCAATACCAGTTACCGCTGGGGACGTTCTTGGGAATTGGGGCGCTTGCGTTTGTTTACCTTGGGCCAATGTTCGAAGGGATAATCGATTGGCGATTCCTGGCGCTACGAGGAATTTGGCGGTGAACGTCCTTAGAGGAGTGTTCGGGGACACGAGAAGGAGCTAACGGCGAGACCGATGTGGGGGATGCTCCAAAACGAAGGCAGCTCGCAGCATTTGTGGGAGATTACTGCTGGTCTCGGCGTTGGAGTGCTGGCGGCCGCTTGGCTGGTGGTGTACCTGCTGCGAAAGTTTTTTCAGAGCACGAAGGAAGAGCAGAAGGACAAGTTTGCAGCGAGCACGCCGGGCACGGAGAACGCTTCCGCGTTTATGGCGGCGTCCATGCAAGGGGTGATTCGGCAACTGCGCGAACAGGAAAAGGAACTGGAGCGGCTGCACAAAATTGAAAGAGAACGCGCGGAGCAGACCGAACGGTTGAGCGAAGAAGTTACGCGCAACATGCCGGCCGGCCTGGTGGTGGTGAATGCGACGGGGATTATTTCGAGTTCGAATCCCGCGGCAGAACACGTGCTAGGAATTCGGGGACTCGGATTCCGGCGGTATAGCGAGGCCCTGGGGCCGGATTCGGCACTGACCAAGCTTGTCGCGGGGTGTCTGGAAACAGGAAAAATCTTCCGGAGAGAAGAGGTCGAGCACGTTCCTCCCTCGGGAGACTCAAGACACCTCGGAGTGACGATCTCGCCCATACGACGCGGAGAAGGAAAAATTAACGGCGTCATCTGTTTGCTGACGGATTTGACGGAACTGGCGGCGCTGCAGCAGCGGATGCAGCTTAAGGAAAACCTGGCGGCGCTGGGTGAATTGTCGGCGGGAATCGCGCACGAATTCAAGAACGCGTTGGCGACGATCTCAGGATACGCGCAGCTGATTCCGGACGCTCCGCCGAACGAGGCTTCAGATTACGCGCGGAAAATCGTGGACCAAACCCGGAACATAACGCACATGGTGGCGGAGTTCTTGAAATACGCGCGGCCCCTCGAAATTCCCGAAGAGCGCGTGGAGCTCGAAGAGGTATTGGAGCGCGCGGTAGCCGAAGTGGCGCAAATGATGCCGCAGGTGATGATCGAGTACAAAGGAGATTTTGGAGCGGTGGCCGGAGACGAAGGATTGTTGAGGCAGGCGCTGCTGAATCTCGCCAGGAATGGCGCAGAAGCGTGCGCAGAAACGGAAGGCGGCGGGCACGTAACGCTGTGGGGAGAAGTGGTGGAAGGCGAGGAAGCGGGCTGCCAACGCATCGTGGTCGCTGACAATGGTCCGGGCATTGCGCCAGCGGCGATGCCAAAGTTGTTTCGGCCTTTTTTTACCACCAAGAGCAACGGGACGGGACTGGGACTGGCGGTGGTGCAGAAAATCATCGTGCAGCACGGCGGACACATTGAAGTGCGGAACTGTACGAAAGGCGGGGCGCAGTTTATCGTTACGCTTCCGCTGCCGCGAAGGGTGGCAGAAGCAGTAGAATCAAAACAGGGACGCATCTAACCATCTAAGAGAAAAAGGGGCCTTCCAAGGGCTCCGGGAGGACGGGACAAATGCGGAAAAGCGATTGGTTAAAGATGGCAGCGATCGTCGCGGGACTGTGCTTGTGCGCGTTGAGAAGTCAGGCGCAGGGACAGGGCTCTTCGCAGCAGTCGGGTGATCCCGTGGCGGACGCTGCCAGGAGGGCGCGCGAGGAAAAAGAAAAGAAGAACGCGCAGAAGCCGAGAAAGGTTTACACCGACGATGATGTAAAGCCCGCCGCGCCGGATAAACCGGAGATACAAAATGCTTCCGCTTCCGGAGCCACAAACGGGGCGGGCGCTTCAGATGGAACTCCGGCCACCGGCGCCCAGAAACCGGAGAACGCAACGGGCAAGGAAAACGCGCAGGAGAAAGAGGACCCGAACAGCGAGAAGACTTGGCGAAAACGATTCGCCGACCAGCACGCCAAGATTGCCAGGGCGGAAAAGGAGCTAGAAATTCTTCAACGTGAATTGGAAAAGTCCTCGTTGCAATATTATCCCGATCCAACAAAGGCCATGAAAGAACAGAACGACCGCGCAGAAATCAACGCCAAGACAGCTAAGGTTGCAGAGAAGAAGAAAGAACTCGCGCAGCTCAAGCAGCTATTGGACGATATGGAGACGGATTTGAGAAAGGCTGGCGGGGACCCCGGTTGGGCGCAGTAAGAGAAGTCTTGAGTGGTAGTTTTAAGTCTAAGTTTGTGCGCACATCGAGGGCTCGCCGGGTACGGCAGAGCCTGATTGCGTTTAGTGGCGCAATCAGGCTCTTGTTGCGTTGGGAGGAAAATTCTGCAGGCCCCGCGTGGCCGCTCATCTTCCGAGACCCTGGACCAGGGTCATTTGCAGAATGCGATGCTTCCCTTCTCCGCACATGTGTGTCCATTGTGCCATGAGGAAATCCGGATTCGTGGTAGAAACGAGAGAGATGGAACCTCTCCTGCTCGTCGAAGACAAGAGCGAACTGCGCGCCATGATGCGCAAGGCCCTGGAGCGCGCGGGATACGCGGTGGACGAAGCGGCGGATGGCACGGCCGCGATTCAGAAGGTGCGCGCACGCAGGTATTTGCTGGTGATTACGGATTTGAAAATGCCCGGGGCGTCGGGGCTGGACGTTCTGCGGGAAACGAAGCAGGCAGACGCTACGATCCCCGTGTTGCTGCTAACCGCGTACGGTTCCGTGGAAGAAGCCGTTGCAGCGATGAAAGACGGAGCCTTCGATTTTCTTCAAAAGCCGGTAGACCTGGATCATTTGAAGCTTCTGGTGAAGCGCGCAGCGGAGCAGCAAGAGATGCAGCGCGAAAATCTGCTGCTGAGGGCGGAGTACGCGGCGCGCTACGGATTTCCGCGCATCGTGGGGGAAAACACTTCCATCAAAGAGGTGAGCCAGCAGATCCAAAAAGTTGCGGCCACCGACACAACCTGCCTTTTGCTCGGCGAAAGCGGCACTGGGAAAGAACTGTTCGCCCTAGCGATTCATCACTTGTCGCCGCGACGGGAGATGCCATTCGTGGCCCTGAACTGCGCGGCGATCCCGGAAGGGTTGGTCGAGAACGAACTGTTTGGCCACGAGAAAGGCGCGTTCACGGGAGCAGCTACCCGCAAAGTGGGGAAAATGGATTTGGCGCACAGGGGAACACTTTTCCTCGACGAAATTGGAGAATTACCGCTGGCGATTCAGGCCAAGTTGTTGCGCGTGCTGGAGGAAAAGCGGTTCGAACGCGTGGGCGGAACGCAATCGATCGACGTGGATGTACGCTTCGTGGTGGCCACGAACCGCGATTTGCAGAAGGAAGTGCGGGAAAAACTGTTTCGCGACGATTTATATTTTCGGATTGCCACCGTCCCCATTACGATTCCTCCTCTGCACGAGCGCGGAAACGACGTGCTGCTGCTGGCGAACCATTTTCTCGAAAAATTCAGCCGGGAGTTCACCAAGCCGGGCCTGGAACTTTCCGAAGAAGCGCGTGAGCGGCTGCTGCATTATCGCTGGCCGGGAAACGTCCGCGAACTGCAAAACACCATGGAACGGGCGGTGATTCTAGCCGATGGAATGAGCATTCGCGCGGAAGCGTTGCAGCTTCCCTCGACAAAACCCGACATGGCAAAGTTGCCTGGCGGCATGTTGCCCGAGAAATTCAACTGGGAAGGATCGCTCGAACAGGTTACCAGCCGCGCGACGGAATACGTGGAGAAAGCGTTGCTCGAGAATACCATGAGCGAATGCAAGTGGAACAAAACGCGCGCCGCCGAAAAGCTGGGCATTACGCCGAAGACGTTGCTGGCAAAATTGCGGGCAGCGGGGCTGGAGGAGTAAGGCCGTTCGCCGTTTGCAGTTTGCCGTTTTCATTTTTCAGCCGCACGAATACCGGTGTGAAGGGCGACCGCGCCAAGGGTCCAAGCGCGATAGTCCACAGACTCGTAGCCGATCGAGCCCAGCAGCCCTGCAAGTTCGGGCGGCCGGAAAAAACGCGCGACAGATTTGGGCAGGTACTTGTAGGCCGACTGATGCCCGGAAATGAGCCAGCCAACTTTCGGCAGAACTTTGGTGAAATACCAGCGGTAGACGTCCCCTAGAAAACCTTGTGGTGGCTCGGCGAATTCCAGGATGGCGATCGTGCCACCAGGCTTGAGAATGCGATAAATCTCGCGGAGGCCGGCTTTGTAGTTGGCAAGGTTGCGAAAGCCGAAGGCGCTGGTCACCAAATCGAAGGAAGCATCCGCGAAGGGCAGCCGCAGAGCGTCCGCTTCGAAGAACGACATAGCAGCAAAAGTATTCGCTCCATCGAGTGCCGGATGCGATGCGGCCTTCGCTCTCGCGCGGACAAGCATGGTGTGTGCGAAGTCGGCACCGAGAATGCGCGCCTTTCCTCCGCGGGCAAGCGCAAAGGCGAGATCGCCAGTCCCGCTGCAAAGATCCAGAACCAAGGCATCGCTGCGATCAAGGATTGAACGGAGGCACTTGGCTGCCCGCGCACGCCAGAGGCGATCCAGTTCGAACGACAGAAGATGATTTAATAGGTCGTAGCGGGGGGCGATCTGGGTAAACATCTCGCGGACTTTTCTAGAGGCGTCCAGTTCGTTGACCGCGCCCTCGGGACGCGTTCCCTTCACTGGCGCGGCAATCTCATTCATTTCGAGGTCCCAAGGTGGTCGCCTGCTGCCGCGATTAGGCGAGGCGTGAAGCGCAGAACGCGTTCGACGGTCTGGAGCGGGACGGAATCGTAAGTGCGCGCTTGCCCGATACGTGGCGAAAGAACAAAGCGAAGCACGCCACGGCGCGCTTTCTTGTCCGAGCGCATTGCCGCGATCAGTACGGAGTTGGAAACACGTGGCCACTCTGGTAGACAACCCAGACCGTGAACCAGCGAGATGATTCGGGAAACGTCCTCGGCAAGCGTCAGCTTGACTTCGTGGCCCAGGAAAGCGGCCGCCATCATGCCCCAGGCGACCGCTTCGCCGTGCTGGTAGCGGCGGTAGTGCGTGACGCTTTCGAGAGCGTGCGCAAAGGTGTGGCCGAAGTTGAGGATTTCGCGCAAGCCCGATTCGCGCTCGTCGTGGCTGACGACGCGCGCCTTAATCAGGACGTTGCGCGGGATGAGAGAAGCAAGGACATCCCGGTCGCGACGAAGAATTTTGTCCATGCGCGCTTCCAGCTGGGCAAACATGGCCGCGTCAGCAATAATCGCGTGCTTGATGACCTCCGCCAGGCCGCCGCGAAACTCTCGGTCGGGGAGAGTGCGCAGCAGGTCGGGGTCCGTAATCACCAACCGCGGCGGATAGAAAGCCCCTACCAGATTCTTGCCCTCGGGAAGATTCACCCCCGTCTTTCCGCCGATGGAACTATCCACTTGCGCAACCAGGGTCGTGGGTAAGTGAACAAGAGCAACGCCGCGCAAATAAGAAGCTGCCACAAAACCGGCCACATCGCCCACAACGCCGCCGCCGACGGCAACAATCAGCGACTCCCGATCGGCTCCGGCGCGGCAAAGGGATCGGGCAATCTGCTCGACGCTCCGCAAATGTTTCGCCGACTCTGCATCGTTGAAAAGGTGGAGAGCATTTCGGTTGGAAAGCCGCAAGCCGCGCTGCAGGGTTTTCCCGACAGCGCGCCATACTTTTGGCGACGAAACAATGTGAATACTGGCAAAATCTCCGAGGGCCGCAATTTCGCTTGCCGCGTGACCAACGGCTCCCGCTCCAGCAACGACGGAATAGGGACCGGCCGAAGATTGCACTCGAATGCGCGTGATTTTCATTTGCGAGACGTTTCCCAATGTAGCACACGCCCCTTCGGCGCCGCATGCAGCCCCTTTTCTTATCCGCTCGTTTTCTTCGTGCTACCATATTTGAGCGATTTGAGCGCCACTTCCGCACTGCCATGACTCAGTCCCACAAAATCCATCATGTTGATTACGCTGTCGTGGGCAGCGGAATCGCCGGTTTGCGCGCAGCCATTGAATTGAGCGCGGCGGGAAGCGTGCTAGTGTTGGCTAAATCGAATCTAAGTGATTCGGCCACGGCCTGGGCGCAGGGCGGTATTGCCGTGGCGCTCTCCGATGAAGACGAAATCGGCCTGCACGAGCAGGACACCGTCAACGCCGGAGACGGCTTGTGCCGGAAAGAAGCCGTGGCGTTGCTGGTGGAAGAAGGCCCCAAGTACATCTCGCAGCTCATCGAGTGGGGAACGGAATTCGACCGCGCGGGAACCAAGCTGGCGTTTACGCGCGAAGCGGCGCACAGCCGTTCGCGCATTCTCCACGCGCGTGGAGATTCCACGGGCCGGGAAATCAGCCGGGCGCTGCTCGCACGCGCGCACTCCATTCCGCGCCTGCATCTGCGGGCGCACGCATTCACGACGGAATTGATCCTGGAGGGCGGCCAAGTTACTGGACTGCGCTTCATCGATGAAACCGATGGTACCCTGCACGAATTGCGGGCGGGCGCGGTGCTGCTTGCCACCGGCGGACTGGGGCAAATCTATCGCGAGACGACCAATCCGGACGTGGCCACCGGCGACGGCATGGCCATTGCATACGATGCCGGCGCGGTGTTGTCCGACATGGAGTTCGTCCAATTTCATCCCACAGCGCTGGCCATCCAGGCTGCGCCACGGTTTCTGCTGTCGGAAGCGCTGCGCGGCGAAGGCGGTGTGCTGCGCAACATCGGGCTGGAGCGTTTTATGAAGAAATATCACGAAGCGCAGGAGTTGGCGCCGCGCGACGTGGTGGCACGCGCCATCGTCAGCGAGATGCAGCGCACGCAAAGCACACACGTTTACCTGGACTTGACAAAGAAGAGCGAGGAGTTCCTGACGAAACGCTTCCCCCGAATTTACGAGACTTGCCAGAGTTTTGGATTGGACCTGGCAAGCGACCTGGCTCCGGTGTGCCCCGCGGCACACTACATGATGGGCGGAGTAAAGACCGATCTGAAGGGCCGCACTTCCCTTCCCGGGTTGTATGCCGCGGGAGAAACGGCTGCGACTGGCGTCCACGGAGCCAACCGGCTGGCCAGCAATTCCCTGCTCGAAGGGCTGGTGTTTGGCGCGCTCGCGGGCCAGGCCATGATGAAAGAAGCACCCGCGGGAAAACGCAAGGGACAAGCGCTGCCGGGGAGCCCCGCGCCCCTGCCGGACAATCCTCAGGCAGCGCAGAAAGAAGCAGCCAAGAACGGAGCAATAGGAAAGAATGGCGTCACGGCAAAAACTCCAGCGGTGATTTGCGCGATACTGGCGAAGATCCGGGACATCATGTGGCGGGACGTAGGAATCATGCGCAACGGAAAAGAGTTGGACGAAGCCATCAAGCAACTCAAGGCGATGGAACTTCCCAAATGTGAAAAGTCCGGGCGCGGCGGCCACGAGTTGCGAAATCTGCACACCCTGGCGTTGGTGATGGCGCGCTCGGCATTGGCACGCGAAGAGAGCCGTGGCAGCCACTACCGCTCCGATTTTCCGTTCCGGAATGACGAGAAGTTCGCCAAGCACTCAGCGGTGCAAAAAAGCAACGAAGTGCGGTTCGAGGTCTGACTAAAAACCAGGAGCCGCTTCTCCAGGCGAACTTCTAGCGCGATTGAAGCTCTTTCACGCTTTCCAAAAAAACGTGGCCGACATGAGCTAGCGTTTTCGCGCTGATTTTATCGAGATTGTCTTCGGGCGTGTGCCAGTAACCGTTGTTTATGAAGTCCGCGATGACGTCTACGGAGGGAACTCCACGCGCAAGAAATGAATCGTGGTCGTCTTGGGGAGCCGTCTCTTCATTCAGAAACAGCGCCGAATACCCTAGCTTGTGCGCGGTGTTCCAGACGAGGTCAACCAAGGCGGGAGTGGAGGTGGAGTCACGAAGAATCCGCCCGTTGCGGCCGCCGACAATGTCCGCTAACAGGAAGGCTTTGATCTTCTTGAGGTCGCCGCTGGCAGCGAGTTTTGCGGCCATCTGACGGCTACCATAGCGGCTATCCGCGTTGCTCCATTGCCTCATCGCCTCCTCACCGTCGAAGAAGGCGATCCAGACGGCATATTTCCCCTTCTGCGGACATAAAAGGCGTGCGAGCTCCAACATCAGTGCCGTGGAGGAACCACCGTCATCCGCGCCGACGAATTTGTCTTTCAACAGTTGGGTCATACCCGCGGTGTCATAGTGGGTTCCCAGAAGAATCACCCCGGGCTTTTCGCCGGGAATCTTCGCGAGAAAGTTCTTCATCGAAACGCGGCCCACCGGTGTGTCGGCGCCAAAGCTGTCGGTATCAACCGTGCAGCCGTAGCTTTTTAGTTCGGATTGCAGGAAGTCCTGCAACTTGGCGATGGCCGGCGAGCCGGAAGGGCGTGGGCCGAAGCTCACCTGTTTTGCGACAAGCTCGTACGCGCGCTGGCCGTCAAAACCGCCGGTCTTGTCCGGCGGCGGCGCGTCATCGGAATTTGGCGGCGGCGGCGGTGCGGCTGCCTTGCTCATGAAAGGAGGTTGACCCGTGGAAGACGAGGAATCGCTTCCACCGGCCTGACAACCCACGAGCGAGACCGAAAACAACAAGAAGATGAGGGAAGCGACTTGCGAAAAATTCCTTACGAGGCAATGCATTAGCGCGCCTCCGCGGGAGCACCGATGCGGCGTTCTCTCCGTCGCGTTACCACTGCGGAGACCGCGATGCCTAGGAAATAGAGACCAATCATCGGCACCATGAAGACAAGCATCGTCGTAGCATCAGGGGTTGGTGTGACAATGGCAGCTACAACAGAGATGATCAATATGGCGTAACGGGCATTCTTCCAAAGAAACTTTGGCGTGACTATTCCAAATAGCGACAAGAAGAAAATCAAAACCGGCAATTCGAACATTAGTCCCATGCCCAAAAGGATGAGAAGAATCAGATCGAAATATTCGTTGACGCTGATCATGGGCGTAAGGTCGTGGACCATGAACAATGGCCCTGGCGTCACCAAGAAATGCAAGACGTAAGGCAGCGTGACGAAGTAGCCGAAGGAAATTCCCGCCAGAAAGAGAAACACCGTGGAAAACATGAAGCCGGTGATCGCGCCCCGTTCGTGCTTGTACAGAGCCGGCGCGACAAACAGCCATAGCTGGTAAAGGACTATAGGAGACGCCAGGACCATTCCAAAGTACACGCCCACCGTGAGGACCAAATTCAGATTGCCTGCGGGGTGCGTGTAAATCAGCTTCGGATCCAGATGCGCGTCCGCAAGCGCTTTCAACATCGGCCTATTGATCCAGGTCACGATGTATTTCGAGAGATACACGCCGATGAACGCGCCAATGCCGATAGCATAGAGCGAATAGATGATGCGCTTGCGCAACTCGCTAAGGTGCTCGAAAAACGTCATCGTGCCGCCCGGCTCCTCGGAGCGGCCAGAGTTTTGCGTGTTGAGAGCGGAGTCAGCCACAGGTATCACGCCGAATGCGGGGCGTCTTGAGGCGATTCTTGCAAATTCGCGGCCGCAGGCTCGGCCTCGGCCTTAGCGGCGTTTTCCGAGCCGCGCGCGACGGATTCGGGAACAGGGGCAACCACCGGGGCCTCCGCGGCTTGCGTTTCCGCCGCAGCTTGACTTGCAGTGGTTTCGGCCGGAGCGGCACTCTGGGCCGGTTCCGCCGAACTGCTGGCCGCCGCGGCTTCAGCAGCCTTCTTGCGCTGGGCCAGCACGGCCTGACGTTCCAGGTCGCGCATCTCCTCTTCGAACGCTGCCTTGAAGTCCGTGGAAGCCTTTCGAAACTCGGCCATTAGCTTCCCCAGCCCGCGCGCAAGCTCGGGTAGCTTCTGTGGCCCGAAAACCACCAGGACCACGATAAAGACCACAATCATGTGTGGAATGCTCAACATTGCGTCTTGCAGCCGTCTAAAACCCCATTGGCATCATAGAAAGGGTATTTAGCTGCTGTCAAACCAGACTTTGCAGTGTGCTATAATTTTTCATTGGGTTTTCAGGTGAGGTTTTAATGAAATCAGAGCGCCGCGGGATTGTCATGGCCTTCGGAGTATTGCTGCTATCCGCCGTACTGGGCGGCATTTACGGCCCCAATGTGCGGGCGACGGCAGCCTCGGCGGACGACTATCAAACGTCGGTGCGGGACTTTACCCGCGTGCTGGATGTTGTCCAGAACAACTACGCCGAGCAAGTGGATGTGGACAAAGCCGTTTACCAGGGCGGCATCCCCGGCATGCTGCGGATGCTCGATCCGCACTCCAGTTTTTTCGATGCCAAGCAGTTTTCGCTGCTCCGGGAGGACCAGCGGGGCAAGTATTATGGCGTGGGGATGATTGTTGCGCCCCAGCAGAATCACACAGTGGTCTTGGCACCCTACGCAGGCGCTCCCGCTTATAACGCCGGCCTCCGGCCCGGCGATGTCATCCTCAGGGTTGATGACAAGTCGACTGAACAACTGTCCACTACCGAAGTAGCTGACCTGCTGAAGGGACCAAAGGGCACGGTGGTAAAGATTACGGTTTCGCGTGAAGGCTATCCGGAACCACTGGTGTTCACGGTGACGCGCGATGAGATTCCGCGACACTCCGTAGACATCGCGTTTTTGCTCAAGCCTGGCATCGGATACATTCGCCTGTCGGGATTCAACGAAACCACGGACCACGAAATTGCCGACGCGTTGAAGAAGCTCGATGCACCTTCCCTGGACGGGCTCATCCTCGACATGCGCGGAAACCCGGGCGGGCTGTTGAACGAAGCAGTCGCAGTTGGCGACATGTTCCTCGACAAAAACCAGCTGATCGTGTCCCACCACGGCAGGACTTCCCCGGAACGACGCTATTACGCTGTGCGCGGCAATCAGGGAATGACTGCGCCTCTGGTGATTCTCGTGAACAACAACTCGGCATCCGCAACGGAAATCGTTTCTGGGGCCGTGCAGGACCATGACCGCGGCCTGATTGTCGGCGAGACAACCTTTGGCAAGGGCCTCGTACAGACCGTCACTCCTCTCAGTGAAAATACCGGGCTGGCGTTGACCACGGCGCGCTACTACACGCCTAGCGGCCGTCTGATTCAGCGGGATTACAAATCTGTTTCGCTCTACGAATACCATTACGAACGCAAAGTGCCGGAGCACCCGACAGAAGTGCGGCTGACCGACAGCGGGCGGCCGGTTACCGGCGGAGGCGGGATTACCCCCGACATTATCGTCGAAGCGCCGAAGCTGACGAAGTTTCAGCAGCTCCTGTTTCGCGACGACGTGCTCTTCCCTGCGGAAACCGGCGTGGGCGGGTTCACACGCTACTTCCTGGGCACGAAGCCCGCGGTTACCAAGGATTTTGAAGTGGATGACAATGTGATGCGGCTCTTCCGCGAGTACTTGAGCAAGCACAACGTCCGGTACACGGAACCGGAAATCGCAGAAAACCAGGAATGGATCAAGCGGAAGATCAAGCAGGAAGTATTCATGTCCGTGTTCAACATGCAGGAAGGATTCAAGGTCCTGCTGGAAGGGGACCCGCAGGTGCAGAAGGCCGTTGAGGCCGTTCCGCAGGCGCGAGCGCTTTACCAGAATGCGCATAAGATTATGGCTCAGCGCATGGGCGGGTCTGCAGACCGACCCTATTAATAAGAGCAACGGCTCACGAAGAGACCGAAGGCACGAACACTTCTCAGTTTAGTTTCCGGTGCATTGGCCGAAATCCAGCGTAGTTCTTCCCGGTTCGCTAAAACACGAAAGGCTGTGAGTTTCGAATCTAGTGTTTTGCTTTTTGAATTTCGTGATTGCGTCCGCGAGACCGTGTCTTGGCAACCCATTTCTGCTTTGCTAAGATGGATGCGCTGTTCGTGGGCGAGTAGCTCAGCTGGGAGAGCGCCTCGTTCGCAACGAGGAGGCCGGGGGTTCGAATCCCCTCTCGTCCACCAGATTCTAAACAACTTAACCGACTTTTCGGAATTGCAAAAGTTTGCCAGGTTTGCCATTTGAGGCCTCCGCCGCTGCCTGCTGGTGGCCGGGTAGCGTAAAGCCAGTCCCTGTTTTCTCTGCCCATCGCAAACGCCATTCGCGCTGTTTCAGGAGTTTTTTGTACACCTCGGACACATGCGATTTGGCGTGTCCCGACCAGGTGTGTTGCAAGGCGGCCGGAACCTCCGCCGTCTCTAGCTTCGTGATGCGGAAGCGCCGAAAGATGTTGAGCCCACCCTGTTCCAGCCTCAACTTTTTCAAGATGGGGTGCAAGCTATGTTTCAAAGTATCCCGCTGCATCAGTTGGCTGCCGTCCGGTTTACAGAAAACCAGACCACTCGTTCGGCCGCCCACGAACTCACGCAACATCGCGGCTAGAGGCTCGGACAGATCCACCACCCGCCCGTGCCTGGAATCCGCGTTCTTCGTTTTCATGTGGTCCTGAAGCTCTCCGCGCTTGGCTTTCTGCACAATCTCCAAGGTGCGGAAGTCTTCATGGATGGAACGAATGTCGAGACCGAGTGCTTCCCCGGCCCGCATCGGCCCACAGCCCGCGAGCAACGCATACAACGTGCAATACGGCTCTTCGGCTTCCCGCAGAATCATTTCCATTTCGTCCTGGTCAACGGTTGGCTGGTTCTGTTCGTCCACCTCTGGAACGTCGATAAAGCCATCGTCCCAATCTCGCATGAAAAGTGGTTCGCCTTTTACGTCCCGCGCCGAGGCTACAACGGCTTTGACGATATTCACGTAGTCGCGAATGGTCGCCGGCGCCAGCGAGGAAATATGATCAACGAACTCTTTCATGGCGAGGTTGGTGACGTCGGCCAGATACCGCTCACCGAAGAAGGGATACATCCACTTGTCCAGGGCGTATCGCCGTGTGTCGATCGTCGTCTGTTCAAGGGGATTACGTTTGCGGTTGGCGAGGGATTGGAGCCAGATTTCACCTTGCTCCTTGAAGGTAATGTTTGCGGTGCTCTCTCGAAAGGTTTGTATGGAATTGATGCCGAGTTTCTCGAGGTTCTCGGCGGCCTTTCGCTCTGCGATTGTACGCGTGCGGCAGACACCCAACGAGACAAAATCCCGTTCGAGTTCTGCTTGCCCCGGAACATCCCGCCAGAACTGCACATATGCCGATTCTGTAGGTAGCCACGGGTCACTCTTTTTTCGTCCTTTTTGGAAGACACGGCCCTGCTGCCACTTGCGCCTCATCAGAGATTTGCCTCTCCGGCGTGGCGCCACAATCAGCGGAAGTGTAGCAGAATCAGGCAACGTTCATCTCGCTTTGTTTGACGGGACCGATGTCCCCTCTAATGCGTCGGCCCTTTGCCTCACTCGCGGACCGGAGCGGAATGACCTGAGGCCTCCGGCTGAGATTGAACAACTCTCAGCTTCGAGTTGAGAGCGGCTCGCGCTTTTTCGACGGTGTTGCTGGCGCAGTTTGGGTGCTTTTCTTCGGCGCGGTAGTCGGCAATACGGCGAATGACTTCTTCGGGGTCATCGCCGCGGGGGAGAGCGCGCTTGGCAACAGCCCAGTCGCGTTCCGATTGAGTCATTTCGCCATCGGAAAAAAGTCGCTGCGTGCCCCCTGAGGCGGGGCGTTACCGGCGTTCGTCATGATCGTCCTCTCGCAATCTGAGTCCCGAGTTGGGAGGCGTGAATCGAGGATGGTTTTCGATTCCGAAATGTCGTCGCCCAGTCGCCGAGCGATATTCTTGACCGCGACCATCAATGACTTCTCGCCGAGACTCACACCCCGGACTACCTCGATGAATCCGGCCTTTTCAATGAAGATGCGGTCCGGTCCATTGACCATGACCTCGCTGATCGAATCATCGAGAATCAGGTGTTCGATCGGTTTGAGAAACGGCAGGATGGTTTCAAATCCGTTCATCACAGTTCTCCGTCCGCAAGCTGACGAAAATAGAATTTGTTTACGTTGTTGAAGGAGGGCTTGAGGTAGCAAAACATCGGCGGCATCGGGTTCGTGCCGTCATAGGCGATAGTTACGGACTGCGCGTTACGCAGTTCCATGAAGGTTTTCGTATCGAAGCGGAGATCGTGGTGCGAGCTGTAGCTCTTCGAGGCGGTTATATTCGCCTTATGAGAGAGGGCCCTCCCGGTGAGGAAGCTGACATTCGCGTCGTGGCCACTTTCTGAAAGGTTGTAGCTGGCCTTCAGTTTGTACTCGCGCCCGCAAAGCTCGCTGGCGATTCGCGTGGAGAAGTCATCGGAAAGCGACAAGAAGATCTTGGTGCGAAACGTCTGCAGTAGGGTCCGCCACGATTCCCCTGGCAGCGCTGACTTAAGAGAACTGATGCTCTGGGTCGCGATGATCGGAATACATTTCGGCTGCCGGGACAGGCTGAAGAACTTTTCATCGCCGGTAGGCTCACTCTCACCGACCGTGGCGAAGTGTTGATACTCGTCACAGAGAAATAACACCTGTCGGAAATAGCTTTCCGGATGCTTCTCCATGACGGGCACGCGATTGAGCACCGCTCGTTCGAAGTCGAGTTTCAACATCACTCCCGAGGGCCTTGGCGAGGCCGGCGTTCATGGCGATCGGAAAATTGAGCGCGCAGACCCGGCCATTTTCGACGAGCCATGAGAGGGAGGGCAGCGGTCTACCGAATTTGAAATCCGCATTGGCCTGGGGGTCGTAGCATTCCGCGGGAGGGCAGAACGTGCGCTTGACGTCAGGGTTGTCGTCGAATAGCGAAAGAAATACCGAAATTCCCTCGACGATGGAGGTCCGCAGTTTGGGCTCGATTCTCTTCCAATCCTGAAAGAACCAGCGTTTCACGGCTTCGAGTTGTGCTTTCTTTTGGGCCGGAACGGGGTTCTTGCGAGAAGCGTTTTCCGCCTCCCACTGAATGGCTCTGTCCTTCAACACCGCGACGAGGCCTGGTGTCAGGGGCGCCCGGTAGCGATTGGATTCCTTGTCGAGCCGGAATTTGAATGGCTCGAGGTCGCGCGGATGCTTCAGATACTCTTCTTCCCAGAGCATCGCGAAATCGGCTTCGATGAGCCGGCGCTCCGCCTCCTTTATTTTGCTTTCGAGTCGCGTACTTCTCAACTGTAACTGCGATTGCCTCCTGCAGTTCGTATTCGCGCTTGACCATCTCGGGCGGCTTATTAATGATCGACATGATTTCTCCTTCCTTCCTTATTTCTATCTGGTCTTACTGGACGCGGGCAAAACACAGAGTGAACAGAGTCTTTCCCTGTTCACTGGGCTGGAGCGACCGCCACGGTTCCGGTGGCAACGAAGTGGGGTCGCTCCAGCCCATTCCGGGAGTTTGCCCGCGTCCAACTGAATGTCGCGCCATGCGCAACCTCTATGCTCCCAACAACTTCGCGGCACCCCGGGGGTGACGCGAACGGTGACGGCGAGGGTTACGTGTGTCTTTCACGCACCCGTCACCGCGCCGTGTGATCTCTGCTACTGGTGAACGGTGTTCGTGGACCAGGAAGGTCTCGAAGAATACGGGCCGGTCGGGCTTGAGTTGCGAAAACTCCAACCGTAACTCACGCTCCGTGATCGTCCCCGTGCTCCATGCCTGATAGAGGCTTTCGAAGCGGTCACCATGGAAGCGCCGCCGCGCCTCATTGAGGAATTCAAAGTCCTCTGTAACGGGCACGACATACTCGTGGCGCTCCCACTTCCCGCGCACTTGGAAGTAGCGGAGGATCTCGCCCGAGACGTCGGATTCGAGAGGCCTCTTTACCAGGGAGCGAAAACGCTCCTCGGCCTTTTGAAAATAGGCGTCCTTCGCGGCGATATAGAGAAACCGGAAACTCTTGAGCTGCCGAAAGAGCCCCTGGTAAGCCCCCAGATGCGAAACGAAATGGGACGATGTTTCAAAGCCGGAATCCACGTAGCTCAGGGTGACCACAGGAGGAGCACCCGAGAAAGGCGAAGAAAGAAACAGGGGAAACTTGTCGACGAAATAGCGGAGGGTGGGCTTGCTATCGGGGCCGCCCTCGTAAACCTTGGCCGGCAGAGAGTCCTTGGGGACCCCCAGTTCATCACAAAAGTAACGGACCTTGTCCTGCTCCGTTTCGAAGTACTTCAAATCCTGGTTGGCCAGAATGAAGTCTAAAAGCACGAGCCGGGAACGCATGAAATCGAACGAGTGCCGTTTGCGGTTGCGGAGGTTGTCCTTGTCAATCTGTCCGTAGAGGGTGCGGGAAAACAGATGAAAGATGGAGCCCCTGCGCATGTAATCCCGGATCGTGGCGTGACCGCGCTTAAGGACTTTCTCGGCGAAAGAAGTAGGCCTTTTTCCGTACGCAGTGCCGGTGAAGTTGCGGAACTGTCCCAAGGTGAAGTACCCAGAGTGGACGGCAACGATATAGAGAAAACGAGCCTCCGATTCGGTGTAGCCGAATTCCTTGATTCGTTCGATGTGATCTGTGGGAAAGTTCATAGCGACAAGATCTCCGTTGTCAATTCCCGCTGATCCAGCACGCGCCGGAGTTTCGAAGCATCCTCCGCGTGGGCGTAGATGGAGAATCCGACGCGGACTTTTTCCGCCAGATTTCTTCCCCGGTAGTGACCGGTGCCAAGTTCGACGTCCACACGGGCCCTCTCGCCGTCGCGCGCTTCCTATTCGATCCGAATGTCGGGAACTGGAATCTTTCCTCGAACCACCTGAAGCCCATGCCGTTCGGCAACGAGATCTCTTTGCTCGGAACCCTGCCAGGACCACGCTTCGCGAGATCACGGTCGAGGCGCTTCTTCATCTCATAGTCGAGAACGACGCGGAGATTTCTGCCTCCCTGCCCCTCGATCTTCTCCGCGGCTTTTTGATAGAGCCGGTAGAGATCGGCATCGTGGTTGGCTTCGCGGGGTTTGGTGAATCCGTGGTAGAGAACCTGACCCTTTCCGGCGCTCTGCGTATCGGTGAGAAAACGATGGCCGTTCTTGGTGAGGGTGAGCAGCTTGCGAGGACTGTTCGGTCGCGGATTCGCGATCCTCGGAGACCTCGCGCAGGCCGATGAACTCCTCGGGTTCGTAGCCGCGAGGCATTTCAATCAGACTCCTCTTCCAACCAAGGCGCGGGCAGCTCGATCCCACGCGTGTGAAGCTGTTTGTCGAGATGGGAGAGTTTTCGCCCGGTGTCCTTGAGGAAGAACTTGCGGATGAAAACGAAGGCTGCAGCAAACACGTTGACGGACAGGAGAACGACGTAGGTCAGGATAGGTGTCGCATATTCGCGCCAAAGAACCAGCTTGTAAGGGGCGAAGAATTTCAGTTCACCCATGAGCCAGAAAACCAGGGCTGGCAGGAGGGCGATGGTGATGAAAAGGGTGTTTGCGATCATTCTTGGTTCCTTTCACTTGGAAACTTCAAGAATGTTGTCAGCGAGCTCGGATGAATCGCGAAGATCTGTTCCTGAGTCGGTGTGCTCTACCGGAGCAAGGTGTCCAGCGAGAATGGCCCTCTACTATTACTAATGGGCAAAAACTTGTTCTGATGTTTCGCCTTCCGCAAATTATTTTTTTCTGATGTGGATTTTGGGCAGAAACGGCACCCAAGCCAGAAAGCCGCCGTCCCTTGCCAAAACAGTAGCTGGGACGAAAAATGGTACAGTTTCTCGGGAGAGAAGGCCCGAATACAATCATTGCTTCCACCGCGCACGGAGACTTTGGAGGGCAGGAATCCGTGTGCGCGTGCGGCCCGCATATATATTAGGACGGGCGAAAAGTCGGTCCGGCCCAGGCGGCTCGATCGTAGCGGGTGGTCGTGGCTTACAAGTCGCTCCTACGAAAGGACTTGACCCGAAGCTACCGCGCGGATCCTGCCGTTCGGCGTCCACACGAGTACGCCCAATCGCCGGTGGCAGAGTCTCAAATGTTGTCAACAAGTTCCGATCAGGGGCAGAGCTGCTGTCATTTTCTGTCACTGCTGGTCGGCGAGAAATCCAGCGAGAGTCGCCTCCTAATCTTACTAATGGGCAAGAAACCGGCAAAATCTTTCAAAGAAAAGTGTTTCACGTTCTGACTGTTTTTTTTTTGCCTCGTTCGGCGTTTCTTGCTCGACCCCGTCAGTCTGCGCGTCGCCTCTGAGAAGCAAAGACCAAATCACACTGAGTCGGAGTAGGGATCACGATTGCTCATGACCCCCTCCACGGATCCGGACGAGCGGAGCTACCGCATCCGGCTCTTGCCTTAGGTAACGACGCCCATGCGACGCAGAGGATAGGGATGACAGACAGTA
>Ga0209804_1000845_pt1 | contig 21973 bp, 20 predicted proteins | sample GraSoiAngelo_139_FD_185896 | JGI IMG/M metagenome (GOLD analysis project Ga0209804, IMG submission 185896) | Grasslands soil microbial communities from the Angelo Coastal Reserve, California, USA - 14_0929_12_20cm (SPAdes) (version 2) | ecosystem: Environmental > Terrestrial > Soil > Grasslands ... | reverse complement strand
TCGCCACCCAGCGGCCGGATCTGCGGGCGAAGTTCCCCGGTACGCCCGAGCGGGTGATCAACTTCTTCCTGACGATCGCCGAGGACGTGCGCGCGATCCTGGCGTCGCTCGGGCGGCGGTCCCTGTCGGAGGTGGTGGGCCGGGCGGATCTGCTGGGCGTGGGTGAGGAGATCCCGGTCCCGCGGGCGCGGCGGCTCGTGCTGGACGCGATCCTCGCCGATCCCGATCCGGCGGGGACCCGGGCGCGGCGGCGCGTCCAGGAGCGGAACGACCGGCCGGGGGAGCCCTTCGACGACCGCATCCTCGTCGAGATCGGGGAGGACCTGGCGGCGGGACGGGCGGTCGATCTGACATTTGCGATCCGGAACGTCGACCGCACCGCCGGCGCGCGCATCGCCAGCGCCATCGTCAGGAGCCGCGGGGACGCCGGATTGCCCGACGGCACGATCACGCTGCGGTTTACCGGCAGCGCCGGGCAGTCGTTCGGCGCGTGGTGCCTGCCCGGAATGCGCCTGCTCCTGACCGGCGAGGCCAACGACTACGTGGGAAAGGGCATGACGGGCGGGGAGATCGTGATCACCCCGCCGGACGCCCTCCTGCCGGCGTCGTTCCGGCACGTCATCGCCGGGAACACGGTGCTCTACGGGGCCACGGGAGGGCGCCTGCTGGCTGCCGGCCGTGCCGGGGAGCGGTTCGCGGTCCGCAACAGCGGGGCGGTCGCCGTCGTGGAGGGTGTCGGCGATCACGGCTGCGAGTATATGACCGGCGGGGTCGTGGTGGTCCTCGGGGACACCGGCCGCAACTTCGGGGCGGGCATGACCGGGGGCACCGCGTACGTGCTCGACGAGCCGGAGACCTTTCCGCGGCGGTTCAACCCGGCGCTGGTGGCGATCGAGCGCGTGGGCGGCGGCCCGGACTCGCCGGAGCTGCGCCGCCTCGTTGCGGCCCATGCCGAGGCGACGGGCAGCCCGCGCGCCCAGGCCATGCTCGAGGACTGGGATCGCTGGGCGCCGCTGTTTTGGAAGGTGACGCCGCGCGCGGTGGCGGCGCCTCCCCAGACCTCTCCGACGACGGAGCGCCGGCTGCGGCACTGAGGCGCTGGGGCCGATCGCCGGCGCCCTCCTATGCTACAATCAATAGCCGGGGGCGCAGCGGGCATGACGGCGTTCGAGCACCTGGGCGCGTTTTTCAGCGGCGAAGAAGAGGTGGCCGCGGCCTACCTGTACGGCCAGCCGGCGACGGATCGCACGTGGCCCGACTCCGATATCGAAATCGGGCTCCTCTTCCGCAACACGATGACCCCCGAGGCCGTCGCCGAGTATCTCGAGGGGCTGACGAGCAGCAACCCGCTCGGAGAATCTCCGGGGATCCTCATGCCGTTTGCGCTGAACGCCCACATCCTCCCGGTGATCCACGAGGTGCTCACCTGGGGCCAGCTGGTCGCGGACAACGACCCGACGGAGCGCGAGGGGTTTGTGCGGCGCATGACCGAGCGCCTGGAACAGGAACGGCCGCGGCTCCTGGAGGAGGCGCACGAATCGATCATGCAGGCCCGGACCTTCGGGCTTCCCACCTCCGGCGATCCGGTGCCCACGATGGCGCAATTCTCGCGGCCCCTCGATCCGGTCCGGATCGGCTGGCGCTTCGGCCGGGTGCTCACCTCCGTGCCCATCATCGAAATGTTCACGCGGGACGTTGAGGCCGTGGCCCAGGACGCCGAGCGGGTCACGCAGATCATCGGCGTCTTCGGGAATGCCAGCGGGGCCGCCACCGGGATCGCGAAGGCGATGCTCACGACCTTCGGCATCCCGCGCCCCAGCCGGCGGTGGGAGGTGTTCTTGCCCCTCGCCGACATCGGGATCATCCCGATGGAACTCGCGCTTCAGCTCGCGGCCATGGTGGAGACCCGCTGGACGCTGCTCAGCGGCAGCGGGGCGATGGTGCCCGAGCGGGTGATCTCCCAGATTCGCGCCTACCTCCCTCCGATCATCACGTTTGCCCGCCGCGCGTCGTGGACCACGGAGCTGCCCGGGCTCTCGACCAACCAGCGGCTTCACTAGGGAGAGCAGGGGAGGATCGCGCCGCCGGAGCATACTCAGAGGGAATGCGCTGCCCTGGGGGGGCATGCCGCGGAAGGGGGGCAGGATGCGGCATCGGGGCTCTTCTTCTATTGTTGAAGGTGATCGGCCGGCGGACCCGCCCTCGAAGCGGGTCCTGATGGGAGCTGTGATCGTGGCGGCGTGCGGGGTGTGGCTGGGCACGCTGGCGGGTGCCGCCCAGCGCGCCGGATGGATGGAAGCCCATCTCGTACCGAGCCTCCTGGGCCGCACGGTGGACACCGCGGCCCAGGTGGTCGTGCCTCTGCACTTTGGCGTGATCGTCGCCGGTTACCGCCAGGATCCCCACGCGCCGGTTGGGGTGGTCCTGGCCCAGGATCCTGCGCCCGGCCGTCTCCTCTTCGCGCGCTCGGTCATTCAACTGACGGTCAGCCAGGGCTCCGGCGTTGTCCCGGCGCTGCGAAGCATGCCGGTGCACAAGGCGGCCCAGCGACTGGAGGAGGCCGGCCTCCGGCTGGGGCGTGTCTACTACCTGAACGACGACTCGGCGCCGGGAACCGTGCTGGAGCAGTTTGTGCCTCCGGGAAGGCAGGCGGCCGCCGGCGGTCCGGTGGATGTGATGGTGAGCGTGGGACCGGATGAACCGGCCGCCGCGGCGGCGTCCCCGATCCCGCCGGATGCGTCCCCCGCCCGCCTGCAGATCGCCGCCTCGATCCAACCGGGAGGGGAGGGGGCGGTCCAACGTCTGACTGACCGGGAGGGGTGTTGTCGTGCCAGACCCGCTTCGGGTGACCGTGCAACCGACCCCGAACGAAAACGCCCTCAAGTTCGTGGTCAACCGGCGGATGACGGAGGGACGCAGCCAGACGTTTACCGATCCGAGCACCGCAACGTCCTCACTGGCCCGTGACCTGCTCGGCATCCCCGGCGTCCGCCAGGTCTTCTTCCTGAACGATTTCATCACGGTGACGCGCGAGGTCGGGGTGGCCTGGGAGACCGTGCTCCCGAAGGCGGAAACCCTGATCCGGCAGCACCTCGGGCCTGCGGCGTGATGCCCGGTGCAGAGAGCCCGATTCGAGCGCCTCGTCGCGCAGGCGCTGGACAACCTCCCGCCGCAGTTCGCGCAGCGGCTCACGAACATCGCCGTCATCGTGGAACCCCGTCCATCCCGCGAGGTGGCCAAAGATCTCGGCGCCGACATCCTCGGGTTGTACCAGGGGGCGAGCGAGATGGAGCAATCTCCCATGGCTCCCTACGAGCTCCCCGAGGTGATCGTGGTCTACCAGGAAAACATCGAGGCGGTGTGCCGGACCGACGACGAGATCATCGAGGAGATCCGAAAGACTGTGATCCATGAGGTCGGGCACCATTTCGGATTGTCCGATGACCAGATGGAAGCCTGGGAGACCGACCCCGATGACAAGTGAATTTGACAACGTTCCCCGACCGCTGTACAATGCCGAGGGTAGACCGACCGGTCAGTCTGAGGTGAGAGGTGACAATGGCCACCACTACCTTGGATCGATTAAGCAAGAAGCAGCAGCGCGAAGAGACCCGCAGAAAGATCCTCCGATCCGCCGCGCAGGTCTTCGCCGCCAAGGGATTTCACAGCGCAGTGGTCGACGATATCGTGAAAGCCTCCGGGACCTCGAAGGGGGCGGTGTACTTCTATTTTGAGAGCAAAGAACAGATCTTTCTCTCCCTGGTCGAGGACTTCGCGACGTCCCTCGCTCGGGAAATCCAGGCGGCGGTCCAGCGGGCGCGCGGTCTGGTGGCGCAGGTCGAGGCGGCGGTGGCGACGCTGGTGCGCATCTTCCAGGCCGACCGCGATCTCGCAAAGATCGTGCTCGTCGACTGGCCGTCGGTCGGGTCGGAGTTTCAGGGCAGGCGGATCGCGCTCAAGGCGATGCTGGTCGAAGTGCTGCGGGGGTATCTCGACCGCGCCGTGGAGGACAGCAAGATCGCCGCGCAGGACACCGAAACCGCGGCCTACGTGTGGATCGGGGCGATCGGCGAAGTGGTCCTCCGGTGGGTCAACACCGGGAAGCCGGATCCTCTCGAAGAGGTGCTCGCCCCGCTCACCCAGCTCCTGCTGCTGAGCGTGGGGTTCGCGGTCTCCCCCGCGGCGTCTCGTTGACGCCGCGGCCGCCCTCCCCGGCCCCGGCTGTGGAGCGGATGCCCGGCGCGGTGCAGAGCGCCCTTCGCGAGCGGACCTGGACGCGGCTCATCCAGGCCTCGTTTCTGCGCGGCGAGTTCGTGCTGAGTTCGGGACGGAAGAGCACCCACTACATCGATAAATACCGGTTCGAGACGCGCCCGGATCTCCTCCGCGACATCGCGCGGCTCCTCGCCCAGGTCCTTCCTCCGGAGACGACCGCTCTGGCCGGCGCGGCCGTCGGCGGGGTCCCGCTGGCCACGGCGGTCGCCCTGGAGACCGGCCTCCCATTTGTGATCGTCCGGCCTGAGGCCAAGGGCCACGGCACCGCGCGGACGATCGAGGGGATCCTGGATCCGGGGGACCGGGTGGTGGTGCTCGAGGACGTCGTCACAACCGGCGCGCAGGTGGTGCGGGCCGCCCAGGCGGTCGCCTCCGCCGGGGCGGCGGTGCTGCTCGTGCTCGCGGTCGTGGACCGGAACGAGGGAGGCGCGGCCGGCGTCCAGGCCGCCGGGTACCCGTACGAGGCGCTCTACAACATGCGCGAGTGGCCGGTGCCGTAGGACCTACACAATCGCGATGGGGCGCACCGGCGATCCCGTCGCGCCCACCAGCTTCAGCGGCGTGCAGATGAACACGAACTCCCGGCACCGGTCCCGGCTGAGTCCTTCCAGGTCCAGGTTTTCGATGATCGGGATTCCGCACCGGGCGATGAGGTGGAGGTGCGCGAACAGCATCCCCCCGGTCTCCGGGTCGCGCTCCTCGGTCTCATCCCACGTCATGTTGTCGCAGCCGACGCACCGGACCTTGCGCGCCGCCACCCATTCCGACGCGGCCCGTCCCACCCCGGCCGCGGCCAGGTAGCGCGCTTCATCTCCCCACAACCTGGCGTACCCCGTCCGCACGAGCAGGGCGTCCCCGGGCTGGACGGTCACCCCGCCGGCCCGAGCGGCCGCTTCCAGATCGGCGGGCGTGATCCGGTAATGTGCGGGAAGCGGATCCTGTCCCTTCGCGGCGGCGACGTCCAGGAGCACGCCGCGGGCGACGATCGGTTCCATGGTCTCGATCCCGTGGGCGGTGAATCCCTGCGCCGTTTCGATCTGGGGGGTCACCTCCACCCCGCCGTAGAGCCGGAGGTCGGCGGCCTGGTGGGATAGGGCATCGATGTGCGTGCCGGTGTGCTCCATCATGACGACGGTGCCCGACGCGCTGGTGCGCGGGCCGCGCTGCTTCGGCGCGTAGGCGTCCCTGTGCCGGCGATAGAGGAAGTAGGCGTATCCGGGACGATGGTTGGGATGCACGGGCATCCCCGCCGTCCGCGGCTGCTCGAGATCGTACACCCGCTTGCCGATGACCGTTCGAAGCAGGTCGCTTGTGGCCTCAGCCATCGCTCGCTCCCCCCTGGATGACCGTCACGGCGGCCGTGCGTCCCTCCCGCCGCACCCTCATGGTTCGCCAGGGTCACCGCGGCTTCCCCGGGTGGCGTTCCAGCGCCGATCGGCCCCACAGCGGGTTCGCCCTACTTATGCAAGTGCTCTGTTGACATTCTGCGGCTCCGTTCATAAAATGGAAGATGAAAGGTGATCAAATTAGTCTAGAATTCGGAGTTCCCCCGCTCTGCCTGCGCCTGAGGCGAGGCTTCCGGGGCCGGGGCGCCGAACGGAGGAGTGGATGAACGCCGAACTCTCCATCAGGGATCTCTGGGCGCAGGTCGAGGACAAGGTCATCCTCAAAGGGACGAACCTGACCGTGCGCGCCGGGGAGATCCACGCGCTGATGGGCCCGAACGGCTCGGGGAAGAGCACGCTCGCCAACGTGCTGATGGGCAACCCCTTCTACCAGGTGACGAAGGGGGAGGTGCTCTACAAGGGCGAGGACCTGGTGGCGATGGCCCCGGACGAGCGGGCGCGCAAGGGCCTGTTCATCGCGTTCCAGTACCCGGTGAGCATCCCCGGGGTGACGATGGCCAGCTTCCTCCGCACCGCGGTCAGCGCCCGGCGGGGCATCGACAAGGACGGCCTGATGAGCCTCGCGGAGTTCCAGAAGCTCGTCAAGGCGAAGGTCGCGGAGCTGCAGGTCGACCCGGCGGTCCTCGGGCGGTATGTCAACGAGGGGTTCAGCGGCGGCGAGAAGAAGCGCGCCGAGATCCTCCAGATGGCCGTCCTCGAGCCGGAGATCGCGATCATGGACGAGACGGACTCGGGGCTCGACGTCGACGCCGTGAAGATCGTCGCGGCGGGGGTGAACAGGATGTACGAGACCTCCGGGCGAACGCTCGGGGTGCTCGTGATCACCCACTACCCGCGGATCCTCAAGTACATCCAGCCGACCACGGTGCACGTGATGTTCGACGGCCGGATCGTGACGTCCGGAGACGCGGTGCTGGCGGACGAGCTGGATCAGATCGGGTACGATGGGATCCGGGCACAGTACGAGCAGGTGGCCGCGGAGGTCGCCCACGAGGGCGAGGTCCGCAGCGCCGGCAAGGTCTTCTGGGTCCGGCACTAGCGAGGAGGCGGACGCACCATGGCAGTGGCAAACCCGCTCGGCATCGATCTCGACCAGTACAAGTATGGGTTCCACGATCCCGAGGACACCTACGCGTTCAAGTCCCGGAAAGGACTGGACCGCTCGATCGTGGAGATGATCTCCCATATGAAGTCCGAACCCGACTGGATGCGGGCCTACCGGCTCCACTCGCTCGGGGTCTTTGAGAAGAAGCCCACGCCGACCTGGGGCGGGAACGTCGGCGAGATCAACTTCGACGACATCTACTACTATGTGAAGCCGATGGAGAACCAGGGGAAGACCTGGGAAGACGTCCCCGAGAACATCAAGAAGACGTTCGACCGGCTGGGGATCCCCGAGGCCGAGAAGAAGTTCCTGGCGGGCGTCGGCGCGCAGTACGAGAGCGAGGTCGTCTACCACAGCCTGCGCGAGGAGTGGACGAAGCAGGGCGTGGTCTTCCTCGACATGGACTCCGCGCTGCGGGAGCACCCCGACATCGTCAAAGAGTACTTCGGGACGGTGGTGCCGCCCGAGGACAACAAGTTCGCCGCGCTCAACAGCTCGGTCTGGAGCGGCGGCTCGTTCGTGTACGTCCCGGCGGGCGTGCACGTGGACATCCCGCTGCAGGCCTACTTCCGGATCAACGCCCAGAACATGGGGCAGTTCGAGCGGACCCTGATCATCGCCGAGCCCGGCTCCTACGTCCACTATGTGGAAGGGTGTACCGCCCCGACGTATACCAGCGATTCGCTGCACAGCGCGGTCGTCGAGATCATCGTGAAAGAGGGCGCGCGGGTCCGGTACACGACGATCCAGAACTGGTCGAAGAACGTCTACAACCTCGTCACCAAGCGGGCCGTGGCGTACCGCGACGCGACGATGGAGTGGGTGGACGGCAACCTCGGCAGCAAGCTGACGATGAAGTACCCGAGCGTCTACATGCTCGAGCCGGGGGCCAAGGCGGAGATCCTCTCGATCGCGTTCGCCGGCGAGGGGCAGCACCAGGATCCCGGCGGGAAGGTGATCCACGCCGCCCCGCACACCCAGTCGTCCGTCGTCAGCAAGTCGATCAGCAAGTCCGGCGGGCGGGCCGGCTACCGGGGTCTGGTGAAGATCTACCCGGGCGCGCGGGGCAGCAAGTGCGCGGTGCGCTGCGATGCGCTGATCCTCGACGAGCGGTCCAGGTCGGACACCTACCCGACGATGGAGATCGACGAGGACGATGTGCAGGTGACCCACGAGGCGACCGTCTCGAAGGTCTCGGACGAGCAGCTCTTCTACCTGATGAGCCGCGGGATCAACCAGGATGAGGCGATGAACATGATCGTCCGCGGGTTCATCGAGCCGATCGCCCGGGAGCTGCCCATGGAATACAGCGTGGAGCTCAACCGGTTGATCGCGCTGGAGATGGAAGGGTCGGTCGGCTAACCGCCGGCTGCTCCCGCACGAGAAGAAGCACGGCGCGGCGCCGGGGTTCGCCGGGCAGGCGCCTGGAGGCACCGGGGAGGGCAGGGCGGCTGCTCTGCCCTCTTCCGCCGCCTGCAAGGATGGAGGGAATCCGTGAGTGAGAGTTCCGCGGCGCCGGCGATCACGTTGAGCCGGGCCCTGGTCGAGGAGATGAGCGGGGCGGCCGGCGAACCGGCCTGGCTCCGCGACCGCCGTCTCGCGGCCTGGGAGGCGTTCGTCCGCCTCCCGCTGCCGTCCGCGAACGACGAGGAGTGGCGGCGCACCGATATCAGCGCCCTCGATCTGGACGCGTTTGATGTCCTGCCCCACAGCGTGCAGAAGGGCCGGGTGCCGGCCCCGCTGGCCGCTCTGGTCGGCGATCCGGCCGGCGCGGCGGGACTGCGCCTCGTGGTGAACGGGGTCCAGATCGAGGAGCGGCTGGCGCGCGACCTCGCGCAGCGCGGGATCATCTTCACCTCGCTCTCCCAGGCCGTGGCCGCGCATCCCGATCTCGTCCGGCCGTACCTCGGCACGGTCGTGCGGGACGACGAGAACAAGTTCCGCGCGCACCACGGGGCGCTGTGGAGCGGCGGCACGTTCCTCTACGTGCCCAAGGGGCTGGAAGTCGACCTGCAGCTGGTGACGGGCACGTGGCTGGACCGCGAGGGCGCTGCGTTCCTCCCGCACACCCTGGTCGTGGCCGAGGAGCGCAGCCGGGCGACGCTCGTCGAGGTCTTCGGGTCCGCCGAGGGATCCGCGCGCGCGCTGGTCAACCACGCGGTCGAGTTGATCCCCAAGGCCGGCGCGCAGATCCGCTACGTCAACCTCCAGGAGTGGGGGCGGCAGCTGTGGGAGTTCGGCATCGTGCGCGCGGTCCTGGAGCGCGACTCCACGGTCCACAGCCTGATGGTGGCGTTCGGGGCGGGGCTGGTGAAAACGAACGTCGAGAGCTCGCTGCGCGGCCAGGGGAGCACCTCCGAGATGCTCGGCGTGGCCTTCGGGGACGGGACCCAGCACTTCGACTATCACACGCTGCAGGAGCACGCCGCCCCGTCCACCACGAGCGATCTGCTCTACAAGGGCGTGCTCAAGGACAAGGCGCGGTCGGTGTTCTCCGGGCTGATCCGGGCGGACTACGGCGCTCAGAAGACCAACGCGTTCCAGCTCAACCGCAACCTCATCCTCTCCGAGGGCGCCCGGGCGGACAGCATGCCCAAGCTCGAGATCATGGCCAACGACCTCCGGTGCACCCACGGAGCCAGCACCAGCCGGCTGAACGAAGACCAGATCTTCTACCTGATGAGCCGCGGGCTGCCCCGAGCCGTCGCCGTCCGCATGATGGTGGACGGGTTCCTCTCCGAGATCTTCGACCGAATCCCGCTGGAGATGGTGCGCCGGCGCCTCAGCGAGACCGTGGAGCGCAAGATGGAGGATTACGTGTGAGCGAGTATGTCCGCGTGGCGCGCACGCACGAGATCGCGCCCGGGACGATGAAGCGGGTCGAGGTGGCCGGCCGCGCGGTGGTGGTGGTCAACGTCGGCGGCGAGTTTTTCGCGATCGACGACACCTGCACCCACGAGGAGGCCTCCCTCAGCCGGGGCACGCTGACCGGCGAGGTGGTCGTCTGCCCGAAGCACGGCGCCCGGTTCAACGTCAAGACCGGCCGGGTGCTGGCGCTGCCGGCGGTGCGCTCGGCGGCGGTCTACCCGGTGCGGGTCGAGGGCGACGAGGTGCTGGTCTCCCCCGAAGCGCAGCGGACGGCAGGGGTGCCCCACCGGCGGTAGGCCGGCGCGGCGGTGCCCGGGGCGAGAGCGAGGGCGAGGGCGAGGAGAGCAGGCGATGGGAATCCCGGCAACGATCCGCAACGATTTTCCGATCCTCCGGCAGCGCGTCAACGGGAAGCCGCTGGTATATCTGGACAGCGCGTCGACCTCGCAGAAGCCGCGCCAGGTGATCGAGGCGGTGGTCCGGTACTACGAGGAGTACAACGCGAACATCCACCGGGGCGTCTATTCGATTGCCGAGCGCGCCACCGCGGAGTACGAGGCGGCGCGCGCCAAGGTCGCGCGATTCCTGGGGGCGGCGGAGCCGGCCGAGATCGTCTTCACCCGCAACATCACCGAGGCGCTCAACCTCGTGGCGCACGCCTGGGGCCGGCGCCACATCGGCCCCGGCGACGAGATCCTCCTCACCGAGATGGAGCACCACAGCGACCTCGTGCCCTGGCAGCTGCTCGCGCAGGAGCGCGGCGCCCGCCTGCGCCACATCCCCTTCGACGACCAGGGGCGGCTGATTCTGGCCGGCCTCGATCGCCTGATCACCACGCGGACGAAGGTCGTGTCCGTCGTACATGTGAGCAACACGTTCGGCACGATCAACCCGGTCGCCGAGATCGCCCGGGCCGCCCACGCGCGCGGGGCCCTCGTGGTCGTGGACGGGGCGCAGAGCGCCCCGCACCGGCGGGTGGACGTCCGGGAGCTCGGCGCCGACTTCTACGGATTCACCGGCCACAAGATGCTCGCGCCGATGGGCACCGGCGGGCTGTGGGCGCGGCGCGCGCTGCTCGAGGAGATGGACCCGTTCCTCGGCGGGGGCGAGATGATCAGCGACGTCTGGCTCGACCACGCCACGTGGAATGAGGTGCCCTGGAAGTTCGAGGCGGGGACGCAGGACGTGGGCGGCGCCATCGGGTTGGGGGCGGCGGTCGAGTACCTGGAGCGCCTGGGCATGGAGGCGGTGGAGGCGCACGAGCGGGAGATCACCGCGTACGCCCTGCGGCGTCTGCGCGAGGCTGAGATCCCCGGGCTCACCATCCTCGGGCCGGGCATCGATGACCGGGGCGGCGTGGTCTCCTTCGTCATCGACGGGGTGCACCCCCACGACATCTCGCAGGTGCTCGACACCGAGGGGGTCTGCGTCCGGGCCGGCCACCACTGCACCAAGCCGCTCCACCGGAAGCTCGGCCTCGGCGCCTCCGTCCGCGCCAGCTTCTACGTGTACACGATCAAGGAGGAAATCGACATCCTGGCCCGGGCGCTGCTCAAGACGAGGGACCTGTTCCGTGTCGCTGGATGACCTCTACCGGGATGTGATCCTGGACCACTACAGCCACCCGCGGAACAAGGGCACCGTGGAGGGGGCGACCGTCACCCGGGAGGGGGCCAACCCGCTCTGCGGCGACGAGATCCGGCTCTCGCTGGTCGTGCGCGATGGGGTCGTGCAGGACGTCCGGTTCGACGGCAAGGGATGCTCGATCAGCCAGGCGTCCGCGTCCATGATGACGGAGCGGATCAAGGGCAGGGGCGTGCAGGAGGCCGGCCGCCTGATCGCGGCGTTCAAGGCGATGATGCGCGGGGAAGCGGCCGGCGAGGAGATGGGCGATCTCGAGGCCCTCCAGGGCGTCCGCAAGTTCCCGGTGCGGGTGAAGTGCGCAACCCTGGGCTGGCTCACCCTCGAGGGAGCCCTGGAGGAGGCGGCGCGGTGAGCACGTTGAAGACCTCTACCACCATGGCCACAGGTTCCGCCACGCCCGCCGCCGCCCCGGCCGGCCCCGCCGCCTCACCGCTCCCCCGCCGCAGCCAGATCGCGCCCATCGCCGATGCGGTCGCGATCATGGACCAGATTCCCGGCGGCGGCCTGATCCTCACCACCGTGGAGGCGGCGCTCAACTGGGGGCGCGCTTCGTCGATCTGGCCGCTGACGTTCGGGCTGGCCTGCTGCGCGATCGAGATGATGGCGGCGTACGCCAGCCGGTTCGACCTGGACCGGATGGGGATCATTCCCCGCGCCACCCCCCGGCAGGCCGACCTCATCATCGTCGCCGGCCGGGCGACGATCAGGATCGCGCCGATCGTCCGCCGGCTGTGGGAGCAGATGCCGGAGCCCCGCTACGTGATCTCGATGGGGTCGTGCGCGACCTGCGGCGGACCGTTCTACTACGACAACTACTCGATCCTCAAGGGCATTGACCAGGTCATCCCCGTCGATGTGTATGTGCCGGGGTGTCCGCCGCGGCCGGAGGCGCTGATCGAGGGGATCCTCAAGCTCCAGGAAAAGATCAAGCGCGAGCCCATCCTCCGGCAGCAGGCCGCCGCGGCGCTGCGGGGGGCCTAGAGGCAACGGGCATGGCGCTGCGGACCGAAGAGCTGATGCTCAACATGGGTCCCCAGCACCCCAGCACCCACGGGGTGCTGCGCCTGGTCGTCACCCTGGACGGCGAGAACGTCATGGACGTGCAGCCCGACATCGGGTACCTCCACTCCTCGGTCGAGAAGATGATGGAGCACCGGACCTACGTGCAGAACGTCGCCCTGGTCGACCGGGGGATGGACTACCTGATCGCGCTCAACAACGAGCAGGCGTACTGCCTCGCAGTGGAGCAGCTCGCGGGCATCGCGCCGCCGGACCGCGCCCGGTACATCCGGGTCATCTTCAACGAGCTGAACCGGATCGCCAGCCACCTGGTCTGGCTGGGCACGTGGGCGATCGATCTCGGGGCCACGACCGTGTTCCTCTGGTGCTTCCGCGAGCGGGAGATGATCCTGGACCTCTTCGAGAAGGTCACCGGCGGCCGGCTGCACCACGTCTACTACCGGCTCGGCGGCGTCTACGCCGACCTGCCGGAGGGCTGGGTCGAGCAGTGCGGCGCCTTCCTCGACTACTTCCTCCAGCGCGTCGATGAGTACGAGACGCTCCTGACCAAGAACCCCATCTTTCTCGCGCGCACCAAGGGGGTCGGCACGATCAGCCGGGCCGACGCGATCGCCATGGGCGCCTCCGGCCCCGTGGCCCGCGCCAGCGGGGTGGCCTACGACGTGCGCAAAGCGGCGCCGTACGAAGTCTACGACAGGATGGAGTTCAACGTCCCGGTGCTCACCGACGGCGACTGCTACGCCCGGTACCTGGTGCGCCTGACGGAGATGCGGGAGTCGGTCCGGATCCTCCGGCAGGCGCTGCTCAACCTCCCCGGCGGCGAGATCCGGGCCCGGGTCCCGATGACGATGAAGGCGCCCCGCGGGGAGATCTACGTCCACACCGAGTCGCCCCGGGGCGACCTCGGCATCCACCTCGTCAGCGACGGCGGCGAGACCCCGTACCGGGTGAAGATCCGGGCCCCGTCCTTCAGCAACCTCTACGCCTTGACCGAGATGATGAAGGGATGGAAGATCGCGGACGTGATCGCGATCCTGGGAAGCATCGACATCGTGCTCTCGGACGTCGACCGCTAGGGGGAGTGAGATGCCGCTGGTGACCCGCGCCGCCCGGGCTGTGACCGCGCTCGCCACGGGGCTGGCGCTGAGCTTCCGGGTGATGCTGCGCCGCAAGGTCACGGTGAAGTACCCGATCGACAAGGTGGACGTCTCCAACCGGTTCCACGGGCTGCTGGCGCTGCCGATCGATCCCGAGACGGGCAAGGACCTCTGCATCATCTGCTTCCAGTGCGAGCGCATCTGCCCGGACCGGTGCATCCACATCGAGGCGGAAGGGAAGGGCAAGGAGCGGGTCCTCACCCGGTTCGACATCGAGATGGACAAGTGCTGTTACTGCGGGTACTGCGTGGAAGTCTGCCCGACCGAGGCGATCGTGTTCGTGCCGCACTACGAGGCCTCCACGTACAACCGCGACCAGCTGCTGTACAACCTCGACGACCTCCATCGGGCCGCCCCCAAGGAGCCCATCGCCCGCGGCATCATCGGCGGGAGGGTCCCGTGACCCCGGACCAGATCGCGCAGCTGCTGGCGCGCTTTCCCCGTACCCGCGATCTCATCGCCGAGCAGCAGGGCGAGGACGCGAAGGCCGACGCCGAGTGGGCGGCCAAGGAGCGGGAGTGGCAGGCGGCCGCCGAGGCGGCGAAGGCCGAGGGCAAGCCCGCCCCGCGCCCGCTGAAGCGCGAGGAGTCCAAGGTCTACCACCACCACGGCCCGACGGTCCAGGTGGCCCGGGAGGACATCCTGGAGGTCTGCCGGTGGCTGCGCGACACGCCGGAGCTGGACATGGCCTACCTCTCCTTCATCTCCGCGATCGACTGGCCCGATCGCTTCGAGATGGTCTACCATGTGGCATCGCTCTCGCGGGGCCACGGGCTCATGCTGAAGGTGCCGGTCCCGAAGGACGACGCGCGCATCCCGTCGGTCATCGAGGTGTGGCGCGGCGCCGACTGGCACGAGCGGGAGGCGTTCGATCTCTTCGGGATCGTGTTCGAGGGGCACCCCAATCTCCGGCGCATCATGATGAGCGCCGACTGGAAGGGCCACCCGCTGCGCAAGGACTACGTGTACGAGGATCCCCAGTGGCTCGTGGACATCGCGACCCAGCGGCAGCGCGAGATCGCCGCCACGGGCGAAGCGTGGGAAGGGCGCGGGCCGCGCGCGTAGACATTCGCCCGGGACTTTATCCGACCTTTACACAGGCGGCCTAGCATGAAAAGCGGCCCCGCGGCGCTCGCGCGGCGGCCCGGAGACGGACGCGAGGTGATTCGCCGTGAGATGGGCTGACCTGAGACGAGGGTTTTGGGCAGGGACCGCCGGCGGCGTCGCGGCGCTGGCCGCGCTGTTCGCCTACCGGTTCGCGACGGGCACGCCGACGCTGCCGGAAGCCCTGGCCGAGCGCATGATCCGCCTGCTCCCCTATCAGGTCTTCGCGCTGTTCCTGGCGAAGCTGCAGCATCTGGCCAAGCCCCTGGGGTTCGTGATGGCCATCATCACGAGCGTGATCGGGTTTGGGCTGGGCGGCGCGCTCTTCGTCCGCGTCACCCGCGGGACCCGCCGCGCGCGTCCGGTGCTCGGTCTGGCGATCGCGGTCGTCACCTGGGCCTTCTTGACCTACGGCTTCCTCCCGTTCATCGAGGGCGGCATCCTCGGTATCCCCCTGACCGTTGCGGTCCCCTCTCCCGCCCTGCCGATGGCGCTGGCCAGCGCCGTCTACGCGGCCGTGCTGGTGCTGCTGGCGGGGGTCCCCGGCGGGCAGAGGAGCGATCCGGCTGGCCGCCGGCCCGTGGAGGGCGCGCGGGGGATCACGTCCCACCCGGGTGAGTCCCGCGCCGTGACGGGCGAGGCCGGGCGGAGGGCCTCGCCGGATGCGGTCTCCCGGCGCGACGCGCTCCGGCGCTCGGCGCTGGTGCTCGCCGCTGCGGCGGCGGGGAGCCGGTGCGCCGCGTGGATCGCCGGCGGTGCTTCGCGGGTGGCCGCGGCGGCCGCCCGGACGTTTATGCTGCTCAGGGGGATGCCGGAGGAGGTCACGCCGGCCGGCCGGTTCTACCAGGTCTCGAAGAACTTCTTCGACCCGACGGTGGACGCCGCGAAGTGGTCCCTCGAAGTCAAGGGGCTGGTCGCGAAGCCGCTCAAGCTAACGTTCGACGAGTTCAAGAAGGCGGCGCCGGCGGTGGAGCGGTACCAGACCTTCGAGTGCATCAGCAATGAGATCGGCGGCGATCTCATCGGGAACGCCAGGTGGAAGGGCGTCCGCATCAAGGACATCCTGGCGCTGGCGCAGGTCCGGCCCGGCGCCCGGACGGTGATCTGGCACGCGGCGGACGGATTCACCGAGTCGCTGCCGTTGGACATCGCCGCGGACGGAGAATCCCTGCTCGCCTACGAGATGAACGGCGAGCCGATCCCGCAGAAGCACGGCGCCCCGGTCCGTGTGCTGCTGCGCAATCGCTACGGCATGAAGCAGCCCAAGTGGCTCACCGCCATCGAAGTCACGGATCGAGAGTACGCGCGCACCCAGGGGTACTGGGAGCAGCAGGGGTGGGACCACGAGGCGATCGTCAAGACCAACAGCGCGTTCCGCGTCGAGACCAAGGACGGCGCGGCGCTCGCGCTTGGCGGATGGGCGTTCGCCGGCAGCCGAGGCATCTCGAAGGTGGAGGTCAGCCCCGACGGCGGTAAAACCTGGATCCCGGCGGCCGTGAAAGAGCCGCTCGGGCAGAACTGCTGGCAGTTTTGGTCGTTGCTCTGGACCCCCCCCAGCACCGGCGACTACTTTATCCAGGTCCGGGCGGCAGACGGGGAAGGCCGCACGCAGCCCGCGGAGCAGAAGCCGACGCTGCCGGACGGCGCGCAGGGGTACCACACCGTGAAGGTGCACTTCGGGTAGCGGGGTCTTTCCGGAGGGCCCCCGCAATGGCCGCGGCCAGCCCATCCGGATTCTCAAAGTTTGGCCGGTCGGTGATGTTTGGAACCACTTGGATCTCGTTTCCTTCCGCCGCGAGCGCTGACGCCCGCTCTGTTTCCGCCTCCTCAGGGCCTACGATGTAGAGGGGATAGACTTGCACTTTCTCTGGATGTGTATTACACTATAGTATGACAACTCCTGAGCCATGCGAGGGCACAAATGGCCACGAGTGTGCGCCTAGATCCAGAGACAGAGCGTTCGCTGACACGGCTGGCGAGATCATCAGGACGGAGTAAGTCGGCGATCATCCGGGATGCAATCTTGCGCTTGAGCGAGGAGACTGCGGGAGCGCCCGCCGGCCCGACCTTCCATGACAAGATCGCGGACGTCGTCGGTATTGTGAACCGTGGAAGGGGAAGCCGGGCGGCGAGGAGTGAAGAGCTGCTACGGGCGATGTTCGCCTCAAGACGTGCGAAGCGGTGAGGCAGGTTCTGATTGACGCGGGTCCCCTGGTAGCCCTCCTGGACGAGGGGGATCGAGACCATCGACGATGCGTCGAGGCGTCGAAGCACCTGATTGCGACCGCATTGACTACGTGGCCGGTGGTCACTGAAGCAATGTATCTTCTCTCGGATGCGCCGGTGGCGCAAGATGCATTGCTTGCAAAGATCGAGGGTGGTGGTGTTCGGCTTGCCGGGCTGGATGGGAAAGATGTTCCCGCCATGCGTCGATTGATGCAGAAGTTTCGGGAACTGCCGATGGATTTCGCCGATGCCACTCTTGTCCGAGTCGCGGAGCGTGAGGGGATTCAGGAGGTCTTCACCCTTGACCGCCGCCACTTTGTTGTCTATCGACCGGCCAGGGGCCAAGCGTTCACGATTATTCCGTAGATAGGCTAGCGCACCGCCGGGCCCGCCGTCTCTGCCGGCTTGAGAATCGCGGCCTGCGCCGCTCTTCTGCGGCGCTCCTGGGACTGTTTCCTCCGCCGCAACTTCCCGGATTGTTTGAGCCGCCTGATCCTCCGCACTCGTCGCACGCGCGCATCGCCCCTTTGCCTGGGAAGTTCGCGGGAGTCGTCTTCACCGCCGCACAGTTGCGTCCCTCCGTTTTCCGGACGGCGGCAATTGCCAAACAAGCGTTCTGAGCCGCGAGGGGAGATTTGGGGTCATATCGAAGTAATATTGAGAGAAGCTCCCGGCTGCTGCCAAGACGAGACTCTGGGAGGATAACCGGATGGCCACGCTCACGCGTCGAGATTTCATCAAGTGGACGGGGGTGGGCGCCGGAACGCTCGCCCTTTCGGAACTTGGGTTCGACCTCGCCCAGGCCTACTCGGTCCGCCAAACCCTGCGCATCGCCGGGGCGACCCAGGCCCATTCCATCTGCCCGTACTGCGCCGTCGGGTGCTCGCTCCTGGCGTACACGCGGAAAGAGGCCGACGGGACCACGAGGCTGCTGCAGATCGAAGGGGACCCGGACAGCCCCGTGAACGAAGGCCGCCTGTGCCCCAAGGGCGCCACCGCGATGGATCTGGCCATCTCCACCCGTCGGGTCGAGCGACCCCTGTACCGGGCCCCGGGCGCGTCCACCTGGCAGCAGGTGTCCTGGGACTTCGTCCTCGACAAGGTGGCCCAGAACATCAAGGCGACGCGCGACCGGACATTCGTCACCACGGACGCGGCCGGCAACGTGGTCAACCGGTGCGAGGGCCTCGCGTTCGCCGGCGGGGCGGCGTTCAGCAGCGAAGAAGGGTACTTCGCCACCAAGGTGATGCGCGGCCTCGGCGCCGTCTACTTAGAGCAGCAGGCCCGGGTCTGACACGGCCCCACGGTGGTCAGTTTGGCCGCCACGTTCGGAAGAGGGGCAATGACCAATCACTGGAGGGATATCAAGAACGCCGATCTGATCCTGATCAACGGAGCCAACCCGGCGGAGGCGCACCCGGTCGGGTTTCAGTGGTTCATGCGCGCCAAGCTGGATCCCGCGCGAGGGCCCGGCAACGGGGGCGGGGCCAAGATGGTGCACGCGGATCCCCGCTTCTCCCGGACGTCTGCCGTCGCGGACATCTACGTCCGGATCCGCACCGGCACGGACGTCGCCTACTTCGGCGGATTGATCAACTACGTCCTCCAGAACAGCCTCCATCACGACGAGTACGTCAAGCACTACACCAACGCGTCGTTCATCGTCAAGGAGGGGTACGGCTTCAAGGACGGCCTCTTCTCCGGGTATGACCCCCAGCACCGCGCCTACAACATCGCGAGCTGGGGGTACGAGCTGGACGAGAAGGGCTTCGCCAGGCGCGACCTCACGCTCGCGCACCCCCGCTGTGTGTTTCAGTTGATGAAGGCGCACTACGCCCGCTACGCGCCGGAGATGGTGTCCCGGATCACCGGCATCCCGCAGGACGATTTCATGAAGATCGCCAAGCTCGTCGGCGAGATGGGCCGGCCCGACAAGGTGATGACGATTGTCTATGCGGTCGGGCTCACCCACCACACGACCGGCGGTCAATTGATCCGGTCGGGCGCCGTCCTCCAGCTCCTGCTGGGCAACATCGGCCGCCCGGGCGGGGGCATGAACGCCGAGCGCGGGCACGCGAACATCCAGGGCAACACCGATCACGCCATCTCGTGGGAGATTCTCCCCGGCTATCTCGCCATCCCGGCGCCGGGCGAGCGGACCCTGGACGACTACGTGAAGGAGAAGGCGCCCAAGAAGCTGGACCCGAACGCGTGGAACTTCTTCGGGACCAACTACCGCAAGTTCATGGTGAGCCTGCTCAAGGCATGGTACGGCGACGCGGCGACCAAGGACAACGAGTTCGCCTTCAACTACATCCCGAAGCCGGCCGGGAACTCCTCCTGGATGTCCATCTTCGACCAGGCGCTGCGGGGCAAGATGGAAGGGGTCATCCTCTCGGGCATGACGGCGACCAGCATCGGCCCGGACAGCAACCAGGTGCTCCAGGCCCTCGCGAACCTCAAGTGGCTGGTCGTCATGGACGCGTTCCCCACCACCAGTTCCGAGTTCTGGCACGGGCCGGGGATGGATCCGGCCAAGGTCCAGACCGAGGTGTTCCTCCTCCCATGCACGCACTGGATCGAGAAGGAAGGCTCGTTCGTCAACAGCGGCCGGTGGATGCAGTGGAAGGACCAGGTGATCCCGCCCCAGGGCGAGGCCAGGGACGATCACTTGATTCTCGCTGACCTTTTCCACCGGATCAAGGATCTCTACCAGCATGATCCGCACGTCGGCAAATTCCCCGATCCGATCCTGCACCTCCAGATGGACTACAAGGATCCGCTCAAACCCACGCTGGACGAGATCGCCCAGGAGATCAACGGGGAGGACAACGTCACCGAGAAGCGCCTGTCAACGTTCGCCGCCCTCAAGGACGATGGGACCACGAGCGCGGGGGACTGGATCTACACGGGCTCGTACCCTGAATCGGGCAACCTCTCCAAGCGGCGCGAGGGCGTGCAGGATCCCGAGAAGAACGACCCGACGGGGATGGGCTTCTATCCGCGGTGGGCATGGAGCTGGCCGCTCAACCGGCGGGTGATGTACAACCGGGCCTCGGCGGACCTGGCAGGTCAGCCCTGGGACCCGAAGCGGCCGGGGATCCGGTGGGACGGGGCGCAGTGGACGGGCGACGTGCCCGACTATCCGCCCAAGATGGACCCCAAGGACCCCAAAGCGTGGCTGCCGTTCATCATGACCAGCGAGGGCACGGGCCGGCTGTTCAGCGCCACGATGGCCGATGGGCCGCTGCCGGAGCACTACGAGCCGGTGGAGTCCCCGGTCGAGAATGCGCTGCACCCGGGCGTCTCGGCCTCGCCCGTCGCCTTTCTCTACGATCAGGCCGCCGGGCGTCCCAGCCGGTTTGGGACCCCGGATGAGTTCCCCATCATCGCCACGACCTACCGGCTCACGGAGCACGAGCACTACATCACCCAGCAGGTGGAGCGCCTGGTCCAGCTCCAGCCCGAGGCGTTCGTGGAGCTGCCGGAGGGCCTGGCGCAGGAAAAGAGCATCAAAAGCGGGGACATGGTGCGGGTGCGATCGAAGCGCGGCGAGATCCAGGTGCGCGCGGTCGTCACCCGGCGGCTGGGGCAATTGGATCTGGGCGGGAAGAAAGTCTACCAGATCGGCATCCCCATCCACTGGGGGTTCGTCGGGGTCTCGGCCGACATGTTCCCGGAAAAATCCCAGCACTGGCTGGCCAACATGCTCACCCCGTTCGTGGGGGATGCGAACGCCAGGACGCCCGAGTTCAAAGCCTTTCTGGTCAACGTCGAGAAGATGTGATGGGATCGCCGGCCGTCGCCACCGGGCAGTGGGCCGCACGCCGTCGCCGCGCCGAGGACCTCGCCGGGCGGTGGCCGTTCGCCGCGGAGGTCCTGACCTTCTACGGCGCGCTCCTCGGCGCGCAGGAGCGCGTGTACGAGGCGGCCGAGGCGCTGCCCCAGGCGCAGTTGACCGATCCTTCCCTGGTGGCGGCCTATGTGACCGAGCGGGCGCTGCCCCTGGTGCGGGAGGTGACCGTCGCCCGCGGGCCGGAGAAGCTGGCGCGCGCGGTGGCCGATGTGACGCCTGGCGGGACCGGTCTTCCAGGCCGGTGGGAGGAGCAGGTGAGGCGCTGGCTCGGGGACGGACCGTTGTCTCCGGTGGACCGATACCTGGTCCGCGCAGCGGCGGGGCCGGTGCTCGAGGCGCTCGGCCCGGCGGCCGCGGCGGTGTGTGCGGGACCCCGTGACGAGCGCCACTGTCCCCACTGCGGGGGGCTGCCTCAAGTCAGCCTCTTTGCGCCCACGGACGACAGCCTGGTCGCCCCGCGCCGGTATCTGGAATGCTCGCGGTGCGCGCGTCGCTGGGCGTTTCCACGGATGACCTGCCCGGGCTGCGGCGAGACCGACAGCCGCCGACTGCCGATCCATGCGGAGGAGGGCGCGACCGCCTCCGAGGCCGCGGGCAGGGTGGTGCGGGGAGTCGAGGGCGTCCAGCGCGGCGCCGCGCCCGGCCCGGCGCCGCGCCTGCCGCACGTCAGCATCCATGCGTGTACGACCTGCTCGCGCTATCTCTTGAACGTGGATCTCAGCCGGGAGGCGCGCGCGGTGCCGGTGGTCGACGAGGTGGCGGCGATCCCGCTCGACCTGTACGCCCGCGACCACGGGGTCGCCAAGATCGCGCCCAATCTCATGGGCCTCTAGGGAGGAGCTGGGGACGATGGCGGAGGCGGTCGGCTTCTTCACGGATACCAGCGTCTGCATTGGCTGCAAAGCCTGCGAGGTCGCCTGCAAGGAATGGAACCAGCTCAAGGGCAACAAACCGGCGTTCCTTGCCGACAGCTTCGACAACACGGGCAAGCTCGACGAGGAGAACTGGCGCCACGTCGCGTTCATCGACAAGGTCCCCGATGCACCCGTGACCACGGGGAACGGGGCGGCGTGGCTGATGTTCTCGGACGTCTGCAAGCACTGCAAGCACGCGAGTTGCATGGAGGTCTGCCCGACCAACGCCATCATCCGGACCGAGTTCGACACGGTGTTCATCCAGCAGGATGTGTGCAACGGCTGCCGGGACTGCATCGCCGCCTGCCCGTTCGGGGTGATCGGCTTCAGCGAGCAGACCGGGACCGCGCACAAGTGCACGTTCTGCTACGACCGGCTGCAGAGCGGCCTGATGCCGG
>Ga0209804_1000843_pt1 | contig 21992 bp, 15 predicted proteins | sample GraSoiAngelo_139_FD_185896 | JGI IMG/M metagenome (GOLD analysis project Ga0209804, IMG submission 185896) | Grasslands soil microbial communities from the Angelo Coastal Reserve, California, USA - 14_0929_12_20cm (SPAdes) (version 2) | ecosystem: Environmental > Terrestrial > Soil > Grasslands ... | reverse complement strand
ACTTTTGCGAGAGCTGATTTGACCGGCACGCTGGCCAGCAGAAGGACCAGTGCGAACCTGGCACATCTGAACATCACGGACTCTCGGGCACCGGCTGCGGTGAAACTCAGGCCCGTTTGGCAACTCACGGATTGAGAACGAAGGTTCAAGTCCGCCTCCGCAAGCTACAGGTGCACGGAAGTTGCCGGACTGGCGGCGACCGTGGTGTTTTTAAACAAAGTTTGTAAATGCCTGTGGTGCAGGTTGTTGCGAATGTTCGCAGATTGGTGAGAACCACCATAGAGAGCAACTGCCCGATTCGAAATGGGCCTTCTCCCACAGCAGAATTGGTGAAATGACCCAGGCCGGAATCCGGCCAAAGCCAAAGTCACCTTGGTCGGTTCCATAACCGGAATGAAGCGGGAGATTCCCATTCCTGAACATTGGAAACCTCCAAGGTCCTTGGCCAGTAGGACATGAATCACAACGCGTTGTGACGGTCAACCGGAAGTCGATCAACTGAAGGGGTTGCGCGAAAATCCTTCTTTCCTTTCAAGCGTCTGGGGCATATGGCCCAAAGCGTGATTGGCAGCACCGTCATGATTCAGAAGCAAGTCCTTCAGAATCCGACGGTTATCCGGTTCATGCAGTATGGCGAGCCGCGTGCGTTTCCGGTTTTGGAACTAGAGGGGAAACATGGCCACCAAGTTTGGTTCAACCGGCCGCAAACTCTGGCAGCTACTCAGCTCGGTAAAGACGGGCGTCATTCTTTTGATGGTGGTGGTAATTACGTCGGCGGCCGGCACGCTCATCCTGCAGCGTCCGGCCACCGAGCCGGACGAGATCGAGCGCGCCTACTCGCCACAAGTTTTGCGGGTGCTGGATGCTGTCGGCCTTACAGACGTTTTTCACGCCTGGTGGTTCGTGCTGATGCTTCTCCTGGTGAGCGTCGCCATCGTGGCGGCTTCGGTGGAGCGCTTCCCCAACGCCTGGCGGTACTTTGCGCGGCCCTATAAAACCACCGACGAAAGCTTCCGGAGAGCGTTGGCGACCCAGAAACAAATCCCACTCAAGAATGAGGAGAGCGGGCTGGTAGCCGCCGAGCGGACCCTTCACCGCATGGGGTTTAGGCCCGAACGGCTGGTGGGTGAAGAGCACATTTCCTTATTTGCCGAGCGAAATCGCCTGTCGGAGATGGCCGTCTACATCGTGCATGCCAGCCTGCTTCTCATTTTCCTGGGCGGGATCGTTGACGGCCTGTACGGATGGCGTGGTTTCGTTTCTCTGACCCAAGGCGAACCAGTCAACCAGATTGCCGTCCGCGAGGGCAGTGCCAAGCCCCTTTCCTTTTCCGTGCGCTGTGACGGCGCCGGCCAGGAGAATTATCAGGACGGAACCCCCAAGCGCTGGTGGTCGAAACTGGCAGTGCTCGAAAACGGCCGCGAAGTCATGAACAAGGAGATCGCGGTGAACGACCCTCTGGTCTACCGCGGAGTCCGCTTTTACCAGGCCAGCTACGGCATGACCGGCAAGATGAACAAGTTGCTGCTCACGGCGACGCCTGCCAGCGGCACGGGCCAGGCACACGACATTGCCCTTTCTTTGAACGAGACCTTGCAGCTGGACCCAGACACGGCGGTACAGCTGACGCGCTTTATCCCGGACTACGTGGTGCGCGATGGCCAGGTCTATCGTCGCTCGGAAGAACCGCAAAACCCTGCGGTGCAGTTGCTGGTGAAGTCCAAGAAACTGGCAAAGAGCGTGGAAGTATGGCTGCCGAGAATTCCGGAAGTCGCCCAAAACCAAGCCTCACCGTACTCCTTCTCTCCACGCGATCTGCAGATGGGCTATTTCACCGGACTCGAGGTTTCGCATGAGCCTGGGCAGTGGGGAGTGTGGAGCGGCTGCGTGCTGATGGGAATAGGGTTGGTGGTGGCGTTCTACCTCGTACACATGCGGATCTGGGTGGTACCGGTGCGTGGCGCTGGTGGAGATTTGGCGCTTTGGGTAGGCGGAACCGCCAACAAGAACCGGGAAGTTTTCCAGCAGAAACTTGCCAAGCTGGTAGACCAGATTCAAAACGAACTTAAGCAACGCGAAACCGAATCTGAGGCATGCGAGACGAAGCATGCCATCTCAATGGTTGGAAACTGATTTAGCAACGGAGGGTTGAATGGCGCGCGCAAGAGCGGAACAGCAACCGGCAACCACGGGCATGACCCTGATCGTTCTGGTCGGGCTGGGAGTCGCTTTCCTGCTGTTCATGGCTTTTCTGAACGTAGTGAAGACCGGCAATGTTCTCACCGAATCGAATCTGCTTTATGCGGCCTTGATTTTCTACGCCGGCGCCGGTTCGCTGTACCTGGGTTTCGGGGTCACCGGCACGGAGAGCTACGTGAAGTTCGCATCCCTGGCCACGTGGGCGGGGCTGCTGGCTAATACTGGGGCGGTTGCGCACCGGTGGTATGCGGCTGGCCACCCGCCGTTTGCCAGCATCTACGAAATGCTTTTGAGCTTCGTTTGGACCCTGGCTGCGCTAACGCTGGTGGCAGAAAAGAAGTACGGGGTTAAGGTCATTGGCACAATCACCTTGCCGGTGGCAATCGTGGGCGTGGTGCTGATGCAACTGCTGCCATCGGAAGTGAGGCCGCTAGTGCCCGCGCTACAATCGACCTGGCTGCATGTGCACGTCACGCTGGCGATGCTCGCCTATGCGGCCTGCGCGCTCAGCTTCGCGCTGGCCATGATGTTCCTCATCCAGGACAAGGTGGAAACGGAAACCTTCATGGCGGGAACCAGTTTATTTTCTATTGCCACCTACGCTGGCATTCTCACGCGTTTTGAAAACGGCGGGCTGAGCGTGGTGGCATGGGACACAGCCAACAAGTCGGAGGCATTCCTGTCCCGCGGCGTGAGGCTGTTTGTAGTCATTCCTGACCTTGGCTGGCTGATGGTGCTGGGCCTGGCCGCCGCCGCGGCGCCCTTCGCAGTTTATCTTTACGCGCGACTGAAAAAGGATGACAGCTTCTTGCCCATTGGTGATCGCGCCATTTTCGTGAGCCTTCTGCTAGAGGTGCTGGCGCTGGTCGCGTTCCTGATTCGTGCCCGCGACGGTCAATACGGATCACTCGATGCGGAAGGCCTGTTCCCGACCAGCTTGAAAGCCAGTCCCTTCATTCTTTCGGGACTGGTGGGCAGCATCTTTGTGTCATTGCTGTACTTGATGTTGCTCTGGCGGCGCCATGACCTGGAACGTTTGCTTCCAACAGCTGAAACCCTGGATCAGATCACCTACAAGACAATCTGCATCGCCTTTCCCCTGCTCACCCTGATGATTGCCGCCGGCGCGTACTGGGCAAACCGTACCTGGGGTTCGTATTGGAGCTGGGATCCGAAAGAGACCTGGGCCGCCATCACCTGGCTGGTTTATGCAGGATACTTGCATATGCGGATTACCCGCGGCTGGCGTGGCCGTCGGGCAGCTTACTTCGCAATACTTGGATTTGCGGTAGTGATGTTCACGTTCTTTGGCGTTACGTATCTGTTACCCGGGCTACATGCCTATGCATGAGATTGGTGGAAGCCAGAGTGTGCTTCAGGCACACGGGGCGGCACATGATGCCGCTCCGTCGCGTCCCGATGATTGCCATCTTTACTACGTGAGTACCGAGGGCACGTCGCGCCGGGGCGAGACCACACTCCCTCCTTGTTGTCCGGTACGCGCCGAGAACATAATGGAATCGAAGCCTCAGACCATGCCCCAGGACTCGGGCGTAAAGCCGGTGCGACTCAATTGGCAGTTGAAGGCGGTGCTGCCGATAGCGTTCGTGCTGCTCAACGGCCTGCTGCTGTTCCTGCTGGCAACGGTGTCTCTGCGCGACCCGGAGCGCCACGCCGTACTGGTGGTTGCGGGCGCGGGCGCAGTGGCTATTTGCGCCGTCCTGATCATTGTTCTTGCCTACCTAATTCAGCGGCCCATGGTGGAACTCCAGGAGAAGATCGGTCAGCTCGGCGAAGGCGACCTGAGGGTCTCGGTCAGCTTTGCCAAGCGCAACGATGAGATTGGTGATTTAGGGCGCAACTTCAATCGCATGGTCGAGCAGTTGCGGCGGAACCGTGAGGAGATCGAGCGTCTGCACCGAACTCAGATGTCGCGTGCCGAACATCTCTCCACGTTGGGAGAACTGGCGACCGGTTTAGCTCATGAAATCCGCAATCCTTTGGCGGGTATAGCTGGTGTAATTGAAATCATCGGGCGCGACCTGCCGCCCACCAGCCCAGCCCGAAACGTCGTTAAAGAGGTTCGCCAGGAGATCACGCAGATCAACCGCATCGTTTCGGATCTGCTGGAGACGGCGCGGCCGCGGCCTCCCCAGATTCGCCGTGGCAACCTGAACACGACGGCTGAACACGCGGTCATGCTGGCGCGGCAGCAAGCCCTCTCGAAACCGATTGCCATTGATTTGAAGAAGGAGCCGGCTCTGCCGGAAGTCGACCACGACAGCGATCAGATTCACCAGGTGCTCCTGAACTTGCTTCTCAACTCCATCCAGGCCATCGAAGGAAAAGGGCACATAAACGTCGCCTTGGAAACGAAGGGGGACACCGCCCTGGTCATCGTGAGTGACACCGGACGCGGCATCTCTCCCGAGAACCTTCCCAACATCTTCCGGCCATTTTTCACGACCAAGGGAAACGGCACCGGCCTGGGGCTCTCTCTCGCGCGCCGCATCGTAGAAGAACATCACGGACGGATCGAAGTAACCAGCTCTCTCGGAAGAGGTACAAAATTCGTGGTTTCCCTGCCTCTGCAACGCCCGCGAGTAGGAACGGCCGCCAGCTAATACTGGTCTGACCGCCGCCTCGCTCTCAATCCGGGCGTCGTTTCTTAGCTCTCTGCCATTCGTAGTAAAGTAATCATGGGTGGTTACCGAAAAAATCCTTGTAGTCGACGATGAGCGCCTGGTCCGCTGGTCCCTGCGCCAGAAGTGTGAGGAGTGGGGATACCAGGTGGTAGAGGCTGAGGCGGGTGATCCCGGCCTCAGAGTTGCGCAGAGCGAGTCGCCCGATCTGGTCTTGCTCGACGTGCGCCTGCCTGACATTGGTGGCCTCGAGGTGCTGGATCAACTGAAGAAGAATGGCGACGCCCGGGCCGTCATCATGATCACTGCCGATCCCCAACTGGACGATGTCAAGGCTGCGTTGAAGCTCGGCGCCTATGATTTTGTCGGCAAGCCCATCGACTTCGATGAACTACAGGTCACGGTCAAGAACGCGCTGGAGGCGACCCGGCTCCGCACCGAGGTGCAGTCGCTGCGGGGTGAAGTGCGCCGACGACGTGGTTATCACGAGGTGGTCGGTACCTCGCCGAAGATGACCGAACTGATGAGCTTCGTTCGCAAGGTAGCGTCCAGCGAAGCAACGACGATTCTGATCCAGGGCGAAAGCGGCACTGGAAAAGATCTGATCGCCAAGGCGATCCATTACGAGAGCTCCCGGCAAGAGAGGCCATTCGTCGCCATTAACTGCTCGGCGATCCCGGAAACGCTGATGGAAGCCGAGCTCTTCGGGCACGAGAAGGGCGCGTTCACCGATGCCAAGCAGATGAAGAAGGGCCTGTTCGAAGTGGCCGATGGCGGCTCCCTCTTCCTCGACGAAATTGGCGAGCTGTCGCCTCTGCTGCAGGCCAAGCTGCTGCGGGTTCTTGAGGACCAGGTGATTCGCCGGGTAGGCGGGGTCCGCGACATGCAGGTGGATGTGCGCGTCATTGCCGCTTCCAACCGCGACTTGGAGAAGGCGGAGCGCGAGGGCCAGTTCCGGCAAGACCTTTACTATCGCCTGGCGATCATCGCGATTTTCATTCCGCCTCTGCGCGAGCGGAAGGAAGATATTTTGCCACTGGTGGATTTCTTCATTGAGCGCTATAACCGAAAGTTCAAGAAGTCGGTGCGTGGAATTACCGACGAAACGCGGCGCCTGCTGCTCAACCATAATTGGCCGGGCAACGTGCGCGAACTCAAGAACTCGATTGAGCGCGCAATGATCCTGGAGGACGAACCTTTACTGCGTCCCGCTTACTTGCCGTTTTCGGTGGGCGAGTCGGGCGGGCTCACAGCGTTCGAACGGACCTCGCCCGAAGACGGAGGGCAGAAGATAGCCAACGGACGGGTGCTCCCGCGCTTGTATATCCCGGAAGGTGGGACTTCCCTGGAAGAAGTGGAACGCTCCATGGTGGAGCTGGCGATGCGACAGGCCAACGGCAACCAGACTCACGCCGCCCGCCTGCTCGACGTCAGCCGCGATGCGCTGCGGTACAAATTAAAGAAATTCGGTCTCATCCACGCCGACGAGGAAGAGACCGAAACCCATTCCGACAGCAACTAGCAGGTGGCCAAAGCCTCGAGCGCCGCTTTGTCGCGAACCAGCAAGGTGGAACCGTTGAGTTCGGCCACGCGCCCTTTCTTGAGTTCCCCCAAGGCGCGCGTCACGGTCTCCCGCGAGGAGCCGATGAGCTGCGCGATTTCCTCGTGAGTCAAGGCCAGCTTGATGCGGATCGTGCCATCCGCGGCTCTTCCATCCGAACACCACTGCAGCAAGAGCCGTGCCAGCTTTTCGGTTACCGAATGACTCAATCCGATGGAGCGGATCGAATCATAAGCCGACTGGCAGTCGCGGCTGAGATGCTGGGCGGCGTGCAAACAGGCGTCGCCATGCTCCTTGAGGAATTTGAGAAACTCCTCACGGGGGATGAAAGCCAATTGGGAGGGCTGCAAGGTCTCCACCGTGAGTTCGTGCGCTTTGCCGCCGATGACGGAGTGCAAACCTAAGATCTCGCCCGGCTCGGCGATCTTCAGGATGAGCGTCTTGCCGTCGCGATTGGTGCTCATCAATTTGGCGCGTCCCTGGCAAACGACATAAACGCCGCGCGCGGCCTGTCCTTCGACAAAGACCAAGGCGCCTTCCGGATACGAGTTCACGTGTTTAATCTCGTCCAAGTCGCGCGTTGACTCTTGGGAGAGAGAGCAAAAGAAGCTGCTGCAGCGCAGCTTGCAACTGACGCAGTTATCAACAATCGGCAAGCCATAGGGCGAATGCGCCTTGCTCTCGATGTCTGCCAAAGGCTGAATATAAGAAAAATTAGTACTGGTGGTTACCAGGTGTGTAGCCATGTTGCCTCCTTGATCCAAAGCTGGCTTGCTTTCATCTGCCCACTGGCAGTGGTAACGGCACGTAGGGAGCCAATCGCCAGAGCCCATTCCCTCCCGCGCGGAATGCTTGTATGTACTGAAAACATGGGCCTTAGAAACACACTCGCCGCATGGGCTGCGCCCGGCGGTGGTCGAGGAAGGTGCCTAGCTGAGTCATTTTACACAGAGGTGTGTGATCTCCATCACTGCGATGTGTGATTTACGTTCTTGAACCTCAAGTCTGAGAATTTATCTCTTAGAAGTTCAAGCGGCAAGTAGGTCGATGACTTGTTGAATAGAAGCGTCGGTTTTTTCATAAGCGGCTTGGAATTTGCTGATGGGAGTGTGGAGTTGTGTGGGTTGGCGGTGGAAGAGGCTATTGGCCAAGGGGCCACAGACGCGCTGGTGGAAGAGGATGAACATGAGGGCGACGCGGATGCCTTTTTCGGTGAGCCGGTAGGCGTAGCGGGAACCGTCGCGCTCTAGCAGGACATGGGCTTTGAGCTTGCGCAGGTCATAACGGAGTTGGGTCAGGGTGTAGTTTTCGGGGGTGAGTTGGAAGGCGGAGAGGATGGCTTCATGGATTGGGCGGGAGCGCCATCCGCCCAGTTGGGTGCCGCAGTGGAGCAGAACTTCCATCAGGCGGAGCATGCGGGTGTCCTGGATCTTAATGCCGGGGATTTTGGTGTTACCCGACGGGATGGGCAGAGCTAAACGCTGGAACAAAGGGAAGTCAACGTGGACGTTCAGAGCTTGGGCCTCGAACTGAGCGAAACGGTCGGTCACGCTAGCCAGAGTCTGACGGACGGTTTCTAAGTTATCCAAGGCCGTGCTGATGGTCTTCACCTGGTGGATGTCGCGAAAGAAGTGGGCGATGTTCTCGGGGCGAGTGAGCAAGGGCAGATGACCCAGAATGACGAGACGGTCGAAACACTGGTATACCAAAGCCAGCAGGCTGCCAAACAGCTTTGCAAATGTCTCCATCGGTCTCTCCCTTTGACTTTGCTTCGACAATAAAATCATCGGACAAAAGACCGATGGAGATCAAAATTTCAAATATCTTTGGGTAGAAGTAGTGAGAGAGAAATTGCCCGATCTGATCTGGCTCGACATGATGTTGCGCCAAGAGTCCGGCCCGGAAGTGCTGAGCTCTCTGAAGAAGGGTGAGGAACAAGTTCTATTCCGCGAGCTAAGCCGTTCGCGGCCCCAAAAGAAAACCGGCCCGCTCCTAACACGCAGGCCGGTTAATAGAGATAAGGGACGTTCTCGACTATTGTTGGCCGATGGTCGTCCGGTTAACGTCGATATTGTCCAGTACCAGGAGTCCGGCATCGGTTTCCGGTCCCGCATCGAGCATGAGCGCGATCGATTTAATGATCGAGCCCGGCACGATGGTGGGAGAGGTCTGGGCGGCGCCGAAGCGGAACCTTGTCCAGCCGCGGACTGGCGCTGGCTGCGAGTTCGCACTTGGGCACCCGCCAACCGTATGAATCACATCATCACTCGTGACGATGATGAAATAGGGGCCCTTGGCTGTGCACAGACTGCCTTGACGGATATCAAAGCCGAGAACGCTCACTGTAATCCCCTGAACGTTCCGGAAAATGAGACCCGCGCGTGCCTTGCTGGATGCTGCTGCGTTGTTGACCAGCACCAGGCCCTGGTTGGCTGGATCACTGCTGCTGCTGTTTGGTACTCCCGCACCAGGCACCCAATTCGCGGACACCGCACCGCTGTTGAGTGGATCGTAGGTGTAAAGCTGAGCGATGATACGCGTTCGTTCACCACCCTCATTATCATCCTCTTCCGCCGACACGGAAAGCGTGACCGGGATACTCAAGCTGCCGACGCCAGAAGCCGACAGCTTGATCTGTCCAGTGTAGGTGCCTCGGGCCAAGCCTTCCGGATAGACCGAGACCGTGACGGATGCGGGTGTCGTTCCGCCCGACGGGCTGACCGACAGCCAGGAGCCGCCGAATGCCGCCGCCGTGAAGCTTAGCGGCGCGCCGCTGCTGCTGACGACCAGTCTCTTGGATTGTCCACTCGACTCCTCTCCGTAAGGCCTGAATGACAAACTGCCGGGCGTTACTTGCAGGGAGCCTACTCCGGCGGCGCCGATGACCATGGTTACAAGTACAGTCTGCGGCGTGTTGCCAGCACCGGTTGCGGCGATGGTCACGGTACCTCGGTAGGTTCCTGAAACCATGCCAGCCGGATTCACCGTAACACTAACATTACTCCCGGTAGTATCGGTGGCTGGTGTTGCGGACAGCCATGAGCCGCCCGAAGTCGCCACCGTGTAAGTCAACGCTGCCCCGCTACTCGTCACCGACAGGTTCTGAGCAGGAGGTGCGGAAGCACCACTCGTGGAACTGAATGACAGCAATCCAGGCGTGATGACCAAGTTGGGGGTGGCCGGAGGAGCCACCGTGACCGTCAGAGTCACGGAAACTCTTTGCGGACTATTCCCCGCACTCGTCGCCGACACGCTTACCGTTCCGTTGTAGGTACCGGCCGCCAAGCCGCTCGGATTCATTGACACGCTCAGCGAACCAGGCGTGGTGCCGCTGGCCGGAGTTGCCGACAACCACGCTGTGGACGTCGACACGTTGTAGTTGAGAGCCGGGCCGCTGCTGCTGACAGAGACATTCTGTGCTGCAGGATTCGCGGAACCGATTTGGAATGCGAAATTCAGACTGCTGGGAGTTGTGGACAGGTTCGGAGAAGGCGGAGGTGCCGCCGTGACGGTCAACGCAACTGCCACCGTCCGCGGGCTATTCCCCGCGCCCGTGGCCGCTACGCTTATCGTTCCGTTGTAGATACCGGCCGCCAAGCCGCTCGGATTCACTGACACGCTCAGCGAACCAGGCGTGCTGCCGCTGGCCGGAGTTGCCGCCAGCCAGGTCGCCGAACTAGTGACTGCGTAGCTCAACGCCGCACCGCTGCTGGCCACTGCCACACTCTGTCCTGCCGGGGTGGCGCCGCCAACTTGGTAAGCGAAGTTGAGACTGCTCGGAGTGAGGGTAAGGTTGGGTGCCGCCGTAACGGTCAATGAAACAGGAATTGTTAAAGGACTATTCGACGCACCATTTGCCGTAACCGTCACACTGCCGTTGTAACTCCCTGGCGCAAGCCCGGCCGGGTTAACCGCGATGCTTACAGTTCCAGGAGTCGTGCCACTGGTCGGCGAAGCGCTCAGCCATGTCGCCGACGCCGCGACGGTGTAGTTCAGGGCTGTGCCGCTACTGGCAAGGGAAACGTTTTGCGCCGCCGGAACCGTCCCATTCTGTATGTAGCTAAAGCTTAGCGTGCTGGGCGTGGCCGACAGGTTCGCCGCTGCTGCTGGAGGCGTCAAGGTGTAATTGGCGGTATAAACAGAGTCGCCTGCTTCGCTTCCGTCCCCGTCGCCGCCCACTGCTGCAACATAAAATGTCACGCTCCCTACACTGGTTGCTGGGGGGCTCCAGTCAACCAAATATGTGGAAACGCCGGAATTCGTTTGGGCCGCATAGAACTTCGTGCTGTTGGTTCCGGTGCCTAGCCGGACCCCGCTGTTGGCGTCCGCTGCCGCGAAGGTGCCAGCGCCGGTTGAGGTGGCACCGGCTTGAACCGCGGTCAATTCATAACCCCTGGCACTGGCAGTGGGCGCGTTAACTGTGATAGTGAGTCGCTTCGTGGTGCCGGGAGTGTAACCTGTACCTCCGGCAAAACCTACGCTTACGTTACCACTGATGGCACCTCCGCTGTGGCAACCGGCGCAGGTGCTTTCGCCGGGGGCGCCTGTTCGAGAGAGAGGTGGATTAGAGCTATAAGACAACAGTATTAGTGGAACTGCAAGAAAGGTGATGAATGCAACTAAGAATCGCTTCACGGATAAACCTCCCGAAACCCAAAAAAAACGGGGCCAGATGTATCGGCGAAGCGACGTTCTTGCGACGAAACAAGGAGCAAGTCTCGCGGTATTAACTAAGCATGCCCTTGGGCGGGAATGAGTGACAATGCTGCCCGTCACTGATCACCGTGACTCGGCTCACCATCATTCAGTGACCGCCGCTTGCCGACATGTCGGCACAGGCAGGGCGCGGACAGCGGGGTGCCTCGACATAAGCGCTAACTTAAGCGAATTCGGTTAATGGTGCCGCGGACTTGTCCATGAGTGGGCGCGGACGGGGACGGGGGATCACAATCTCAATCCCTATCGGTCACGTTCTCGGCGACAATGTGCTCAATATGGCAGGATAGATCCTCGGTTGGCATCGCGAGGGGGCTTGTTCCAAAGCGGCGACGTGCATCGAAATTATCAAGTGTTTCACGTGTGAGAAGGGGATGCCAAGGCTTCAAAGAGCTACTCCGAGTAGAGGAGCCCCGGTGAGCGGTAGGTGTTCTTTGGCTGTGTCCGCCGTTTCCAGCTTCGTGCCCGGATAAGTCCACCATGGCCCGCCGGGGATCTCCCCCCTCACGGATCCCGCCGTGCAGATTTTCTGCAGCGGGTTCTTCAGGCGAGACTCCCCGCGCCCGCCCAGGAGTGTGTGATCCGAGGTCGCAACAGCGGATAGTGGCGTAGGATTTCCGTAAATCGATCCCACGTCAGCGGCCTTCCCCGTGTACGGCGACTCAGCCACTCACGCCAGATACGTCGGACCCTCCGGTAGAACTGCCATAGACTGAGGTAGTTCGTGGGGCGCCCGTAGTACTGGTAGTGACCGCGGAGCTTGGCGTTGAGGGTCTTCTGCTGCTCCGCCACAGGGTCGTGCCGGTGCTGCTTGCACCAGTCGGCGATCGCCTTTAGCCCCCTGCGGAACCTTTTCGCGATCGTCTTCACGTGCAGTGTGAACTTTCCCCTCCGGCTGCGGGCGCAGATATGCTTCAGGCCGAGGAAGTCGAAGGTTTCAGGATGAAGTAGACCCCGACCTGATTCCGGCGCTCCATTCGTCGCAGGTGGGGACGGACGTAGTCTTCTTTGCGGACGCCTTTCTCGGCCCACTCCATGGGGATCTTACGTTTCTTGGCAAAAGCTTCCACCCAGCGGTGGTAATCGTCGGTTCGCTGACGCAAGACTTCCTTGCTGATGGTCTTCACCTGGTGGATGTCGCGAAAGAAGTGGAGATGTTCTCGGGGCGGGTGAGCAAGGGCAGATGACCCAGAATGACGAGACGGTCGAAACAGTGGTATACCAAAGCCAGCAGGCTGCCAAACAGCTTTGCAAATGTCTCCATCGGTCTCTCCCTTTGACTTTGCTTTGACAACAAAATCATCGGACAAAAGACCGATGGAGATCAAAATTTCAAATATCTTTGGGTAGGTTTAGGACCTGGGCCGAGTGGGGTCGGCAGACTGGTTCTGGTGGTAGAGATTGCCGCGTTTGAACTCGCAGGAAACGGGGCAAGCTCCGTGTCTACCAATCTGCAAAAATCGACCACGGAGGCACGGAGATTCTTAGCGTGCCTAGTCTAGGTTGTATGGTAGCGATGCGGCTTGCGCGTCTGAACTCGCTGGAGACGGGGCCAGCCCCGTCTCTACCTATACGGCGGACGCTTCACCCCAAAACAGTGTGGATAGTGGTCAGCAGGGCCGCCCGCGTGAACGGCTTTTCCAGGAGGGTAATGCCGGGCTGCAAAACGTCGTGCTCCGCGATCAGCTCACCGGTGTAGCCCGACATGTAGACGAGTTTCACATCGGGGTGTGAGTTGCGGAGGCGCACACTCAATTCCGGACCGCTTATGCCGCGCATGACTACGTCTGTCAGCATCAAGTCAATCGCCGCATGATTCGAGGCAAGGATGTCCAGCGCCGTTTTTCCGTCCCTAGCCTCGAGGACAGTGTAACCATGTTCTTCCAGCATCTGTTTGGTCAAACTTCTCATGAGCTCGTCATCTTCCACCAGCAGGATCGCAGTCCCATGTCGCTTGGGCAGGACCGCTTCCGCCTCGGAGTCGGCCTCGGCCCCAATCTTGTCTTCGGCCGAAGGAAGATACATCTTAAAGGTAGTGCCGCGTCCCGGTTCACTGTAAACCCAGATGTAGCCTCCGCTCTGCCGCACGATGCCGTAAACCGTTGCCAATCCCAGACCAGTACCTTTGCCCAGCTCTTTGGTTGTGAAAAAAGGCTCGAAGATCCGCGAGATGGTAGCCGCATCCATACCGATGCCGGTATCGCTCACCGCCAGCAAGGCATATTTGCCGGCGGCTATAGGAGGATGCTGTGCGCCGAAGGCCTCGTCAAAATCCATAGCCGCCGTTTCCAGAATCAACTTCCCACCGCGCGGCATGGCATCGCGGGCATTCACGGCCAGGTTCAACAAGATCTGGTCAAGTTGCCCCGGGTCGATCTCGACCAGCGCTGAGCTCGATTGTGGATTAATCACAATTTCGACGTCGTCGCCCATCAGGGGACGCAAGAGTTTGCTGGTCTCTTTTAACCGTTCATTCAGGTCCAGCACCTTGGGCTGCACCACCTGCTTGCGGCTGAAGGCCAGCAGTTGCCGGGTCAGCGACGCGCCGCGCTCGGCGGCTGTCTTGATATTTTGGATGTACGGTTCAGCCTTGGGTTCAACCCGGTCGCGCAGCAGTTCACCGCAAGCCGTGATGATTCCCAGAATGTTGTTGAAATCGTGCGCGACGCCGCCGGCCAGGCGTCCGATAGCCTCCATTTTCTGCGCCTGGCGGAGCTGGTCTTCCGCTCTCTTTTGGGCGGTCATGTTGCGGGCAATCGTGGAGGCTCCCACGATCTTGCCAGCCGAATCGCGTATGGGAGAGACGGAAATCGACATCTGCAAATGCCGCCCGTCTTTCGTCACGCGCACCGATTCGTAATGCTCGACGCTCTCGCCGCGCCGAATCTTCTGCATTATGCCAAGAATTTCGTCGGGCTGATCCTTGGGGACCAGCAGAGAGATAGGTTTCCCAACCATCTCGTCGGAGGTGTAGCCATAGATGCGCTCGGCGCCTTTGTTCCAATGGGTGATGAACCCGTCCAGGTCCTTGCCCAGGATTGCGTCTTCGGAGGAATCGACAATTAAGGCCAGGCGGTTCTGGTATTCCCGGAGCTGCTGATCGGTTCTGCGCTCCAATTCCTGGTGCGCCCGGCGCAGTTCTTCTTCAGTCCGTTTGCGGTCGCTGACATCGCGGATCGCACTCAGCACCAGAACTCCGTGCGCGGTCGGTACTGGGCTAAGGCTGATTTCGACGGGGAATTCTGAGCCGTTCTTGCGCCTTCCGTAAAGATCGAGGCCCGCGCCCATGCGGCGGACCTTAGGGTGCGCCGTGTAATTATCGCGATGCCCCTGATGCTGATGACGATACCGCTCCGGCACCAGCATCTCGATGTTCTGCCCGATCAGTTCTTCGTGCGAATAACCGAAGAGGTGCTCGGTTTGCGAATTGACCTGAAGGATGATGCCTGCCTGGTCGACGGCTGCGATGGCGTCGGGAACGGCTTCCAGGAAACTGGGGGACACGAGCATGTCCGCCAGCTTCTGCTTTGCGCGAGGCGAAGATTTTGATTCCCGACGTTGGGTGGTTGGTCGAGCCATCCTAGTGCCCTTCGACAACCGCTGCTAGTTACTACTATACGTGGGAAATTGCACGAGCGGAACGGGTAAGGGCGGGTAAATGGCATGCAGCATGACGGAACAAGAAATACGGGGAGCCCGTTTATCCGGACTCCCCCGCTTTGCCGATTGAGGAGGACCAGGCACTTACTCAGTGTGTGGTGCCGGCAAGCGCCGTTTCCGTCGTTTCCAGGTGGAACAGGCGCTGCACCGCCTGTGTCAGTTGCTCCTGCTCCAGCTTTTCAGGAAGCTCTTTGAGTTCACGGGCCAGCGAGCCTGCAATTCGCTGCGTGATCCGGGACGCCACCGCGTCTAATACCTGGTCCTGGTCCTTGGAAAAAGGCCCATGCTCTCGGCGGAAAACTTCCAGTTCTTGCCGGCAAATACCGTCCAGCCGCTGGCGCAGGGCCACAATAGTAGGAACCACACGCTCGGCCAGTAACTTGCTGCGGAAGCCTTTGGCTTCAGCCAGAACGATCTTCTGGGCATCGGCGGCAGCTGCTTCCCGCTCGCCCGCGTTGTGCTTCACGACCTTCTCGAGATCATCGATGTCATACAGAAAAATCCCGTCTACCTCACGCACCGCAGGGTCGATGTCACGCGGCACCGCAATGTCGACCAGGCACAAGGGCCGGCCATTCCGCTGGCGGGCGATGATTTCGGCTTCTTCCCGGCTCAAGATGGTGTGCGGGCAGGAGGTGGAACTGATCACAATGTCGGCTTCCACCAGGTGCCGCCAGCGTTCCTCAAAAGGGATCGCAACCCCGCCCAGCTTACCCGCCAAGTCCGCGGCGTGGGCCAGAGTCCGATTGATAACACACACTGACTTCGCGCCGTGGTTGGCCAGGCAGCGTGCGGACAATTCGCTCATCTTGCCCGCACCCAACAGCAGGACCTTGCGGCCTTCCAGCGAACCAAACAATTGACGGGCGGTTTCAACGGCAGCATAAGGGATCGATATTGCCGCATTTCCGATAGCCGTTTCGTTGCGCACTTTCTTAGAGACGGTCAACCCCTTCTGGAGCACCGCGTCCAGGAACCGGCCGGTGGTCCCAACCTTTTGCGCCAGCTGCCATGCCCCCTTCACTTGGGCAATAATCTGCGGCTCACCGATCACCATCGAGTCCAAGCTAGAAGCCACGCGGAAGATATGGAGCAGAGCAGCTTCGTTCAGCAAGCGGTAGAAATGCTTCCACTCGCACAGCCGGAGATCGTATTCCGCAGTCAGGAAGCGCAGTACCGAGTTGGAGGCCAGAGTCGCATCATTGGCCCAAAGCAGGAATTCGGTCCGGTTGCAGGTGGCCAGCACCACGATCTCGTCGATTCCTTCGGCACGGGACAGTTGCACCAGGGCTTCACACCGGCGATTTTCGCTGATCCAGAAACGTTCTCGAATGGCAACCGGGGCCGTGCGGAAGTTCAGGCCAATGACCATCAAGCTGGGTTCCAAGGCACTCTCCCGGAGAAACTCCGGTGTGACAATCGCACCCTGGTTGCCAAAGAACGTGCCCCTGCGGCGCGCTCGAAGGTTTCTTGTTTTCAGATAGTTGGAAGGGCGAAGCCGTTCTGCTCCGTTTCCCAGATGGCCGCTGATTGCGGGATATCACACTCGCTGCGTGTGTTTTTCCCCGCCAAAGACAACATCCTCTTGCTTCCTGGCCTCCATATAGCTTACTTTGCAGCGACATACAAAACGCGTAGTTGTGGCGGGGCAAGTGCATCTTACTTAATATGGAGGCGCGCCCTTGGCCACCTTCGCGAAATCCTATAGGAGAAGCAAACAGATGAAGAATCTTATCCGGGCCTCAATCGTAGTCCTGACATTCGCAGTGTTATTTGCCACCTCGTCGTTTGCGGCTGACACGGGAGCCGATCTGTACAAGACGAAATGTGCGTCGTGCCACGGAGCAACCGGCGCAGGCGATACCCCCATGGGCACGAAGCTGAAGTTGAAAGATCTGAGCTCGCCTGAGGTGCAGAAGCTGTCGGACGAGGAGCTCGCCACTGTGATGGAGAAGGGCAAAAAGCCCATGCCGGCTTATGAAGGCAAACTCACCAAGGAGCAGATCCAGGAACTGGTGAAGTACATCCGGACTTTGAAGAAATAAGCGGAAGGCCCTTCGCTATTAACTCTGGTTGTTTCGGCCGGCCGGATTTCCGTGTTTTCTCGAAATCGGCCGGCCGAAACTTTGCACCCGGTCTCGATCTTTTGGCTTCGCAAGCGAGCACACCGAGCACAAGCTAGAGCCGAGAGGCTAAAGCCTGGCGCCTACTTTACCTTCTCATACTCAGCTCTGGCTTGCTTAAGCACAGGAACATCTGGATCCGCATCCTTCCACGCAGCAAAGAAATCCTGATAGGCTACGCGGCTGCGCGCGTTATCGCCTTGAAGAGCGTACGCACGCGCCAATCCGAGACGTGCAAGCGGAACCAGCACATCAAGACCGTACCAAGCTTTGAGATCCAGAATCTTCTGAAACTCCTGCGCCGCTTCCGCCCCCTGCTTTGCCTTAAGGTAAGTCCAGCCACGCGTATAGCTCACACCGGAATTCGCGCGACCGTAAACGGCTGCGGTATCCAGCAGGTCAATAGCCTTAGCCGTGTCGCCATGCTGCAACTGGACCAACGTGCGGATCATCGGAACATAAACGAACTGCGTCATCGTGTCGTTGGGACGACGGCGACTAACATCGTCGGCCAGGCTGAGCGCCTTTTTTTCCTCGCCTGATATCGCCAGCGCATAAGCAGCACTGACTTCGACCTGGGGGGAATTCGTCGCCTTCAAAGCCTCGCTTGCCCAGTTCACGGCCTGAGCATGATTGCCGACTACCGCTTCAGAGTCGGCCTGTTGCGCCAGCATAAGAGGGGCCAGTTCCTTCAGGTTGAGACGGACCGCCGCGTCGTTGGCCTTACGAATAAAGCCGCGGGCCTGTTTCAACTGTCCCCGCGCATCGGCCAAGCTGGCTCGATAACCAACCACCATGTACTCGCCATTAGGCGCTGCTGCGGCCTGTTGTAACTCCTTCTCCAGGGTCGCATCGTCGCCCTGAGCCCAAGCCAAGGTGGCGGACATGGTATGCAGGCTGGGAAAATTCAAATTGTGCTGAAGTGCAGCATTCAAAGTAGACTTGGCTTCGTCCAGCCGGTTCAAACCCATGTACGCGGCCGCCAGGTTCTCGTAGCCAGACCCGCTGGAGGGATCTGTCTCGATCGATAGGCGCGCGTTCTGCACGGCATTCTCGAATTGTCCCAACTGCAGGTAGATGCTGGCCAGGTTATTGTAGGGAATGGAATCTCGCGGATAGGTCTGCTTGTACATCTCCAGCGCGGTAATGCCCTTGTCGAGTTGCCCAGCGTCGGCGTAATAGTGCGACATGATGTACAGCTTTTCGCGTCCGCTGGCCCGATCGCGCAGTTCGAACGCTCTTTGCCGGTTCTGTTCGGATAATTGTGACTGGCCCAGGTTGTTGTACACGGCACCCAATCGCGCATAGGCCATCGCGAAGTTAGGATCCAGTTCCACCGCGCGCTGATAACTGGGCAGGGCTTCCAGTTCCAGACCCGCCGCGTGCGTCATGTCGCCGAGGGTGAAAGCCTTCAGTGCTTCCAGGGAAGAAGTGGTCGCTTCCGAAAGCGGCTTATCGAATTTCTGCACCGACGCCAGCGACTCACCCAGCTTGCCGCGTAGCGCGGACGTGGCTTTGTGCAGCGCGTTCAGAACTTCTTCTTTACTGCCCGACTGAATTTGTTCACGAGCCAGAGAATCGCCGCTGGCGGCATTCATCGCCTCCAGAGTGATTACAAATTGATTCCCCAGATTCGCGATCGAGCCGGTAAGCATCGCCCTGATGCCGTTGCGCTGGCAGATTTCGCGCCCGATTTCACTGGTGACGCGCTCGTCCGGCGCCCGTCCCATGAATTGCAACGTCTGTTGCGCTTTTCGTTCCGGAAAAACATTCAGGTAAGGGGATTGCTCGAGATCGACTGCCAGCGCTTTTTTCAGCGTTCCATCAAAGACCGGATCGGCAGTGGTGTTCACGAAATCGGTGACCAGAATCGTGTCCTTCTCGGTCATGGCGCGTCCCCGGCGCACGGAGACGAACATTGCCAGGGCCAACGCGACCACCAACACTCCGGCAATAGCCACATACTTGCCCAGAGTTGTCGTTCTGGGAACTGGCCTGGTATCAGGAACCGGGACTTCCCCGCTGGAAATCGCGGCCAATTGCGATGACTCACTGTCTCGCTTGAGGCGCTTCAAATCCGCTCGAACTTCGGCGGCACTCTGATAGCGCAGGTCGCGATCTTTCTCCAGCAGCTTGCCGATAATTTCTTCCAGTTTGGGTAGGACTTCGGGGTTTAACCGAACCGGAGACACCGGAGTGCGGTTCAGAATGGCTTCAAAAATGATGGCGGAAGTGTCGCCGCGAAAAGGAAGGTTGCCGGTAGCCATCTCGTACAAGACGGCGCCGAACGAAAACAGATCGGTGCGCGCATCCAGTTCTTTTCCTTTGGCCTGCTCGGGAGACATATACGCGACCGTGCCAACCGTACTGCCCGGATGCGTGAGCATGACGTCACTCGGCCGCGAGCTGCCCATCGTCGTGTTGCTCCCGATCGCGACCGAAGCAGGTCGGGCCGACTTCGCCAAGCCGAAGTCGAGAATCTTCGCCTGCACCCGCTGCGTGACGAAGATGTTGGCGGGCTTGATGTCGCGATGCACGATTCCCTTGGCGTGGGCTGCTTCGAGGCCATCGGCGATCTGGATCGCCAGTTCCAATACCTGGCTCATCTCCAGCGACCCTTTTTCGATCAGGCTCTTCAGGGTTCCGCCCTGCAGCAACTCCATGGCGATGAAATGCCGCCCGTTTTCCTCTGCGATTTCGTAAATGGTGCAGATATTCGAGTGATTCAGCGCCGAAGCGGATCTTGCCTCGCGCTGAAAGCGCTCCAGCGCCTGCGGATCTTTCTCCATGTCTTCGGGCAGGAACTTGAGCGCGACGTGGCGGCCGAGGTTGAGGTCCTCGGCTTCGTAGACCACGCCCATACCTCCTCCACCGAGTTGGTGCAGGACACGATAATGGGAGATGGTTTCGCTGATCATGGGTAGTCCGCGCCTGGAAGACTGGTATTTCCGATGGTAGGTGGTCGCCGCATGGTAGTCAAACAGAACGCGTCAGAAACCACACGTTCGCTTGTTACCTGTACGTTAGTCGACGGGGAATAGTTTCCAGCTTCTATTAACTCAAGTACCCGGGGAACAAACTAGACAATTAACCTCTGTCATTGCCCCATCGGCTTCAGCGCTTGATTTTACGTTTCTCTCTCCACAATTTAGGAAATTTGCGGATTGACTGCTTACAACCAGCTCCGGTTTTCCCGTACAATAGAATGAGCCTAAGTGGGGCGAGGAGTTCCGTATGCGTTACCGTGTGCCGGTCAGTGCCTTGGTGGCAGTTCTTGGGGTTTCTCTTTCCGCAGCCGCTCAGCAGATTAGCGGCGACTATCTGGAAACGCGCAGTGCCGATGTCTACACTGGCCAGTGTTTCGCCAATGGCGAAGTGAACCTGGTGGGAAACGAGGCCATCCTTGCCTGGCACGTGCAAAGTGGAACGTGGAATGGCGTGCCACTCGACGGCCTTTCGGTCGCGGCGGCCGTACGGGCAAAGGGCACGCTGGGTGATCCCTACGAGAATCCTTATCCCGCACAAGCCGTTCTCATGGTCGACGACCAGGCCAACGACCGCCAGCGCTCTGCCTTGGAAGACTTCGCTCACCACATGGGTGGCAAACTGCTGGAGCACGTGGAGCGCGTGATTGCGGCGCCCGTCGAATTCGAGGTCAGCCAGCAACAACACGGGTTCGCGCTGCTGCGCGCCGGCCAGTTCGTCACGGTACAGACCCGCTCGCTGGGCGAGAAGGATCACCTCTGCGGCAATGAAGTGACGTTCTATCCGCCATTGACAGAATTGGCCCATTCGATGCCGGCGGTTGCGGTCACAGATCAGTACCGGGGTCCTGGGCTGGGTGTCTCCTGGGATCTGCATGGCAAGCGTAGTGCCTTCATCGGAAGCTTTGCCAGATGAAGCTTTGCTAGATAGGGTTAACTTCAGATATCCCGCCGAGGTGGGCGAAGACCCGCTTCCACCCGTGTGAATTCGGCGTTGCATTCCTCATCTTTGCCTGTTGCGGGATTCAGCAGCCAGGTTGGTCTCGGCAACACGCTGATTTTGTGTTCCTTTCCTTGGAAGTGCTCTCCAACCCGGCAGATGTGGAGAAAAACGTCGTTGCGATTCTCATCAAAATCCAGTTGAAACTTTCATCACAAGTTTCGTCTGACTGAAATCATCTCTCGCGTATCTGCCTGTTACTCAATCACATCGCGATCATTAGTGGGGCAGCTCGCGATTTGTGGAGTTGCGGCATGGCAATTGCCTTTACAGAGGGTGACGAGCGGCTCAGAAAAAGCCCTCGAGGGAGGTGACTTATGACAGTCCTACTGGTCCTCTTAACTTTCGTGACATTCCTGATCATCGATCATTTCTACAGCCGGAAACATGCAGTGCAGCCGGTGTTGCAGGTTGCGCCTTCCAAGCACGAAGCCGCGCGTCTGCAGCCAGGCCTGGTGGGCGGGTTCCAGGTTCCGGAGAACCTGCGCTATCACCCTGGCCACACCTGGGCACTGAACGAGAGCCCCAGCCTGGTACGGGTGGGGATGGACGATTTTGCCTCCAAGCTGGTGGGGACGATGGAGCGTGTGACGCTGCCGCAACGGGGTCAGTGGATTCGCCAGGGCCAGAAGATCTGCACCGTGCACCGTGATGGAAGCACAGTAGACATGGTGTCTCCAATCGAAGGCAGCGTAGCTGATATCAACGACGCGCTCGCGCGCGATCCCAAACTGGCGTTGCGCGATCCCTACGGCGAAGGCTGGTTTGTTACTGTGCAGTCGCCCGATGCCAAGACCAACTTCCGCAACCTGCTGGGCGGCGCGTTGGCTCGTTGGTGGACGGAAGAATCGGCCAGCCGCTTGCAGCGCAAGATGCCGATGGCCCTGGGGGCTCTTGCCCAGGATGGCGGCGTCGCGATGGACAACTTGACAGCTCAAATCCCCGACCAGGACTGGATGGAGCTGGCGAAAGAATTTTTCCTGTCATAGGTCAAGCAGGGGACCGGTAGGGACCTCCTGATGGGCCGCTCGAATTCGAACCCAAGAGGCTCAAATTCGGGCGGCCAATTTCGTCTCTCAGCTACCTTAACCAGGCACGCCGCGACTA
>Ga0209804_1000839_pt1 | contig 22023 bp, 23 predicted proteins | sample GraSoiAngelo_139_FD_185896 | JGI IMG/M metagenome (GOLD analysis project Ga0209804, IMG submission 185896) | Grasslands soil microbial communities from the Angelo Coastal Reserve, California, USA - 14_0929_12_20cm (SPAdes) (version 2) | ecosystem: Environmental > Terrestrial > Soil > Grasslands ... | reverse complement strand
GCGATGAGCATCGCGGGAAACTGCTGCACCTGGGTGTTGTAGACCGCCACCCGCTCGTTGTAGCGCCGCCGCTCGACGGCGATCCGGTTCTCCGTCCCGGACAGTTCGTCCATCAGCCCGGCCACCGTCTCGACGGAGCGCAGCGTCGGATACGATTCCACCACGCCCAGCAGGCGGCCCAACGACCGCTCGACGGCGTTGGCCGCCTGAACGCGGGCCTCCGACCCCGCCGGGGCGGCGAGGTACGCCGACCGCGCGCGGGCGAGCGCCTCAAAGACGGTCCGCTCCTGGACGAGCACGCCCCGGACCGCCTCGACAAGATTCGGGACGAGATCGACGCGGCGCTGATATTGCGTTTCCACCTGCGCCCACTGTGCATCGACCGCGGCGCGCGCCTGCACCAGGCGGTTGTACGTGAGCGCCGGCCATGCGGCGGCCGCCAGCAGAACGGCCGCGGCCAAGGCGGCGGTGCGGGAGGCCGGCGTCACGCCTCCCGCGGCTCCGAGCGGTCTCGGCGGGGGGACCCCCGGGCGGCCCGGACGAGCGCGCCGGCGGCTTCGACGCCTCGAATCAGCCCCTCCCCGTAGCGCCCGCGCCTGAGCTCGGGCGCCATCACCTCGGCGATGATCGCCGCCGCCGCATCGCGCGTGACCACGTCCACCAGCCCGCGTCCCACTTCGATCCGCACCTGGCGCCGGTCGACCACCACCACGATCAGGACGCCGTTGTGGTGCTCGCGCTTGCCGATCCCCAGATGGTTGAAGTAGGCCGTCGCGAAGGTCTGGAGGTCGTCCACGCGCGGCACCACCAGGGTGGCGATTTCCACCTGGGTCTCCCGTTCGATCTCCTCTACCAGCTGGCGGAGGCGAACTTTTTCCGCGTGGGTCACGAGCCTGCCGGCCTTCGTCACCATCTTACCAACTCCCCGAGGCGCCGCCCCCGCCGGATGCGCCGCCGCCAAATCCCCCGAACCCGCCGCCGCCGAACCCGCCGGTGCCCCACCCGCTCCCGCCGCCGACCCAGAGGGGGCCCGACCATCCCGGGCCGGCGCTCACGAACTCCTTCTCTTGATACCCGCACCGGGGACACGTCCACATCCGGACTGCCCGGGCGCCCACCACAGAACGCGCATCGCTCCGCGCGCCGGGTTGCAGAACCGCGCGGCATCGTGGGCACCGCCTGGTCTGGGTCCGGGACACGGCGAGCGTGAGGCCCACGAACGCCAAGAACAAGATGAGGGGAAGCCACCCGCTCCCTCGGGACGCCGGCCGCGCGGGCGGCCCCGCGGCGCCGGTCGGGGCGCCGGCCGCGCCGGTGGGCACCCCGCCGATCAATCCCATGATCTGGGTGATGGCCCCATCCAGGCCTTCCGCATACCGGCCCGCCTGGAACGCCGGACGGATCACGTTTCGAATGATGCGCCCCGCGTCGCTGTCGGCGACCTTGCCCTCGAGCCCGTACCCGACTTCGATGCGCACCTGGTGTTCGTTGACGCCGATGACCAGGAGGAGTCCGTTGTCCTTGCCCCGCCGCCCGACCTTCCAGGCCTCCTCCAGACGCGCGGCAAAGTCGTCGATCGGCACGCCGCCGAGCTCGGGGAAGATGGCGATGGCGATCTGGTTGCCGGTGGCCCGATCGTACTCGGCCAGCCGTTGTTCCAGCGCCGCGTGCGCGGCGGGGTCGAGGAGATGGGCAACGTCGTTCACGTACCCGGTGGGCCTGGGGAACGCGACGGCGCCGGCCGCCGCGGGCGCCGGTGAGGCGCAGCCCCACAGTCCGGCGGCGATCAGGAGCAGCGCGAGGACGGAGCGTCCCCGCACGGTCAGGGCGTCGGCGCGGGGACGGACAGGTTCACGCGTGGAGCCTGCTCGGCGCCGGGTTGAGCCTGGAAATAGGGCCGGGGCGAAAATCCCATGGGTCTCGCCAGAAGGTTGGTCGGGAAGGACTGCACCATCGTGTCGTACGCCTGCACCGCCAGGTTGTAGTTCCGGCGGGCGGAGGCGAGCTGGTTCTCGGTGGCCGCCAGTTCCCGCATCAGGCTTTGGACCGTCTCGCTGCTCCGCAGCACCGGGTAGTTCTCGACGATGACCAGGAGGCGCCCGATGGCGCTTTGATATTGGTTCGCGGCCTCGATCCGGTCGGGCGTCCCCGGTCTGGTGCCGGCGTACTGCGCCCGCGCTCTGGCCAGGGCGTCGAACACCGTCCGCTCCTGGACCAGCACGGCCTTGGTGGATTCCTCGAGGTTGGGGATCAGGTCAAACCTGCGCTGGAGTTGCGTCTCCACATCGGCCTGCGCGGCGTTGACCTGCTGAGACGCCTGGACGAAGTGGTTGTACGTGCCGCCAAACGATCCGAAGATCAGCAGCCCGACCACGAGAACGACGACCGCGACCACGGGCCCGCGCACCCTCGGCTGCCCTCCTGCCGGCTCCACCGGGCGCAGGCTCACGCTATGCGCTAACGCCGGGCCCCGCGCCCCGCCGGCTCCACGAGGACAGCGCTCCGGGCGGCCAATTTATTCCTCAGCACCTCCACCGCCTTGTCGAGCTGGCTGTCGTGTCCGGCGTTGAGCGCGGGCGTTTCGAGGGGTTCCGGCTCGTCGGGGACGATGCCGTGGCCTTCCAGGCGCACCCCTTTGCCGCTGAGGAGCCGCGCCACGGTCACGGCCATCCCGGCATCTTCGGGCAGGTCCACCGTGATCCCGATCTCGACGGCGCCCGCCGTCTTCACCCCGATGATCACGCCCCGGCCTTGCTCCTGGAGCGCCGATGCCAGGAGTTCGGAAGCCGACGCGCTGCCTTCGTCGACGAGCGTCGCAATCGGCACGGAGGGAGGAAGGATCGGCGGCTCGAGCGTCTCCAGCATCTGCGTCCGGCCGTTGCGCCTCGTCATCTGCAAGATCGGAGAACTCTGCGGGAGGACCGCCGCTGAGATGTCCCGGAGCTCGTCGACCAGCCCGCCGGGATTTCCCCGGAGATCGATCACCAGCCCGCGCAGCCCCGAGCGGCGGAGGGTGAAGATCGCGTCCCGGAGCGCGGTCGAGACCCCGGGGACGAACTCGTAGATCTTCACGTAGCCGATCCCCCCCTCGAGCATGTGGCTCACAAGACCGGGCACCCGGATCGGACCCCGCATGACGGCGAACACGAGCGGCGTCGCCACGTTGGGACGCTCGACCGAGAGCGTCAGCGTGGTCCCGGCGGGCCCGCGAACCAACTCGGTCACGTCGTCGCTCGTCTGGCCGGTCGTCGCCACCCCGTTGACCTTCGCGATCCGGTCGAACTCGCGCAGACCGGCAACGGCGGCGGGGGAGTCGGGAAAGACTTCGCGGACATAGAACTGTCCGTCCCGCACCAGCAGCACGATCCCGATCCCGGTAAACGCCGCCTGGCCGTTTTCCTTGCGCTTCTCCTCCTGGTAGGCGGCCGGAGGGATGAACCCCGTGTGGGAGTCATGGAGGCTCTCCAGCATCCCGGCCGACGCTGCATAGGCCAGGTCGGTCACGCTGTACTGCCCCTTGACCCGGCTGAAGATCTCGTCGAAGCGCTGGGTGAACAGCCCGGACACGAGAGTGTCGGAGACCCCCTGCGGGATCCGGCCGCTGAACGGCGACACGCCGGTTTTTTGCTCCAGGCTTGTCAGCGCCGCGTTCAGCATCATGACGGACGACAGCGGGTCCACGTAGTTCTCGCGCAGGGTCTGCAGCGTCTCGAGCACGAATCCCGCATCCGCCGCCTCGGCCCGCGGGATCGCGGGGGCGGCCAGCGTCACCGCCAGCAGGGCCACCAGGGTTGCGGAGAGTATTCGAAACCGCTTCATGGAGTTGCCTGAGCCTCCCAGATCGAGCACACGATGGAGGGCGCCGCGTCTCGGCGCGCCCGACCCCTCACTACTCTATCATCCACTGGACGCGGAACCTGTCCCCTCTTTCCTGTAATTGCCCACAGGAGTTTCCCTCAGTCTCTTCGGGTGAGAGCGCCTGTTCGCCTCCATCGGTTCGCCCCCGCCGGAGAGCCTCAGTTCGGCCGGATCCGGAGCCGCGTCCCCGTCGCCGCGCCGAGCAGCGCGGCCGCTCTGCCGCGGTTGACCGACACTTCCACCAGCCCGTCGCTGCCGACGATCACCGCGCCGCGCCCCGCCCCGACGTCGCCAAACGTCCTGGCCGCGCGGGCGCAGAGGATCCCCGAGGGCGTCTCCACCACCACCTCGGCCGACGCCGGAAGCTTCGCCAGAAGGTCTCCGGGGATGGTGGTGATGAGGTTTCCAAACGCATCGACCCACAGCACCTCGCCGGCCAGAGATCCCGCCTCCCAGCCGCCGGTGGGAAAGACCAGATCGACGTAGGTCCCGGCCGGCACCCCCACCGCCGAGACCGGGATGCCGGCCGCCAGGTGCGCGGCGGACGGCGCGAACACGTCTCGTCCGTGAAACGTCGCCGATACCGGCTGCCTCCAGTAGGCCGGCTGGGTGAGCCGGTGGACCGCGGGGACGCCCACGCGGCGGGCGGCGGGCAGCAGCACGCCGTTGTCGGGTCCCACGAAGGTCTGAGTCCCGGACGTGATCGCGAGGGCGGCCCGCTGCGTTCCGACGCCGGGATCGATCACGGCGCAGTGCACGGTCCCGGGTGGACACCCGGGCGCGACCGACCACAGGAGGTACGCGCCATCCCGGACCGCCCCGGGCGCCACGTCATGGGTGATGTCCAGCATCACCGCTTGGGGGGCGACGGAGGCGGCGGCCGCCTTCATCGCGGCCGGATAGGGAGAGGCGCTGCCGAAATCCGAAAGAAAGGTCAGCAGCGGCACGCTACGGCGGGGCCGTCCCGCAAAAGTCGATGATCACCTGGGCCAGGACCTGCGCGCAGGCGGCCACGGACGGAAGGTCGGCGTACTCGACGGCGGCATGCCAGCCGGCGCCCGAGGGACCGAAGATGACCGCCGGGATCCCGGCTTCGGCCAGGAGCGCCGCGTCGAACCAGGCCGCCTGGCCCACATACTCGGGCGGCCGCGTGACGTGGCGCTCGACGGCGGCGTGCAGCGCCCGGACAATCGGGGCGCCGCGGTCGACCTCCAGCCCGGGCCGCGCGATGACGATTTCAGTGGTCGCCCGGAAGAGCGGGTCGTCGCGGCGGAGCCGGTCAAGGATGGCGTCGAACTCCGCGCGAACGCTCTCTGGGGTCTCCCCCGGCAGCGTCCGCCGCTCCACCCCGAGCTCGCACGAGGGGGGATAGGTGCTGGGGCCCTCTCCTCCGGAGATCAGGGAGGCGTGCAGGGAGGGCCGGCCGAGGAGCGGGTGCGAACGCCGCGCCAGGACGTCCCGATCGAACCGCTCGAGCGCCGAGAGGATCCGGCCCATGTGCGCGATGGCGTCGATCCCGGCGGCGTGGTCGCTGCCGTGGGCCGCCCGCCCCGCGGTCCGCATCATCACCCAGGCGAACCCTTTGTGCGCGACGCAGATGCGCAGCTGCGTCGGCTCCGTCACGATCGCGGCATCCGCCCGCCGCGTCCGGGCGATCGCCGCCGTGCCGAGGCTCGCGTGCTCCTCGTCGGCGGCAAACGTGAGGATCACATCCCCGCGGGGACGGATGCCCGCGCGCCCGAGCGCCGCCACGGCTTCCACCATCGCCGCCAGGCCGCATTTCATGTCGAAGACCCCGCGGCCGTAGAGGCGGTCCCCCTGGAGCCGGGGGCTGAAGGGCGCCTCCATCGCTCCGGCGCCCACCGTGTCCGTGTGTCCGTTGAGGAGGAGGCTGCGCCCGCGCGGGGGATCGGCGCCCGGGAGCACGGCCGTCACGTTCGGGCGCCCCGGCGCGACTTCTTCCAGCGCCACCACGAGGCCCAGCCGCTCGCACGCGCCGGCGAGGCAGCGGGCGATCTCTCCCTCGCCCGCGCCGCCGGGTGCGACCGACGGATTGACGGAGGGAATGGCGACGAGCGTCTTGAGGAGATCCAGCACCGCCGCGGCGTTGACGGACACCGGCCCGGGCGCGGCCATCAGGCTACCGCTGGCAGGACGGACAGAAAAACGTGGGCCGGCCGCCGAGGCGGCCGCCCCGGATCCTGGCGCCGCAGACCCGGCACGCCTGCCCGGCCCGGCCGTAGACCATCAGCCGGTACCGTCCCCGCTGCCCGAAGACATCCTGGAAGTCCGGCTCCCCGCCCGCCTCCACCGCGTTGCGGAGCACCTGGCGGGTCTTCCTGTAGAGGGCGCGCATCTCCGACACCGACAGCCCGCCGAGCGAGCGGTCCGGCCGGAGGCCGGCGTCGAACAGGATCTCGTGCGCCCAAAGGTTCCCGATTCCCGCGATGCGGTCCTGATCGCTCAGCGCGGCCTTGACGCGCCCCTTCTGTCCCAGCGCCCGCCGGAACACCTGGAAGGTCGTGGTCGGCGCGAGCGGCTCGATCGCCTCCGGCTGATCGACATCCTTGGCCCCCGCGCGGAGCAGGGCGAACCGGCTGAGTTGAAGGTCTCGGAACTCGAGCGTGGAGCCGTCATCCAGGTAGAGCACGACGCTGGCCCCCGGTGACGCCGCCGCGTTCGCGCCCGGCGATCCCGCCGCGCGCACGCCCCCTCCGGCCGCGGCGGGGCGGTGGCGGATGACTCCCCAGAGCATGTAGTGAAAGACGAGGACCCGGTGGTCGAGCACGAACCACAGCGCCTTCCCGCGCCTGAGCACGTCGGTGATCGCCGCCCCGCGAAGCGCCCGGGCGAATCCATCCGCCGTGTGCGAGCGCACGGCCGCCGGCCGGAGCACCGCGACCCGCGCGATCGTCCTCCCCACCACCGCGCGGTGGAGGCTGCGGCGCGCGGTCTCCACTTCGGGCAGCTCAGGCACCGCGCACGGCCTCCTCCGCGTGCGCGAGCGCCCGAGAGACCGTGTCTCCCGGTGCGACGGACCCCTGGGCAAACTCCGCGGTGCCGCCCCCACGCCCGCCGACGGATCGGGAGGCCTGATCGATCAGCGCGGCCATCGCCGGTCCCGCGCCGGGGGAGCGGGCGAAGTAGAGCCGTCCCGTCTCCTCATCTCCGGCGAGCACCACGCACGCCTCCCGCCCGGTCAGTTCGCGCAGCAGGTGCCGTACCTCGTCGGGGTCCCGCCGGGACACCTGCAGCCGGAGCACCTTGGGACCCGCTCCCGCGGGCGCCGCCGCCAGCCGCTCCGCGGCCTCGGTGGCGATGAGCCGGCCGCGGGCATCCGCCAGGGCCCGCTCCCGCTCGCGGGCCTCCCGGACCACGCGTTCCAGAGCGGCCCCGAGCTCTCGATCGCCGACGGTGAGGCGGGCGCTCCACTCGCTGACCAGCGCGTGCTTCCAGCGGTAGTCCGCGATTGCCCGCCAGCCGCTCAGGAACTCGACGCGGATCTGCCCTTTCGTCCGCTCCCATCGCCGCAGGAGCACCGGGCCGATCTCCCCGGTCCGGTTGACGTGCGTGCCGCCGCACGCCGACCGGTCCCAGCCCTCCACCTCAACCACGCGGATCGTGCCCGCCCGCCGCGGGGGGCGGCGAAGCCCGAGCGAGGCGGCCTCCTCGTCGGACACCAACCGGATCGTCACCGGACGGTTGTCGAACGCGATCTGGTTGGTCCGCTCCTCGACCCGGCGCGCATCGTCGGGCGTGAGTCCCTGGACCGCGAGGTCAAGCGTGGAGGATCCCCCCAGGTGCACCGAGACCGTCTCCGCTCCGAGGAGTTGGGCGAAGGCGGCCGAGAGCACGTGCTGCGCGGTGTGCTGCTGCATGTGGTCAAACCGGCGCTCCCAGTCCACGACCCCCTGCACCTCGCTCGCGGGCGCGATCCGTGCATCGGCGGCCGGCGCCTCCACAACGTGGATGACCTCCTCACCCCCGTCGACGACGTTGCGCACGGGCAGCCCGGCCAGGGTTCCGGTGTCGTGCGGCTGTCCTCCGGAGGTCGGGTAGAAGGCCGTGCGGTCGAGGATGACGCCCGGGAGCGCTCCCCACTCGCCCGACGGCCGAACCGAGGTCACCCGGGCGTCGAAGGCTCGCCGGTACGCGTCCGTATAATAGAGGCGTTCCGTCATGGCAGTGTCGGGCGGAGCGGGAGGGCCCGCGCCGGCCACTGCGTCCTATGCTACAATAAATCCGTGTATGGGATCATCGTGATCATCGATCGGATCGTCACGCTGCTGACCTACCTGATCATCATCCGGGCGCTGCTGTCGTGGATCCCGTCGGTGGATTACCGGCACCCCCTGATGAGCCTGCTCATTCGCGTGACCGACCCGATTCTGCTGCCCGTCCGCCGCGTGCTGCCGCCCGCCGGCGGCTTCGACCTCTCTCCCCTGGTGGCGATTCTGCTCCTGAATCTGGCCAACCAGCTCCTCCACCAGTTGCTCGTCTCGCTACTGGCCTCCGGCTAGTTCGAGTTCCGCTCGGCCACGGCCTGCGCGGCCACCCGCGTCCGCCGTCGATGCACCCGCCGCCGCCGCCGGGGCCGGTGGTTGAGGATGTTGTCCGGAATGGTCTCCTCCCAGGTGATCATGCTGTGGAAGAACACCTTGTCCTCTTCGTCCAGTCCCCGCGTGACCTCGGTGATGTGCATGTTCGAGGCGCCGAACGCCTTGAGCGCATGCTGCACCGCCGCCTCCGGCTTCGCCTGATCACCGCACGTATAGATGTCGAGCGCGACGTAGCCGACCTCCGGCCATGTGTGGACCGAGAGATGGGACTCCGAGATCACCACCACCCCGCTGACCCCGTTCGGGCTGAACCGGTGAAACGAAATCGCCCAGACCTGGACGTCCGCGACCTCCGCGGCGCGGACCATGATCTGCTCGACCTCCTCCACCCGGCTGATCACCTCCGGGTTGCACCCCGACCCTTCCACGATGTAGTGGTGCCCGACCGTCTCCACCGTTCACCCCCTCGCGCCCAGCGATCAGGGCGGCGTTCAGTGTCCCAGCGAGTTCAGGATCCTGCGGACCAGCGCGATCATGGGGGTGCTGATCCCTGCGACCAGGAACCCGCTGACCAGCACCCCGAGCGCAAGCGCAATCATCGCCTGCCGCCTGGGAAGACCGAACAGCCAGGCCAGGACCGCCCCGGAATAGATCCCGGGGCCCGGAAAGGGCAGGCTGACATAGATCCCGACCCCCAGCACGCCCCACCGCTCCACGTACGGCCGGCCCCGCGTCCGGATCTCCTCGACGAAGTGCCGGACCAGCGGGTTCTGCGACAGGAACCGCTTATAGAAGAGATCCATGATCACGAACATCGGCAGGATCACAATCCACGACGCCACCACGGCGGCCGCGACGGCGACCAGCGGGTGCAGCCCCTTCGTGATCCCGTAGGGGATGGCGAAGCGCAGCTCCACAAACGGCGCGATGGAGAAGAGCATCACGTGGATGACGTGCCGGAGCCACCGCTCATCGAACGTCATGGGCTGGCCCATTCTCGGAGGCCCGCCACCCGGGCCTTCCGCTGGGACCGCCGGGCTTCCGCGTCCTGCCACGCGCGGCGCTCCTCCGGAGTCTCGGGCGAAAAGGCGGGCACGGGGGCCGGCCGCCCTCGTTCATCCAAGTGCACCATGGTGAGGAACGCGGTGCAGACGTGGCGGCGTTGGCCCGTGCTCGGCTCTTCCCCGTCCACCCGGATCCCGACCTCCATCGAGGACCGGCCGACGTGCGTCAAGACGCCCCTGACATCGGCGATCTGCCCCACTCGGAGCGGATGGTAGAAGTAGACGGAGTCGATCGAGGCCGTGACCGTCGGCAGCCGGCAGTACCGGATGACGGAGATCGCCGCCACCTCATCCAGGACGGCCAGCAGCCTGCCGGCAAACATCAAGGTCCCGCTGATGGCGTCCTCCGGCATGACCAGACGCGCCAGCCGCACGCTCCGGGCGACGTCGTCCGCGAGGGCCGGCACCTCGCCGGCGGCGCCGGCGCGGACCCTGGCGATCCGCGCGGCCCTGCGCGCGGCGGCCGCGGCAAACACGGCCTCTTCGGCCGGGGAGGCGGGGGTGATCGCCTGCCCCACCGGGCGGGGCCGCTCGTGCTCGTCGAGCGCGATGAACGCCAGATGCGAGGACGTGGTCTTCCGGCGGATCCCGGTCCGGGGCTGCTCCGAGTGCACCTCCACCCCCAATTCGAGCGATGCGCGGCCGATGTGCTCCACCTGGGCTGAGACCGTGACGATCTCCCCGAGGTAGACGGGGGTGAGGAAGTCGAGATCATCCATGGCGCCGAGGACGACCGGCCCCCGCGCGCATCGGGAGGCGGTGAGGGTGCCGGCCGTCGCGATCCAGTACATCATCCGACCGCCATAGAGCGTCCCCCGAGGATTGATGTCCTCGGGGAACACTAATTGCACCATCTGAAACCGCGTGTCAGTGATGCTGGGCAGCCCGGCCTCCTCGCTACGCCAGTGTGTATGGTACCATATACCCGCCGATGTGCAAGGACGGGCTGTGAGCCTCCGGTATGCGCTGTCGCGGCTGAGCCGGCCCGCGGCCAGGCGCGCCTTCGGCCGGGGATGGCTGGGCGCGTGCCTGGCGGGCGCGCTCGTGAGCCTGTGGATCTTCGGCCGGGATCATCTCTTCTTCATCACGGCGATCTGGCTCCTCTGTGTGTTTGCCCCGGTGAGGATCGCGGTGGAAGTCCTCGAGACCCGCGGCCCGCGGATGCGCCGCGAGCTCCAGCGCGCGCTCCTGGCGCGGCCCAACAGGTACACTACGCGCGACGACGTCGGCCTGATGGTGGAGACCCTGTTCGCGCGGGAGGTCAGGCTGCCGCGGCTGGCCCTGCCCGACCTGGACGCGAAGGTCATCGACGCGGCCGCTCGGGTGAGCGATCGGGCGTTCCGCGGCGGGGAGGGCTCGGCGGGCATCCTGCGGGCGCTCACGACCTGTAGCGCGGTCCTCCAGCGGTGGGTCGGGGTGATCGCGGCCGGCGAGATGACCGGATCGGGGTGGACCGCGCCGCTCGCGGCGGGATCCCCGGACCTGACCGAACCCGCGGCGGCCCCGAACGGCGCCGGGCCGCCCGCATTGTGGGATCCCTCCGCGAGCGTGCAGGATCAATGGGTGTCGCTCCGGGCCGTCGCCGGGCTGGCGGCGCTGACGAAGACCTTGACGGCGGTGTACGAGGACAGCACGGACGCGCCGTGGGCGGGAGGCGGTCCGCTGCGGGCGCTCGCCGAAGCGGCGATGGATTACGCGGACCAGGTCGGGCTCAGGCTCGACGGACCGGCGTGGGAAGACATTCAGGGCGTGCCGCCGGCCGCCGCCGGGCTCGACCTGCTCGGCCGGCTCGCGGCGGCGTGGCTCACCTTCTGCGCGGCGCCGCCGCCGGCCCCCAGGCGCCTTCGCGCGTTTGTTGAGCTCCTGGCCTGTTAGGCCTGCCTCGAACAATACACTCATTGGGGTTGCCTTTCGGTAACGTATATGTTACCATTCAAAGGACGATGCTAACCGTCGTTGAGTATGTACGGGAGGACGGTTCCAATCCATATAGGACCTGGTTCGATCGCCTTCACGCGCAGGCGGCCGCGAAGGTCACGACAGCGACGGCGCGGCTCGAGATGGGCAACACGTCGAACGTGAGGTGGATGGGGGCGATCGGCGAGTACCGTATCGATTGGGGACCAGGCTACCGAATCTATCTGATGCAAGATGGCGATGCATTGATCATCCTTCTGGGCGGCGGCACGAAGAAGGGTCAGCAGAGAGATATCGCACGGACGCAGGCGCTCGCGGCAGAATATAAGGCACGGAAAGCCGCAGCGAAACCAAAACATAAGAGGTGAACAACGTGGCACTGACGCGGGATTTCAAACAAACGGTAGTGGAGCGTGTGAGACGTGACCCGGCCTATGCCAAAGCGCTCCTTGATGAGGCAGCCACGCTGTTTCTCAATGGCGAGCCGCACACGGCCCGTCTCATTCTGCGTAACCTCGTAAACGCGACAATAGGCTTCGAAGCGTTGGCCGCCAAAACCGCGAAACCCACCAAGAGCTTACACCGGATGCTTTCGAAGAGAGGCAATCCGAGCATGGACAATCTAGCCGTCATCCTCAGTGTCGTACGAAAGAAACTGAGAGTGGCCCTTAAGGCCCACACGGTCGACGCTGCGTGAGGCGATGGCCCGGCCGGGCCAGGGCGACGTCGGGTAGCAGACGAAGAGCGCGAGACTCTAGAAGTCTCGCCCACAGCCCGCGCGGGCGCGCTGGCGTCGCGTGCAAGACCCGGCTAGACCGGCGGCAGCAGGACGCCCACCACGAGCAGCAGGCCAAAGACGAGGTGGACGCGCGCGGCGGCCACATCGAGGAGCACAAGGTCGCGCGGGGTGCGCGCCGCCTGCACCTGCCGAAACACGCCCCACGCCAGCGGGGCGCTCAGCACGGCAAGCGCGGACCACCTGACGAACGTTCCGGCCAGCACCCCGCCGATCACCAGGCCGTACGCGGCGACGAGCAGCGCGTACAGCAGCACCTTCGCGCCTTCCAGCCCGAGCGCGCGGGCGACCGTCGTCCCGCCGCCGCGGCCATCGAACGGAATGTCCCGGATATTGTTCACGTGGAGGATCGCGGTGACCAGGCAGCCCACCGGGAGGGCATACAGCATCGGCACCAGTTCGACCACCCGCGCCTGCACATAGTAGGCGCCGAGCGCCATGAGCGGGCCGAACAGCAGAAAGATGGCCACATCCCCCAGCGCATGATACTTGTAGGCGATCGGCCGGCCTGAATAGAAGTACGCGCCGAACGCGCCCAGGATCCCCAGGACGAGGATCGGCGTCCCCCGCACGGCCGTGAGGTACACGCCGGTCGCCACGCTTGCGGCCATGAGCGCGAGGCCGGCCAGGAAGACCTCGCTGGGTTGGAGGATCCCGCGGATGAGCACGCCGCTGCTGCCGAAGGACTCGGGCGTGTCGTACCCCCCGCGGTAATCAAAGTAGTCGCTGAACAGGTTCGCGGCGGCCTGGATCGCCACGGCCCCGAGCAGGACGAGGACCACCAGCCCCGGCTGGAACATCCCCTGCGCGGCCGCGACCGCGGACCCGAGCATCACCGGGACGATCGACGCCGTCAACGAGAACGGACGGACCGCCTGCGCCCACATCCGCGCGGTCCGGGGCGGCAGCCCGGCGGGACCGGCAGGCCTCAGCCTTGACTCGATGGATTCACCAGGTATGATAACCCCTCCCGTCGGACGCCGGCGGCCGGGATGCGGGTTCGGGCCACATTATAACATAGGAGGATTTTGCCCCGCCCTCGCGTAGTAGCGAGTAGCACGCGGGCGCCTGACCGGGCGGCCCCAGAACCAGATCCGGCGAGCAGACGTCGTAGCAGTCGACGCAGCATTCGAGGTGGCAGTGATCGTGCAGCCGTCTCCCCCGGTCCGCAGGCTCACCGCGGCCCTCATCGGGCTCGTTCTGATGATGGTGGGGGCCCCGCCGCAGAGCGCGGCAGGCCAGGGCACCACCCGGGTCCGCAGCCTCCAGATCGTCGCGAACGGCGAAACCATCCACCTCCCCGGCACTGCCGTCATCCAAGACAACATCCTGATGGTCCCGTACCAGCGGCTGTTCGGCCCGCTGGGCATCCGCGCCACGTGGGACGGCCGGGCACGCACGCTCAGGCTCGTGGGTCCCGCGGGCGACGAAATGGAGCTGCGCGCCGGAGACCCCTACGCCACTGTGAACGGCGAGAGCCGGCCGGTCCCGATCCCGCTGGTGGCCGTCCTGGACCGGGTGCTCATCCCGGTCCAGTGGGTCTTCGAGACGCTCGGGGACGCCACCGCCTACGATCCGGGCAGCGGGCTCCTGCTGATCAGCCCGCAGATCACCGGGATCTCCTGGCGCGGGACCGATGCGGGCCTCGAGGTCGTCATCGACGGGACGGGCCCGCTCCATCCCACCACCTTCGCGGAGCACGCCCCGGAGCGCCTCGTCGTCGACTTCTCCGGCGCGGTCCCGAAGTCCGTGGACCAGGTCGTGGACGTCCACGAAGGGCCCCTCGCCACCGTCCGGGTCGGCCGGTCTCCGTCCGGGACCCGCATCGTGTTTGACCTGGCGGGCCCGAGCCACTTCCGGGTCACGAGCCAGATCCCCGGCCGCCGGGTGCTGGTGTCGCTCGCGGCCGGGAATGCCCCGCCGGGCGGACCGCCCGGGCGCGCCTCCGGGTACCAGCCGAGCGCGCAGAAGATCTCCGACATCATCTACCAGCATCTGGACGGCGGGGGCCGCCTCGTCGTCGTGGCCAACCGTCCCCTGCAGGTGACGCAGCGGACCCTCCCCCACCCCGATCGGATTGTGATCGACGTGTCCGACGCGGTCTTTCTCCCGGTCAAGAAGTCCCTCGACATCAACGACGGCCTGGTCATTCAGGTGCGGGCGGCGCAGTACCACAGCAACCCCAATGCGGTGCGCATCGTCGTGGAACTCGCCAGGCCCGCGCCGTTCGATGTCCACGCTGAGACGGCGCAGCTGCTGGTCGACCTGGGCACGGCCACCGCGGGAGGCATCGGGCCGGTCGCCGGCGCCCACGGCCCGGTCGTGGTGGCGGTGGATGCCGGGCACGGCGGGAGCGACCCCGGAGCCACCGGGCCGTCAGGGGTGAAGGAGAAGGACGTCGTGCTGGTGATCGCGCAGATCCTCCGCCGGCTGCTCGTGCAGCAGCACATCGAGGTCACCATGATCCGCGACGCCGACGTGTTCGTGCCGCTCGAAGACCGCGCTCAGCTCGCCTCGCGCGGCGGGGCCACGGTGTTCGTGAGCATCCACGCCAACGCCTCAACCGATCCCAACGCCAACGGCACCCAGACGTTCTTCGCCACCCCGATGAGCCAGCCCCTCGCGCTGGCCGTTATGGAAGAGACGAGCAAAGAGGTCGGGCTCTCCGTCCGCGGGGCCGCGGAGGCGGATTTCAAAGTCCTGGTGGACTCGGACCAGATCCCCGCGATCCTGGTGGAGACGGCCTTCATCAGCAACCCCCGAGAGGAGCAGATGCTCCGCGACCCTTCGCTCCAGCAGGCCTTCGCGCAGGGGATCCTCAAGGGAATCCAGCGCTACCTCGCCGCGCCGCAGGCGGCCACGCCCTGACCGCGGCGTCACCGAACCGGGGGCATTGAGGAGACGAACCGTGGGCCGGCGACGCGCGGCACGCAAGCAGCAGCCATCGCACCTTGTCACCGGGTTGGTGCTGGGCCTGATCCTGGGCGCCGGCCTCGCGGTCGGCGTGCTGATGGCCCAGCGCTGGAGCGGGGAGCGGGGAGCGTGGGGCCCCGCCGCCCCGCGCCGCCCGGCGCCGGCCGCGCCTCGGGCCGCCGCGCCCGCGGCTCCTCCCCCGGCGCATCTTCCCGCGCTCCCCGCCCAGAACCCCGAGGAGTCGCAGGCGCCGGCCGTCGTCCAGCTCCCCGAATCCCGCCCCGTGCCCGCGCAGCCCGGGCGGGCGCGTGTGGCGATCATCTTCGACGATGCCGGGTACGGCATCCGGGCCGCGCAGGAGATCATGGCGATCGGCCGGCCGGTCACCATTTCCGTGCTGCCCCACCTCCCCTATTCCGCCCAGATCGCCGAGGACGCGCCGGCGCACCACGTCGAGGTGATCCTCCATCTTCCCGTGGAGCCGGACAACCCCAGCATCCGGCTCGGGGAGGGCGGCATCACGGTGGCGATGAGCGACACGGAGATCCGCGAGACCGTGGCGGCAGATCTCGCCGCCGTGCCCGCGGCCGTCGGCGCGAACAACCACATGGGCTCCCTCGGCACGGCCGACCCGCGGGTCATGCGCGCCGTGATGGCGGAGATGAAAGCGCGCCACCTCTTTTTCATCGACAGCGTCACGACGAGGCATTCTGTGGCCGCGCGGACCGCCCGGGAGATGGGCGTCCCCACCGCGGCGCGGGCGGTGTTCCTGGATAATCAAGACACCGAGGACTACGTGCGCGGACAGTTCCGCCTCCTCATGAGCGTCGCGCACGCCCGGGGCCAGGCGATCGCGATCGGGCATGTGGGCAAGGTCACGGCCCGGGTGCTCGTCTCGCTGCTGCCGGAGTTCGACGAAGCGGGGATCCAGCTCGTTCGGGTCTCGGACCTCGCCCGCTAGCACGGCCTGGCCCGCCCTCCTCCCGCCCGCCGCACCTGCTACAATACAACGTGGCCGGCCGCCCGCCGGGAGGCTGCGCCGGCGGCGTGAGCCACTGCGCCGCGGCGCATGCCCGCCGCCGCGCCGCATACCCACTCCACAAGGAGGTTTCCATGCGCTTCACGCTTGCCGACACGCCTCCCGAGCAGGCCGCCTGTGACCTCCTCGCGCTTCCCGTCCCCGAGCCCGGCACCCTTCAGGGGGAGGTCGCGGATGTGGATCGCGCCGCGGGGGGCCGCCTGGCAGAGGTGGCGCGGGCGGAAGGGTTTTCGGGCAAGCCAAACCGGACGGTGCTCCTCCAGTCTCTGGACCGGCCCGCGCGCCGCGTCCTCCTGGTGGGGATCGGCGCCGACCCCACGGCGGAACGCCTCCGCCGCTATGGAGGGGTGGCGATCCGGCGGGCTCGAGAGATGCACGCCGGCCGCGTGGCGCTGGGAGCGAGCCCTTGGGGAACCGCGGGCCCCATCCCGCCCGCCGAACAGGTCCGCGCGGTCGCCGAGGGGGCGGGGCTCGGCTACTACACGTTCGATCGATACCGCAAGAGGGAAGACGGCGGCGAGGTGACGGAGGTGGCGCTGCTCGCCCGGCAGGGCGACCGGACCCTCCTCCTTCGAGGCCTGCAGGCGGCGGAAGCCGCGAACCGCGCGACCGCTCGGGCGCGCGACCTGGTCAACGAACCTGCCAACGTGCTCACCCCCACCGCGCTGGCGGAGGCCGCCCAGGACGTCGCCAAGAACGCCGGCCTGACGTACCGGGCGTTCGATCTCGACGAGGCGCGGGCGATGGGGATGGGGCTCTTTGCCGCGGTGGCGCAGGGGAGCGCCCAGCCCCCGAAGTTTATCGTGATGGATTACCGGCCAACCGGAGCCCGCCGGACCGTGGCCCTCGCGGGGAAGGGGATTACCTTCGACAGCGGCGGCCTCTCGATCAAGACGGCCAACGGGATGATGACCATGAAGGGCGATATGGCGGGCGCGGCCGCGGTGGTGGCGACCATGGGGGCCCTCCGAGATTTCGAGGTGAGCGTCCGGGTCCTGGGACTCGTCCCCGCGACAGAAAACATGATCAGCGGCGCCGCGACCCGCCCCGGCGACGTCGTGCGCGGGCTCGGCGGGAAGACGGTCGAGATCACCAATACCGACGCGGAGGGGCGGCTCGTCCTCGCCGATGCCCTGGCCTATGCGGTGCGGGAGGGAGCCGATGAAATCATCGACCTCGCCACGCTGACCGGCTCGTGCGTCGTGGCGCTCGGTGATTGGACCGCGGGGCTCATGGGCAACAATCAGCCGCTCATGGACCGGATCCTCGAGGCGGCGGGCCTGGCCGGCGAGCAGGTCTGGCAGCTGCCGCTCTACGAGGAATTCCTCGACGCCATGCGCGGAGAGATCACCGACCTCAAGAACTCGACGACGGGGCGGGCCGGGGGCGCGGAGCGGGCGGCGGCCTTTCTCGGCGAGTTTGTCGGCGCAACGCCCTGGGCCCACCTCGACATCGCGGGCCCGGCCTTTGCGGAGACCCGTCCGCCGGCGTCCTACTGGCCTTCGGGCGGGACCGGATTCGGCGTGAGGACGCTCCTGCGCTACTTGACCTCGCTCAAGTAGGCGTTCGCGTACACCCACCCGGCGACCACGCCGCCGATGATCGGGCCGATCCAATAGACGAGGTGCGCCTTCCACCACCCCGCCACCAACGCGGGCCCGAAGGCGCGGGCGGGATTCACGGCGGCGCCCGTGAGCGGCCCAAATGCCAGGACGTCCATCGCGATCGTCAGGCCGATCGCCAGGCCCCCGATCCGGGGCGCCTGGGGGGACACGGCCGTCCCAAAGACGACCACGACCAGGAAGAAGGTGCCGATCGCCTCGAGGAACCCGCCGGCCCAGAAGTGGATGCCCGGCCGGAGGGCGGGCGTGCCCAGGTGAACGGCCGCCGCCGCGGCGTGTGGATAGCTCATCCGCAGCGCCTCCGCGGCGAGGATCGCGCCCAGCAGCTGCGCGAGGATGTAGCGGACCGCCTGCGCGCCGGTCACCCGTCCCGCGGCGAGGAACCCGCAGGTCACGGCCGGATTGAAGTGCCCGCCCGAGATGGCTCCGAGCGCTGAGACCATCACCGCGATCGCGAGGCCGTGGGCCAGCGCGATGCCGAGGACGCCGACGTGGCCCTTGGTGACCGCATCGGTGATGATCGCTCCGGCCCCGATGAAGATCAGCGCGAAGGTCCCGATTGCTTCGGCGAGCAGCGGCTTCCATGTCGCCTGCATGACACACCTCCCCCTGCTGGGTCACCGACGCCGGCTCCGGGCGGATTCGTGGAGGTTGGTGGAGGCCGCCTGGGGCCGATCCCCTCGTTGCGCAATTCGACGGTGCCGGGGCCTTCTCCCGCGGCGGGCGTCCGCGCGGCCGGAGGACCGCGAATCGTTCCCACCGTACTTTGCCTGAACATGCCGCTCATCGCGCTCGTGCTGGTCCTCTCGTCGGTGGTGCTCCACGCCTCGTGGAACGCCATCGTCAAGTCTGACGAAGACCGGCTCGTGGCCGGCTGGGCGACGACGGCCGCGGGAGCCGTCCTCGGAGTGGTCCTGCTGGCGGTCTCGGGGCTCCCATCGTCCGGGGCGCTGGCGTTTGTCACGATGAGCGGGATCGTGCACTCCGGCTACATGATCGCGCTGACCCGGGCGTACGATTTCGGGGACCTCTCGCTGGTCTACCCGATCGCCCGAGGGGTCGCGCCCGTGGTGGCGACCGCGGGCGCCGCGGCGGTGTTTCGCGAATCGCTGCCGGGACCGGCGTACATGGGGATCGGGCTCATCGCGCTCGGCGTCCTCCTGCTCGGCGCTCCGCGCCGGGGGGCAGCGGCGCCACCGCCGGAACGGGCCCTGGCCTGGTCCTTGCTCACCGCGCTGACCATCGCGTGCTACACCCTGATCGACCGCCAGGGGGTCCGCCGCACCTCGCCGCAGAGCTATATCGGCGTCCTCTTCCTCATCGACGCGTTGATCCTGTCCGCCTATGTGGGCTGGCGGCGGGGGACCGCCCCCTGGCGCCTGGTCCCGCCCGGCCGGTGGGGATTGTTCGCGCTGAGCGGCGCGTTCAGCCTGGGGGCCTACCTCCTGGTGCTGGCTGCGCTCGCCATCAGCCGTGTCGGCTACATCGCCGCGCTGCGCGAAACCAGCGTGATCATCGCGGCCTGGGTGGGCTGGCGCCATCTCGGCGACCAGCAGGGACCGCGGCGCCTGATCAGTTCGGGCATCGTGGCCGCGGGCCTCGTGATCCTCGTCGCGTCCCGGTAGACCATGACGGACCCACGGCCGCGCCGGTGAGGCGCACCTTCAGGACGGGCCAGGAGCTCAAGGCCCTGCTCGCCGTCGCCACCGGCCGCGAGCCCGCGGACCTCTACCTGGAGGGCGCCGACCTGCTGAACGTCTACAGCGGGGAGGTCTACCCGGCCAACGTGGCGGTGAAGGGACGGCGGATCGCCTACGCCGGCCGCAGCCGCGCGATGGTCGGGCCGGAGACCCGGGTCCTCCAGTTCCCCGGCAAGATTCTCGTCCCGGGCTACATCGAGCCCCACACGCACATCACCGGCATGTCCACGCCCGAGGAATTCGCCCGCGAAGTCCTCCGCAGCGGGACGACGACGCTGGTGGCCGACACCCTGCAGATCCTGCTCCACACGCCCGCGGCCCGCGTCCCGCAGCTGCTCACGACGCTCTCCGATCTGCCGGTCCTGATCCTCTGGTCCCTCCGGCTGCACGGCGCCTCCCACCTCCCGGACGAGCCGATGTTTTCCCGGGAGCGGATCGAGGCGCTGTTGGAGGTCGAGGCGGTGCGGGCGGTCGGCGAGGTCACGCGGTGGCCGGCCGTCTACCACGGCGATGACGACCTGCTCCAGAAGATCGCCCTGGCCCTCGCCGCCGGGCGCCGCGTCGAGGGACACGCGCCCGGGGTATCCTACGAGCGCCTCGTGGCGCTCGCGGCGGCGGGCTGGTCGTCCGACCACGAGGCGATCGCGGCCGACGAGATCGTGCGGCGGCTCCGCGCGGGCGTCTACACGATGCTGCGGCACTCGTCGCTGCGTCCCGACCTGCCGCTCCTCGCCCCGGCGATCACCGATGAGCGCCGCGCCTCCGGGCGGCTCATGCTCACCGCGGACGGGCCCGAAGCGGTGACGATCGTGGAGCGCGGATATCTCAGCCACGTCATCCGCGCGGCGATCGAGTCGGGGATTCCGCCGGTGGCGGCCTATCAGATGGCCACGATCAATCCCGCCGCGTACTTCGGGCTCGACGAGGAGATCGGCGGGATCGGTCCCGGCCGGCGGGCCGACATCGCCGTGCTCGACGACCTGCGCAACCCCGCGCCCGACGCCGTGCTCGCCCGGGGCGAGGTCGCCGTGCGGGACGGGCGGGTGCAGGCCGAGTTCCCGCCCCTCGACTGGGGCGCGTACTTTTCGCCGCGCTTTGGGCCCACCTGGACCCCGCGGCCCGACCTGTTCGACCTCCGAGTCTCCGAGGAGTCCGGGCAGGGCGATGCCGTCCGCTTTCCCGTCATCCGGCTCGAGAACAGCGTGATCACCCGCACGGTCCTGACCCCGGTCGCCGTCCGGGGAGGGCACGTCGTGCCGCCGGCGGATGTCGTCCGGGCGGTCCTCGTGGATCCCGGAGGACGGTGGATCGTCCGGGGGATGCTCGGGAACTTCGTCGCGCGGCTCGGCGGACTCGCCAGTTCCTTCAACGTCGCCGCGCAGCTGCTGACCCTCGGCCAGGACTCTACCGACATGGCGCTGGCGGCGCGGCGGCTCCTCGAGATCGGCGGCGGGATCGTCGTCGTCGAGCGGGGGGAGACGCTGTTGGAGATCCCGCTGCCCCTCGGCGGGATCATGGCTCCGGTCCCCCTGCCGGCGATCGCCGGGGAGGCGCGAAAGCTCTACGCGCTCCTCCGCGCGCGCGGGTACCCGCACGAGGACCCGCACTACACCCTGCTCTTCCTCACGCTCGACTCGCTCCCGGACGTCCGCCTCACCTACCGGGGGATCTGGGACGTGCGCCGCGGGAGAACGCTGTGGCCCCGCCAGGATCTGCCCTCGGGGTGAGCCGCCGGACAAAAACGGACGCGGCGGAGGCCCCCATCGCCCTCCGCCGCGTCTCGATCGTGTGCTGAGTTTACGTTATGCGCTTACCGGCCTCGACGGCCCGCCGCGACGAGTTCCTTCTCGGGCACTGCATCGGGCAGCGGCTCCATCCGGCCAACGCGCCCGGGACTCTCTACGTGGGTATGCGTGTGCAGGTGGTAGACGGACACGATCTCCCCTTGATGCTGCGGCTCGACCTGCGCGATAAACCCACATGGACAGCGGAAGTACGACATCTGATCTCTCCCCTCTCCCCGCCGGTCAGTCCCGGCCCGCTCCTTCAGCGTCCACTCACAATATACCCATCTGCGAGGTGATGCAGGACATCGGCGCCTGCTACTTCTCGATTTGAATATTCACATGTTTCAGTTCCGTATACTCGAAGAGGCCTTCCAGCCCGTACTGGCGGCCCAGGCCGGACTGCTTGTACCCCCCCATCTCGGTCGATTGGAACATCTTCCCAAAGGTATTCACCCACACCGATCCGGCCCGGACGCGCGTGGCGATCTTCATCGCCTTGTTGATATCGCGGGTCCACACGGACGCGACGAGGCCGTAGACGGTATTGTTGGCGATGTGGATCGCCTCGTCGAGATCCTTGAAGGTGGTGATCCCCATCACCGGCCCGAAGATCTCCTCCTGCGCGATCTTCGCGTCGGGCTTCATCTGGTCGAACACGGTGGGCGCGATGAAGTACCCTTTGGCGAGCGGCCCCTCGGTGAGGCGGTGGCCGCCGGTCACGAGCACCGCCTCCCGCTTGCCCTGCTCGATGTAGCCGGTCACCTTCTT
>Ga0209804_1000836_pt1 | contig 22037 bp, 15 predicted proteins | sample GraSoiAngelo_139_FD_185896 | JGI IMG/M metagenome (GOLD analysis project Ga0209804, IMG submission 185896) | Grasslands soil microbial communities from the Angelo Coastal Reserve, California, USA - 14_0929_12_20cm (SPAdes) (version 2) | ecosystem: Environmental > Terrestrial > Soil > Grasslands ... | reverse complement strand
CCCGCACGTTCCCCTGTCAACGCTTCGACGCCGCCCTCGCGAGCGGCTCCGCATGACTCGGGGCCGATGTGGGTCGCTACTCCACTTTCGTGTGACTTTTTCATTCACTACAACCTCGCCGGTTTAATCGGCGCACAGGAGCCAGAACCATGCGTTGGTATTACAAATTTTCGCCTGCGCTCGCTTTTCCGCAAGGACAAAGCGGAGCTGGATCTCAGCGACGAGCTTCAGTTTCATCTGCAAAATCAAATCGACGGCCGTGTGCTCGGGCTGAGCGGGACCATTTGCCTCGTCGTTACTCTTGCTGTTGGGTTGGTCCCCGCGTTCCAGACGCGCCACCTTGCCCTCGCCGACACGCTCAAAACCGAGGCATCCGCTGTCATGGGCGCCCGCGGCCGGGCATGATTCCGCTCGAGCCTCGTGATCCTCCAAGTGACGCTCAGCTTCATCTTGTTGGTGGGCGGGACCTTGCTGATGCAAAGCCTGCGCAAGATTCGAACCACCGACCCGGGCTTCTCCACAAGGCGGGTGCTCGATACCTGGATACCTTTCGCCGCCGCCGGCTATGACGCGCAGCGCGCCAAAACTTTTCAGGACGAATTGATCCAGCGTGTCCGCGCGCTGCCCGGTGTCGAAGCGGCCGCTTACGCCCGCGCTGTTCCGCTCGGCTATGGATCATTCTCTTCGACGCCCATTGCCGTCGACGGCTACGAGCCGCCGCCGAACGAGCAGCCCACGGCGGAATATAACGAAGTCAGCCCCGACTACTTCGCCACTTTGGGCATTCCGCTCATCTCCGGGCGCGAATTCACTCGCGCGGACGATGAAAACGCGGCGCGTGTCGCCATCGTCAACCAAACCATGATCGCGCGGTATTGGCGCGGGCAGAATCCCATCGGCCAGCGTCTGCAAGTGAAAGGCAATTGGGTGCAAGTTGTCGGCGTCGTCAGAGATTCGAAATACTACAGCATGGATGAAGCGCCCCGGCCGTTTTTCTATGTTCCGCTCCTCCAGTATTTCTCTATAGAACCTGACATCCACATTCGAACGACGCAACCTCTGCAAACCGTCCAAACAGCGCTGATTCGCGAAGTGCGCTCCCTCGATCCCAACCTCGCTGTATACGAAATGATTACGCTACAGGAGCAAGTTGACCGTTCCACTTCCCACGAACTTGTGGCCGTAGCTTTGGTCGCCCTGTTCGGAGGCTTGGCGCTGCTGCTTGCCAGCATCGGCCTTTATGGGGTGATGTCGTACTCCGTGTCGCAGACCACCCGAGAGTTGGGGCTGCGTATGGCTCTTGGCGCCAGCGCATCGAACGTGCTGCGTCTCGTGCTGTCACGCGGTTTGCTACTGACAACGACAGGCATGGTTATCGGGATCGCCCTAGCACTCTTTCTAACGCGCCTGCTCGGCAACCTCCTGTATCAGGTGAGTCCGCGAGACCCGCTGGCTTTCGTCGTGGCGTTTGCGGTGATGACGCTTGCGTCGACTGGAGCGTGTTTCTTGCCCGCTTGGCGCGCGACGCGAACCGATCCCATTCGAGCGCTACGGGCGGAATGATTTTCTCACTCCGCTTAGGCATATGAAAACGATCTTTATTCTTGACGGGCAATCCGCAAGTAGTGAACGTATTTGAGGATTAGTACCTACAAAACGGGGTTCCCTGAGAGTTGGCAGTGCAACGCCATCCATGGTCGCAAAGGACGGTGCCACTCCAAGGGGTTCAGCCCACCCATTTCAGTCCAAGTTCGGTCCAGTTCAAGGTCGAGATAAATGGCGCGTTCCCCTGTAAGCGACACCAGAAGCGGCACTTAGAGTTTTATACTGCGTACCTTCTAAGCAGGGGGTCGCGAGTTCGAGTCTCGCCGGGCGCGCCATTACCTTCGATCTAATTGAATCGGAATGAATTAGAAAAAGTGGCCTTCACACCAGGTCCACTGCGAAAAAAGCAGACGGTCGGGTCTTCGGGGAACGCACGGACACGTCGTCTTTGCCGGTTTTCTCGAGTTTTTCGTAGGGTCTGTCTCGCATTTTTCCGCCAAAATGCAAACTGTCACGAAATCGTAACGCCTATTCTTGCTTTTGTTTTGCGAAATCTGCTACGTACGGGCGTGCATTGACTTTCCGACCGTTGCTAACTATTCTCGCATCGCTCCAATGAAAGTGTCGAATGGTCCCAAGCAACCCTTCCACAGACGTCTCTTGAGCCTCTTTCTCACAATTCTTGTCGCTTACCTCTTGGTTCTAGCGTTTGTCCGCATGTTCGAATCGCGCCTGATCTTTTTCCCAAACTATCCCGGCCGCCTCGACGCCGACTGGCATCCTCGCGGCCTGAATGTTGAAGACGTTTGGCTCACAGCCTCTGACGGTGTCAAGCTCCACGCGTGGTGGATCCCTGACAACAAGGCAAGATTTACTTTTCTCGCTTTTCACGGTAACGCCTCCAACGTCGCCAACCGCGCACCGACCTATGAATTTCTCCACGGCACACATGTAAATGTATTTGCCCTGGAATACCGCGGTTACGGCCGCAGTGAAGGAAAGCCGAGCGAAGTCGGAGTCTACCGTGATGCCGAAGCCGCCTACGAATACCTTGTGAACTCAAAAGGCATCGATCGCAAAGCGATCATTTCCTACGGCCAATCCCTCGGCACTGCTGTCGCAACTCACTTAGCAACTCACCGCCAAGTTGCTGGTGTGGTGCTTGAGGCTCCTTTTCCTTCCGCTTCTCGGGTGGCCCACAAGGTTTTCTGGTTTCTTCCGGGCGTCAGCCTTCTTGTGCGGGGACAGTTCGATACACAAACCTGGCTAAAGGAAATCCGCGCTCCCATTCTGATCGTCCACTGCAATCAGGATCCCGTTATTCCCTTTCAATTCGGCCAGGAAGTGTATGCCGCCGCACTTCCTCCCAAAAACTTCCTTCAAATAAACGGCTACTGCCACGAAGAGTCCTCCCTCATCGCCCCAACTCAATACCGCACTGCTCTACAGCAGTTCCTGATCAACCTTTAGGTCTGCCCTCGGATGCATGGAAATCGTCCACTAGAACCAACTTTTCCGAGTACCCCACTTTACATCCATGTGGAAAAGGATTTTCAGAGTCATCATATGCAGATTTACAGCTCTACACTCATGGGTGGTCAGGAGAGGGAAAGAAAATGTGTGAGGAATGCTTAGAGAAGTGTTAGTTTTTCGGGCTCCGCCTCCGGACAGGCTGACAGGCTCTGCACTCATGGAGCATTGTATGCTGACGAGGGCGGGTGTACGTTATCGGTCGGGCCGAGAAGTCAAATTGGAAATCCCGGCTTCATTTTTTCCGACGGCCGGTCAGCAGGGTCTGGTCATGTTGACTTTCGCATAAAGGAGGGCCAAACGGTATGTCGCTGAAGGGCAAGTACGCCTTGATCACGGGATCTTCTCGGGGGATTGGCAGGGCCATAGCACTGAAGTTGGCAGAATGCGGCGCGAAGATTGGCGTTCACTACTATAAGAACATTGACGCCGCGAATGACACGCTCGCAAAAGTACGGGAGCGCCGCTCTGACGGGTTCATTGTTCAAGCGGATGTAAACCGGACCGATGACATTCGGGGAATGATGGATCATGTGAAGAGTGAATTCGGGAAACTCGATATCTTCGTCAGTAACGCCCGGCCAGAAATTCCCGAGTTCTACAAGCCGCCCATGGAGATTCGAGTCGAGCAGTGGCAGCAAGCCATCAATTCGCAGGCAACTGCTTTTTTGTTAGGGGCCCAATTGGCGGCTCCCTTGATGGGAAGAGGTGGCCGAATCATCGCCATCACCCATTCACCTGGGGCGCGGTCGGGGAGTTGGCAACCCTGGGTGGGGATGGGATCGGCAAAAGCCGCCATGGAGTCTCTGGTGCGCTACTTCGCCGTCGCCCTTGCCAGGCGTGGTATCACCGTGAACTCACTCAGCCCTGGCGTCATCTTCGGTGCAGCTAACCTGGTCGATGGCGGTGTATTGGTTGGTCTCCCACCTGAGGTGCAGCAAGCGATTAAATCCTGGCATGAAATCGGATGGTGTCCCTCGCGGCGAACTGGGACCCCGCAGGACGTCGCGAATGCAACGATGCTCATCTGCATGGAGGAATCGAGTTGGATGACCGGCCAGATCTTCTACGTGGATGGAGGCGCTTCGATTATGGACACCGTATTCCCGTTGGAAATACAGGGAGCCGCATGAATACCCGGCGCGCGTGTGCAGGAAGGCCCCGAAATTAAAGGCAGGGCACCAGGCGAAATGATTTATGAAGGGCCTCTAAGAAAATGAGTCCGACGGACTTGTGCTCCTGGGGCCACTCGTCATGTAGTGGGGTACGCGTAGAAGGACCTCCTTTGCCGCCGACTGACTTCACCTCTCGTGATTTTGCCCGTATCAAGGCGCACTCTGAAATGATTCACTCGGACGTATAACAGCGTACGCGTACATGTGGAATCGGCCCGAAACCACTTCTCCGCGAACCCCACTATACGTGAAATTGGATTCTCGAGAGATCTATCGCGGGATGCTCATAAAGGAAGAAATGGATGTCGGATGGCGGCAGTTTTCAATCCAAAATGGCGATCTTGGTTCGGTCGATACCTCCGCTTACACAAGATTTGCTAACATTGGGAAGTAGGCCGATGTCCGGAACCTTGGGATTGATCTTGATGCGATTACTTCGGTTATTCATCGGTTGTTCGCTCTTTCTTCTTCTTGCGTCGCTCGTGCTCGCACAGTGGCAGCGCACCGTATTCAGTGGGAAGGGCCAGTTCACAGACGTCCCCACACCTCATCCCCTGAGCTACTTCACCGCAGACCCATTCTTGCGGGACGATGGCGGTGATTTTTGTGAGGTGTGCACTCCCCCAGACAAAGAGCGCTATGTCATCACGAGCGAAGTGCAACGGCTAGGCACTTTGGCAGGCTTCCCTCTCTCCGAGGTGCTCTACAGAATTAGCAGCCGCGAGAAAGGTGAACCGGCCGAGATAAAGTGGAAATCCATTTTAGTACAGACCGGGGACGATTCTTATCGCGAGATCTATCACCTCCAATCCAGCGGCGGCGGGCCCAGCACGCTAACCCCAGCCAAGATAGTCAAAGTCGGGGATGAAGAAGTACTCGCGACCAATGACCCCGATGGTGGAAACGGCGGCGGATGTTGGGACGCATACTGGTGGTTTGACTCATCCGGACCTCACCAACTCGATTTCTCTAAGGTGAGAGCGGCCATCACAAAGCAAGTCGCTTCGGGCGCCTTCTTTTGGACGACGTGCTGGGCGATGAATCTCGAACAACAGGAAATCAAAAGCGTTGTGCAGAAAGGTGATGCACGTTGTCACGCCTGCGACATGCTGGGAGAGGTGACGGCACATTTCCGCTTGCACGGGGCTGTTGCAGAACCAATCAGCGTGGAATTTGTGGCTGATCCACCGGTCGCGCATTAAACATTGCGCAAGTCACGCTCGGGAAGTATTGCTCCACTGGGGCTTGGCGCTTGTGCGAGGTGACGAACAGCAACGAAATGTAGTGCTCCCCGCTAATCTACACAGTTAGGGCTTCGTCTTCTTGTCCGCTTGCCGGTGCAATTTTGCCTAGGTCCTGGTAAACGCGCTACTCGTCAATGTGAACTCAGCCGAACGAGCGAGAAGTACCGTTGGAGGAAATGCGTGATATGGAATGCTGCTCGCGCTCCCATCTCCTCGAACCCCGTTTCCGGCCAACTTCCGGTTGGCCGACAACACGCCCGCAATCGGCCAGACAGATCGGCTTTGGCTCACTTGCTGATAGACACTCGAACTTTCAGTCACCCACACGGGCACTGACGCCTTGGCCGTGCTCGTGCAGGGTGGACTCAAATTCGTCCACGCGAACCGTTGCCGAGGCCGTGACCGTATTGATGCCGGTGAGAGCCGCCGGGCCGCCATTCAGCACCACGATATCAGTCACCGTAGCCGGTACGCCGGCCTGCCCAGCGTTTATGGTTACGTGAAAGACGCACTGACTCGCCGTCGTGGAGATGCCGGTGTTCGTAGTCTTGTCCATTACGGACACCAACGCCACACCTGCCTGTCCAACCAGGACCTTGATGTTGTCAGGAGGAGCGGCACCGGGGTGGCAATCGCTGCTGGAATCGGTTATGGCGATGTGGGCCTGAGCGATTTTGTGAGGAGTAGTGTCGATAAATGGAAAGGCCGCGCCGGGCGCTAAGCCGGCAAGTAAAGAACTCTCAGCGATGAACTGGCTGTCGCCACCATGTGCAGACGCCTTTTTGGTCGGGTACGCAATGGCGACGGCAGAAAGCACGAAACCAATTAGGAAAAACATGAAATACTTTTGACGTTTCATTGAAATACCTCCTACGACTCAGTTTTTGATGCGACTTAGTTCTTGATGAAGGTGAATACCATGGCTACCTTTGGTCGTGTGGCACGCTGACCATTGTTGCGCAGTTCGCGGTGTTGCCTGCTTTGTCGGTCCCCCGGTAGGTCAGGCTGTAAACGCGACCTGAACCCAAGCCTGAGCGTTCGGCCCGCAGCCACCCACTAATATCTGGCGTGCCGATGTCCCAGCCTTGAATATCGTTCGCTGTATCGCCGTCGCCCAACCCATCATCGGGTTCGTTGCTGGTAGTCGACTGCAACAGAAATCCTGCCGAGCCCGACAAACTGTCAATTACGTTTACCGCGGTGCTCACGTTTACCAGCTTGTGATCCGGCGGCCAGAGTACGCTCGGCGTGGCGCTGCATGCTAAGGTTGGTGGTGTCCTATCGATGCTGATTCCATTCACAGTCACGCTCGCAGTGTTGCCCGCAAGGTCTACGGCGCTCGCCGAGCGCGACTGATTCATTCCCTCTGAAGTTACAAGCTGCGACACAGGCCCACAGGTCGCGATTCCCGAAAGGGAATCCGAGCAAGAGAAGTTTACCGTCACATTTGTATTGTTCCAACCAGCGCTGTTTGGCAGTGGAGTCCGTGAGCCTGTGATCACCGGCGGTGTCTTGTCGATGTTGATATTCGACAAAGTTGCGGAAGCCGAGTTTCCTGCGAGATCTGTGCAGGTGCCGCCGACCGATTGTCCTACACCTTCACTCGCCAGCAGAGTGTCCCTGGGCGGGCTGCCCGCCGACAGTCCGGAGAGGCTGTCGGAGCAGGCAAAGCTGACCGTCACATTGGTGTGGTTCCATCCGTTCGAGTTAGCAGCTGGTACGCGCGAAGCGGTGATCGTAGGCGGTGTTTTGTCGATGTTTATTCCCAACACAGTTACGGAAGCAGAGTTGCCGGCAACATCCACGACCGTTGCGGTTAAACTTTGATTAGCTCCTTCCGAACTTAGAGTCTCGGGACCTGGACACTGTTTCACCCCAGATTGCTGATTGCTGATCTGAGCACAAGAAATCCACTGTCACATCGCTGTTGTACCAGTTCGCCGCATTTGGTTTCCGCATCCGAAATGCGGTAATTGCCGGTGGCGTCTTATCAATTCTCACCGTGATCGAACGCGTGGCGCTCAGACCGGCAGCATTGGTCGCGCTGCATGTCAGGGTAGTACTTGGATTCTCATCGCTCAGTGTAGTTGCCTGACAACCCGTAGATGAGGCGATTCCCGATTCAGGATCCGCGACTGTCCATGTAACCGTTACAGCACTATTGTGCCAGCCAAATGCGTTGGGAAGAGAGGAAAGCGAAGGCGCAATCACTGGTGGAGTCGTGTCTTTGCCGGTCACCGGCTGAACGCCTGCGGTGAAGTGAGTGAAGATAACGCCGCCGGTCAGCGGAACTGACAATCCCGTTGCCCCACCTTTCCAAACCAGGAAAGCGTCATTTCCTGAAGCGGTGATTTGCACTGCATTTCCGTCACCCACATTAGTGGCGCTGCCAAAAGATGTTCCAGCATCAGTACTGAATTTGACGAAGAAACCCGGTTGGGCTGTGCCATCAGACCCCAGCTGAGCGTCGTGCCATACTACAAAGACGTTCTGGCCGGACGCTCCTAGTGCCATCGGTCCGGGAGGGATGAACGAGCTGGCAGAGTTTGAGCGAAGACTGACCGGCGCGCCGAAACTCACTCCAGCATTGGTACTCGATCGAACAAGCAAGTCCCCCGATGGTGATGAGAAGAGAGTCTTAAACCAACTTACGTAGACGTTCCCAGCAACCGCTATCAGGTGTGATTCTCCCGCACCAAATGGAAACGCTGTGTTAGTCAGGTTGATCTCACTCCCAAAAGTCGCGCCGTTGTCATTGCTGGCCTTCAATAGCAGGTTTGCAACTGCGTCCAGGTTTCTGCGCCACAACAGATAAATGTTGCTTCCGTCGTTCGCGATATCCGCGAGCTGATTGCTGGGACTGTCCACGTTTACAACTGGTTTGACAACGTCGCCAAACGTGGCGCCGCCATCGCTACTGGTTCGTACAAAAATGCCATCCTCGCCGGGAGAAAACTGGAACTGGTGAGCGATGCCGTTCCACGCCACGACCACTCGGTTTCCCGCGGCCGCAATTTTGGCCGAAGCGTCACAGGAAGATCCGATTCTCACGCATTCGCCCATGAAACCGAGGTTCGATACGGGAGCAAAACTCTGCCCGTTATTGCTACTCGCTCGCAGAAAAAGGCCGCCGCTTCCAGTGAAAACGACATACACATTCGCGTCAGATGCAGCCACTTTGGGCAGGACAAAGTTCTCTCCGGAAAGATTAGTGGTGGGTCCGAAGGTCACGCCAGCATCTTGACTAGGTTTGAAGAATACGGTGGGAATTCCTGTTGGGTTAGCGGGAGTAATCTGATTTCCTGCCCATGTAACGTACACGCTGTTACCAACAGAGGCGATATCGACGCGTGTTTCCTGATGGAGCGGATCGTTGCTGAGGTTCAGAGGACTACCAAACGTGGCTCCGCCGTTGGTGCTGGCAGCGAAAAATACACCTTGCCCAGTTCCAGCTCCCCCAATCCAGGTGGCATAGACATTGTTCCCAGAAACGGCAATCTTTGGAGAATCTGAGTTACTTATGACCATATCGCCGCTGAGCTTGATCGGAGTGTTGAATATTTGTCCCGACTGGTCGATTACAACGTGCACGGTTGCGGGAGCACTTTGGAGGCTGCCATCGCTAACCCGCAACTCAAATGTCAGAACAGTCAGAACAGTTTGTGTAGTGACAGCGGGAGCGTTGAAGGATGGATTCGCTGTGGACGCGCCTTGAAGCGTGATGGTTGGACCAGCGGTCTGGCGCCACGAAAAACTGATCTGATCTCCGTCTGGATCTGAGCTCGCGCTGCCGTCGAGCACAACCGTTGCACCAGGATTTACTGCCTGGTCCGCACCGGCATTCGCTGTTGGCGGCCGGTTCGCAGGCGCGGGAATCGGATTTACGGTGACATTCACAAATGCTGGTGAGCTGATCGGTCCACCCGCAGAAACCACGAGTTCGAAAGTCAGCATGCTAGGAGCGGAAACGTGTGGAGCAGTGAAAGTCACGATCGCACTTGCATGGTTGCTCAATGCGACCAGCGGCCCGCCAACCTGAGTCCAAAGAAACGACAGTGGATCACCATTCGGGTCTCTACTCTGCAGGCCGTTCAATTTGACGATTACGCCCTCCTCTACCGTCTGATCCATCCCAGCGTTTGCACTCGGCAGCTGTCCTACGACCGGCAGCGATTCTTGGAGCACTGCAACCGTCTGGTCGAGGATTCCTCGAACGGTACTTTGAGCGTTGGCTTCAACAATCCAGTCGTCAGAGGGTTCGCCCCCGGCCAAGCGGTCCATTCTGCCTCGTATTCTGAATAAGGCACTTACGGCACTCTGTACGTCATCGACTTTGAGGAAGGCTGTAACGCCAAGGAGGGCGTTGTGAAAGTCTTGCTTTCGCTGCGCGGCGGATGTCGCAATATCAAAGGCAGAATCTGGCAGGTCTTGTATCGTTTCATCGAAAGCTTCGATGATGCCAATTCTCATCTCCCTAATGTCAAAGTTCGTGACCTCACGAGACTCGAAATCTAGCTGCTGAAAATCATCAAAATGCTTCGAGCCTCTGAAGTTGTACTTCAATGACGCCCAGTCATTAAACCCAGCGAGAGCGGTGAAGTCCTCTACTCCGTCCCCATCGTCGTCGCCGTTGCATGCAGAGACGCCCAAATTGTTCAAATTCCGGGGTGGCAGCTTTCCCGCTTCGATGGCTCCCGAGCTGTTCCAATCGATGGCACCATTCTGAAATGGATCGCCGACGGTTGCGACGTGGATTGGGCGTGGACCGAACGGCGCGGTCAAGAGATAACTCGGATTCAAGAGCGTCACCGGCATGCCGCCGACAGTAAAGCCGACTGTCTCATCTAGTGCCGTCTCATCAAGGGGATCGAGTGCTTCGCGGGAGTAGTCCAGCGGCGTGTAAGTCAGAATTGGCCTGCCGGCAATGATTTTCGTGGAAAACGAATAATTCATAACGCTGAGGTAGTTTGGCTTGCAGCGAATGCTGTCAGCACCGCCATGCGCCAGTCCGAGGTTGTGCCCCAATTCGTGCATAAATACCCAGGCCTGCTGCAACTCGGTTCCATTGCCTTCTCCTGCATCAGGGCCTAGCCCCACTACCAAATCATTTCCAGGCAGCCTTCCTTTGCCGAGCGCGCTTCCTCCCTCGGGCGGGGGATTTATGAACGAGTGAACAAACAGCGCGTAATGGAATGCAAAGTTCTTTGCTTTGAGAAGACTTCCACTATTTGAGCTAGCGCGCTCCGAAGGCGTCCCAAACGACAGCGCTTTGAACCCAGCAAAATCCGACCACAGTGTGATGGAAGAAAGGTGGCCAACATCCTCATCCAGCTGTATGTGCAAGTTAATGCCGCTGGTTCCGTCAGGATTTGTCACAGGCGCTTTTTTGAACGCTCTTACGACGTCATCAAGGGCAGCCTGCTTCGGTTGATGGCCGGTCATATAGTCTACTTCCACGTAAACGTCTTTATGCTTTGGATCAGGGCACACCGGGTCTCCTGTATCCGGGTCTGTGGTGCACGGCAGGCGAAAATCAATGACTCCGTCGCCATCGATGTCAATTCCATTCGTTTCCCAAATGTCTGGTAGTCCGTCACCATCACTGTCCAGTGCGCCGCGGAAGAAGATGTCAAAATTTCCCACGCTGTTGGAATCAATTGGAGGAGAAGTGAGCGCGGTCCAGGCAATGAAGCGACCGAAATTCGAAATCGCCACCGCCGGCAAGAAGCCGCCAGGAACAAAGCCTCGGTTCATGCTGGGATTGGTCACTGGGCCAAAGCCCTGTCCAGCATCGGCGCTGACTCTAAGGAAGACCTCTTGTCTTCCCAGCGCGACCACTCCTGCATCCCATGCCAGGAGTACCGTTTGACCGAAGGCCGCAAGGCTGCGTCGTGCGGTTCCAGGCGCCTGCGGAAGCGGACCGCTGATATTGTCTTGTGGGGGCGAGAAAGTCCCTCCAAAGTCGTCGCTTCGGCTAAAGAAAATTCTGCTGACGGTAGGACTATTGCCATTAACGGAGTCGGCGGGAAGGCTTCCGTTCCACGTAAGATAGACGTTTGCACCTGAGGCAGCAAGTTCCGGCGGGGAAGTTTGAATGTTTAAGAGGCTTACTGCTTGCGGAAGGCTGAAGGTGCGGCCACGGTCAATACTCCCGGCAACGAAGACCTTCCTCCGTACAGCCGGATCAGGTGCCTCATCGTCCCATGCGATGTAAACGTTATCTCCCCAGGCAGCGATTGCTGGTGTCGAGCCACCACGAGAACCAAACGCTACTGCTGCACCCGTCGGGGTTGCTATCTGTCGTAGGTCGAAGCCGGGGCCATTGTCGCGGCTGATTGCGAGCCAAATGCCGTTATTCGCTAGCACCGGATTGAAAACTTCGGCCCAGACCACATACACCTTTGTACCGGAAACTGCGACCCGCGGGTTTTCAGACTGGTGTCCGCCCAAAAGACAGAGGTCATTGCTCAGAACAGCCGTGGGTGACGTGGGAAGTATAGGCAGGCTGTCTCCATTGTCGGTGCTGGAGTAAAGAAGTATGTCCTGACAAGACGACGAGGCGGCATTCTGGGCCGCGAAGACAACCTGAACATTGTTGCCAGACGCTGCTACATCCGCGCGGATGTGGGTGTTGGCGCCACCGCCGGCGGCTAGAATTCACTGGAAGTCGAATGTCTTCCCACCATCGGCGCTCTTTCTAAAGAGGACGGCTGGCTCCTCATTCGTCCACACTACATAAACGTGGTCACCTGAGGTAGCAATTCGCGGGGCGAAATCAGCGTTCGGGTTATCGCTTATTTGCTGAGGCCGGTCGAAACTTGGGTCGTACTGCTGCGAGTACGCCGATTGCAAGCCAAGCCCAGCCACAAACAAGAGCACGAGGAACCGAATAGCGATCCTAATGCGTATGCAAGCCATGGGAACCTCCACTGTTCGTCATCAGTGCGGATTAACCTTGCTGGCCGTGCATGAGTTGATTCCCGAAATTGGAACCGTGCCGAGGGTGGATTCGGTCCAGGAGTTGGTTGCCGGATAAACATCAATGGCGCCGCTCGGATTCGTGCCGGGGCTGAGATATAGCTTCAGCGTGGCCTTGGCGACGCTCCTCGCCGCTCCCGTCGTCGGCAGAGAAGACAGAAGCTGAAATTTGATGTACGTCTTGGTTGTTCCCACCGACGCCGAACCTACCGTGGCGCTTGAACCTGCCACGATCAGCACGATCCCTTGGCCGTTCAGATTGAACTGTTGCGTCGCCGAACTGCTCGACAAGAATCCATCATCGCTAACCGCGCCGGATTGGGCGGAAGCGCGGAACGGCAGCAGAAGAGGCGCCGCGGCGAAGACGGCAAGGCAAAGAATCTTGTGGGGCTGGGTCATCGAATCCTCCTAAAGCAACGTCTCAATCCCGAGACTGCTTGCCGCACCGGGCAGGTGCAGCGGCTAATGTGCGTAACGGTAAGGGGTGCGGTGGAAGCGTGCAACAGGTATCAGCGGGCTGCCCGCTAATGACCGCTCGCTTGCGTTACTTTCGTTGCGGGGACCGCGGCGTTGGAGTACAATCCCCGCAAATTCGGGCAGGATTTCGCCCTATCTCCCGAGTCGGCCTATGCCAGGTCCCGGTCCACACAATCGGGAAGAGCCTTCGGAGCCCCACGTTTCGGATCGTCTGGACTCCTGGAAAGAAATCGCTGCCTACCTCAAGCGTGACGAACGCACGGTCCGGCGCTGGGAAGAACGGGAGGGCCTGCCAGTCCACCGTCACCAGCACAAATCACGCGCCGCCATCTTTGCTTACAAGTCTGAGCTCGGCGCGTGGTGGGACAACGGGCGTAAGCGGCTGGAGGGGCAGGAACCAGCAGCGGCCGCGAGGCGAAGGGCGTGGTTCCTCTGGCCCGCGGCGGCAACGGCGACAATCCTAGTGTTCGTAGGTGGAATGTACGCACGCAACTGGCTCCGCGGCAGGAGTGCCTTGGCGCACGTCGAGTCGATTGCGGTTCTGCCGCTTGCGAACCTGTCTCAAGACGCGGCGCAGGACTATCTTGCGGATGGGCTGACGGAAGACCTGACCACCGATCTCGGGAAACTCAGCGTCTTCCGCGTTATTTCCCGGACCTCAACCATACAGTACAAGGGCACGAAGAAATCCATTCCGGAAATTGCGCGGGAGCTTCACGTAGACGCGGTGGTGGAAGGCGCGGTTCTGCGTTCCGGGGATAAAGTCCGGATTACGGCACAGTTGATCGACGCAGCGGCTGACCGGCACGTATGGGCCGAAACCTACGACCGCGACCTTCGCGACGTGTTGGCCTTGCAGGCCGATGTGGCGCACGCTATTGCCGTGCAGATTCGTGGGAAACTTTCTTCCTCCCCGCCGCCTCATGGAGCGAGCCCACTAAACCCTGAAGCTTACGAGCTTTATTTGAAGGGCCGCTATTCGCGGGATGAGGGCACCGAGGATGGGCTAAAGCTGGCCTTTGAATACTTTCGCCAGGCACTCGAAAGAGATTCGCAGTACGCACCGGCATATGCTGGACTGGCCGATTCTTACGCCCACCTCCCGTTCTATTCGGAGACCCGTCCGGAGGAAGCTTTCCCAAAGGCCAAGGCTGCCGCAACGAAAGCCCTGCAGCTGGATCAGACGCTGGCGGAAGCGCATGCTTCGATGGCCTATGTGAAAACTTACTACGATTGGGACTGGGCGGGTGCGGAGGCGGAGTTCAAGCGGGGTCTCGAACTTAACCCAAACTATGCAGATGTGCACCATTCCTACAGCAGATTCCTGGCTTCGTTGGGCCGCGTCGCGGAAGCGCGTGCTGAACTCAAGCGCGCTCAAGAACTCGATCCGCTCTCCTTATTGGTTCAAGTAAACGCCGGAGTCATCTCATACTTTGGCAGGGAGTACGACCAGGCCATTCAGGAGCTGCAGAAGATCAAGGAAGTTAACCCGAAATTTCCCGTGCCTTACTGGGGGATCGGACTCTGCTACGAACAGAAGGGCATGTACCAAGAAGCCGTTGACCAACTGCAGAAAGGCATTGCGGTCTCGGGGGGGAGAGGAGCCAATAGTATTGCCTCTCTCGCTCACGCATACGGCCTCGCTGGTCAGCACGGCGAGGCGCAGAAAATACTCGCCGAATTAGAGAAGCGCTCCAAGAAGACTTATGTGTCTTCCTACCAGATTGCGCTGGTTTATCTTGGTCAGCGCCAGAACGATAAAGCAATGGAACAGTTGGAAAACGCCTATCAAGAGCACTCCACGCTACTTACCTACCTCAAGATGGACCCGAGGTTCGACCCCTTACGGTCAGACCCACGCTTCCAGGATCTCGTGCACCGCATTGGGCTCCCGCAATAAAGCCGACAGTCCGCAGCGCTAGACTGCTTCACGTTCCAGCCGCCGCTCGCCAAGACTGGTGGTGCCCTCATTTGTGCTAACTGTGCTGAAATCTGCATGTCACGATCACTCTCATATTGGCGCCAGTACCCGATCGCATTGGGAATGACAAGTCCGGTTGTGCAAGTTGGGAGCTCCATTTGAACCTTGCCGATTGCGGGGCGGATAACGGGCAATCCTTCCATAACCCGGTTAAGTAAGGTTTGCCGACCGTGAATACATCAACCCAGACGTCTCGGAGGTCACATCCACGCTTCCACACAACAGCTCGCTCATTTGCGACGGACCGGTACTCGGAGATGTAATTACGGTCTATTCATCATCAGTTTCGCCGCGATGTCTGTCCTTGTGGCAGCGGCGCCAGCTGTGGATGCGGAGGCGACTGCTTTCCAAGTCCGCGAAGGTCCCGCTGAAATAGCTGCTGCTCCAATAGGCCTTCTTGGCGATCTCTGAAGCAACTTGCTTTGCAAGTTGAGGATCATCGGCAAAGACGACCACGCGCGCACCCTTGTCCCAGAGCGGCAGGCGGCCATCGTCATTCGCGGCAGTCGCTTCGCCCGGCTGGACGTTCACGGCGCAGGCGACCGTATCCGCTTGGAAGTCCTGCGGGGTACGGGCATCGACGAAGACGGCGGAGCGGTCAAGATTAAAGATGTAAGCGAATCCGTCGAAATCGGTCTGCACTGTGTTGCCGAGTGCGCGCCACACCGGTAAGCCAAGCTGATACCGGTAGAAATTGTCGTAGCCGGCAGCGGCCAATCCGGCGGCCACACGCTTGCTCTTGCCGCAGAAAGGGCCGTTGCAGGTGAGGACGAACTCGGCGTGCGGGTTGTTGGGGAAAAGAGCAGAGATCAGGCTCACTTCACGGTCCGCCGAGGTGTTGTTGAGGGGAGGAATGTTGACCGCGCTGGGAATGTGCGATATCGCGTATTCCAGCTCAAAGCGCACGTCGAGGACGGGGATCTGGCCGTCGGCCAAGATCTGCTGAAGCTGTTGGGTGCTTAACTCCTTTCCGGGTTGGGGCGGTTCGAGCAAGCTGGTTTGAAAGATGTTTGGGGTTGCCGGGCACTGCGCCTGAACTGGTAACAAAATACTGATGCAGATGGCTATCAAAGCCCCAAAGATCAGCGGGGGCTGTGCAAAGTGATTCTGGATATTACGCATGGTGTCCTCCTAGGCGGTCACGGTGCACCGAGGTCTTCCGCGATGCAATGTTCAGCCGATGCTTTATGAGTGATGGAGACGTGATGAGGTAAGCCATACGAGTGATGGGACTTTTGGGCTATAATCCCGGCTCAGCGTGATCACCCCATGCATCTGGGGACGCAAAATCCGAGCGTCATCCGTTTCGAGAACTACGAACTCGACCTCGCTGCCGAGGAACTACGGAAACAGGGCTCTTCTCTAAAGCTGCAGCCTCAGCCATTCAAAATCCTGGCATATCTCGCAAGCCATTCTGGCGAGCTGATCACCCGGCAAGAGCTGCGCGACCACGTTTGGCCGGGCGACACTTTCGTCGATTTCGACCTGGCCATCAATCAGGCCATAAAGCAGATCCGAGCGGTTCTCAACGACGACGCAGAACGTCCGCGGGTCATCGCGACCCTACCCCGGCGCGGGTATCGGTTCATTGCGAAGACTGCGTCCGCGGCAGCGGCTGAAGCTCCGTTACCGCAGGTCTCACCTGAAGGGCACGAAGAAAACGCGAAGCACACGGCAGTGAGCAAACCTTCGGTTCCTCATATTTCGCATGCGCGACCATGGGTGGCGCTGGGCGCCGTGGTGCTGTTGATCGCCACGGTGATCGCCTACCGCTTCGCGACGCCAAAGCGTCCGGCGGCGCAGATGCGCATCGTTGTGCTGCCCTTCCAGAACCTGACAGGGGACCCGAACCAGGAGTTTTTCGCTGATGGCATGACGGAGGAGATGATTTCACAGCTCGGCGCGATGAATCCGAACCGGCTTGGAGTTATCGCGCGCACGTCGGCAGTGAAATACAAGAACAGCGGCAAGGGCATCAACCAGATTGGGCACGAGATGGGTGTCGACTATGTGCTGGAAGGTAGCGTGCGCGAGGCCGGTTCGCATGTGCGCGTTACCGCGCAGCTTATCCGCGTGAGCGACCAGATGCACGTCTGGTCGGAGAGCTTCGACCGCGGCTTCAAAGATGTGGTCGAGTTGCAATCGGATGTGGCCCAGGCGATCGCGCGCCGTATCGACGTCGGGCTGGGCCAGCGCCGCGCCGCTCCTCCGCCCGCCACGCAAGTCAGTTGGGAGGCCTACTCCGCTTATCTCAAAGGACGCCACCTGCTGCTCGACAACAAGACCGAGGCCACCATCATGGTGGCCTTGCAGTACTTTCAGCACGCCATCGAACTCGACCCGAATTTCGCGCTTGCCTACGCCGGCCAGGCGGACGCGTATGCCGAACAGGCCGACGCTGATCTGGCTCCTGAAAAGGCCTTCGTCCTGTCGAAGCAGACTGCGTTGCGGGCACTCAGCATCAATCCGGATTTGGCGGAAGCCCACGTCTCCTTGGCCAACGCGTTGTTCTATAGCGAATGGAAGTGGGCCGACGCGGAGCGCGAATATAAGCGCGCGCTGGAGCTAAAGCCCACGTATGAGGAAGCCCATCACTCCTACTCTCATTACCTCACGCTGGCGGGACGCCATGCGGAAGCGATTGAGGAGTCCCAACTCTTATTGCGACTGGATCCGCTTTCGTCGCACATGAACTCGCACTTGGGATTGGCCTATTTGAAGGCGGGGCGTTTCGACGAAGCGCTCGCCCAGTTCAAGAAGACCATCGCGCTCGACCCGAACTATATGCGCGTCTACGTGCACCTGGGCTTCGCGTATGAGTGGCGCAAGATGTTTCCGGAGGCGATTACCGCATACAAAAAGGGCGTGAGCCTCGCAGGCGAAACGCTGGAAGGACAAGCAGACCTGGCTCGGGCACTCATCGAAGGCAGCGAGAGGAAAGAAGGACTCTTGATTCTGCGCCGCCTGGAATCGGAAAAGAAGCGGCGTTATGTTTCGCCCGTGGATTTGGCTGGCATCTACACTGTGCTGGGCGATCATGAAAAAGCGATGACTCTGTTGGAGAATGCTTTGGAGCAGCACAATGGAAGGTTGCTGTTCATCCATCAGTATCACGAATTTGATCCGTTGCGAAATTCTCCGCGTTTTACGCGCATCTTGCAGGCGGTAGGAGCGCCGGCCGCCCTGTAACTCGTAAAGGTGCGGCAAGGACGCTTCCGTGCCTTCATCCTGCAGATTGCGGGCGGATGTCGGCAACCCTGAAGTTATGGCCAGGATGGACTGGCGACTGCCGGCCACGCGGTCCGGAAGTCCCGATCTGGGAAGTCAGCGGATGTGGATTTGGCGACTCTTGACGCGATTGCATTCTGTGCTGGTTGATGGGAAGCGTAGGTGAGCGGGGATCCGGGTAACGGATGCGAGCAAGCAGACATCCCCTACAGTGTTAGGTTGATAGCGGCGACTGTCACGAAAATGTAACGCAAGTTGCGGAAAATAGCGGCAATTGTGAAGCAAAGGGCGACAAATGAAGGAGAAAGTGGTTTGCGGAAATTTGTACCAACTTGCTGATTCCGTTCGATTAGCCACTCCTCTGGCAAGATTTGGCAAAGTAGTTCGAACGGCTTCTAAGCAGGGGGTCGCCAGTTCGAGTCTGGCCGGGCGCGCCACTTCCCTTGAAACCCATTCAATCCAAAGGAGTAACCGAGATCATTCTTCACCCGTGGCTTCACCCCCGATCATCTGCTTTTTTGACAGATGGTCGGAGACGGCAGGACTCTCGCGTTTTTCCTTTTTCTTCTGTCGATCCAATTGCTTACGTGAACTGAACCCGATCCGGTATCCGCTCAGAATCAGGTCCTGTCATAGAAATGTAATACACGCAGAGCACGCCAAGAGGGCGCTCGGGAAGTCCTATTCGTTCAAACTAACCTTCGCGAATGCACGTAGCGTGCCCGTGTGGCTGGTGATACGGCCCAAACTTCCCACAACCCCGTCTCGCCAGTGACAGGCACTTTTCCGAGTACCCCACTAATCGGGAGTTCACAAGGTATAGTGGAAACCCTGGGGAGCAAGTGTCAGTGGAAAATGGAATCAATTTGAAAGTCATCTGGTTTGACGAAGTCGAAGACTTACTGGAAGTGGTGTTTAGTTGCTCGAATGGTTTCTTCTCAGGTCAAGCCGAAATCTATGTTAGTTGTGATGATTTGTCGGAGTTCGCGGATTCGTTCACCCGGTTTCCTTCGCGTCCGGACGATTCTCGTGATTTCGAGCTGGGAACATTTAATCCTGACCATGCGGACGGTGGAGCACGCATGCATTTCTTTTGCGCAGATGCGGCGGGCCATGCAGTCGTTGAAGTAAGGCTTCGAGGTGATGCATGCAGAGCACTAGGCGAAATGCAGTCCGTCGCGCTCCGCATCCCAATTCAAGCAGCTGGTGTCGATGAGTTTTTAAGGCAATTACGGGGAATTGGAAAGACGCTTGGGGCGAGCGCCCATTTGCCGCAAGCAGCATCGTAGGTTACTGGGACGAACATGTCCGGTAACGCTACCGGGACTTAGACCCAAAAGCGCGATACAGGATAAACCAGGGTAAAATCAAACCAGCGGTGTCATACGAATTTATAGAACGGGCTGACGAGTTACAACCGCAAGCCGGTTCGAGTCGCTCGGGCGATCCACCCCGCAAATCGACTCTGGCTGGTGTGCTTAATCCACAAAACTGCCCCCAATGTGGCCAGCGGTTTCCGTCCAAAATAGAAGAGCGACAGCGCCAAAGACCCTGACGAATGGGACAAGCTACGTCAGAAAATAAGCTATAAGGTGTGCACGTGCCTGGCGCCGACGAGCACCTGACTTTGTGAGGAACTTGTCCGGTAACTAACCGTCCACTGCAACGAGGACCCCAACGGCCTCTCTGCGAAGCATTCGGGCTCTTGCAATTCGCGGTATGCTCACCCTACAAGGAGGGCACCTGACTTCTGTTTAGAGCTCTGGTCGTCCTACTCACATTCGGGATGGCCTGAAACTGCCTGAAACTGCCTGAAACCTCTTGACACCGGCAAACCGAAGGACTACGTTTGCGACTTACAAATTCGGCAGCATTGCCTCTACCATTGGACCCCACGGAGATCGAAAGAAAGTAAGGAGGGGACCATGAGTCTTCAGCTCCTCGCATCACAACCTACTCTGGAACGGCAACAGATGGATCGCCAAAGCAAGCCTTTGCAAAGGGCGTTTGGTCACGCCCATTTCTGGGAGCGCGCCGCGCACTCACGGCGTGGTTTTCTTCAAGCGGGTGCGACGCTGGCTGCCGGACTGGCGATTCCACCCATGCTCCGCGCTTCCGCCGAACACTCCTTGCCAAATCCGATTCCGGGCGGACTCGATCTTCTCGGCAACGGTCATATTTTCCATGTGTACCTGCCGGGGACCTCGCCGGAGCTTTCCAGCATTACGGACTTCAATGGCGTGCTCGGCACGACGGAGGTGCTCGGCAACTGGTCTGGCGGTGCCGTTACGCCTCCTGCGGATACGCCGCTGGTCTTTGACGCGGACATTCGGTTCATGGACGGCGAATACATCGGAAGAGACGGGCGCCACCATCATGGTACGTTTGCGTTCGTTTGAATCGACCTCTACGTGGGGCGGCCGGCCCCCGACTTCAGTAATCAGGTACACGATTTTGATCCGGGTTTGGACAATGGTTTGTTCTGGACGCTTCCGATTGACCGGAACAGCGTAAGAGTTGAGCCGGGTTCGGGAAGGGCATCGCTGCTGGTGAGTAACCTGGAAATGGAAGATTACTTCAACGTGATCAACGCGCTGCAAGACGGAACGTCCAACGTAGCGACGGCATCATTCGCAGTCCATTGGGCGTCTGGAATGAAGCATTTCAAAGTTCGCGATGAAGCTACCGGGATGGCGGGAGAGTTCATCAGGAATACCGCGACTATGGCTTGGTCGGTGGAGAGTGCGGGACAAAGCTATGTCTCGGGACCTGAGGAGAGTTCTTCGAGCCTTTCCGCCCAAATCGGGCACGAGCGCAACGGCGTTTTCTTTCCTCATTAATTCCATAACAAGGCCACCAGCTAGCGGCATCCCCCAAAAAGGGATCTCCGTAGCGACCGATAAGCAGCGCCTCTCGGGATTGTCCCTGGATGACAGCGAAATCAAAGCTAATCCACATGCCGATTGCGGACAGGTGAAATCCGTTGCGGAATCGGGCCGGCCAGTTCTACGAGTACCCCACTACACAGCCAAGTGGACCGGCGTTCCTCATGTCGCGGGTTTTCGTGATACGTTTTCGGTATGTTGCCTTCATTTGTTCGCTCCGTTTATTGTTTCCTCCTATACATGGCTGTCTGCTCGCCTGCTTCCGCTCAAGAGGGACAGAAGCCTGCTTTGGTCACCGCACCAGAAGTTGAACCAGGGCGAGCCGAACTGAAGAATCTCGTAATTAAGAATGTGAGGCTATTTGCTTGGCAAGAAGTCTACAAGAAGAGGAAATATGTCGAAGTCCTTGAATTCCGGGAGACTCAAGGCCTACACCTCATCCCTTCAAACAAGTTCGATGTGAGATGTGAGGTCGTTGGTGGGGCAGACCTTTCGGCGGGCGATTATTTCGTTTGGACCACGGTTGACTTTCTGGTTGCCCCAGTGACTCGTGCGTACGAACAGATGGACAACAACGAACTCAGTTCAAGTGTCGGATGGGGCCAGGTGATGGAAATGCGAGACCTCAAAGCAACCCCGATTTACTTTCTTCGGCCCGACGAAGCCAGGCAGGTCGCTGTGAAGGATTTGGATTTAAGTCCGGTACTCGCAGCGTTTCCCGTTGGCGACGCTGGGGAGCTATGGCCCTGGCTAGTCTGCGTGACCGTTCACGTTCTGGACCGTTCCGGAAAACAAATAGAAGTGGCGGAGCGGACATGGCGCTTGTCGCCAAGCTCAGCCCGAAAGATTAGTCACTACGACGACCCTCTTCCCAGTCGTTAGGTCCTGGTAAACAGCGTACCCGTCAACGTGGCTCCTAAGATGTGTCTCCTACCTAGGTTGAGCGATTCGTAATTATTTAGCGGGTGAAGAAGCGCTCAGCAACGTGCAGGGT
>Ga0209804_1000834_pt1 | contig 22068 bp, 22 predicted proteins | sample GraSoiAngelo_139_FD_185896 | JGI IMG/M metagenome (GOLD analysis project Ga0209804, IMG submission 185896) | Grasslands soil microbial communities from the Angelo Coastal Reserve, California, USA - 14_0929_12_20cm (SPAdes) (version 2) | ecosystem: Environmental > Terrestrial > Soil > Grasslands ... | reverse complement strand
GATCCCGGTGGCGTTCGGAGAAGGCGCCGACTGGTACCGGAATGTCATGGCCAGCGGCGAGGCCGCGATCCGTTGGGGTGGAGCCTGGCACACCGTGATCGAGCCGGCGGCGATCGACCCGGACTCGGCGGCGTTCGCATTCCCGGGGTGGCAGCGCGCACTCTTCCGCGCGCTCGGGATCCGTCGGTTCGTATATCTGAAGGAGAAGTCGTCCTAGTCGAACTGAACTGAGCGCTTGGAGAGTCCGAGGAAATATCCCTCGATAACCGTGTCGGGGATCTCTTTGTCCAAGCTCGCGCCGAGCGAAACGAAGAGCGGCACGAAGTGATCGACGGTCGGGTGCGCGTACCGCACGCCGGGAGCTCGGGTGCGGTAATCGAGCAGTGTGTCGACGTCGCCCTTCGCGAGCGTCTCGGCGCTCCAGGCATCGAACTCCGAGGACCACGCTGGCGGCGGCGCATCGGTACGGAAGTCACGAAGGAACGGCAGGCCGTGCGTCAGGAAGCCGCTGCCCATGATGAGGACGCCTTCGTCGCGGAGCGGCGCGAGCTTGCGGCCGAGATCGAGCAGCTCCCGCGAGTCCAGGCTCGGCATCGAGATCTGAAGAACAGGAACGTCGGCCTTCGGATACATGACCAGTAAGGGGACGTACGCGCCGTGATCGAGGCCGCGAGTGGGGTCATTGGCAACGGGCGTCTCCTTGCCGACCAGCTCGCGCACGCGCCTCGCGAGATCGGGGGCGCCCGGCGAGGGATACGTCACCTGGTAGTACTTCTCCGGGAAGCCGTAGAAGTCGTAGACCAGCGGCACCGGCTTTGTCGCGCCGATCGTGAGCGGTGCGTTCTCCCAATGCGCTGAGATCACGAGGATCGCCTTCGGCCGAGGGAGATCCTTCGACCAACGCTCCAGCTCCCCCACCCACTTCGCGTCGTCTACGAGCGGCGGAGCGCCGTGGCCCAGATATACCGCAGGCATGCGCTGCGCCGGCGGCGTTGATGTCGTGTCGGTCACGCTGAACAAACACTCTTAGCGATCGCCCTATTCCTCGCGGCACGAGCGCTGCACGACGGTCGGCCGAACATCGGAGGTTTGCCATGCATCGCCGGCTTTCGACCAAGGAGAAGCGCTTCCTCCAGCGTGCTCGCGTCTCGCGGATCGCATCGGTCGATCGCCGCGGTGCGACGCACGTTGCGCCGCTGTGTCACGCGTTCGATCCAACGCGGCGCACGGCATACGTTGCGACCGATGGACTCACTGCGAAGAACCTTCGCGCACGCCGTCGCGCGGCGATCGAATGCGATGACTACTACGAGGACTGGGACCGGCTTCGGGGCCTCGTCGCGCACGCACGCGCAAAGTTCATCAGAGGAGGCGCAGAGCTCGCCCGCGCCCGCCGGCTGCTCAAGGCAAAGTTCGAGCAATACCGTGACACCGAGATCGAGTCGGTCATCGCGTTGCACGTCGAGAGCGCGACCTCTTGGGGCCTTTAGCGGTCCGCTTCCGTTCACGTTGACGGCGGATCCGCTCTGAAAGCAAGGCTTTCGCGCGCTCGAGCTCGTGACGGCGCGTCGCGGAGAGGCCGCGTCCCGCACGGTTGATGAAGAAGTTGAGCATCCGCATCCCTGACGCCGGCCCCTTTGGCGAGACGCGGCGAGATGCGAGGGAGCGTGCGATGGTCGCGGCGTCCTTGGTGAAAAGGCCCTCGGGTGGGTGCGTGGAGTCGGTCGTCACGGCGGCGCTCCATTTTCGTTTGGCCACGGCCGTGTTGCTGCATCCATCGCGCCAGCGTGGCGCCGATCAGCGCGCGCTTTTGCGCTTGGCTTTCGCTCTCGTCTTCCGCGGCGCGGCCTTCTTGCGCGGCGCGGTCTTCTTTCGCGACCCGGTGCTCTTCTTTGGCGACCCCGTGCTCTTCGTTCGCGATGTCGCCTTGCGATGCAGCCGCTCGGGCAGGTCCTTCCGCCCGGTGGACCGGTTCCACTCCTCGTACTGCTTGTCGGTGATCTGGCCTTCCACGAGGAGATGCGCGAACTTTCTGCGCTGCGCCTTGCTTTTGAACGGCATCGGTAGCCCGTAGCGGATTCGAACCGCTGATCTCAGCCTTGAGAGGGCTGCATCCTAGGCCACTAGACGAACGGGCCGGGAGATAACCATTCTATCTTCGATGACCCGCGCCTACGGCGTGATCTGAGCGCGCCGATCGTCGCGCCGGGCGTCCGGCGCATAGAGCTTCCTCTCCCGCTCGCCCTGCGAAGCGTCAATGCCTACCTCGTCGAGGGCACGTCGTCGTACACGTTGATCGACGCGGGGCTGCACACCGACGAGGCCGAGGCCGTGCTGCGTGGCGCGCTGTCCGAGGCCGGGATCTCCGTCGCCGATGTGCGGCGCGTCTTCGTGACCCACCTACACCCGGACCACATCGGGATGGCGGGAACGCTCGAGCGCGCCGGCGCCGAGATCGTCATGCACGAGCCCGAGATCGCGAACGCGCGGCGGATGTGGTCTTCCGACCACTCTATGGTCGATGAGACCTACCGCTGGTTCGAGCGGCACGGGATGCCGGCGGACGTGGATCAGGGGATGCGCGAGGCCTGGCTTGCGATGGGCCGCCGCGTCGACGCGCTCGAGCGGATCGTCGGAACGGAGCACGGCGAGCTCTTCGAGTTCGACGGTCGTCGCGCGCGAGTGCATTGGACGCCGGGCCACACCGACTATCACGCGGTGCTCGTGGACGAAGGCGAGCGCGTGCTGTTCGCCGGCGACCATGTCCTGCCGCGGATCACGTCGAACGTTGGGCTCTATCCCTTTTCGCGGGACGATCCGCTCGGCGATTTCCTTGATGCCCTGCGAGCGGTGCGCTCGCTGCCGGTGACACGGGTGCTTCCCGCGCATGGCGATCCATTCGACGACCTCGCGGGCCGCGTGGATCAGATCCTCGCCCATCACGACTCGCGCCTGCAGGCGACGCTCGACGCGGTCGGCGACGCCGAACGGGACGCGTACCGGGTGTGCCGCACGCTCTTCCCCGTTCTGCGCTCAGCGCACGAGGAGCGGTTCGCGCTCGCGGAGACGCTCGCGCATCTTCGGTATCTCGAACGGCGCGGAAAGATCAGGGAGGTCGACGGACGTCCGGCGCGGTGGCTCGCGCTGGCGTAGGTCCTATTGACACGGAGCGAACAAGTGTTCTAACTGGCGATTGTGTGGACCGTCGAGCAACGACACCAATACAACGCTGCCTATTACCGGACGCATCGCGCCAGCGAGATCCAGCGAGTCCGGAGCCGACAACGAGCGACCCTCGAATTCCTCCGAGATCTGCGCCGGCGCCCGTGCAGTGACTGCGGACAGACTTTCCCGCCCTGGGTCATGGACTTCGATCACCGCGACCCTTGCGACAAGTCTTTTCCGCACACGACAGGAAGGGCGCTCTTGAAGAGTCGCGCGGCGTTGATGCTTGAGATTGCAAAGTGCGACGTCGTCTGCGCCAACTGCCACGCGTTTCGAACATATCGCCAGATGCAGGCACGCAAGAACGGCCTTCCTCCCGAGATGTCGGCGCCAGGAAAGTCGGACTACATCGAGAAGAAGCGAGAGCGGTGGCGATTGAATGCCCAGCTGCTGCGGGACTTATGCGACGTTCCTTGCGCCGACTGCGGCATCCGATTCCCCTCGTTTTGTAATGCAATTCGATCACCGCGATCCGACCAGGAAGAGGTTCACCGTCTCGCGGATCATCACTCGCAGTCGCGAGGTGATAGTCGAGGAGGTAGCCAAATGCGACGTTGTCTGCGCGAATTGCCACCGGATCCGGACGTACTCAACTAGACTAAAGTCACGCGCGGGTGTGGCGTAGTGGTTTTGCGTGCAACCCTTCCAAGGTTGAGGCACGGGTTCGATTCCCGTCACCCGCTCAGGTCATGCGGAACGCGCTTCGCTTAGCTGAGGACCCGCGCGAGGCCCCGCCAAAGGTCGATCTCTCCGAGGCCATGCGACCCGAGGACGAGCGACATCTCGCCGGTGTGATACGCGTCGTGCGTGAGGAGCCGTAAGAGCACGGACTGCCGCGTGTGCATCTGAACCTCGTCGCCGCGGACTCGGCGCGCCTCCTGTTCGAGCGAGTCGACGGTCCACGTCTCGAGGCAGTGCGCGACGATGCTCCACGACGACTCGAGCGCGTGCACGAGCTCGTCCGCGTCGCGCGGATGCCCAAGGTCGTCCTCCCAGCCACTCTCCATGATGTTGAGATCGCCGAACGGTGTTGTCTCCAGACCGGGCTCCTTGAAAACGCCGCAGAGCCAGTGGACTCGCGCGCCGGCGACGTGCGACGCGCTCGCCCATACGGGCCAGTCCGGCGATCCGATCGGAAGCTGCAGCTGTTCGCGCGTCAGGTCGCGGAGCCGCGCGACGAGTCGCTCGTTCTGGAGCTGCCAGCCACGGAACAGCGGCGCGATCGCGGACGCGGTGATCACATCCCAAATAATCGCACCGCGCGTCGGGCGAGGTTGATCAGTCCTCGCCGACGTAGCTCTCGGTCTTCTCCCACCTCACCCGCCCAGCAGGTCCGACCGCGACGGTCACGAACGTCGCCCCGCCGAGCATGCGTTCATCGAAAAGCTTCATCCGCGTCGTCCGCAGTCGGTAGAACCGGTAGGCGTCGTCCCCGCCTTCGTATGACTTGAACCGCGCCGCGTACAACCGCTCGGCATCAAGCGAAGCGCGGCCACGCAGCTCGCGCGCACGGCCGAAGAGCTGAATGCCGCGGTCGAGACCGCCCCAGGTCTGGGTCGAGCGGAACACGGCGATCGCGACCGACGCGTTCGCGCGCACGTTGCGCGAGTGCTGCGCCTGCGGTGCGGACCACCACACGATCTCGAACTTCGGACCGCACGCGAAGTACGCGGTGTTGATGTGCGCCCGCCGACCCGGCGAGACGGTCGCGATCGCGCACAGCGTCGATGCTTCGAGCAGGCGCCGCGCGAGCGCCGCGAGCCGAGTCGCCGGTGGATGCTTCGCCGCACGACTGATCGGCACGCAGGCGGACTAGATGTAGCGCTCGCAGGCGTAGCACCACGTGAACGAGCCCTCACCGAGGGGCAGGGACTTGATCACGTGGTGATCGGTCTCGAGCGCGTGCGTTCGGTCATGGCCCTTCTGCGATTCGCAGCAGCCAACGTACCCGCAATCGGCGCAGAGGCGCAGGTTATACGTGCTGCCGCAGCCCTCGCAGATCTTCGCGCGCGGCGCCGCGAGGATCTTCGGCTCGTGGGTGCACGTGACCGACCGCGTCTGCACGAACGTCACTGTACGATGCCGCGACGTGATGCGATGGACCGCGCGCGACCTCCGATCGTTCGCTATCGGTCTCGCGTATCTCGCGCCTTCGCTGGTCCTATTCGCCGTGTTCGTCTTCATCCCGCTCGGGCGGACGTTCTACCTTTCTCTTTTCAACACTCGGGTCACGGGACAGATCAGCACCTTCAACGGGATCGATCACTACCTCGACCTCATCACGTCGGCGACGTTCCGCAACGGATTGGTCGCGACCGCACTCTTCGCTCTCTACACCGTTCCGGTCGGGATCGCGCTCGGACTCGTGCTCGCCGTCCTGCTGAATCAGCGCCTGCGCGGGATCAACGTCTTTCGGACCATGATGTCCAGCACGATCGCGATCTCGGCGGCGGTCGGGGCGCTCATGTGGCTTTTGCTCTTCAATCCCAGCCTCGGTCTCCTTAACTACGTCCTCTCACTCGTCGGCATCCGCGGGCCGGAGTGGCTCATCCAACCCGCGATCGCGATCATCGCCGTCTCCATCACGACGGTCTGGATCACGCTCGGTACGAACATCATCGTCTTGCTCGCCGGTCTTCAGGGCATCCCCGAGGAGATCTACGAGGCGGCGCGCCTCGACGGGGCTCGCGGCGTCCGGATGTTCACCCGGATCACGGTCCCGATGGTGTCGCCGTCTTTGTTCTTCCTCTTGGTCGTCGACACCGTCGCGGTGCTGCAGGCGTTCACCCAGATCCACCTCCTGACGCGAGGCGGTCCCGTGGACGCGACCCGGACGCTCGTCTACAGCATCTACCTCGATGCGTTCCAGAACTTCCAATTCGGCTTCGCCAGCGCGGAGTCGGTCGTGCTCTTCGCGCTGGTGCTCATCCTCACGCTCGTTCAGTTCCGCTTCGTCGAGCGGCTGGTTCATTACCAGTGAGCGAGAGCGGGAGGCCGACCGCAGTCGGCCGGATGCGCGAGCGAGCCGGACGAGCGGAGCGAGTCCAATGAGTGCCTCGTCTCTAGCTGCCTCGGCCGTCACGATCCAGCGGCAGCGGCGGCCCCTCCCGCTGCGCAGGGCGGGCTCCTACGTGCTGCTGGCGGTCGTCTCGGTCCTCGTCGCGTTCCCGCTCCTTCTGGCGCTCTCGTACTCGTTCATGAGCGAGTCGGAGATCGCGACGTTCCCGCCGCCGGTGCTCCCGCTCCATCCGTCGCTGGACAACTACGAGAAGGTCCTGGCGGCGATACCGATCGGCCGCTACCTCCTGAACAGCTTCGTCGTCTCGAGCGCGGTCGTTATCGGACAGCTCATAACGGCGAGCCTCGCGGCGTATGCCTTCTCGTTCCTCGTCTTCCGCGGACGGCAGCTGCTCTTCTTCGTGTTCCTGAGCACGCTCATGATTCCGTGGGAAGCGACGATCATCCCGAACTACATGACGGTGCGATCGCTCGGTTGGCTCGACACCTACCAGGGCCTTGCGGTCCCGTTCATGGCGACGGCGTTCGGTACGTTCCTGCTCCGCCAGGCGTTCCTTCAGATCCCGCGTGAGATGTGGGACGCGGCGCGGATCGACGGCGCGACCACCTTCCGTTTCCTTCGCGAGGTCGTGATCCCGCTCTCGCGACCGGCCCTGGGCACCGTCGCGATCTACGGCTTCCTCTCGACGTACAACCAGTACTTCTGGCCGCTCCTTATCACGAACGAGACGCTCATGCGCACGACACAGGTCGGGATCGCGCAGCTGCGGTTCGAAGAATCGCTCCGCTGGGGCCTCGTGATGGCGGGTGTCATCATGGTCGCCGTACCGACGCTCGCCCTGCTCGTGCTGGGTCAGCGTCAGCTCATAAGAGGGCTGACCGCGGGGGCGGTCAAGGGATAGACAGAGTGGAGGGAACCATGCGAAAGCTCGCGGTATTCGCACTCGCGTTCTCCGTCGTCGCCGCGGCATGCGGCGGTGCGGCTCCCGGTGGCACCAGCGGGACCGGCACGGGCGACCAGAGCGCCCTTGCGCCGGGCAAAGACGTCAAGCCCGCCGCGAAGATCGTTTGGTGGCACGCGATGTCAGGCATCAACGGCGAAGCGCTCAACAAGATCGTCAACAACTTCAACTCGAGTCAGAGCGCCATCAAGGTCGAGACCGTCTTCCAGGGCTCGTACGACGATCTGCTGTCGAAGCTGAACACGGCGCTCGCTTCGAATGCGGCCCCGGCGCTCGTGCAGGTCTACGACATCGGACAGCGCTACATGTACGACAGCGGTCAGGTCGTGCCGATGCAGGCCTTCATCGACCGTGACAAGTTCGACACTTCGGATTTCGAGCCCGCGGTCCTCAACTACTACAAGTACCAGGACAAGCTCCAGAGCATGCCCTTCAACGCGTCGTCGTCGATCTTCTACTACAACAAGGACGCCTTCAAAGAGGTCGGGCTTGATCCCGACAAGCCACCGGTCACCTTCAGCGAGATCACCGACGCCGCAAAGAAGCTCACCAAGAAGGACGCCAGCGGGGCGACGGTGCGCTGGGGGTTCGGCCCGTCGATCTACGGCTGGTTCTGGGAGCAGCTCCTCGCGACATCCGGCGCGCTCTACGCCGACAACGGGAACGGCCGCGACGACCGCGCGACGAAGGTCGTCTACAACAACGCCGCCGGCAAGGCCATCCTCGACTGGTGGAAGGCCGGCATCGACGGTGGGTACTTTTACAACCCCGGCATCGACAACGCAGGCGCGACCACCGCGTTCCAGTCAGGCAAGACCGCGATGTATCTCGAGTCGAGCGCGGCGCTGCGCGGAAACATCAACACCGCCAAGTTCCCGGTCGGCACCGGGATCTTCGCGCGGCCGGACGGCAGGCCGAAGGATGGCGGCAACATCATCGGCGGCGCGTCGCTCTACATCATGAAGAGCCGGCCGGTCGAGGAGCAGCAGGCGGCCTGGGAGTTCGTGAAGTACGCCATGACCCCGCTCGTCCAGGCGACCTGGCAGAACGACACCGGCTACTACGCGATCCGCAAGTCCGCGTACAACGAGGCGCCGGCGAAGGAATGGGCTACGAAGTACCCGCAATTCCTCACCGCCGTGAACCAGATCCGCGAATCGCCGCAAAACCGCTTCACCAACGGCGCGGTCCTCGGGGTCATGCCTCAGGCGCGTGCGCGAACACAGAAGATGATCGAATCGGTTCTTCTCGGGCAGGCGACCACGCAGGCGGCGCTCGATGCCGCGGCCGCCGAGGTGAACGATCAGATCGACAAATACAACAAGGCGAACAAATAGTCCGCACGCGGGACGAGACGGTGCGGTCGATCGCCGACCGCACCGTCGACCTTCTGGTCATCGGCGGCGGCATCATCGGCGCGGGGATCGCGCGTGATGCCGCCCTCCGCGGTCTTTCGGTCGCGCTCGTCGAACAGGCTGATTTCGCCTCGGGAACGACCTCGCGACCGACACGGCTGATCCACGGCGGGCTGCGCTACCTCGAGCTCTTCGACTTCGGTCTCGTCCGGAGCGACATGCGCGAGCGCGAGATCCTCTTGCGCATCGCGCCGCATCTCGTCTTCCCGCTTCCTTTCCTGCTCCCGCTGTACCGGCCGAGCCTCGTCTACCAGTTCAAGCTCCGCCTCGGCATGCAGCTCTACGACTGGCTCTCGCTCGACAAGAGCCTGCCCAAACGGAAATACCTCGATCGCGCCGCGACGCTCGCGGCGGAACCGAACCTCAAACCTGACGGGCTGACCGGCGCGTGGCGCTTCTACGACGCCCAGGTCCCGCTCGTCGAGCGTCTCGTCGTCGAGAACGTCGTCGATGCCGCTGCCCATGGCGCGCTGGTGCTCAATCACGCCCGCGCGACCGGCTATACGCGCGAGGGAGATCGCGTGACAGGCGCCACCATCCGCGACGCGGTCGCGGGTAGCGACGTCACGATCCGAGCGAGATACACGGTCAACGCGACCGGACCCTGGCTCGATGGAACGATCTCGCTGCTGCACCCCGGCACGAAGCCGCTTCTGCGCCTCACCAAGGGGATCCATCTCGTGACGCCGCGCGCCACGGAGCAAGCCCACGTTCTCTTCTCCGAGAGCGACGGGCGTCTTTTCTTCGTCGTCCCCTGGATGGATGAAACGATCGTGGGCACGACCGACACCGACTACCGCGGCGACCCGGCGGATGCGGCACCGACCGAGGAGGATGTCCGTTATCTGCAGGCGGCGGCGCATCGCGCGTTTCCGAATGCGCCGTTCGACGAGATCCTCTTCACCTGGGCGGGCGTCCGCGCCCTCGTTCGCGAGGAGGGCGTGAGCGAGAGCGAGGTCTCGCGCAAGCACGCGCTCTACGACCACGAGAAGCGCGACGGCGTCCCAGGCGTGCTGTCGGTGGTGGGCGGAAAGATCACCGCGTACCGCGCGATCGCCGAGGAGGTGACGAACGCGGCGGTGGGCAAGCTGCGTTCGTCCGCATCGGAATGCCGCACCGCGGAACTGCCGCTGCCGGGTGCCGCCGAGAACGGGGGTGCCACCGATCTCGCGCGGATCGTCGCGGCGGACGGCGCTCTCGCGGCGCCGGTGTGTCCGAACGAGAAAGTCTCCGGCGCGGAGCTCGTTTACGCCGTGCGGCACGAGTGGGCGATGACGCTAGGCGACGTTCTGCTCCGCCGGACGATGCTCGGACTTCGACCGTGCCAGGGCCTCGACTGCATCGATCGGGTCGCCGATGTGGTCGGCGCGGAGATCGGCTGGGACGCCGATCGCCGAGCGGCGGAGATCGCGGCCTACCGCCGCGAGATCGAGCCGATGCGTCGCTTCAGCGTGGAGTGAGCTTCGTCCTGGCGCTCGACCAGGGCACCACCGGATCGGCCGCGATCGTTTTCGACGAGGAAGCCAACCCGCGCGGCGCGGCAGACCGCGAGATCGCACAGCACTATCCCGCTTCGGGCCACGTCGAGCACGACCCGGACGAGCTCTTCGGGTCGATCGTCGCGGTGGGCCGCGAGGCCCTCGCGAACGCGAAGGTCGCCCCTCGCGACATTCGAGCGATCGGCATCACCAACCAGCGTGAGACCACCATCGTGTGGGAGCGCGCCTCCGGTCGGCCGATCCACCCGGCGGTGGTCTGGCAGAGCCGCGCGAGCGCGGCGATCTGCGAACGGCTACGCGCCGAGGGGCTCGAGCCATTAGTCCGCGAGCGGACCGGTCTGGTCATCGACGCCTATTTCTCGGCCACGAAGGTCCGGTGGGTCCTCGACCGGGTTCCCGGGGCGCAGGCCCGCGCCGAGCGCGGCGAGCTCGTGTGGGGCACGGTCGACTCTTGGCTCATCTGGAACCTCACGAACGGTCGAGTCCACACGACCGACGTCTCCAATGCTTCGCGGACGCTCGTGTTCGACATTCATCGCGGCAAATGGTCGGACGAGCTCCTTGCCGCTCTCCACATCCCCGACAAGATGCTCGCCCGAGCGGTCGCGTCGAGCGGCACGGTCGGCGAAGCGGACGCGGATCACTTCGGCGCGACGATCCCCATCGCCGGCATCGCCGGGGATCAGCAGGCCGCGCTTTTTGGTCAGACCTGCTTCGCCCAGGGCGAGGCGAAGAACACCTACGGCACCGGCTGCTTCCTTCTCGCGAACGCGGGCGCCCGCGCTGCGACGCCGGCCGAAGGGTTGTTGAGCACGGTCGCGTGGGACATCGGTCAGGGGCTCCGCTATGCGCTCGAGGGAAGCGCGTTCACGACGGGAGCAGCGGTCCAGTGGCTACGTGACGGCCTCGGTCTGATCAGGAGCGCCGACGAGACCGAGCCGCTCGCGGCGAGCCTCAACAGCAACGCCGGGGTGTATCTCGTCCCCGCCTTCACCGGGCTGGGCGCGCCGCATTGGGACATGTACGCGCGCGGGCTGCTGATTGGCATCGAACGCGGCACGACGCGCGCGCACATCGTGCGCGCGACGCTCGAAAGCATCGCTTATCAGACCCGCGATCTCGTCGAGGCGATGGAGCGTGCCGGGCAGCGCATCGCGATCCTGCGCGCCGACGGCGGAGGCACGGCCAACGCGTTCCTGATGCAGTTCCAGTCGGACATCCTGGGGATCCCGGTGGAGGTGCCTGCGATCCGCGAGACGACCGCGCTGGGCGCGGCGTTCCTCGCGGGGGTCGGTGTCGGTCTTTGGCCCTCCACCGGTGCGCTCGAGCTGACGAGGAAGGTCGCGGTGCGATACGAGCCGAAGATGTCGCGCGACCAGCGCGATTCGCTCCACCGCGGGTGGCTGCGTGCGCTCGAGCGTGCCCGGGATTGGGCACCGCGCTAGGTCTTCGGGATCCGCTCCGGATAGTCGGACATGATCCCGTCGACGCCCCAGCCGGCGAAGAGCCTTATCTGCGCTTCGTCGTCGACGGTCCAGACGTTCACGCGGAGTCCTTCGCGGTGCGCGCCGCGCACGAGCTCCTCGGTGAGGTACGCCCGATTCGGGTGAAGCGCCCAGAGTCCTAGCGCGCGCGCACTGCTGAAGAGCGCGGACCGCTCAGGCGCGTCGGAGAAGAGGAAAGCCCGCCTGACCGACGGCGCCACGCTGCGCGCCGCTTCGAGGGCGGCCCACCAGAAGCTCGAGACGTAGACGTCGGTATCCGCGCGGCGCGCGAGGAGCGCGCCGACGCGCGCGCCCGTCTCACGAGCAGCGGCCTCGTTCATCTCGGCCTTGAGCTCGACGTTGACGCTCAGGCGGCCGCGACAGAAGTCGAGCATCTCCTCGAGGGTGAGCATCGCTTCCCCGCTCGGACGATCGTGCGAGATGACCATGCGTCCATCTGGAACGAGCCATACGTCTGTCTCGACCTCATCGCATGCGAGATCCAGAGCCTTTTGAAAAGACGCGATGGTGTTCTCCGGTGCGTGGCCTTTTGCACCGCGATGCCCGATCCGCCGCATCGGGCCGGATTCTGGGACAGCGGCGGTGGCCAGTGACGAGAACCGGCCACCGCCGCCGAAGGGTCAGCGCGCGGCGAGTCCGGCCGTGCCGGTCATCGTCATCGTCGAGATCCAGGTAAGCCCACCCTGCTCGTCGATGCGGTAGCCGACGATCGAGCCGGCCGCGAGCACGTAGAGGATCTTGCCGTTGTCGCTCATGGCCATGTCAGTGGGATGCGCGAGCCCGCTCGCCGCCGTCGCGTTGCGGAGAGTGAGGGCTGCGGTCTCCTTGTCGATCTCGAACAGCGAGATCGTGCCGCTCGCGGCGTTCGCGGTGTAGGCGAAGCGCCCGTTCTTGGTGACGACGAGCCAGCACGCCGCGCCCTGAGTCGTCGAGACGGATCGGCTCACCGCGGTGAGCGTCCCGTCCTTGGCGAGCGTGTACGAGGACGCGGAGCTGGATCCCGCCGGGATGCTGGCGGCCTCCGAGAAGATGACCGCGCCGTGCTTGCCAAAGTCGAACCCGAACGGCGCAGGGCCGCTCGAGTCGAATACCGTCGGCGTGCCGGCGACGCCGCCCTCGCCGACGACGAAGGTCTCGATCTTGTTCGCGGCCTTGTCCGAGACGACGAGCACGCGGCCGCTCTGGTCGAAGGCGACCTCGACCGGCCCGGCGCCCGCGGCGCCGAGATTGCGGGTCGAACCGGCGATCGCCGCGAGATGTCCATCGCCGAGGCGGAAGCCGCTCACGTTCGGCGTGCCTCCGGCGTTGAGCACGTAGACCAGGCTGTCGTGGGTCGTGATGCTGTTCGGGCCGCTGCCGCCCGACGCCACCTGGTCGGTGAGCGTGAGGCCGCCGTCGTCGACGGAGAATGCCGAGATGGTGTTGCTTCCGGCGTTCGCCGCGATGAGCCACCGGCCGCTCCCGGTCAAGGCGATCGAGCCTTGCGAACCGAGCGCTCCACCGTTCCCGCCTGTCGCCACGGATCCCGTCGCCGTCAGCGTGCCGTCAGGCGCGCGGTCGAAGATCAAAACGCGGTTTCCGCTCGCGCTGTTCGTGAGCGTGTAGACCGCGCCAGCGGCGTTGCTGTCGGCGAGGACCGGCGCAGCGCCGACCGTGGTAGCGAGGAGTGCGGCGACCGCCAGCGCGCGAAGTGCGTGATTGAGAACGCGATGCATGAAGGCTTCCTCCCTGTGGATTCGATGCGAGGAAGCTCGCGTGTCGCTGCGACGGGACGATGACGCCGTGTCACACGGCCGTCATCGTCTCCGTTAGGCAGGCAGGCGGAACCAGAAGCGCGTAAGTCCGGTCGTCGACTCGACGCCGACGGTGCCGCCGCCGAGCTCGACGAGCTGCTTGACGATCGCAAGCCCGATCCCGGCGCCACCACGGGCCCGATCGCGCGATTTCTCGACGCGGTAGAAGCGCTCGAAGACGTGCGGCAGGTCCGCCGAGGGGATGCCCTCGCCGCTGTTGGAGACCCCGACGACCGCCTCCTCACCCACCCGCTCGGCGGCGATCGTCACGTGACCGCCGGCCGGCGTGTACCGCACGGCGTTCTGCAGCAGGTTTGCGAGCACCTGGGCCAGATGGTCTCGGTTGGCCCGCGCGCGCAGACCGTCGGGGACACGCACGGTCAGCGCGATGCCGCGCCGCTCGAACATCGGGAGCGCGAATTCGACCGCCATCTCGATCGCCTCTCTCAAGTCGAGATCGACGAGCTGGACGTCGTCGTCGTGATCGCCGGCCGCGAGAGCATCGAGAGAGCGGGAGAGTCGCACCAGGCGGTCCACTTCCTCGCCAAGCGAGGTGAAGGCTTCGGGCGTGGCCGAGACGACCCCGTCGCGCAGAGCCTCGAGGTAGCCGAGGAGGTTGGTGAGCGGCGTGCGGAGCTCGTGCGCGGCGTTCGCGATGAATTCCGAGCGCATCCGCTCCTGCTCGTCGAGGCGCGCCGCGAGCTGATTGAACGACTGAGCGAGCGAAACGATCTCGCGCGGTCCTTCGGCGATCACCCGCACCGCGCGCTCGCCATGGGCGAGCCGCTGCGCGGCGCCGCTGATGCGCCGTAGCGGCCCGCTGAGCCAACGCGCGAGGAGCATGGCGAGGAGCACGCTTCCCGCGAGGCCGCCAGCGGCCGCGAGGACGAAGAAGCCGGCGATGCTCTGGTCGAACATCGCGCGGGCATCGACGACGCCGCTCCCGTGCTCGACCATCAGCTGCTCGAAGGACGAGGACGCGAATACGAACACGCCGACCGTGATCACCGCGACGGCAGTGACGGTCACGGCCATCGAGGCGAGCGCGATCCGGACCGCCATCGTCCTCACCTGACGCGCCCGATCTGCTCGGTGACGAGCACCGCCCGATAGCCGACGCCGCGCACCGTCGCGATGTATCGCGGCCGATCGGGATCGTCGCCCAGCTTCTCGCGGAGTCGCCCGACGTAGACGTCGATCGTCCGGTCCAGCGTCTCTGCCGCACCGTGGCCGTAGAGCGCGTCGAGAAGCGCGTCCCGCGAAAGAACGCGGCCCTGCGCTTCAGCAAGCGCCACCAGCAGGCGGAACTCCGCCGTGGTCACGAGCAGCGGACGGCCCTCGCGGCGCGCTTCGTGGCGGTCGCGGTCGATCTCCACGTCACCGAGACGCAGCGCCTGCCGTGGCCGGCCGCCGCTGGCGCGCCGCAGGATCGCCTTCACGCGGACGACGAGCTCGGCCGGCGAGAAAGGCTTCGGAAGGTAGTCGTCGGCGCCCTCGGCGATCCCCTGGATGCGGTCGGCGACCGCGCCGCGGGCAGAAAGCATGAGGATCGGGACGTCGGAATCCTCGCGGACGCGCCGAGCGACCGACATCCCATCGAGCTCGGGCAACATCAGATCGAGCACGATCAGATCGGGTGCGCTTTCGGAGATGAGCGCAAGCGCAGTGCGTCCGTCGCCGGCAGTCTTGACCGCGAACCCCTCACGCTCGAGGTACGCGCGGACGAGCTGGACGATCTTCTGGTCATCGTCGACGACGAGGACGAGCCGTGATGCGGTGCGTGCGGCGAGCTGCTCCATCTTCGCGAGTCTCACGACGGATTGTGACGATCACATGACGCACCGTCGCGCGTGCGTCGCAGCGAAGTGAGAATCTCGCCGCGTTGAACGTCGTCCGCCGCCATCCGACAGCCGTGGCGCTAGCACTCACCGCGGTCGTTCTCGCCGCGGCCGTGCCGCTGGCGGCCTACGTCATCGTTCCACAGCTCGTTCGCTCGACGCTCGTCGAGGATCTTCCGACCGCCGCGCCATCGGTGGCACCCGCCGACTCCGCAGCCACTCTGGCGCCCACCGCGCTGAGCAGTGAGACGCTCCTGCAGGGTGAGCTCGTCCGGATCAGCGTCGCCGACTTCGGCAGCGGCAGCGTGCGCGTCATCCGGGTTGGCGCAGAACGCTTTTTGCGTTTCGAGAACGTCGAGATCGCCGGCGCCCCGGATACGTACGTGTACCTCTCGGATCGGAGCGACGGCAAGCCCGGTACGTACGTCGACCTCGGCAAGCTCAAGGCGACAAACGGCTCGTTCAACTACGCGATCGCGCCAGACGTGGACCTCGCCGCGGTGCGCAGCGTCGTGGTGTGGTGCCGCCGGTTCAACGTGACGGTCACCTACGCCGAGCTTCGGTCCGGCTAGGCTGCATTCAACGTGTCGGAGCGCTTTGTCACCCGAGGTTTCGTCGGCAAGAGGCAGGACTCCGGGGCGGCGGCGAGTCGCATCCCTCCCGGCCAGCACCTCGTCAAGGACTTTCCGGTCCTCTCCGCCGGTCCGACGCCGCGCACCGACCTACGCACGTGGTCGTTCCGCATCGAGGGTCTGGTGAAGGAGCCGGCGCAGTGGACCTGGGACGAGTTCGGAAAGCTCCCGGCGCAGGAGTTCGTGAAGGACATCAGCTGCGTGACCAAGTGGACGAAGCTCGACACGCGCTGGCGCGGCGTCTCCGCGGACGTGCTCCTCGAGCACGTGGAGCTCGACGGCCGGGCGCGATTCGTCGTCGCGTTCTCTGACGGCGGCTACACCACGAATCTCCCGTTGCCCGACGTCATCAACGGACAAGCCTTCGTTGCCTCCGAGTACGACGGCAAGCCGCTCGCGCCCGAACACGGCGGTCCCGCGCGGCTTGTCGTACCGCATCTTTATTTCTGGAAGAGCGCGAAGTGGGTCCGCGGGCTTCGCCTGATCGAGCGTGACGAGCCCGGATTCTGGGAATCGCTCGGTTACAACAACCACGGCGATCCGTGGAAGGAAGAGCGGTACAGCGGGGACTAGCGTGAAACGGACCCTCGAGTGGCAGATCGCGACGGTGAAGGCCATCCGTCAGGAGACCGCGAACGTGAAGACGCTCACGCTCGCGCTCCTCAAGTGGGTTCCCCATCGTCCCGGGCAGCACTACGACATCCGGCTTACCGCGGAGGACGGCTACTCCGCGCAGCGCAGCTACTCGATCGGATCCGAACCGGAGCGCCACGGGGAGATCGATATCACCGTCGAACGCATCCGGGACGGCGAGGTCTCGCCGTTCCTCGACGACGTGGTCGTGGTCGGGGACCGATTCGAGGTGCGCGGCCCGATCGGTGGGTATTTCGTCTGGGAAGCCTCGGACGGCGGCCCGCTGCTTCTCGTCGCAGGAGGCTCGGGCATCGTGCCGCTCATGGCGATGGCCCGCCATCGCGCGGCGGTCGGCGCGACCGTGCCGGCACGTCTTCTCTATAGCTCGCGTAACTTCGACGACATCATCTACCGCGCCGACCTCGACGCCCTCGCGAAGCGCGACGGGCTGCAGGTCTTCCACACACTCACGCGCTCGCAGCCCGAAGGCTGGCAGGGCTTCGCGCGGCGGATCGACGATCGGATGGTCGCCGAGGTCAACAAGCCCTTCGGCCCGAAGGCGCAGGTGTTCATCTGCGGGCCGACCGCGCTCGTCGAGACGGCCGCGGATGCGGCGGAGGCGGCGGGCGTCGCGGCGGAGCGCATCAAGACCGAGCGCTTCGGTCCGACAGGGGCATGACGATGGAGAGCGAGCGAGATCTGATGCTCGATGGGAACGCGGCCGCGGGTGTGCTTCAGGAGATCTTCGGCGAGGAGATGACGACGGCCCTGACGACGTGCGACGAATGTGCGACCGGTTCCCAGATGGCGATGCTGCGCGTTTTCTCGGGCGGGCCGGGTCTGGTGCTGCGCTGTCCCGCGTGCGAAGCGGTCATGGTCCGCATCGCGCAGACACCGCGTGGCACGTTCGTGGACGTGCGCGGGGTTCGACAGATGAGGTTGCCGTTACCCTCGATTAGGTGATCTTCTGGGGACGCGGCCATGGGATCGAGCCGCCCGCCGAGCGGCGCCAATTGCGCCGGGTGCCGCGCGTGCTTGCCTCATCGTTCAAGCTCGTCTGGGAGGCGTCACCGCGCCGCTTTCTTATCTCGCTCGCGCCGCAGGCCGTGACGGCTGTGACGACGGGAGTGCAGCTCGTGATCACGCGCGACCTCATCGCGGCGGTCCTCGCGACCGGCAGCGGCGGCGATCTCAGCCGTGTCGGGACGCTCCTCGCCGAGCTCATCGGGCTCAGCGTGCTCTCGAACGCGGCCGGCCTCGTGCAGGGCCAGCAGCAGTCGCTCCTGTCGGCCGAGGTCGAACGTCACCAGAACGCCGTGCTGCTCGACCGGATCATCGCCGTCGATTTGAAGCGCTTCGAAACGCCCGATTTCCAGGACCTGCTGCGCCGCGCGATGAACGCGATGGGGCGAATGATGGGCGTCACCGGCTCGGCCATCGGCCTTGCGCGAAGCCTCTTCCTCATCGCCGGCGTCGCCGCAGCGCTCTACATCCTGCAGCCGGTCCTCCTGTTCCTCGCGCTCGTCGGGTTCGTCCCGATGTGGCTCGCGAGCGCCGCGAGCAGCCGGCAGACCTATCACTTCTGGAGGTCGATGACGCCGAACGAGCGACTGCGCAATTACGTCCTGGGACTGTTCACAAGCCGCGAGTACGCGAAGGAGGTGCGATCCTTCGCGCTCACGCCGTACCTGCGCGCCCTCTACGAGCGACTCTCGAACGAGAGGATGAAGGAGCTCGCCAAGAACCTTCGCAAGCGCGCGCGCTATTCGATCATGAGCACGGCGGCATCATCGCTCGTCACCGCCATTACCTACGGCGCGCTCGCGTACCTCGTCATCGAGCGGCGGATCGGCGTTGCTGAGGCCGGCGCAGCGGTCGCCGCCACGCAGCAGCTCTCAGGACAGCTTTCGAGCCTCGTCGGGAACATGACGCAGCTCTACGAGTCCAGCCTCTTCCTCGAGGACTGGGAGACCTTCTCCGCGCTCGCTCCGGCCGCCGCATCGCGCCCGCTGGAGCCCGCGTCGCCATTCGGCCGGATCGAGCTCGAGCATGTCTCGTTCCGCTATCCCGCCTCGGCGTCCAGCGACGGCGCGGCTCCGCAACCGACGCGCCTCGCATTGGACGAGGTGTCGCTCGAGATCCGCGCGGGCGAGGTCATCGCGCTCGTCGGCGAGAACGGCTCGGGCAAGACGACGCTCGCGAAGGTGCTCTCCGGGCTCTACCGACCGGACTCGGGGCGTGTGCTATGGGACGGGGTCGACGCAGCGACGCACGAGCCGGCGTGGATCTACGAGCGCGTCGCGGTGCTCTTCCAGGACTTCGCCCGTTTCATGCTGACCGCGCGCGAGAACATCGGTCTCGGACGCGTCGAGCGGCTCGCCGAGTTCTCCGACATCGTGCGCGCGGCCGAGCGCGCAGGGGCGAAGGGTTTCGTAGAGGCCTGGCCCGACCGGTACGAGACCGTGCTCGGTCCGTACTTCATGGGCGGCAAGGACGTTTCCATCGGACAGTGGCAGCGGATCGCGCTCGCCCGGGCATTCTTTCGCGACGCGCCGCTCGTGATCCTTGACGAGCCGACCGCGGCGCTCGACGCCCGGGCCGAGCACGACCTCTTCACGCGGATGGGCGACCTCTTCGAAGGACGCTCGGTGCTCCTCATCTCGCACCGCTTCTCGAGCGTGCGGAGCGCCGACCGGATCTACGTGCTGCACGAGGGCCGCGTCGTCGAACACGGAACCCACGAGGAGCTCATGGCGCTCCGCGGTCGCTATGCCGAGCTCTTCACGATGCAGGCATCGGCGTATCTGGCGCCAGGGCGCGAGCTCGTCGGCGCCAGATCCGCCGGCGAGAGTCGACGCTGGTCGAGGTGATCTCGACCTAGTCGCCGGCGACCGCGAGCACGGGCTCGGACACGCGTACTCGGCGGCCTGAGTCGATGAAGATGCAGCCCGCGGCGGCGACGATCAGGACGGCGACCGCGACCACGGCGGTGGGGTGCATCGCGTCGATGAAGCCGCGCTCGAAGACCTGGCGCGCGAGGGTCTGGATGAGCGCAATGGCTTGAGCCGGCAGGTTCGGCGGAAGCTGAGCCCCACCCGTCTGGCCGACGCCGACCTGGAAGCCCGCACGCGCCGCCTGCGCGAAGCCGCTGATGAACTGGTCGCGGAACTGCGGCGGAAGCTGCGTTGAGGCGCTCGTCGCCTCCGCCGGGAGGTCGACCGCGAGCTGCGCCTGCAGCACCGCGCCGATCACCGCGCTGCCGATCACGGCGCCCAGTTGGCGCATGGTGTTGAAGACTCCGGAGGCCGCGCCGGTGTCGCGCATGGCGACGTCGCGCATGGCCACGGTCGTCATCGGCGCAAAGACGCACCCCATGCCAAGCCCGGCGAGCATGAGCGGCGCGATGAAGGTCTGCCAGCCGGACTCGAGCGATGCGAACGCGAAGACGAGCCCGGTCCCGGAGGCGAAGAGCAGCAGCCCGGCCATGAGGAAGTACTTGCCGCCGAAGCGGTCCACGAGCCGGCCCGAGAACGGAGCGACGAACATCGAGACGAGCGACATCGGCGCCACGGCCAGGCCGGCGTTGAGCGCGGACATGCCGAGCACCGACTGCAGGTAGATCGTGAGGGGCAGGAAGATGCCCTGCATCGCGAACGCGACCGCGAGCGCGGTCCAGTTCATCAGGGTGTAGTTGCGGTTCGCAAAGAGGCGCAGCGGCACGAGCGGCTCCGCCTGATTCCGCTCCCAGACCACAAACACGGCGAAGAGGGCGATCCCCGCCGCGAGGAGCAGCGGTATCGATAGGAACCCAGTGATCGTGCCCCAGTCGTAACGCTGGCCCTCGATGAGCGCGTACACGATCGCGAGCAGCGCCGCCCCGGAGAGGCCCACGCCGACGACGTCGAAGCGGTGCGCCCGGCCAGGACGTACGTCAGGAACGATGAGGAACGCGCCGAGGAGCGCGACGACCCCGATCGGCACGTTGACGAAGAAGATCCAGCGCCAGTCGAAGTTGGTGATGATGAGGCCTCCGATGGTCGGACCGGCGATGGTCGAAACGCCGATGACCGCGCCCCAGAACCCGAGTGCCGCGCCCATGCGCTCGCGCGGGAAGATCGAAGTCAGGATCGCGAGCGACTGCGGAGCGAGAAGCGCTCCCCCGACGCCCTGCACGACACGGGCGACGATCAGCTGCGTCGCGTCCTGCGACAGCCCGCAGAGGGCGGATGCCGCTGTGAAGAGGACGAGCCCGGCCGCGAAGAGATTGCGTGGACCGAAGAGGTCGCCGAGCCGGCCCGCGGTGATCAGGAGTACCGCGTAAGCCAGGAGGTAGCCGTTGAAGACCCAGAGCACCGAGTCGAGCGATGTCTGGAGGCTCGTGAGGATGCTGGGCGTCGCGATGTACACGATGGTCGTGTCGAGCATGATCATGAAGAAGCCCAGGCACACGACGAGCAGCGCGGGCCACGGATTAGTCGGCCGTTCGTTCATCAGGACCTCCGATGGGGCGGTAACGCGAACGATGACGCCCCTATTTCACTTGGGTCAATGGCTGCGCGTGGTTATGTCGCACATATCACAGACGAACGCGGATCAGTGTCGCGTCACTTCGTGAAAGTCCTGTGAACTCTCCGCGAAGCGGAGACGCAGGATCCCTTTGATGCCGAGCGCCCGCAGCAACGAAGCCTCGATCGGATTGAAGGCGGCGCGGCCCAGCTGCTCGTCGACGATCTCGGGCTCGACCATCTCGTGCTCGCGCCCGTTCCAGACGACGATGCAGCCGCGTGCCGCGATGACGTTGCGTATCCAGTCCGCGGTCGTCCCGAAGGGCAGCGGGATGAAGAGTGCGTCACCCTTGTGGCCGATGGCCACCGGCGTCTCATACGTGCGTGACGAACGCCGGCCGCGGTGGCGCACGATGGCCCAGAGCGGAATCAGGCGTGTCCCGGCGGCACGGATGAGCAGCGGGTTCAGCAGGTGCGCGGCGGGGCCGAAAAACCGCGCGATCGGCGCTCGTGGTAGCCGCGATCGGTTTGCGGCAAAAGTGTTCTGCATCGAAGAGCCTCCGTTCGTGATTCCTCGCATCGATTGTCCGAGTCAATCATCTGATTGATTGGACGTCAACGTTGGCCTTGAGACACTTCGCGCGACCCGCGAGCCGCTCGCCGCGACCAACCATGGCATCGGTTCCCTCTATCTATTTGGTGAAACAGCCGGTAAAGTGCGAGGGAATGCGAAGGGATGAGCTGGGACGCTTCGTTGTGGTCGTCGCATGCGCCGCGCTCCTGGTGACCTGCTCAGCACCCGCGAGCGCACCATCACCTTCGGTGGATCAGGGAGCGTTGGTCCAGCCGTCGCCGGTCCCAACGGTCGCCGCCACCCCCAATCCGAGCGCCACGTGCACCGGCTGCTGGCCGCTCAATGGGAAACCGGTCCGCGTCGGGGCGGTCGACAAGCGTCCGCTGCTGATCAAGATCGACAACGTTCCCCAGGCCCGGCCGCACTACGGCATCACCCAGGCCGACATGGTCTTCGAGATCCTCGTCGA
>Ga0209804_1000833_pt1 | contig 22080 bp, 17 predicted proteins | sample GraSoiAngelo_139_FD_185896 | JGI IMG/M metagenome (GOLD analysis project Ga0209804, IMG submission 185896) | Grasslands soil microbial communities from the Angelo Coastal Reserve, California, USA - 14_0929_12_20cm (SPAdes) (version 2) | ecosystem: Environmental > Terrestrial > Soil > Grasslands ... | reverse complement strand
GCTGCTGCCAGGGATTTTCCGCCATGCTCGAATTATCGGCTTAGGAGTGTCGTGGCGCAATGCGCCAGAGCCGAAAAGGCTGTGCCCGGGCCCTCTCAGAATCCTAAAATCCCGGTTCACTCTACCCTCAAGGTCTCCGGTCCAAGGTCCCAGGTCTTGGGCCGTGAGACCCGACACTGAGGCCTGGTGCCGGCGCTCCTGCCCGCTCCACCTGCCGTTCTGCCCGCTCCGGTAGTGGGCTACTTTGAAAAAAACACTAGCTCGCGGATGCCAAGAAACAGCAACAAGAGTCCCATCCCGCCCGCGAACAAGCGCATGTACAACGTGACAGGGTAACGCTTCCCCTTCCCCCATGATCGGCGGACGGAAGCGGAGTAGAGCATAAATGCGCCCGGCAAGATGGGTGCGCATAAGCCAGCAACGGCCACCGAGTAGATAACCTTATCAATCGGGCTCACGCCGCTCTTTCCGCCCTCTGCTGTTCGTAACATTCCCAGAGGGCCAGAGGGCCACCAGGTCATTGACGTCCCACAGTTTATCTGTAACACCAGAGGCCATTGCTGGCGACGTGCGAAGTGAGTAGCCCACTACCCCCGCTCCACCCCCCGCTACACCTGCTACACCTGCTAACACCTGCTACACCTGCGTTGACTGTCGACCGCGGGCAGAGTTATAGTTTGATTCCTCTTTTGGGGCAGTGCAAGAAACCGACCGTCCCAGCAAGAGTCTTCGACGGTCGCAACCATTAACCTCCGTTTCTCCCCAGTCCGAGCGGCTCACGGAGGGCACATCATGGAGTTTTCGCGAAGGACTTTCCTCAAAAGCACACTCGTGGGAGGAGTGGGTCTGTCCGCCCTGGGATTCGACCTCACTCCTGTCTACGCTCAAACCCAGGGTCTGAAAATCTCGCGCGCCACCGAAACGCGCAGCACCTGCCCGTACTGTTCGGTCAGCTGCGGCGTCATCATCTACACCCTCGGAGACAAGGCCAAGAACGCCATCCCGCAGGTGGTGCACGTCGAAGGTGATCCCGATCACCCCATTAATCGCGGCACTCTCTGCCCGAAGGGCTCTTCCCTCGAGCAGGACATCCTGAATGATCGCCGGTTATTGAAGCCGCAGGTGCGGCGCCCCGGCTCCGATCACTGGGAAGACATCTCCTGGGAAGACGCATACAACGAGATCGCGCAGAAGGTAAAAAAGACCCGCGACGATACCTTCCTCGAGAAGGACCCGGCCGGTCATACTGTCAACCGCTGCGAAGGCCTCGCCTTCACTGGCGGCTGCACCGACACCAACGAGTTCAACTATCTGGTCGTCAAGACCATGCGCAGCCTGGGGGTCTGCTACCTGGAAAACCAGGCCCGGGTTTGACACGGCCCCACGGTCTCCAGTTTGGGGCCAACATTCGGACGCGGGGCAATGACCAATGGCTGGATCGACATCAAGAACACCGACATGATGTTGATCATGGGTGGCAATCCGGCGGAGAACCACCCATGTGGTTTCAAATGGCCTATTGAGGCCAAACTACATCGCAATGCCAAGATGATCGTGGTGGATCCGCGCTTGACGCGAACCGCCGCGATTGCAGACCTCTACCTCCAGATTCGGGCAGGTGCCGACATCGCCTTCCTCGGTGGCCTGATCAACTACGCCATCCAGAACAACCGCATTGCCCACGATTACCTGGTTAACTTCACCAATGCGGCTTTCCTGATCAAGGAGGGCTTCAAGCTGCCCGAGGATGGCCTATATTCCGGCTTCGATTCGGAAAAGAAGACTTACGACAAGGCCACTTGGAACTACGAAGAAGGTGGCGACCTGACAGGCAAAGCCGTCGCTGCCATGGCCGCGGCGGGCGCCGCGGCACACAAGGCGCACACCAGCGACACCGGCGGGGGCCAGGGACATCAGGCTGCTAGCCGGATGGGAGCAAAGGGCTCAGCCGGCACACCGCCTCCCCCGATGCTCCCCCCGAAGGTCGCTTACGATTTGTCGCTCCACCATCCACGTTGCGTCTTTCAGTTATTGAAGCAACAATACTCGCGCTACACGCCGGAAATGGTGGAGCGCATTACCGGCATTCCCCAAGATCAGTTCCTCAAAGCCGCCGACATGTTCACCTCCATCCGTAAGGATGGGGACATGAAGCAGGTCGCCACCATCATCTACGCGGTGGGTTGGACCCAGCACAGCTTCGGCACGCAGATTATCCGCACCGCGGCGATGTTGCAATTGCTGCTGGGTAACGTAGGGCGCGCCGGTGGTGGCGTAAACGCCTTGCGCGGCCACTCCAACATCCAGGGCGCAACTGACATGGCTGGCATTTTCGAGATCCTGCCTGGCTATCTCAAAATGCCGACCCCGGCGGACACTGACTTTGCCGCCTACCTGAAAAGGATCACCCCCACCGCTTCTAAACCCACCCAGTGGGATTCGTTCAACTACTGGTCCAACACGCCGAAGTTCGCGGTCTCATTCCTAAAGGCGATGTACGGGCCCGCCGCGACCAAGCAGAATGACTGGGCCTTCCACTACCTGCCCAAGATTGACCGCAACTACTCCTGGGTCAATATCTGGAACGACATGTACGAAGGCAAGGTCAAGGGTCTTTTCGCCTTCGGCATGAACGGGGTCATGATTGGCCCCGACTCGCAAAAGAACATCGACGCGCTGAAGAAGGCCGATTGGTTAGTGGTCTGCGAAATTTATCCCGATGAAACCAGCGAGTTCTGGAAAGCCCCGGGCATCTCCCCAGACGAGATGAAGAAGATCGCCACGACGGTCTATCGCCTGCCGGGAGCCGGCTTTGCCGAGAAAGACGGAACCTTCGTCAACTCGGCCCGCTGGCTGCAGTGGAAGAACGTTGCCCTGCCGCCGCCGGGACAGGCCAAAGTAGACCAGGAAATTCTGGCGACCATCTTCTTGAAAGTCCGTGGACTCTATCAGAAGGAAGGCGGGAAGTTCCCCGACCCGATCCTCAACCTCTCTTGGGCATACACGGATCGGAAAAATCCGTCTCTCTCGGAGGTCGCCAAGGAGATCAACGGCAAGGCGCTGGCCGACATCACCGATCCCAAGACCAATCAGACTTACAAGGCGGGTCAGCAACTGCCGGGTTTCGCTGCGCTCAAGGACGATGGCACCACGATGTCCGGCAACTGGCTCTATTGCGGTTCCTGGACCGAAGCGGGGGCGATGATTCAACGGCGTGGCACGGAAGATCCCTCCGGTCTGGGTGTCTACCCTAACTGGGCGTGGTCGTGGCCTATGAACCGCCGCGTCATGTACAACCGCGCCTCCTGCGATCTCGACGGCAAGCCGTGGGATGATTCGCGCCCGCAGGTCTGGTGGGATGAGGCCAAACAATCCTGGGTCGGGAACGACGTCCCCGACTTCAAGCCTGACTCAAACCCCAAAGATCACATGGGTCCGTTCATCATGAATCCGGAAGGGGTGGGCCGCTTATTTGTGCCGCTGGGTGCCATGGCCGACGGGCCGTTCCCCGAATATTACGAACCCATCGAAAGCCCGATTGCCAACCCGCTGCACCCCAACCAGAACAACAATCCAGTAGTGAAAAAGTACAAGACCGACATGGACAAGTACGGCTCCGTCGATCAGGGCTACAACGTGATCTGCACCACCTACCGCCTGACCGAGCACTACCACTACTGGACCAAGAACAACCCCATGAATGTCCAACTCGTGCCGGAACCGTTCGTCGAAATTCCAGTTGAGCTGGCGGACAAGCTCACCGTTCGCGGTGGCGACAAGATTAAGGTGACAAGCGCACGCAGCACCTACATCGCCAAGGCCATGGTGACTCGCCGCATCCGGCCCATGAAGATCGATGGCAAGGACACCTTCCAGATCGGCATCCCCATTCATTGGGGATTCCGCGGCATTGCGGAAGACGAGGACAAGACCGCAAAGACCTTAGCCAACCAACTAACCCCGACCGTGATTGACCCCAACGCATTCACGCCGGAATTTAAAGGCTTTCTGGTAAAGGTCGAGAAAGCCTAGAAAGGTGGGACGAAGATGAGCGACCGCAGGACGCTTCAGATCAAACAGATCTCGGCCCACCCCGGGCCGATACCAGGAGAAGGCGTACAACGCGACCTGGAAGTCTGCAAGCTGGTAGATACGACCACCTGCATCGGCTGCAAGGCCTGCGAAGTGGCGTGCGTCGAATGGAACGATATGCCGTTCACTCCGACCACCTTTGACAATACCTACCAGACCATGCCGGAAACGGCCTGGAGCTTTTGGAATCTCATCAAGTTCAACGAGCACCAGCGCGAAGACGGCACCATCCAGTGGCTGATGCGCAAGGACCAGTGCATGCACTGCGCCGATCCCGGCTGTCTGCGCGCCTGTCCCGCCGATGGTGCCATCGTCCAGTACTCCAACGGCATTGTGGACTTCAACCAGGAGAATTGCATCGGTTGCGAGTTCTGCGTTTCCGGATGCCCCTTCAACATTCCGAAGTTCAACCCGACCACGAAGAAGGTCTACAAGTGCACGCTATGCTCCGATCGCGTCGGTCAAGGCCTGGAGCCGGCTTGCATTAAGGCGTGTCCTACCGGATGCCTGAAGTTCGGCAGCAAGGACGATATGAAGTTCATCGCGGAGGAGCGCGCCCAACAGCTTCGGGAACACTTCGGATACGCCAATGCTGGCGTCTACGACCCGGCGTCGATCGGCGGCACGCACGTGATCTACGTGCTGCACGACGCCACCCGGCCCGAACTCTATGGCGGCTTGCCCAAGGACCCGCAAATCCCATGGAGCTACACCGTCTGGAAATGGCTCGCTAAGCCGGTGCTGGGAACTTTGGCCCTGTTCGGCCTGCTAGGTGTCTGCCTGCACTATGTAACGGTGGGTCCGCGCAAATCTCAGCCTGAACCACCACCCAGGAAGGAGAGGTAGCATGGGAACCGCGGTTGACCGCTTCGACGATAAAGCTCGCGGCCTCTTCGACCGCATCGGTACCAACGATGTCTACCAGGGCGAACTTCTCCGTCACCGTCCCTACACCCGCTTCCTGCACTGGATGGTGGCGCTGTTTTTCTTCCTTGCCCTGTTCTCCGGCTTTGGCATTTACTTGCCTTGGCTTTTCCGCTGGTTCACTCCCATCTTTGGCGGCGGGGCCTTGGCTCGTTCCATGCATCCCTGGTTTGGCGTTGGATTCTGTTTCTTCTTTGGACTGCAGGTGCTGAATTGGCTGGAACCGATGCTCTGGTCCAAAGCGGATACCGAGTGGATCCGCGGTTTAAAAAATCACGTTCTAAAACCAGAAAAGCTTGAGCCCACGGAAACCGGGTTCTTCAACGCCGGTCAGAAGGTGCAGTTCTGGGAGATTACGATCGGCTCGGTAGTGTTCCTGATTACGGGAATAATCCTGTGGATTGGGGCCGGCACCTTTGGTCGCATCACGGTAGCCGTCAGCTACGTCTTGCACGACATTTCCGCGCTCGTCATGCTCCTCGGGATCTTCATTCACATGTACCTGAGCACCTTTGGTCAGCCCGGCACCTTCCACTCCATGACCCGTGGCTCGGTCGCCGAATCCTGGGCATGGACTTTCCATCCCTCATGGTACAAGCAGGTCACCGGCCGCGATCCCCGGCAGGCACACGAGGAAGCGCGCCGGCAAATGGAGACGGGCCGCAGGTAGACAGCGGCTTATCTATAAGGCATCTGATACTATCGTTACACGAGAGAGCTGCTATATTTCCTCGTCCCTGGGAGTATACTTTTGCCCACGACAAGGGGTGAGGGATGGTCGGGTTCGATCCTAACCATTCTCGCTTGCCTGCTGGATCCCTCTGGCAGGTCTCCTGCTGACTCTCTCGATCGGCCCCCCGAGCCCGACGATGAGTATTGCGGAGACTCTACTCCCCTCCGGGTGCCAACGAGCTTCGACGGAATTGGGCTGCCCTGCGATTTCTACGATCTTCTCACCGCGCGACTCGTAACGGTGCCGGTCTGCTATTTGTCAGAAATTGTGAAATTCACTGAGTTCTTACTATTAGGCGCGACAACCACTGACTCTTCCCAGGTCTTCGGCTGGCTGAAAACTACCCTCTGAACGCTCTTCTGCGTGAAAACGTCGAGGGCATTTTCTCGTCCCATCACATGCCATCCTTCATGCCAGGCCACCAACTGGTACCTTCCGGGCGGAACGTTATCCAGGTCGAAGTGGCCGCCTTCATCGGTGACAGCATAGTAGGGATGCTGGACCACCATCATCTCGGCATTCATCCACACATGTCCGCCATTGCACCGTAAGTTCACCAGACCCGGAGTCTGCATGTTCCGGGTAACCGTCTGGTCCACAAACGGAAAAGGCAAATTGAAGCTGGCCGCTCCGTCCATGTGGATGGTATGCAGCACGTGGTCGGAACTCTTCATCGCCAGGGCTGCACTTTCGGGAACCAGCAGGATATGGGGCTCGTATTGGCAATGTCTCTGGTCGAGCGTACGCCTGGGTTCGGGAAGAATCATGGCCTTGCCGCTGGAGATATTCTTCAAGAACACTACCGTGTTGGCCACCCCTCCCTCGGATGAGACGAGCAACCGGTCCAGGTTTCGAGACTTGTTCCCGTCCGGATCGCATATCTCCGGATCCTTGTTCACGGGCACAGTCAACCCGTGCGGCATCGGACCAGACCACTTCACGGTTCCTGCAATCGTTCCTCCATTGCTCACAGAGACGACCTGGTAAGCGGTTTGCGCCTCCACGCCAATAGTCACCGCCAGCAGGAAAACTGGCAATAAAAGCGTTTTTGTCTTGCTATCCAGACGCATCTGCCACCCTGGGGAAATCCTAGGGCACTCTCGTATAGGGACAAAGTAACGAAAGTAACCTGCTCCAAAGCCGCCGCGCGGCTACGGCGCAAGTACCTGGAATTGGAGCGGGCGACGGGGATCGAACCCGTGACATCCGGCTTGGGAAGCCGACGTTCTACCGCTGAACTACGCCCGCTCAGGGACGCGCCTAGAATTATAGCGAATCGATGGGCTCGGAGAACAAAACTTCTCCGGGTCGGGGTCGGGGGGGTCGGGCCGGCGATTGCGCAACGACTTGCTGCGCGAGTAAGCTCCTCCGTCATGAAAGCATCCTTACGCTTGTCTATCCTCGCCCTCTGGTTGACCACGATTCTTGCCGCGCAGCAATTGCCCAAACCTGTGGAAGCCGACTTCACGCTCCACAATTACCGATTCAAGTCGGGTGAGGTCCTTCCCGAACTGAACCTGCACTACGCCACCTATGGCAAACCCACCACCGACTCCAGCGGTCGTGTAACCAACGCTGTCCTGATTCTCCACGGCACCACCGGGAGCGGACAGCAATTTACGGCCGAGCATTTTTCCGCCTTGCTCTTCGGGCCGGAGCAGCTTCTGGACGTCAGCCGCTACTTCATCGTCCTTCCCGACAACGTGGGCCACGGTCACTCTGCCAAACCCAGCGACGGCCTGCACGCCAAATTTCCACACTATGTCTACGATGACATGGTTGACTTGCAGCATCTCCTCCTTACCCAAGCCCTGAAGGTGAACCATCTCCGCTTAGTGATGGGTACCTCGATGGGCTGCATGCACTCCTGGATCTGGGCAGAAACCTATCCCGACTTCATGGACGCGGTCATGCCTCTCGCCTGCCTGCCCGTCGAAATCGCGGGCCGCAATCGCATGATGCGCAAGATGATCATGGACTCGATCCGCACCGATCCCGGGTGGATGAATGGCGACTACAAGCACGAGCCCCGCGGCCTTCAGAGTGCGTTTCACATCTTTCTGATCATGACCAGCAGCCCGCTCCAGATGCAGAAGGATTTTCCTACTCGCGAAAAAGCGGACGCCTATGTCGATAATTTCCTCAAAGCCCGCATGGCGGCAACCGATGCAAACGACGTCTTATACGCCTTTGACGCTTCTCGCGACTACGACCCATCCCCCAAGCTCGACGAGATCAAAGTCCCGGTCATGTTCGTCAATTCAGCCGACGACATGATCAATCCGCCCGAGCTGGGCATTGCCGAAAGGGAAATCAAGAAAGTGAAACGTGGCCGCTTCGTCCTGCTGCCCATCACCGATCAGACTCGTGGCCACGGCACTCACACCTTGCCCGCGGTTTGGAAGGAGTATTTGGACGAATTGCTGGCCGAGAGCCACGATTAGCGGATCTTTCGTTCGACGGCTTCAACCAGCTTCCGCGTAATCGGAACCTCGAGGTGGTGCCGCTCAGCTGCGCGCAGGATTGGCCCGCCAATGGCATCCAACTCCGGCGGTCTTCCCTGCTCCACATCCTTCTGCATGGAACTGCGCATCGGCCCGGGAAGGCCGCGGATGGTGGCAATCACAGCTTCGGCATCCAGCTTGGCGCCTTCGGCGATTGCCACAGAACACACCTCTCGCACGCAGGATTCCAGTCGCTGCTGCCAGCTCAAGTCCGCCCGCATCTCGCCAATGGTCTTTCCGGCGGCCGAACTCGCCAGCGCCAGGGGAGCCAGAAACACCAGTTTCGTCCACATCAGCGTTGGCTCGTGATCGACAAATTGACAGGTAAAACCAATTTTCTGAAGTTGATCAAGGGTTCCCTCGAGGAGTTTCCGCCCGCTCGATGCTACGCTCAGCTTGGCAAACGGAGAGCGGTGCACGATATGCCCCGGGCTGACTCGCTCCGATTCCACGCTGATGGTGGCAGGAATCACGCGCTCGACTCCATAGCGCGACCGCAGGAAGGAGACGTGATCGATTCCGTTGAGCAACGGAAGAATCGCCCGCACCTGACGGCCATCTGGCAGTGAAGCCAGCGCCGGTTCCAGTTGGGTAGCTTTCACGGTAATCCACAAAACATCGGCCGCCGGGACCTCGGATCCGACCCTGACCGGTGCATCGAATTTCCCGAAAGCGCTTTCAAGATGCAATTGATTCGGGTATCTGCCAAGCGCTTGGCCCTTCACCACCAGGGTTACCTGTTCCCCCGAATGCGCCAGACTGGCGCCGATGAGTCCACCCACGCCCCCCGCACCTAGAATCGCATGTTGCATATTTCCTGCTACTTAGCCGATTCAAACGCCCGCGAATGGAATTCTATCGTCTCGCCGATGTGCTGCTGAAAATAATCCAAGCTGTGATCTCCGGGGTAAAGATGAAACTCGTGGGCGATTCCCTCAGCCTCCAGCTGCCGATCGAGCGCCTCGGCGCCCTTCTCAAAACCAAAGTCATCGTTACGTCCACAATTGAAATAGATTGCGAGCTTCCGAACTCCCGCCGCGTTCCTCTTGGCCAACGCCAAGGGATCATTTTGCCGCCAATGTGCCACATTGATCGGATTGCCAAAAACCGCGCCCAGCAACCTGCCCAGCGGGGTGCGGGAACGCATCGCAGTGTTCAGTTCCGTCGGCGATTCCCTGATCAGGGCAGCACTCTCCGCGCTCACCGACGAAAACCGTTCCGGATACGCGAATGCTAACCTGAGCGCTCCATATCCACCCATCGACAGGCCGGTGACCCCGCGCGCCCTCCGCTCCCGCCGGATCGAATATTTGCCTTCGATCGAGGGCATGAACTCGCGGATGAGGAAATCGTTGTATCGAACTTTGCCGTCGGCAGAATTGATGTAAAAACTCTGTTTTCCTGCCGGCGCCACGATCAGGAAATCACCAATCTTATGTCGCTGGCGCAGCTCCTCGATGACGCTCCACCCGCCGCTGTTGAAAAGGGTCTGCTCGTTGTTCCCGAGCCCATGAAGGAAATAGAGCACCGGATAGCGCCGCCCCGAATGAGGATCGTAGCCGGGCGGCACGAGCACACAGTACTGCACCGGTTCCTTCAGAATAAGGCTGTTCAGGACACTGCACTCGACCCGGCTTTGGGCCTGGGCCAGGAGGGAAACCAGAAGAACCGCTAAACCTAGAAAATGAAAGCTGGAAGAATAGGGCGAACCGGGCGGCGTCGGGTTTTCGACCCGACCAGGGCGAGTCGGAGACCCGACGCCATCGCCAAAGACCAACCCTGGCCCCATCACTCGTACCGCAGCGCCTGCACCGGATCCAACCGCGCCGCCCGTCCCGCCGGATACATCCCGGATACCAGGCTTACCAAAATCGCAAACCCAATCGCTCCCGCCACCAGCCACCAAGGCACTGCCCAAATCTGTTCCGGCGGAAAATTCTGCCGCCTCAAATACAGGTTGGTTCCAAGGTTGATCACCCGGCCGATCACCCATCCCAGAGCCACTCCCAGAGCGCCACCCATCACTCCCATCGCCCCAGCCTCGGCGAAAAAGAGCTTCTTTACATCCGTATCGCTCGCTCCCAGAGCCTTCATGATCCCAATTTCCCGACGCCGTTCGAGAATGGCCATAACCAGCGTGTTCACGATTCCGATCGAAGCCACGGCCAGCGCCAAGCTGCCAAATATCCCGAGGAACAGATCAAGCACCGCAAAGAACTGCCGCAGGTTGCGCGTAGCGTCGGTGATGGAGAAGGTATTGAACCCCATCTTGCGGACGGCATCTTCCACCGACTGCACGTATTTGGGGCTAGTCACTCGCACACTGACCGTGGCATAAGTCGGCGAAGCGCCGAGCCCGCGCGAGGTGTCCCGCAGATTCGTGGGCTGCATAACGCGCAGATTTTCCGCCAGCTTTAGCGGCAGAAACACTCGCGCCCGCGCCGCCCCGCGCATGCTGTCCGGATCAAGGTCGGATACGCCCACAATCTTCAGCTTCTGCTCCCGCAAGAACACCGAATAGGACGCCTGCGGCAGATCATCCACTTGGTTCGACGCGGTAAGCCGGCTTTTTCCCGCGCGGGGCAACCGCTTGGGACCTCCGGGATTCTCCACCCGTTCGGTATAGCGCATGACCAGCTCTTGCCCAAGCAAAGGCTTGGCCAGTTCCGTGACCTTCACCTCATCAGCGCCGGGCTGCGGCCGCTTGCCCAGCAACTCCTCAGCGAACGCCTTTTGCAAAATGATTTCAGGCGCAGTTTCCGAGGAGAAAAACTTCCCCTGCATGCCGTCAAACGCATCGTTGTTCTTCGCCGAGAATGGAAGCCCCGCCAACATGGTCAGGTGTGGCTTGTCTTCATACCGAAGTTCAGTGATGAATCGGATATCCGGATAAGCCTCGCGCACATTGGGCAATCGCTCGATCCGCTGCCGCGCCGTCTCATCCAGCATCGGACTGTCAGCTGGGGCCGGCCCGCTATTCTGCGGTTCGCGATTGAAGCTGCGCAAATCCCGCCGCGACATGACCACCACGGTGTCGAACAACCCTGATTTTTGCAATCGCCGCGAGGCCAGCTGCTGCAAACCAATGCCGAGCGATAGCATGGCTACCAGCGATGCCACGCCAACGGAAATTCCGACCGTGGTCAGCGAATTGCGCAGCCCCGACTCGCGCAGGTTCCGTACGGCAAGTTCCGTCAGGTCATAGGCTTTCATGCCTAGGCCCCCTGGCTACCCCGGGCGACGTCCGCCCCGACATTTGACTCATCCCCCAACCAGTTTTCCATCCGCCAGAAAGATCATTCGCTTCACATAACGCTCGGCCAGCGCTCGCTCATGCGTGACCATGACGACCGTCATCCCCAGCGCCTGGTTGAACTCGCGAATCAGCTCCATGATCTCGGTTCCGGTGTGGCTGTCGAGGTTCCCCGTGGGCTCATCGGCTAACAGGAGCTGCGGCCGGTTGATCAACGCCCGGGCCAGTGCTGCCCGCTGCTGTTCGCCGCCGGAAAGCTCCGCCGGCCGATGCCGCAGACGCGTGCTCAGACCAACTCGGTCCAGAGCCTTCCTGGCCAATCCCTCGCGCTGGTCGCGCTCGACCTCCGCAAACCTCATGGGCAGTTCCACGTTCTCCATCAAGGTCATGCTGGGAATCAGGTTGAAGGATTGAAAAACCATGCCCACCGTGCGCAGCCGGTATTTAGCCAGTGCTTCCCGCGACAGAGCTGCCAGATCGCCTCCCCGTACGATTACCGATCCTGATGTGGGGCGGTCCAGCCCCGCGATCAAGTTCAGCAGCGACGACTTTCCCGATCCCGAACTGCCCAGCAGGGCGACAAATTCTCCCGGTCTCAGCTCGAGCGAAACGCCATCTACGGCACGGATCAGTGTCTCGCCCATGCGATAGTGACGGCACACCTGTTTGGTCGACACTGCGATTGGCCCGTTTTGTCCTGATTGTGAACCCGAACTCATGAAATAACTTAGCGCACCTCTCCCCTGATCAGACGCAAGGCATCCGCGGCACTCACGTCTCCCTTGCCATTCCCGCTTCCTTCCTCGGCGGCCACCGGTGTAACGTCGCCCTCGCCCGGAGCCAGGAACAGATTCGTCTCCACCCCCTGCTGCTTGGTGTACAACTCGTAATAACGTCCCTCGAACTCCAAAAGTTCCTCGTGCCTGCCTCGTTCAGCAATCCTTCCCTCGTCCACCACCAGGATCTGGTCGGCTCGACGGATGGTCGATAGCCGGTGTGCAATCACGAAAGTCGTCCGCCCCTGCATCAGGTAAGAAAGGCCCTGCTGGATCATCGCCTCCGACTCGGAATCGAGGCTGGAAGTAGCCTCGTCCAGGATTAAGATGCGCGGCTCGGCCAGAATTGCCCGCGCAATCGAAATCCGCTGCCGCTGCCCGCCGGAAAGCTTGACCCCGCGCTCGCCGACCACGGTATCGTACTTGTCCCTAAAACTCTCTGCGAACTCGTCCACCCGCGCAATGCGGCAAGCCCGCATGATTTCCTCTTCCGTAGCTTCCGGACGCGAGAACGCCACGTTCTCCCGAATTGTCCCGTCAAACAGGAACGATTCTTGCAGTACCACGCCGAGCCGGGTGCGATAGGAATCCAACCGCACCGTGCTCAGATCCACGCCATCAATCAGAATCTTTCCGCCCGTGGGTATGTAGAAGGCCGAAATCAGCCCGATGGTGGTTGATTTGCCCGAGCCTGAGGAGCCGACCAGCGCTGTCACCGTGCCGGGTTCCGCCTGAAACGAAATTTCATCTAGAACCGTCCGGTTCCCGTCATAGCTGAAGCTGACACCCTGGAAGTCGATCTTTCCTTCGATATCCTTGAGCGCGACCACGCGTCTCGGGTCGCGATCCTCTGCCCCTTCGCTCAAGATCTCGTGAGTACGTTCCAAGCCGGCCAAGGCTTCCGTGAGTTGGGTCCCGATGGAAACGATTTGAATGATCGGCGCAACCAGGAACCCGAGAAACAACGTATAGGTGAAGAACCCGCCGATGGTCAGCGCCCCCGCCATGATCTGGCGCGCGCCCACAAACATAATCACCGCGCCCACCGCGCCCATGAGCAGACTCGCAGATAGGCTCATCACCGAAGTAGCCGTCAAGGTGTGCATCACGTTATCGAGCAGCCTCTCGACGCCTTTCGCAAACACTTTCTCTTCCCGCTCTTCCGCGTGGTAGCCCTTGATCACGCGTACGCCGCCTACCGACTCAGCCAGACGACCGGTGACCTCTGCGTTGATCTTGCCGCGCTCGCGGAAAATCGGCCGGATCGTTCCAAAAGCCTGGTTGAGAGCAATCGCAAAACCCAGCAGGAACCCAAAAGCCAGCAGAGTCATGAGTGCGCTGATTCGAAACAGAACCACTAGAGCGATTGCCGAAGTGAGCAATCCACCCGCAAACTCCACCAGTCCTGTGCCGATCAGGTTGCGCACACCCTCGACGTCGGTCATGATCCGGGATACCAGGGTTCCGGTCTTGGTCGAATCGTAGAACGTCACCGGCAGCCGCCCCACATGCGCTTGCACCTTTTGCCGAAGTTCAGAAATCAGCCGCTGCGCCGCCTTCGACAGCAGTTGCGTCAAGCAAAACGAAGTAATCCCCTGCACGAGGGTGGCGCCCAATACCAGCAGGACAAGCGGCTTGAGCAGTTCCAGATGCCGCTTGACGATCACGCCGTCGACCAAAAACTTGGTCGAGTAAGGCAGTACCAGCCCTGAAACCCGGTTAATCACCATCACCCCAAAACCGATCGCCAGCAAGGCTCGCCGCGGACGCACCAATTCCCAAACCATCGGAATGATTGCGCGCAGCCTCTGACTTTTCTTGGCTTTAGTCTTCGCGGCAGAGTTCATGAGTCATTAGAGTCTAACCGACCTAATTGCGGCTCAGCGATGTTTTGAAGTCTAAATTCAGTCTAAATTAAATTGTCTGAAGTCTTGTCATTCTGAGCGGCTTCCGGCGCCGAAGAATCTGCTTTTAGCCTTGCTCTTGGGTGTGGCACCGGCCTCTGAGCCGTGCAGGCCGGATCGAAGACTCACCGCAAAACATCCGGCACCCGTCTTGTGAGAACCCGCCTTCGTTGACTTGGCTCCTCACCAGCCCTTAACATCCCCACCCAGCAAGAGGAGTAATCTTTGAGACAAAGCAAAAATGCTTCCATTCCCGCCCGCCGCCGATTTTTGCGATCGACGGTGCTCGCCGGAGTCGGTACCGCCATCCTTCCCGCTCTCGCCGCCGCCCGTGAACTCCCCAAGCTTGAGCCGGCCACACCGCAAGTTCCCGCTTTCGAGCTGGATGAAATTTCGATCTCCGATCTTCAGGACGGCATGAAGTCGGGCGAATATACTGCCCATTCCCTGGCGGAAAAATACCTAGGTCGCATTCAATCACTCGACAAGCAGGGTCCCGCCATCAATTCCATTATCGAAATTAATCCCGACGCGCTCGCCATCGCCGACGCCATGGACAAAGAGCGCCACTCCGGCAAGCTTCGTGGGCCTCTGCACGGAATCCCCACTCTGATCAAAGACAACATTGATACCGCCGACAAGATGATGACTACCGCCGGTTCTCTGGCTCTGGTGGGAGCCAAACCGCCCCAAGATTCCACCGTCGCCCAGAAGTTACGAGCTGCCGGTGCCGTAATAATCGGAAAAACCAATTTAAGCGAATGGGCTAACATCCGTTCCAGCCATTCGACCAGCGGTTGGAGCGGCCGTGGCGGCCTGACGAGGAATCCCTACGCGCTCGATCGTAACGCTTGCGGTTCCAGTTCAGGCTCGGGCGCCGCCGCTGCCGCGAATTTTTGTGCCGCCGCCATCGGAACGGAGACCGATGGCTCGATTGTCTGCCCATCCTCGGCTAATTGTCTGGTCGGAATCAAGCCCACCGTCGGCCTGGTCAGCCGCACCGGAATCATTCCGATTTCCCACACCCAGGACGGCGCCGGCCCCATGGCGCGCACGGTTAAAGACGCGGCAATACTTTTGGGAGCGCTCACCGGCGTGGACCGCTCCGATCAAGCAACTCTCGCCAGCGAAGGTAAATCTCTAACCGACTACACGCGTTTCCTCGATCCCAATGGTCTGAAAGGCGCCCGCCTCGGGGTCGCCCGGAAATATTTCGGTTTCAGCGACGACGTTGACGTCTTGATGAATGAGCTGCTGGATGAAATGAAGAAACAAGGGGCGACCCTGGTCGATCCCGCCGACATTGAGACCTTCGGAAAATTCGACGACTCCGAGCTCATGGTTTTCTATTACGAATTGAAGGCTGACCTGAACGGGTATCTGGCGCGCCTGGGCCCCGGCGCTCCGGTGCACTCCCTGAAGGAAATCATCGACTTCAACGAGAAGAACAAAGAGCAAGAGATGCCCTACTTTGGGCAGGACATTTTCCTCAAGTCGGAGGCCAAGGGCCCGCTGACCGAAAAGGAGTACCTCGACGCGCTGGACAAGAACCGCAAACTGGCTCGTACGGAAGGCATCGATCGTCTGATGGATAACAACAAGCTGGACGCGATCGTCGCCCCCACCGCCGGCCCGTCTTGCCTCACCGACCTTCTGAACGGCGATCACTTCACCGGTGGAAGCTCAAATGCCGCTGCCGTGGCAGGATACCCGAATATCAACCTCCCCGCCGGTTTCATTCACGGCATGCCAGTCGGAATTTCTTTTTTCGGACAAGCCTGGAGCGAGCCCACACTGATCAAGCTCGCCTACGCCTTCGAGCAGGCCACCAAGCTCCGCAAGCCACCGCAGTTCTTACCCACGATTCCCCTCAACCCCCGAGGCTGAAACTTTTATCCTGGTCATTCCGAGCAAGCCCTCAAGGCTTGCCATCATGCGGGCAGCGAGGGATCTCGGTGTTATTATCACTCCACCTAGTTCACAGCCTCTTCAGTCCTGGTCACCCGCCCACCCTGCCGCCGAACCTCATCCACCGTCGCGCGGCCTTTTTCTTGGTCCAGGTGTCTGATCGCGTCCTCCACCACGTTCACTTTGTACCCGCGTGACATCAACCCTCGTGCCGCCCGTTCCACGCAAATTTCCGTCACGACGCCATAAAGGAAAATTTCCCGATCCTTCCCCAGCCTCCCGAGCAGCGCCTCGATATTCGGATTCGTGAACACATCCAAGGCTTGCTTCTCAATAATGATCTGTTCATAGCGTCCGAGGTCCGCAGGCAAATCCAGTCTCCGATTGGGCACCACCAGATGCTTTGCCAGCACCGTGCCCGAGACCTTCTGCTGCCCGGGCGTACCCACGAGACAGTGCGGCGGATAATCCCGGAACTCAGGATCGCTCGGCTGATGTCGATCTGTGCTCGACACGACTAGAATCTGATGCGACGCCGCCCACTGATTAAGCCGTTGAATATTGGGTATAATCTTCTCGGCTCCGGGAATGTACAATTTCCCGCCCGGATCCATGAAATCGACCTGCGTATCAACATCCCAGAACAACCAACTCATACCACTCCCCTTCGCGTAACCGGCTGCGCGAAGCGGCTGCGAAAATCTTCCAAGAGCCTCTGCAATTCCCGGCTAAAACGCACCGGATAGGGATGTGCCTGATCCAGACCATGGCACTGTTCCGGGAGTCTGGCCAACTCCATCTGAGCGTGTTCGCGAACCTCTTCGATTTTCGGCGACCTTGCCAGACGCTCGCCATCCCGCATCACGCAAGCGAGCAGCGGCTTCCCCTCGCCATATTTTTCAGTCCAGTGCGCAATAACATCCTCGGCGTACCTTTGATCCGAGCTTTGCAAGCGGTAAACCTGCTTGCATCCCGGATAAGTCGCTTTCCCCCCCGGGCTCAACTTGGCGCGATACGACGGACGCTCGCCCGCATACACATCCACCAGTTTGTAAACTCCGCCCAGCGTAGGAGCGTCTTTGGAAGCAGCCAGGCTCGTCCCCACGCCGAATGCGTCGACCACCGCGCCACGCGCTAGTAGGTCGCTGATCACGAATTCGTCGAGATCGCTGGTGGCAAAAATCTGGGTGTCACTGAGGCCCGCCTGGTCCAGCCGCCGCCGTACTGCCCGGGAAAGCTCCACCACATCTCCGCTATCGAGCCGCACCGCCTTAGGATGCAGTCCGGCCTGGATAATTTTGTCGACGGCCGCCAGCGTGTCGTAAGTGTCCACCAGCAACATGGCGTGATCAGGAAAAATCTTTTGGAAACGACGGAACGCTTCCTCCTCATCGTCGTAGGCCATCACAAACGAGTGTGCCAGCGTCCCAAACGTGGGAATTCCGAATCGCCGTCCTGTTTCGACGTTGGAAGTCCCGATGCAGCCCCCAATGTAAGCCGCTCGGGCGGCGAGCGTCCCGGCCTCCGGGCTATGAGCGCGCCGCGTGCCAAATTCAATGACGCTCCTGCCCTGCGCCGCCCGCACCACACGCGCCGCCTTCGAGGCAATCATCGTCTGAAACGTGATCATGGAGAGCAAATAGGTCTCGACGATCTGCCCTTCAATGATGGGAGCGGTGACCCGCAGCAGCGGTTCCTCCTGAAATACCGGTGTGCCTTCCGGAATCGCCCACACCTCGCCGGTAAAGCGAAACCTCCTAAGATAGTCGAAGAATTTGTCGCTGACCTGCCGAAAAACCGGCTGCTTCCGCAAAAACTCGATATCTGCCGGCTCAAACTCGAGACTCTCCAGATAATCCAGCACCTGCTCCAGTCCTGCGGCGACCAGGTAGTTCCGCTCCGGCGGCAAAGACCGTATGAACAGTTCAAAGCTCGCTTTGGCCCGGAAGTTGTTCTCGAAATACGCCGCCGCCATCGTGAGTTCGTAAAGATCGGTAAGCAGCGCGGAATGGCGGGCTTCTAACAAGATGTCCCTCAAAGGAATTATAGGAGACGGCAGGGAAGCTTAGGCCTGCCGAGGTGGAATAAGTAGTCCTTGTCGCTCAAATCGCGCTCAATCGCCAATTGGGAACAGCGTGTGTTTTGGGGAAGGCATGGGCACCGCTCCTTTGCGGTCGCGCCACAGAATTTTATTAAGCACCGCGGCATCGGCAGCGTCGGGACGAGAAAAGTTCATCTTCTTGGAGACTTCCGCGCCCGGTCCTTGGGCCGGGTTCATCTGATAGATCAGCCGGTTGTCGCGGTTGCGCCAATCGGCAGTAAAGGCCGCCTGCTCTCCCGGCCCGGAAAACAGCGGCGCCATTACGGGAGCGTAAGCATCGTTCTGATTCATGGGCGGCAGCCCGAGCAGCACTTCCATGGTGTGCACCAGGTTCACCGTGGTGTAGAACTGGTGCGCGACAAACGGATGCTCCACCGTTCCTGGCGAATACTTGCTGATGACCAGCGCGATGGAGCGATGCGCATCCACGTGATCGGCGCCGTTCTGCGCGTCATCTTCTACCACGAAAATCGCCGTCTCGTCCCAGTACGGGCTATGGGAAACAGCTTCCACCACACGGCCTAGGGCGAGGTCGTTGTCCGCAACTGAGGCGGCCGGACGAGGCATCCCCGGTCGAGTTCCCGCCGTGTGGTCATCGGGAAGATAGAGCAGGACAAAGCTGGGCAACTCCGCTCCCTTCCCCTCCTGGCGAGCCCGAACAAATCCCTCAAATTCATTCAAGAATTCGTCCGCTCGCAGCTGGTCCGGATAGTCCAGCCGGAAATTCGGATACACGGGATTGAAATGGTCCCGCAATTCCGCCTTGGTTCCAACCGTGCGCTTGAACAGGGGCACAGCCCAGGGCCAAAAACTTGCCGCCCCATGCGGCTGCCCCACATTTGACGGCAAAGCCTCCCCTGGCTTGACTGCCCGGCGTGAACACTGTTCTCGTTCCCCCTTCGTCTCTTCTCGCGGCGACGCGCTCCCCGCCTCAGGCAGGCACCATTCCACATCGATAAATTCGCCGTAGTCGCGGTAGCTCAGCCCGTGGCGCGACAGATTGCCCCACAGAAAACCGGTTTGCGGATCATCCACATCGGCCTCGCCATGGTCCAGAGCATATTCTCCGGCGACCGTGCCGCCAAAATCATACGTACGTTCATTGCTGCGATACGCAATCTGCCAGGTCTTCTCGTTGTAGTCGCTGGTGATCGCGGCATTAGACCAGATATGCCCGTCTCCCGAGACTTCTCCACTATCGTAAAAGTTGTCCAGCACTCCAAACTGAAGCGCCAGCTTGTGCGCATTGGGAGTGATGTCTGAGCCATACATGGTGAGGGACGCATCCCCGTTGCCCACCTTCAAATCGCCGAGAATCTGATCGTAGGTTCGATTCTCCCTGATGACGTAGATCACGTGGCGAATGGGATTAGCTCCGCTGGGGAATATGATCTTTCCCGGATCTTCGCCAACCAGATTGTTCTCCTCAACTTCCCGCGTCAGCTCCCCCAGACTTCCTTCCAGCTTCGTCAAGTTCAGGCGCGCGACCGAGCCCCTCAGCAATTCGGCAATGTAAGGATGAGTGGGGTGTCTCTTTTCTGTCGTGATGACGTTGGGGCCCGCGTTGGGCCCAGTTCCTTCCCCTTTCGCGGTTGCGATCAACAGATCGTCCCCGCGCACCGCGAGCGCGCTCGGATACCAATCCGTGGGAATAAAGCCGGTTGCCGAGCGTTGTCCGTTTTCCTCCCTGCCATCACGAATCCCGGAGAGATCAAAAACGGCAACGGCATTGAGCGAGGAGTCCGCGACAAACAGGCGCTTGCCGTCATCGGACATCGCCAGAGCGCTGGGAGAAGTTCCCGAATACTGCTGGCCGGGCAAACGTGTGCCCAGGAACCTGACCGGCTTGCCGTCCGCCGGGGACGCCACAGCAACCGTATCCGCGTTGGACAGCGCGACGTACAGTTCCTTCTCGTCCGGGCTCAACAGCATGGCGGTTGGATGCGACCCTGGGTCGGTCGAATTCTTCGGCGGCAGCAGCGGAATCCAGCGGGTTATTTTTCCCTTGGCCAAATCCAGTTCAGCAACCCGCGATGCATTCCACAAACTGCACCAGGCGCGACGTCCGTCGCGGCTCGCCACCACGGTATAGGGAAAAGACGCGGGCACCAGCTCATTTGTGCTCAGGTCGAACGTCTTAACAGTTCGCCCCGTCCTCACATCGAGCAGGATTACATTGTCGGAAAGATTATTGGCAACCAGCAATCGTTCGCCGACCGTCCAGGCCAGACCCGCCGGGAACGAGATTGCTTGCCCCTTCGGCAGTTTGGCTAGTTCCTTCGCAATTCGCTTGTTGGAGGCAAGCTTCTGCGGAGGAATCTTAATGAACCGCTCGCGAGCGACTCTGCCATCATGAAAGCTGTAAACCGCAATTCCGTTGCCCGTGTCTCCAGGCTTCTCACCGTTCGGGTCAGTGATGGAGCCCACAGAAGCATAAAGATGTTTCCCGTCCGCTCCGAAAACCAAACCCAGAAAATAACTCTGGTGCCCATCTTCCGGGAAACGTTGGTCGGGAAAGTCCGAAAGCTTATTGCTGCTCAAGTCCAGAACAGCAATAGATTGATGCGCCATATCCTCCTGGTCACCATAACCATCATTCAGCAGGGCGGCGTAGCGTCCATCGGGACTGAGCGCGATGGTGGCCGGAAAGCTGTTCGTAGTCGCAATTCGGCCAATCGAAGGTGTCCTCAGCCCTTTGCTGGTCGGAAGATGGATGACGTGGCGGTCCGATCTTTGCCCTAAAGCCAGAAACAAGAAACTGAGCGGCAAGACAGCAGTAGCGAAACGCGGCAGGAGCTGCAAGCGAATCTCCTCAGCAACGATCTAATGAGGCCGCCCCCATCTTAACAGGCGAGGTTGACCACCGACCTATTCTGGAGTGGAGCGGAGCGAGCCTATTCGCTGGCAAATGGACCCCGCGAAGAAGGACGCCTACCTTCTCCTGACCGCCGCAGATTTTGGACCCGTTGACGGTCTGCACAATTCAGCTTGATTCGAGGAAACTCTGCGCTCAAGCGCCACCCCTCTTCAGCCGCAAAGCGGCGCCCAAATGAAGCCCACGGGCAAGCCACGGGTCAAACCATCCGCCTGGAACAAGCTCCGCAGAGGCGATGGAATTGGTTGCCTTCAGTTCACGCCTGAATACAGCAAAAACGACTCAACGTGTCTCCCGGATCGGGGCAACCTCTCCTCCGACGTTATGCCGCACATCCCGGCCCCGCACCCAGAAGATCACGTCCTCCGCAATGTTGGTCGCATGGTCGGCAACGCGTTCCAGGTTTCGTGCCACCAATAACGCATCCAAGGCCTGGCGCGTGACCGCCGGAGCATCGTTCATCTTTCGAACCAATACGATGAAGGCCTCATCGCGCATGCGATCCACCACGTTGTCCATTTCCAAGACTGCCTGCGCCAATTCTGCTTTGCCTTCGATGAACGATTCCAGAGCCCGCCGCACCATGGCCGAAACCGCGGCCGCCATCCGTGGAATATCGACCGGGAGCTCCGTCGCCGGCAACTCCACCATGTCCATGACCCGTTCGGCGATGTTCACCGCCTGATCTCCCACGCGCTCCAGATCGGAATTGATTTTCGTAACCGCAAGAATGAAGCGCAGATCGACCGCCATGGGCTGCTGTAAAGCCAGGAGGTCGAAAGCCAGCTCATCGATTTCCCGCTCCGCCGCGTTGATGCGTGACTCGTTCTCCAGCACCATGTGACAGCGCTTTAAATCGCGTTCCACATAGGCCTGGCAGGCGCGATCCACCGCCTGTTCCGCCAGCCCGCCCATGCGAAGTAATTTCTCCCGAAGCTCATCCAATCCTTGTTGAAACCGCGTACGCATTATCCAAACCTGCCGGTGATGTAGTCTTCTGTTCTCTTATC
>Ga0209804_1000828_pt1 | contig 22160 bp, 26 predicted proteins | sample GraSoiAngelo_139_FD_185896 | JGI IMG/M metagenome (GOLD analysis project Ga0209804, IMG submission 185896) | Grasslands soil microbial communities from the Angelo Coastal Reserve, California, USA - 14_0929_12_20cm (SPAdes) (version 2) | ecosystem: Environmental > Terrestrial > Soil > Grasslands ... | reverse complement strand
ACGCGCCGCTTCGCCCACGGGTTCTACGGCAAGCAGGTGGTCCGCACCAAGCAGGTCGCGGCCCACAACGAGACGGATGCCAAGGCCGGTGACACGGTGCGGATCGTCGAGACTCGCCCGCTGTCGAAGACCAAGCGCTGGCGCGTGGTCGAAGTCGTCGAGCGCGCGAAGTAGCGGCGGAGGGGGGGACCGTGGTGCAGCAGGAGTCGATACTCAAGATCGCGGACAACTCGGGCGCGCGGCGCGCGCTCGTCATTCGCGTGCTCGGCGGGTCCAAGCGGCGCTACGCGGGGCTGGGCGACATCGTCGTGGTCACGATCAAGGACGCGATTCCCACCGGCCAGATCAAGAAGGGCGAGGTGGTGAAGGCGGTGATCGTGCGGACGGCCAAGGAGACCAAACGCAAGGACGGCTCCTACATCCGGTTCGACGAGAACGCCGCCGTGCTCATCACGGACCAGGGTGAGCCCCGCGCGACCCGCATCTTCGGACCCGTGGGGCGTGAGCTGCGCGAGAAGCGGTTCATGAAAATCGTGTCGCTCGCGCCCGAGGTGATCTGACATGAAGCCGCTCGTCTTCAAGAAGAGCCGCCGCAGCACCGGGCCGCGGGAGCCCGAGCGCCACAAACTGCATATCGCCAAGGGCGACACGGTGCGCGTGATCTCGGGCGAACATCGGGGCAAGGAAGGCAAGGTGTTGCGCGTGCACCCCAAGGAGTTCCGGGTGGTGGTGGAGGGCGTGAACATCGTGAAGAAGCACAAGCGCGCCACCACGCCGAACGAGGAGAGCGGCATCATCGAGCTGCCCGCACCGCTCGCTGCGTCGAAAGTGATGCTGCTCGACCCCAAGTCGGGAGAGCCGACGCGGGTGCGGCGGCGCCTGGACAAGGATGGAACGGCGGAGCGGATCGCGGTCAAATCCGGCCAGCCGATTCCGCGCGTGAAAGCGAAGTAGGGACATGGCGGACACCAAAGACCCGAAGCACGAGGGCGGCGCCCCCGACCCCGGGGCCAAGCCCCGGGGCAAAGAGCCGAAGCAGGAGGCCGGCGCGGCTGAGGTCGCGGCGGCGCCGCGGGGTACCGAGCAAGCGCAAAAGGCCCAGAAGAAGGAGAAGAAGGGCAAGAAGGGGCCCGAAACCCAGGCGCCGAAGCCCGAACCCCAGGGTCCGCCGCCCGAGCCGGCGCCGCCGGCTCGGCTGCACGAGTACTACCAGCAAAAAGTGCGGCCGAAATTGGCGCAGCAGTTCGGCCTCGAGAACCCGCACGAGATCCCGAAGCTCGTGAAGGTCGTCCTCAACGTCGGGATGGGGGACGCGCCCAAGAATCCCAAGGCGCTCGAAGCGGCGGTGGCGGAGCTGGCGGCCATCACCGGCCAGCAGCCCGTGGTGACGCGGGCCAAGAAGGCGATCGCGAACTTCAACCTGCGTCAGGGGATGGCGGTCGGCTGCAGCGTGACGCTCCGCGGCGCGCGGATGTACGAGTTCCTCGACCGGTTCATCTCGATCGCGGTGCCGCGCATGCGCGACTTCCGTGGACTGCCGTCGGACAGCTTCGACGGCCGGGGGAATTACACGGTGGGGATCAAGGAGCAGATGATCTTCCCGGAGATCGACTACGACAAGGTCGAGAAGATCCATGGCATGGATATCACGCTCGTGACGACCGCCGGGCGGGACGACACCGCTCAGGCACTGTTGCGCGAGCTGGGGATGCCCTTCCGGGGCGAATCCCCCGTCGCGGTCGCCTAGGAGACTCTGACGATGGCGAAGAGGACGTGGATGGAGAAGGTCAAGCGGAAGCCGAAGTTCAAGGTGCGCGGCTACTACCGGTGCCAGCGCTGCGGCCGCAGCCGAGGGACGCTCCGCAAGTTTCGGTTGTGCCGCATTTGTTTCCGCGAGCTCGCGCTGCGCGGGGAAATTCCCGGCGTGCGCAAAGCCAGCTGGTAAAGGACGGACGCGAGATGAGCGTGATCGATCCCGTCGCCGACATGCTGACCCGGGTGCGCAACGCCTGCCAGGCGGGCCACCGGCGGGTGGACATGCCGGTGTCGAAGCTGAAAGTCGAAATCGCGCGGCTGCTCCGCGACAACCACTACGTCCAGGACTTCAAGGTGCTGGACGACGGACGTCACGGGCTGCTGCGGCTGTACCTCAAGTACCACAACGACTCCCCGGTGATCCGCGAGCTGCAGCGCGTCTCCGCACCGGGCCTGCGACGTTACGTCAAGGCGCGCGAGATTCCGCGCGTCAAGAACGGCCTCGGCATGGCGATCCTGTCCACGCCGCAGGGCCTCATGACCGACCGCGAAGCCCGCACCGCCCGCATCGGCGGCGAGCTGCTCGCGGTGGTCTGGTAGGAGCGGGGACCATGTCGCGCATCGGCAGGAAGCCGGTCCCGCTGCCCAAGGGCGTGACCGCCCAGATCGAGGGCCGCCGGATCACGGTGAAGGGGCCCAGAGGCGAGATCAGCAGGGTGGCGCATGCGGATCTCGCGCTCACCCTCGAGGACAACGCGGTCGTCGTGCGGCGACCCTCCGACGAGAGCCGCCACAAGGCGCTCCACGGCCTCACCCGCACGCTGGTGGCCAACATGGTGGACGGCGTGACCAAAGGGTTCGCGAAGGCGCTGGAGATTCAGGGCGTGGGCTACAAGGCCGAGCCGAAGCCGTTCGGGGTGCAGCTGGTGGTGGGCTTCTCCCATCCGGTCCCCTACCATGCGCCGCAGGGGATCAAGATCTCGGTGGACAACAACGTGATCGTGAAGATCGAGGGCGTCGACAAGGAGCTCGTGGGGCAGGTGGCCGCGGAGATCCGCGCCATCCGGCCGCCCGAGCCGTACAAGGGCAAGGGCGTCCGCTATGTGGGCGAGCAAGTCCGGCGCAAGGCCGGCAAGACCGCGCAGGCGGCGAAATAGACCATGCGAGCGATCCACAGGATTCGAACCCAGGCGAGCCGCCGCTACCGGCGGCACCTGCGGGTACGCCGCAAGGTGGGGGGCAGCCCCGAGCGGCCGCGTCTGGTCGTGTTCCGCTCCTCGAAGCACATCTACGCCCAGGTCGTGGACGACACGCGTGGCGTGACGCTGGTCGGCGCGGCCGACTCGTCCGAGGGGATCGAGGTCGAGGGCAAGGGCAAGACCGCCAAGAGCTTTGCGCTCGGGCGGCTCATCGCCGCCAAAGCGAAGGCGAAGGGGATCACCAAGGTCGTGTTCGACCGCGGCGGCTACCAGTATCACGGGCGCGTCAAAGCCGTAGCCGACGGCGCCCGCAAAGGCGGATTGGAGTTCTAATGGCGAACGAACACGAGCCCGGGCCGTCAGGTCCGGGGGGCCCGTCCGGGCCGGCGGCGACGGAGGCGCCGGAGACGGCGCATGCCGGAGGCGAAGGGCAGGCCGAGGAACGGCCGGCCGGCGCCGGTGGGGGCGGTGGGAGCGGCGGGGGCGGCGGGGGTGGCGGCGGTGGCGGGGGTGGCGGCGGAGGTGGCGGAGGCGGCGGACGCGGACGGGGCCGGGGAGGCCGCGGTCGGGGGCGGGGTGGCGAGCGGCGCGATTCGAGCGAGCGCCAGCGTGAGGGCGACGGGCTCATCGAGAATGTGATCGCGATCAACCGCGTCGCCAAGGTGGTGAAGGGCGGCCGCCGCTTCGGCTTCAACGCGCTCGTCGCCGTGGGCGACGGACACGGGCATGTCGGCGTCGCGACGGGCAAGGCGAACGAGGTCAGCGAAGCGGTGCGCAAGGCGGTGGAAGCCGCGCGCCGCCGGATGATGGAAGTGCCGCTCACGGGCACCACGATCCCGCACGAGATCATCGGCCATCACGGCGCCGGGCGCGTGCTCCTGAAGCCCGCGGCGTCGGGCACCGGGGTGATCGCGGGCGGCGCGGTGCGCGCGGTGCTGGAGTGCGCCGGCGTACGCGACATCCTCACGAAGAGTCTCGGCTCGACCAACCCCCACAACATGGTGCGGGCCGCGCTGGACGCGCTCCAGCACCTCACGACGGCGCGGCACGTCGCCCGGGAGCGTGGGGTCGAGCTCGAGGCGATTCACTACAAGGCCCGCCAGGAGGCGGTGCATGGCTAGGAAGCCGCCCACCCGGAAGTATCGCAAACGCAAGCCCGGTCGCGACCGCGTGCTGCCGCCCCCGGGCAAGGGCCCGCTGCGGATCGTCCAGGTGCGCTCGGGAATCGGACGGCCGGCGTTCGAGCGGCGCACGCTCGAGGCGCTCGGGTTGAAGCACCACCAGGCCAGCGTGGTCAAGCCGGATCATCCGGCGCTCCGCGGCATGCTCCATCAGGTGCGTCATCTCGTCGAGGTGACGGTGGCCAAGGCAGGGGAGTAGACGATGCCGAAGGCGAAGCGGCAGGCGAAGGCGAAGGCGAAGGGGAAGGCGAAGCCGAAGGCCAAGGCGCCGCGGCGCGCGACCCCGCGGGCCAAGACGGCCGCGGGCGACGTACGGCCGCTCACCCTGTCGGGACTGCGGCCGCCGCCCGGCTCGCACCGTGCCCGCATCCGCAAGGGCCGCGGGCCCGGCTCCGGAATCGGCAAGACCGCCGGCCGGGGCGGGAAGGGCCAGACGGCGCGCACCGGGGGTCAGACCCGGCCCGGGTTCGAGGGCGGGCAAATGCCGCTCATCCGCCGCATTCCCAAGCGCGGCTTTACCAACCCGTTCAAGCAGCCGGCGCAGGTGGTGAACGTGCGGCACCTGGGCCGGCTCGCCGAGGGCGTCGAGGTCACACCCGACACGCTGTTCGGCGCGGGGCTGGTGCGCCGGCCGGACCGCCCCATCAAGCTGCTCGGCATGGGGGACGTTCAGCGCAAGTTCAGCGTGAAGGGCGTGACAGTATCGGCCTCCGCCCGCTCGAAGATCGAGCAGGCGGGCGGTACGATCGCGAGCTGACCGCATGACCGCTCCCCGGCTGCCCAACCTGTTCAAGGTGCCGGAGCTGAAGGAGAAGATTCTCTTCACGCTCCTGTGCCTGGTGGTGTATCGCGTCGGCGCGCACATCGCGACCCCCGGCGTCAACGTCCAGGCCCTCGCGGACTATCTGCGGAACCAGGCGCAGGGCACGCTGTTCGCCCTCTACGACCTGTTCGCGGGCGGCAGCTTCGGACGGGCGACCGTGTTCGCGCTCGGGATCATGCCGTACATCTCGGCCAGCATCGTCTTCCAGCTGGCGGCGCCCGTGTTCCCCGTCGTCGAGAAGATGCAGCGGGACGAAGAGGGCCGGAAAAAGCTCACGCAGTGGACCCGCTATCTCACCGTGGTGCTGTGCCTGTTCCAGGCGTACGGCTACGCCCTCTTCACCGAGCAGATCGCCGGCGCGGTCGCCCATCCCGGATTCTTCTTCCGGCTGACGACCGTGCTGACTCTCACCACGGGTGGCGTGTTCGTCATGTGGCTCGGCGAGCAGATCACGGAGCGCGGCATCGGCAACGGAGCGAGCCTGCTGATCTTCTTTTCGATCGTCGAGCGAATCTTTCCGGAGACGATCCGGACGTTCGACGCCCTCAAAGCCCGGAGCCTCTCCCTGCCGATGCTGGTCCTGGTGCTCGGGGTCATGGTGCTCGTGGTGGCGGGCACCGTGGCGGTGACGGTCGCGGCGCGGCGCATCCCGATCCAGATCCCGCGCAAAGTGATGGGGCGCGGACGGATCCGCGAGGGGCAGAAGACGTTCATTCCCCTGCGGCTCAATACGGCCAACGTGATGCCGATCATCTTCGCGCAGTCGCTCATCATCGTGCCGGGGACGATCGCGGCCTTCAGCGGCAACCAGACCTTGAAGCACCTCGCCGAGTATTTCAGCGTCACGTCACCGGTGTACCTGATCTCGAGCGCGGTCTTGATCATCTTCTTCGCGTACTTCTACACCTCCATCATCTTCAACCCGGTGGATCTGGCGGAGAATCTCAAGAAGCAGGGTGGGTTCATCCCCGGCGTGAAGCCCGGAGCCGCCACGGCCGACTATATCGATGAAGTGCTCTCCCGGATCACGTTGCCGGGCGCGTTGTTCCTGACGCTGGTGGCGATGCTGCCGATCGTCGTGTCGAACATCCTCAACATGCCGTTCGGCTTCGGCGGCACGGCGCTGCTCATCGTCGTGGGCGTGGCCCTCGACACGGTGCAGCAGGTACAGCAGCATCTGCTGCTGCGCCATTACGACGGCTTCATGAAGGAAGGGCGCGTCAAGTTCCGCGGGCGCCAGCGCTACATGTAGGGATGCGGTGTTCATCCTCCTGTTAGGCGCGCCTGGCTCGGGCAAGGGGACCCAGGGAAAGGTCCTCGCCGAACGGCTGGGTCTTCCGAAGATCACGACGGGCGACATCCTGCGTGCCGCCGTGCGGGCCGAGACGCCGCTCGGGCGCGAAGCGAAGAAGTACATGGACGCGGGCTCCCTCGTGCCCGACAGCGTGATCCTGGGCCTGATCAAAGAGGAGCTCGCCAAGCCGGAGGCGCAGCAGGGGGCCGTGCTCGACGGGTTCCCCCGCACCGCCGCCCAGGCGGAGCTGGTGGACCGCACCCTGGCCGAGCGCGGCCAGCGCCTCAATCATATCCTGCTGCTCGACGTGCCCGAAGAAGAGCTGGTGCGTCGGATGACGGGCCGGGCGGCCGACGAAGGACGCTCGGACGATACGCCGGACGCCATCCGGACGCGGCTGCAGGTGTACCAGCGCGACACCGCTCCCCTCATCGCCCATTACGCCGAGCGCGGCATCGTCAAGCGCGTGCCCGGCGTGGGCGGCGTGGACGACATCGCGACAGAGATCAAGCGCGTGATCGGGCGATGATCACCATCAAGTCGCCGCGCGAGATCGAGACGATGGCGGCCGCCGGCCGCATCGTCGCCGGGACGCTCGCGCTCGTGGCCCGCCGCGTCCGCCCCGGAATCTCCACCGAAGAGCTCGACCGGCTCGCCGAGCAATTCATCCGCTCGCACCCCGGGGCGCGCCCTTCGTTCAAGGGGCTGTACGACTTCCCCGCCACGCTGTGCACCTCGATCAACCACGAGGTGGTACACGGCATCCCGTCGTCCAACCGCGTCCTCAAAGCGGGCGATCTCTTGAGCGTCGACGTGGGGGTGTGGCTCGACGGGCTGCATGCGGACTCGGCGGCGACGTTCCCGGTCGACGCCGTGAGCGCGGACGCGGAGCGGCTGCTCGCCACGACGCGGACCGCGCTCGCAGCCGGCGTCGCCCAGGCGCGGGCCGGGAATCACGTCGGCGACATCGGGCACGCGGTCCAGCGGGTGGCCGAGGGGGCGGGGTACTCCGTGGTGCGCGAGCTCGTGGGACACGGGATCGGATCGTCGTTCCACGAGGATCCCCAGGTGCCGAACTACGGCAAGCCGCGGCGCGGACCGCGCCTCGTGCCGGGGATGACGATCGCCATCGAGCCGATGGTGAACGTCGGCGGCGCCGACATCCGCACGCTCGACGACAAGTGGACGGTGGTCACCCAGGATGGCTCGCTCTCCGCGCACTTCGAGCACACGGTCGCCATTCTCGAGAACGGCGGGCCGCCGCGGGTGCTCACGACCGCGGACTAGGGGCTCACGCTCGGCCGCGCTCCATGACGCTGGGCCAGCCCAAGGAACTCCCGCTGGGCCTCCGGCTGCGGCAGCAAACTCCTCGACACCAGCAGGTTCTGACCGCTCACCTCGAGCACCAGCACCGCAAACGCCGCCAGCACCTCCGCGTCGGTGAACTTGCAGTGCCCATATCGATTGATGGTGAACGCGGTATTCAGCAGTCGACTGCGCAGATTCAACCGCCTGCGATACAGCGCCTCGTGCCATATCGGGACGATCGGGTCACCCGTGGTGTGGATCGTCACCAGGGGCCGCCGCAGCCGCGCGGACGTCTGCAACGTGGCGAGCCGCGCGGGGTCCGCGGTCGGCTGGAACCGCGCGACGTCGGCGTTCAGGGCGTCATCCTCGTCCGAGCCGATGTAACGGCGGTCCACGTTGCCGAACGGCATTCCCCCGTTCTTGGCCATGGCGTCATTGGTGCCGCGGAAGCTGTACCAGAGGATCCCGAGGGTAGTGCCCTTGACGGTTGCTGGATCGGCGGGATCGGTTGGGGCGTGCGTCACGCTCAGCACCTGTCGGATCCGGTCGGCGTTGGCCGGATCGTCGAGCGCGGCCCCGGCGCTGCTCTCGGCCGCTCCCCAAGAGTTCGGATCGATGTATCCGGGATCGCCGGCGCTCAGGTCTTGCTTCCACACCGGCCACGCCGGGATCACCCCGGCAAAGAAGTGATCGAAGACCGCGCGGAAGTCGGCGACGTATTGGATCTGTCGCCCGTAGTCGCCGATCGGGCCGCACCCCGCCAGCCCGCCGCTGAAGATGTTGGGATACTGCTCCACCGCCATCACCGTGCCCAAGCCGCCCTGCGACCCTCCGGTCTGATAGACGTAACGCGTGGTCCGGCCGGTGGTGCTGGAGAGCAGCGCCTTGGCCGTCTCCACCAGCTCGAGCAGATCGCCTCCGATCCAGGTGTTCCGCTCGATCAGGCCGGTGGCGCGAAAGCTCGTGGTGGCATACGCGTAGCCGAGACCGCTGAACAGCACGGCCGAGGCCGTAGGGGAGAGGTCCTCGGGGAGCGTCGGCGCGCTCGCGGGATCGTGATACCCGGGAATGAACACGACGAGATCACGGTTCCAGTGGTTGGGGTCGAAGCAGATCTTGAACAACGCACCCGAACTGAGTTTCGCGTCGGGCGCGGTGCATGACTGTCCGTTGGCCTGCAGCACCACGGGCGGCAGCGCGGGCTTTGCTTGCTCACGCACCCGCGGCTGGACCGGCCCATCCGAGCATCCGCCCAGCGCAAGAATCAAGACCACGGCTCCCGCACACGCGAGGGCGTGACCGGAGCGTTTTGCGGCGCGTTTCATAACGGCATCCTCCTGCGGGAGACATCCGCACGTTTCGCGTTCCCGCGAGTGGCAAACGTCGTACCGCCGAACCGCGGATGCGTTCGAAACCGTGACGTAGCGTGTTGGTGTTGTGATGGTGCGATACCGCAGCACGTCCGGGAGGAGAGATACCTACGCGCGCAGGTCCCGCTCGAGTCGCTCGGTTTCCGCCAGCAGCTTCTTTCCCAGCGCCGGATCCGACAGCCCCGCCACGTTCACCCGTACGTTCTCGATCGCACCGGCGGCGGCGGCCCGCGCCAGGGCTTCGGCGACCTTCGCGTCGGAGCGGGCGTTCTTGTTGCCGATCTGCGCGATGTCGCGCGCGAGCGTGACCAGGCGGGCGGCCCGCCGGGCGACCTCGGCCGGCGGTTGTGCTGCGCCGAGCAGCCCCGCGTCGACCGTCCGACCGCGCGACGGATCGTCCTTGGGAATCGCGTAGGCCGCACTCACCTTGGCGTACGCGGCGGCGTCGTCGTCGACCAGGCGGCGCAGCTCGGCCCGGAGCCCTTCCGCTTCGGTCAGCATCTCCGCGGCACGCCGCTCGACGGCGGCGTAGGCCTTTCGGCCCACGGTGAGTCGGGCTACCATCGCCACCAGCGCAGCCGCCAGCGCGCCGGCGAGCGCCGCCGCGCTACCGCCGCCCGGGACCGGGGCTCCACCCGCAAGATCCTCGAGCCAGCCGTCGAGGGTCGGTCCCTCGCCGGCGCGGATTTTCGCCTCGAGCAGGTGGTCGGTGGCGTCGGGCAGCCGCAGCGCGGCGGCACCCGCCCCCAGGATCGCCCGCTCGGGCACGAGACCCACGACCTCGCTCTTCACGATGGCGACGCCCCGGGCGCGCGCCTCGGCTTCGACGGCGCCGTACACCGCCGCCGGCGGTGTCGTGTCTATATCGAGCAGGTTCATTGATACCTGAGCCCGCCCCCCCACCTCGAAACCAGAGGCTTGAACTGCCGGCAGACCGCCGCTCGACGTCCGGATCCGCTTCGCGATCTCCTTGGCGATCGCCACCTCGGCCGTGTCGAGGTAGATGTTGAACGCCACCAGGAAAGGTCGCGCGCCCACAGCCGTCGCCCCTGCCGTGGGATGGATCCGGCGCGGGCCGAAGTCCGGATCGACAGCCGGATCCGTGCCGATGCGCTCGCGCAGGCCCTCGAACTCCCCCTTCCGGATGTCCGGCAGGCGCTGCCGCTCCGGCCGCACGGCCGCCCTGGCGTAGAGATAGATCGGGATGCCGAGCTCGGCCGCCGCGCGCTCGCCCAGCCGCCGGGCGAGCGAGACGCACTGGTCCATCGTCACGTCGCGCACCGGGACAAAGGGTACCACGTCGGTCGCGCCCATGCGGGGGTGCTCGCCCGTGTGTTGCGTGAGGTCGATGCGCTCGGTGGCGACCCGCATGGCGCGCAACGCGGCCTCGACGGCGGCGTCCGGGGGAGCGACGAACGTGAACACGGAGCGGTTGTGCGACACGTCGGCCTGCACGTCCAGCAGCTTGACGGCGGGGACACCCGTGAGCGCCGTGCGGAGGGCGTCGATGGTCGCGTGATCTCGGCCTTCGGAGAAATTAGGAACGCATTCGACGAGCGGCGCGGGCATGGTCAGGTCTTGAGCAGCAGGTCCAACAGCCATCGGTGCAGCACCGGATTGCCGGCGACGACCGAGCCGTGCTGCAGCACGTCGTCCGACCCGTCCAGCGTGGTCACGATTCCGCCGGCTTCCCGGATGAGCACCACGCCCGCCGCCACGTCCCATGGCGCCAGCGTGAGCTCCCAGAAACCGTCGAGGCGTCCGGCCGCAACGTCGGCGAGATCGAGCGCCGCGGCGCCGGCCCGGCGGATGCCGCTCGTCGCGCCCATCACCGCGGCGAACTGGTCCAGGTAGCGGCGCAGCAGCGGGAGATTCTTGAACGGGAACCCCGTGCCGACGAGTGCGTGACGCGGCTCCGCGAGGGGCGAGACGCGGATCGGGCGTTCGTCCTGCCAGGCGCCGAGCCCCGTGCCACCCCAATACGCCTGGTCACGCGCGACGTCGTGCACGACTCCCCCGCGCAGCGCGCCACGCACCACGCACGCGATGGAGACCGCGTACTGCGGGTAGCCGTGCAGGAAGTTCGTCGTGCCGTCGAGCGGGTCCACGATCCACGCGACCTCGCCCGCGGGCGCGGCGTGCGGCGACAGCTCTTCGCCCATCACCGCACTTCCGGGCACGTCGCGCGTGAGCGCCTCCGTGATCAGCGCTTCCGCCCGGCGGTCGGCCTCGGTCACGAAATCGTGGCGGCCCTTTTCGATCCACTGCGCCGGCGGCGGGGGCGGCGTGTCGCGCAGCAAGGCAGCCGCCCGGGCGGCGGCCCGCCGCGCCACGTCGACTAAGTCTTTGAGTTCTCGCACCTTGCGGCGCTCGCCTCCAGTCGCGTAGGTTGTGGGCCCATGGCGCGCGTCTTCTCCGGCATCCAGCCCTCGGGCGAGCTGCACATCGGCAACTATCTGGGCGCGGTGCAGAACTGGGTTCGACTGCAGCACCAGCATGACTGCCTCTTCTCGGTGGTGGACCTGCACGCCATCACGCAGGTCTACGACCCCGCGACGCTGTCACAGCGCACGATCGACATGGCGGTAGGGCTGTTCGCCTCCGGGCTCGACGCCGAGCGGGCGATCGTGTTCGTGCAGTCGCACGTGCCGGAGCACGCCGAGCTGAATTGGCTCTTGAACACCGTCACGCCGCTCGGGGAGCTCGAGCGCCAGACGCAGTTCAAGGACAAGGCGCAGCGCCAGGAGAGCGTGCCCGCGGGGCTCCTGAACTATCCCGTTCTCCAGGCGGCCGACGTCCTCCTGTACGAAGCAACCCTCGTGCCCGTGGGCGAAGACCAGCTCCAGCACCTCGAGCTGATGCGCGAGATCGCCCGCCGCTGGAACAGCCGTTTCGCGGATGGCTTCGCCTTTCCGGAGCCCCAGGCGTTGCTCTCGACGGCCAAGCGGGTGCTCGGGCTCGACGGTCAGGCCAAGATGTCGAAGAGCCTCGGCAACACGATCGGCCTATTCGAGTCACCCGAGACGATCTGGGAGAAGCTCAAGCCCGCCGCCACCGATCCGGCGCGCGTCACCCGCAAGGACCCGGGCAATCCGGACGTCTGCAACATCTTCACGATCCACCAGGGTTTCTCCCCACCCGACACGATCAAGCTGGTGGCGCACAACTGCCGCACGGCGGGGTGGGGTTGTCTCGACTGCAAGCGGGTGCTGGCGGACAATATGATAGCCGCGCTGACGCCCATCCGCGAGCGGGCCGAGGCGCTGCGGGCGGAGCCGCGCACGGTGACCGACCTGCTGCGGGGCGGTGTGGCCAAGGCGGGCGCCATCGCGCGCCGCACGATGGCTCAAGTGCGGCGCCGCATGGGGTTTCTCGTCGAGGCGGACGGCTGATGCAGCATGTCGTCGCAGGCGTCATCCAGATGTTCCGACTGGAGCTGTTTCTCCAGCTGTGCCTCGCCACCCTGTTCGGCGGAGCCATCGGCCTCGAGCGGGAGCTCGGCGGCAAGCCGGCCGGGCTGCGGACCAACATTCTGATTTGCATCGGCTCGGTGCTCTACACCAAGCTGTCCGTCACGATGGCCGCCGGGAATGCGGATCCCACGCGCATTGCGGCGCAGATCGTGACCGGCGTGGGGTTCATCGGCGCGGGGACGATCCTGCACGCGCGCGGCGCGGTCGTCGGCCTCACCAGCGCCGCCACGATCTGGGTGGTCGCCGCCATCGGCGTGGCGCTCGGCGCCGCCTTCTATTGGGAAGCGGCCGGGACCACGCTGCTCGTGCTGGTCGTGCTCCGGGGGCTGGGGCGCGTCGAGCGCCTCGTGGCGCGGCAGTCCACGCAGAGCACTCTGCTGGTGCACGCCCGTCCCGAGCCCGCGGCGCTGGACGAGCTGGAGACGGTGGTGCGCCGGACCGGTCTCGAGATCGAGCGCCAGGCGAGCCGTCGCGAGAACGTCGATTTGGTGATCGAGTTCACCCTGCGCGGACCGAAGCGGCTGCACGACGAGGTGATGATCGCCCTGCTGCATCACCCCGGCGTGCGCACGGTGTCCACGGGCGAGTGACGCGTCGGCTGGTGGTCGACCTCGCGTCGCCCCGCGCCGTGTGGCGGATCCCGCCCGCCGCGGTGCAGACGATCCGCGCGGCGCTCGGCCCCGGCTGGGAGGTCCTCCAGGTCCAGGCGCCCGCGACCTCGGACGGAGACGGCGGCTCGGGGAGCCCCGAGGCCGTGGCAGCCGCCCGGGGCGCGGAGATCTATCTGGGGTACGGAGTGCCGCCAGGGGTGGCGGCGGCGGGGCGGGGGACGCTGCGCTGGATGCATACCGGCACCGCCGGCGTGGGGGCGAGCCTGTCGCACGTCGCCGGGACCGATATCGTGCTCACGAACAGCGCCGCCGTGCACGCCGAGCCGATCGCCGACTGGACGATCGCGGCCCTCGCGTACTTCGCGCGCGGTCTGGACCGCATGCACGCGTTCCAGGCGGCGGAGCACTGGGCGAGCACGGAGCTCACGGCGGTCCCGGTGCCGTTTCGCGAATTCGCCGAGCTGCGGCTCGGCGTGTTCGGCCTGGGCGGGATCGGCGGCGCGATCGCGCGGCGCGGTATCGCGCTCGGGATGAGCGTCGCGGGAGTGCGCCGGCGGCCGGAGCGGGGCGGGCCGCCCGGGGTCCGCTGGGTGATGGGGCTCAACGCGCTGCCCCGGCTCGCGTCCGAGAGCGATTGCTTCGTGATCGCCGCGCCCCACACGGCGGAGACCAAGGGGGCGGTCACGCGGGCCGTGCTCGAACGCCTCCCGACCGACGCGATTGTCGTCAACGTTTCTCGCGGCGCGCTGCTCGACGAGACCGGTCTGCTCGACCTGCTCGACGCGTCGCGCCTGCGCGGTGCGGCGCTCGACGTGTTCGCCGTGGAGCCGCTGCCGCCGGGCCATCGCTGCTGGCGCCACCCACGGGTGCTCGTGAGCCCGCACGTGGCCGCGGTGACGGCCCGGTTCTGGGACCGGGAGACGGGGCTGATCGTGGACAACATCACGCGCTATCTTGCAGGGTCCCCGCTCACCAACAGGGTCGACCCGGAGGCCGGCTACTAGTGGAGGAAAAGTCCAAGAGCGCCCGCGCGAGCGCCGCGACGCAGCAGCGCGGGATCGAGCAGATCATCAAGGCGGCGATCGACCGCAACGCCTCCGACCTCCACATCAAGGCCGGCGACGTGTTCCGCGCGCGGATCGACGGCAAGCTCGTGCCGCTGACCAAGCAGCGCCTCACGCCGGAGCAGACCAAGGCCATCGCCCAGCACCTGATCCCCAACGAAGAGGACCGTGCCCGGCTCGACACGCTCCGCGACTACGACTGCTCCTGGGGCATGCCCGGCGTGGGGCGGTTCCGGGTGAATATCCTGCGGCAACGATCGTCGTTCATGATCGTCATGCGCGTCATTCCGTTCGACATCCCGACGTTCGACACCCTCAAGCTCCCCGCGATCCTCTCGACCATCGCGGCGGCGGAGCACGGCATGATCCTGGTGACCGGCGTGACGGGCTCGGGAAAGAGCTCGACCATGGCGGCCATCGTCAACCAGATCAACCAGACGCAGCACAAGCACGTCGTCACGCTCGAGAACCCGATCGAGTTCCTGCACCGCGACATCAACAGCTCGGTGACGCAACGGGAGATCGGCGTGGACACCGACGATTTCCGCGCCGGCCTGCGCGCCGCGCTCCGGCAGGATCCCGATGTGGTCATGATCGGCGAGATGCGGGACGCCGAAACGATCGACACCGCCATGAAGGCGGCCGAAACGGGGCATCTCGTCATATCCACGCTCCACACCCCCGACGCCGTCACCACGATCACGCGCCTCGTGTCGATGTTCCCGGCCGAGGAGCAGGAGGTCGCCCGGACACGGCTGGGCGAGGCACTCCAGGCCGTCGTGTCGCAGCGGTTGCTGCCGCGCGCCGACGGCCACGGGCGGGTGCCCGCCGTGGAGGTCCTGATCTGCACCGCTGCGGTGCGCGACCTGGTCAAGGATCCCGCCCGCACGCCCGAGCTGCACGACTACATCCGCGAGGCGCGCGAGCAGTACGGGATGCAGACCTTCGACCAGCACCTGATCGAGCTGGCGATGGAGGAAGTGGTGAGCTACGAGGCGGCGGTGGCGGCGGCCACGAACCCCAAGGAGTTCGAGCGCCAGATGCGCGACGAGCGCCGCCACGCACGCGTCGCCGCGCCGGCGGAGGCGACCCCGCGTCGGTGATGGGGCGGTGACGGCACGGCAGCTCGCGGGCGTGCTCGCCCCCATCACCACGCCGTTCGACCGCACCACGGGGGACGTCGCCCCGGTCCACCTGCGCGACAATGTGATGCGCCTGGTGCAGGACGGCCTCGACGGGGTCGTGGTGGCGGGCTCGACCGGGGAGTCGGCCCTGCTCGACGCGGACGAGCAGCGCCGCATGGTGGCGTGGGTGCGGGACGTCCTTCCCGATCAACGCTGGCTCGTGGCTGGTACGGGCGCCGAATCCACGCGACAGGCGGTGGCCCTCACGCGGGCGGCCGCTGCGGAAGGCGCGGACGCGGTGCTCGTGCGCCCCCCGAGCTATTTCTCGGCCGCCGTCTCGCCCGCGAGCCTCGTCGACTACTATCGAGCGGTTGCCGAGGCGAGTCCCATCCCGGTGCTGGTGTACAACATCCCCAAGTACACGCACCTCCCCGTCGCCGCCGCCCTGCTGCAACAGCTCGCTGGCCACGCCAACATCGTGGGGGTCAAGGACTCATCGGGAGACCCCAAGAACCTCGCCGCCTACCGCGACGCCGTCCCGCAGTGGTCGGTGCTGGTCGGCTCGGGCTCGCTCCTGTATGCGGCCCTCGAGCTGGGGTGCGACGGCGGCGTTCTCGCGGTGGCGTGCTTCGCCGCCCGGGTCTGCGCGGGCATTCTCGCGGCATTCCGGGCCGGCGACCGCGCGCGGGCGGGGAGCCTGCAGGAGCGCCTCGTGCCGCTCGACAAGGAGATCGTGGCCAAGCTCGGACCGGGGGGGGTGAAGGCGGCAATGGACGCCGTAGGAGGGGGGCTGTACGGCGGTCCGGTGCGCCCGCCGCTCGCGCCCGTCGCGGCAGCCGACCGGGAGCGGGTCGCCAAGCTCGTCGCTGCGTGACCGACTACCGGGGCCTGCTGGACGAGGTGGCCGTTCCCCGGCTCGCCGGCACCGGCCCCGCCGAGCGCGTGCGCGAGGTGCTGAAACGCGAGCTCGCGGCCCGCGGCTTTGTCGCCATGGAGCACCGCTTCACCGGTCGGTCCCTGCTGCACCGGCTGGCCCGCGTCCCGCTCTCGGGCGTCAACCTGATTGGCGTGCGTCCCCGCGCCCGCGTGGTCACGTGGCTGGTGGCGCATTACGACTCGAAAGGCCAGCCCCTCTCGATGGCGGCACGCCTGGTGGCGGCGGGCCTCACCGGAGTCGGTGCGGTCGAGCTGCTCGGCCTGGCGCTGCGCGCCCTGCTCGGTACGATCCCTCCGGGTCCGCTCGACGGGGTGATCGGCGGCGCCGGCGGCGCGGGAGCCGCCCTGCTCGCGCTGAACCGGGTGACCGATCGCTCGGCGGGCGCGGTCGACAACGCGGCAGGGGTCGTCACGGCACTGGCCACCGTCGATGCCCTCCCGCCCGAGTCCCCGGTCGGCGTGATCTTCCCGGACGCCGAGGAATACGGGCTGCTGGGCGCGCAGGCTCTGGTTCGGGAGCGGGCCAACCTGCTCGCCGGCACGAGCATCGTCAACTTCGACGGGATCGACGACCGTGGCACGACGATCGCCCTGATGCATCGCGCTGGGGCGACGGTCGACCGCGTGGCCCGCGCCCTCGAGGCGCGGCGCGCACGCTGGCTGCCCGTCCTGGTAGACGGGCTCGCGCTCGCGGCCACGGCGCGCGAGTGCGTCACGATCATGCGGGGTGATTGGCGCACCGCAAGGGTCGTCCATACACCGCGCGACGTTCCCGCGCGACTGACTCTGGACGGCGCCGGCCGCGTGGCGGGGGCAGTCGCGGCCGCGCTCAGCGTTGACGCCCGGCGTCCCGGGGTCTAGCTTCCCACGGAGGATACTGGAACGCCCCGCGTGTCGGGGCGTTTTTTGCTGGGGAGCCATGTTCGGACCGAAAACGCACTGCGTGGTCGTGGTCGGCGCCCAGTGGGGCGACGAGGGGAAGGGCAAGATCGTCGACGTGCTTGCCGAGCGCGCCGACCTCGTGGTGCGGTACCAGGGCGGCGCCAACGCCGGCCATACCGTGCACACCGCCGCCGGCGAGTTCGTCCTCCACCAGATTCCTTCAGGGATAATCCAGGGAGCGATTTGCGTCGTCGGCAACGGCGTGGTGCTCGATCCGGAGACGCTGTTCACCGAGCTCGACGCGCTGAGCGAGCGCGGCGTGCGGACCGAGCACAAACTGTACGTCTCGGATCGCGCCCACCTCACGCTCCCCTTTCACAAGTTGCTCGACCGGGCCCGCGAGGCGAGAGAGAAGATCGGCACCACCGGGCGCGGCATCGGGCCCACTTACGAGGACAAGTACGGGCGGCGAGGCATCCGGGTGGGTGACCTGCGCAATCCCGGGCGTGCGCGGGAGCTGGTGTGCGCGCGGGTGCAGGCGGCGAACCAGTTCCTCGAGGTGCTGGGCTCGCCCGAGCGAGCCGACGCCACGGAGCACGTGCAGCTGCTCGAGCGTCTCGCGCCACGCCTCTTGCCGCTCGCCATCGACGCGGGACGGGTCGTGTGGGAAGCGTTGCAGCGTGGGGAGTCGGTGCTGCTGGAGGGGGCCCAGGGCGCCCTGCTCGACGTGGACCACGGCACCTACCCCTATGTCACGTCTTCCAACACCACGGCCGGGGGCGCCGCGGTCGGAGCCGGGATCGGACCGACCGCCATCGACGCCGTCCTGGGCGTGGTCAAGGCGTACACGACGCGGGTGGGCAACGGGCCCCTGCCCACCGAGGCCGCTCCCCCCCTCGGCGAGAAGATCCGCGAGCTGGGCGACGAGTTCGGGGCCACGACCGGACGCCCCCGCCGCTGCGGCTGGTTCGACGCCGTGGTGGTGCGCTACGCCGTCCGGGTCAACGGGCTCACGGGCCTCGCCGTCACCAAGCTGGACGTGCTCGACTCGTTCTCCGAAATCCCCGTGTGCGTCGGCTACCGTCTCGACGGGGAAGCCCTCGATTCGATGCCCGCCGAAGTGGAACGGCTCGGACGGGTCGAGCCGGTGTACGAGTCGCTACCGGGTTGGCAACGATCCCTGAGCCTGGTGCGACGACTGGCGGACCTGCCGCCGCCCGCTCGGGCCTACCTGGATCGCCTCCAGGACCTGGCGCATGCCCCCATTCAGTACGTCAGCGTCGGGACGCACCGCGACCAGATCATCGAAGTGACGTGACACTGTCTTCTTGATGCTCGATCTTGCGGTAATCGGCGCGGGGCCCTGCGGGCTCGCCGTGGGCGTCGCTGCAAAGCGGGCCCATCTCGCGTGCTCGCTTTTCGACAAGGGCCCCGTCGTTTCCAGCCTGCAGCGCTATCCCTTGTACATGACGTTTTTCTCCACACCCGAGAAGCTCGAGATCGGGGTTCCGTTCGTCACTGCCGGGGACAAGCCCACGCGGCGCGAAGCGTTGGCGTACTATCGCCGCGTGGCGGAGCACTTCGAGCTGGACGTACGCCAGTATCACGAAGTCGTGCGGGTGAAACGTATTTCGGAGGGGTTCGAGCTGGTGGCGCGCCACCCGGGGGCGCCTGAGCCGGAGACGATCCGCAGCCGTCACCTGGTGTGCGCCACCGGTTACTTCGAGTCACCCAACCTGCTCGGCGTCCCCGGGGAAGACCTGCCGCACGTATCGCACTTCTTCGTCGAGCCACACCCGTACTGGCAGCAGCGCGTGGTGGTGGTGGGCGGGGGCAACAGCGCCGTAGAGGCTGCGCTCGAGCTCAGCCGCGTGAACGCGCAGGTCACGATGGTGCATTTCCTGGGGGACTTCGACCGCGGCGTGAAGCCGTGGGTGTTGCCCGACATCACGAACCGCGTGAAGGAGGGCCGCATAGCCGTGCGCTGGTGCAGCCGCGTGGTGGAGATCGGGCACTCCCAGGTCGTGGTGCGACGTGAGCCGGACGGCGACCGGGAGACCGTGCCGGCGGACTTCGTGCTGGCCCTGACGGGGTATCACGCCAACTTGGGCCTGCTCCGGTCTCTGGGGGTCGACGTCGACGAGGCCAGGGGCGTGCCCCGGCACGACCCTGCCACCATGGAGACCAACGTTCCGGGCGTCTACATCGCGGGCGTGCTCTCGTCCGGGCTCGACGCCAATAAGATCTTCATCGAGAACGGCCGGGAGCACGGCGGCCGGATCTGCGACCACCTCAAAAGCAAACCCCCCAGAGTTGCCCCTGGGGGGTGATCGCCTGCTCGACATCGTGCGCCCTAGAACCCGATGCGAGCGAGACGAAGCTGTCTGCCGTAGTGGTGGGAGCAAGAAGAGTGCCTTGACTGCGATTGCCATCACGGCGGGCCTTTCTCGCATCTGATACACCGTAGCATGCCGCATAATGCATATTTCATTGCGTAATGCAAGAGACTAGTGTCGTTCTAGTCGCCCCGGCGGCGTTCAAGGGCACCCTGGGGCCTCGACAGGTCGCCGACGCGATCTCAGCGGGCGCGCGCCGGGCATTGCCGGCCGCCGCCGTGCTGCAATGCCCGATTTCCGATGGCGGGGATGGGCTGCTTGATGCGGTGCTGCCGCCCGGGTCGCTGCGCGAGCACCTCAGGGTCACGGGCCCTTTAGGCGAGCCGGTGTCGGGCGAGCTCGGCTGGATCGACCCGGAGACGGCGATTTTCGAGAGCGCTACCGCCTGCGGCATCGCGCTGCTGCAACCGGATCAGCTCGATCCGCTGCGGGCCACTACGCGAGGCGTGGGCGAGATGGTTTGGGAAGCGGTCGAGCGCGGTGCTCGGACGGTGGTCGTAGGACTCGGCGGATCGGCCACCGTCGACGGGGGCACCGGCGCGGCCCGGGGGTTGGGTTGGTCGCTGCGTGATGCGTCGGGGGCCGCGCTGCCCGAGGGCGGAGGCTCGCTGGCCCAGCTCGCAGTGCTCGACGGCGGCTGGGGGCTCGAGGCACGCGTGGTCGCGCTGGCGGACGTGACGACGGCGCTCGTCGGGCCGCAGGGTGCGGCCCCAGTGTTCGGCCCGCAGAAGGGGGCCGGAGCCGAGGGCGTGAAGCTCTTGTCGCGCGGCCTTCAGCGTCTCGGCGACCTGATGGCCCGCCACGGCCGCGCCGACCTCGGCACGCTCCCGGGAGGCGGCGCGGCGGGAGGGCTCGGCGCCGGACTCGCGTTCTTCGCCAAGGCTCAACTCCTGCCCGGCGCTGAGTGGGTGTTGTCGCGTGTCGGGTTCGACGCCGCCCTCGCCAAGGCGCAGCTGGTGATCACGGGCGAAGGGTCCTTCGATCGTACGTCACTCGTCGGCAAGGCCTCGGGCGAGGTGGTGCGACGCGCGCAGGCCGCCAAGAAGAAAGTCGCGGTGATCGCGGGCCGGGTCGAAGGACTGATCGGCTTGCACGCGCTCGACGGCGAGGGCAAGCTGCTCGACGCCCCGGGCATCGCGGCCCTCGCCGAGCGGGCGGTGCGCCAGGCGTTCGGGTTGCCCGCCGCCTAGCGGCGCGCCTATCTTCCGGCCCTCTATGCCCCCTACCGACAACGTCATGGAGAAGTTGGTGTCGCTCGCGAAGCGGCGCGGCTTCGTGTTTCAGTCCTCGGAGATCTACGGCGGTCTCGGCTCGGTGTGGGACTACGGACCGCTGGGCGTCGAGCTCAAGAAAAACATCAAAGAGCGCTGGTGGCGCTCCATGGTGCACGAGCGCGAGGACATCGAGGGGCTCGACGCCGCGATCCTGATGCATCCCAAGGTCTGGGAGGCGTCGGGCCACGTGGCCGGTTTCACCGATCCTCTCGTGGACTGCAAGCACTGTAAGAACCGGTTCCGGGCCGACGACCCTCGGATCAAGGGCACCCCGGGCGAGCCGACGGCGCAGTGTCCGGTGTGCGGCAGCAAGGGCACGCTCACGGCGCCACGCATGTTCAACCTGATGTTCAAGACGTTCATGGGCCCCGTGGAGGAAGCGGCGGCCATCGTCTACCTGCGCCCCGAGACGGCGCAGGGGATCTATGTCAACTACCAGAACGTGCTGCAGTCGGCGCGGCAGAAAATTCCCTTCGGCATCGCGCAGATTGGGAAAGCTTTCCGCAACGAAATCACCCCCGGGAACTTCATCTTCCGCACGCGCGAGTTCGAGCAGATGGAAATGCAGTTCTTCGTGAAGCCGGGGACCGACCTCGAGTGGTTCGAGTTCTGGCGCGAGGAGCGCATGAAGTGGCTGGCGGGTCTCGGCATACGGCCCGAGAAGCTGCGCTGGCATCAGCATGCCAAGGACGAGCTCGCTCACTACGCGAAGGACGCCTACGACATCCAGTACGAGTTTCCCTTCGGCTGGCAGGAGTTCGAGGGCATCCACAACCGCACGAACTTCGATCTATCGCGCCACCAGGAGTTCTCGGGCAAGAAACTCGAATACCTGGATCCCGCCACGAACGAGCGCTTCGTGCCCTACGTCGTTGAGACGTCGGCGGGCGCGGATCGTACCGCCCTCGTGGCGATGATCGACGCCTACAACGAGGAGGACGTCGAAGGCGACAAGCGCGTGGTCATGCGGTTCCACCCCGCGCTGGCGCCCCTCAAGGCAGCCGTCTTCCCGCTGGTGAACAAGGACGGCATGCCGGAGCTCGCCCGCCGCATTTTCGACGACTTGCGCAAGTCGTACAACGCATTCTACGACGATGGCGGCTCCATCGGACGGCGCTACCGCCGCCAGGACGAGGCGGGCACGCCCTTTGGGATCACGATCGACGGGCAGTCCACGCAGGATGGGACCGTTACGGTGCGCGATCGCGACTCCCTCAAGCAGGAGCGCGTCGCCGCCGATCGCCTGGCCGGCTACGTCGCGGACAAGCTCAAAGGCTGATCCCGGTGGGCAAGCGCGTGCTGCTGCTAACGGCGGACCTGGTGTTCCGCTCCAAGCTTGCCGGCGTGGTGGCGGCCGCGGGCGGCGAGGTGACGCGCGACGCGGCGCCGTGCGATCTCGCGGTGCTCGAGCTCGGAGGACCCGCCGGCGACCGCATCGGGGAGTTGGTGCGTCGCGGCGTGCCGGTGCTG
>Ga0209804_1000821_pt1 | contig 22227 bp, 15 predicted proteins | sample GraSoiAngelo_139_FD_185896 | JGI IMG/M metagenome (GOLD analysis project Ga0209804, IMG submission 185896) | Grasslands soil microbial communities from the Angelo Coastal Reserve, California, USA - 14_0929_12_20cm (SPAdes) (version 2) | ecosystem: Environmental > Terrestrial > Soil > Grasslands ... | reverse complement strand
TTTGGGAGAGCTGGTAGTCATGCTTGCGCCGGGGGTAGCGCAAATGCCGAGTTAGGAAGCGGGGCAATCCGTTTTATCCAGCTGATAAAGCGCGGCAGTATTCGTCTTCTCCCACTCTTTCCAGTCGTTAGCACGTATATGCGGTGACTGGCATCATTCTCCGCGACGTGCACAGTGTTGGCGAAATGGAGAGTATTCACCCACTGCAAGTGCTGATTCTGCGAGCCCGACCGCGGTCGGTTTCAGATCAATCACGAGGTCGAAGCCATAACTATCAAGTATCCGATTCGGGCGGAATCCGCTATGCGAGGTTACCCTTTTGCCGGTTCCGCCATGCCCTGTCTGGTAGCACCACGGTGAACCATCACGATGCCGTGGACCACGATCAATCGTGTCCGCTTTTTGAAGTTCCCACCGACAAGGTTCGGAAGTCTGGCGCTCGCATGTGGCCGATGAGCCGCATGCAGTTGGGGCAGGGGCCTGCTGCGGAGCCATACCTGGCCTGCCTCTTTCACCTCTCCGGGTGCAAACCAAAACCTGTCCGCCTCTCCGCTTTTTAAATCTCTAGGGCGAGTCGATCTTTTTGCCCCTTGCCCTTTTCGAATCCGGATACGACGAGCAGCACGATATCGCTCGGTAGCGCATGCTAGCCCACCATGAACTCGTCTTCTCAGATTCGTGACCTCGCTCTCAACACCCAAACCTCCTACCTGGTAACTTTTTCCCTCGGTCAATTGAACTGAACACTGGTCGGAGAGCAATGGCAGTCTTTAGACGCCGACAAGCTCCTTGGAAATCAAAAAATGTTCTCGACTGCTCGGGATGGATGGATCAATATATCCGAGCAAAAGGAAACAGAAAGTGGGTCAAGTTATCTGAGCGCTATGGGCGGGTGCGTAGCTAGCTATAGCTAATAAGAACCTGGCGTGCCTGTCCGGCTCGGTGACGACAAGGGTTTCGGCGCACGGCACGTCGACCCCAAAGCAACTAATTTCTGGACGTCCTGAAGGGTTCTTGAGAGTCCGGGTTTAAGTGGCGTAATTCGCCCTGAACTTGTCCCGTATTTGGTCCCGCATCCTGCAACCACGCGTAGGAAGGCGAGTTTAGTGTAGAATCCATGCCGTTTTCGAGCACAGAAAGGAAATCCCGCATAACGGAGTACCTTCTTTACCCATCGATGCCCCCTGTTCGACAGCTCGAATAGATCTTTGCTGTTTCTGGCAAGAAATTTCCGGTGGGTGGTGAGATTCGGGTTCAGGTTGCAGCGGGGACTGGTTCGGCCGAAGCGAGGTAGCGATGAGAATTAAAACCTGTGGCTCTCTCGTGTTCGTAGCCTTATCCATCATGATTGCTTGTCCTCCACCCAATTCCCCCACCAAGCCAATCGAGCAGAAGTATTACGCGGCCGGTAGCTGGACGGTCACCGTCAGCAAGGGAATTGCTTGTTGCGACTCTCTGGGGAATAAATTTGATCTCTACTATCCCACCAGCTTAGGCGCGAACGGCTTCCTGCATCCCATTCTGACCTGGGGGAACGGAAGCAATGCGGTCCCCAGCCAATACGATTATTTGCTCACGCACATGGCTTCCTGGGGTTTCGTCGTCATCGCCACGGAGGACAAAACCACCGGCCTGGGGCAGACCATCATTGACGGAGCCAATTACCTGGTTGGCAAGAACAACGATTCCGCAAGCCCTTTCTATCATAAGCTCAACGTGAGCCAGATCGGGACTTTTGGCCACTCTCAAGGTTCCCAAGGTGCCATCAACGCCCTTATAAATTCTGCCGGCCTTATTAAAACGGCGATTCCGATCGAATTGCCGGCTACTATCTGGTGCAGCCTGGGCCCCAGCTGTGCCGATACCAGTCACCTGACGTCGGGATCGGTATTCTTCATAGATGGCTCCGCAGACGTTCCCATATCGCCGCCAACCCAGGATCCCGCGATCCAGGGTGAGCAATCCATCCAGGCTTTCTACAACGCGGTACCGACTAACGTTCCTAAGGTCAAGGGGACTCTCATCGGCCCCAACCATAATGACGTCCAGGGCCAGCCCGACTGCTTGCGTGCCTCATTCCCCTGCGTGAACGGTGTCTATGGATACCTCGGCTATCCGACTGCTTGGTTCATGTATCAGCTCCAGGGCGATACCTTTGCGCACGGGGCTTTTGTGAATGGCACGGGGGAAATGTTCGCAGAAACCACCAACTGGGAATTTGTGGGTAGCAATATACCGTAGTCAGATAGCCGGCTAAGAGCCCGCTTTCGCACAGCATGTGCTCTTCCCGCTATCTCCACTCTCCGGTCAACAATGGCCTCAGCTACTTTTGGCGCAAAAGCGGAAAGTAGTTAAGCTATAGCTAAAGCCTGTTGAAAAACCCAGGGCTGACACGCAAAGTGGCTCGGCTTTTGGGATGGTTCGACAGAGAAGGTGAGCAACCGCACCCTCATCGCCCACGCGTGCAGCCTGCCGGGGCCTGGAGTAATCCATTTCCTTTTGCTCGCGGGCAGCACAAGTGGGCGCATGGATTGCCGTCATTCTAGACAAAGCGGGACAACTGCTGGAGGTCGAAACTCCCCCGACGGGGCCGAGCGAGAGGCCCTTGGTAGCTATGGATGGATCCTTTGCCCAGGACGGAATGAGTCCCCAGCGGATCAGTGATAGCTCTCGGACGGATTCCCTGGGATTTTGGCGAATGACTGGGATGAGCTGTGTGTGGGCGATGTTGTAACGCGGATTCCATTGTTCTTCGGGGGAATCGGTATCGAAGTATTCCTCAAGAATCTCTTTTCTCCGCGAAAGCCGATAGCGACCGCACATCGAACGATTATGCCAGATGGGCCCGGCAATTCAGATGAAGCCCTTGGGTGGCAAAGCTGTTTCGTGACCCAGGGAATGACAATCGCCCTGGGCTAAACGGAATGTTCGTTAGGGACAGTCTCGCTATTTCGCAGAGATGATGGTCGAGCCGCTGATCTGGCGAGTGAACGTCGCCAGCGGACTTGAGTTGTTGTAGTCATCGGCGTAGTTGATCATCTCCGAGCCGTCCAGATACAGGCCGGGAGCGAAGTATTCAGCAAGGTTGCGCGTGCCACTGGCGCAGCCGGTGCCGTTGGTGCAGATGGCTCCTTGGTGCATCACGCCCGTCACCGTGGTCTGCGCGAAAGTCGGGATGCTGGCGAGGGCGTTCTGTGACTGCGAGAAGTAGATCCGCCACTGCGCGGTTGTGTCGTTGTTGCTGGTCGAGCTCGTGCCCCACCAGGTGAGGTTGACCTTGCCGGAGTCTCCCGCCGTGATCCACGGTCCGATGGCGCTCTTCGTCCCGGACCCGTTGCTGACACGCACCGGGACCGACCACGTTGCTGCCTGGTCCTGCGAGACGGTCAGAAAGACGCTATGGCTGTCGGAGAACGCGATGTAAAGATTGTCCGCGCGGTCGACGGCGAGCGACGGGAAGACGTTGACCAGCGAGGTCCCTGGCGCGGCAGTGTACACGAGCTTCACAATGAAGCTCTTGCCTCCGTCGGTCGAGCGCGCGATGTACAGCGTGTTGCCTGTCGAACCGAAGAAGACGGTATAAACGTTTCCGCTGGGAGCGACCTCGATGTTCCCCTGGTCGCCCGGCTGGATCCCCAGTTCCGGCGTCGTGATAGGCGTGATCTGCGGCCAAGTGGTACCGCCGTCGAATGACTTGGCCACGAAGATCGACTCCGTTCCTACCAGCAAAACGCCCAATTGTTTGTACGTCAGATACAGCTCGTTAGCGCCGTGCGCGGCGATCCACTGCCGGTCCACCAGCGGTAGGTCGGAGGAGAATGGATTGACGAGCCAGGTGTTGCCACCGTCGGTCGAGGTGCTCTGCGTGGAGGAGCCAAGCCACAGCGAGTTCACGTAGACGCTGCCTGTGCTACCGATAGCAAGGTCTTCGTCGCCGCCACCGGCGCCCAGCCCGCGCGCTACCGCGGCCGCTGCCTGCGCGCCGTCAGGCTGGCCGAGATACTGGAACGAGTTGCCGCCGTTCATGGACTTCCAGACGTCGGTGCCCGCGGGCACACCCTGGATTGCCGCAGTGTAGATGTTGCCCAGCGCATCGGTGCGTACCCGCGCTTCGAGGTCTTGCACGCCGAAGATCAGGTCATTCGGACCGGGCAGCGTCTGCGGCTTACTAAAGGTGAAATTGCCGGACTTGTAGCGCGCCCTGCCGACCGGGCTAGTCGGCTCCGGTCCTAGCATCGCCTGGCCGGAGTAGGTTGCGTTCACTGTCGCGAAGGCGACCACCTGCACGGTGTAGGTCCCGGAGGGCAGTTGGCCGCAGTCGGCCAGCTCGAAGTTCGTCATACCCTGGGCTGAGGAGCAGACGGTATTGCCGGCGCTGTCGGAGATATAGAGATCGAAGTCGTTGGTGTTGCTCGACCAGTTCAGGCCGACTTGAACGACATAACCGGGATTGGAGGAATAGAAGGTGCTGGGCACGCTCACCTGGAGCGTGTACCTGTCGCAGGTGGCGCCGGTACAGAGCGAAGGGTCGCCGGTCACGGCGGTGTACGGCCCGCCGGCCCAGTTCACTGCGCTGGTCTGCCCACTGGCAGGCGCGGATAAGGTTCCGCTGCTGGGCGTGGCCGCCAAGGCACACGACGTGATGGATACCAAGCAAAGTACCGTGAAGACAGGTCGCATAGCTTTTTCCTCCAGAGAATGCCAAGCTGGGCCGCTTAGGACACTAAGAGTTGTGCTCAGGTTGCGCAGGAACTCCAGCTTATTGCCAGCACGGTGGGGTTGGGCTATCCCGATAAGAGCCAAAAAAACGCCATCAGCAAGCCCTTGGGAAGGAACCAGCGAGGTTGACTGGGCCGATCCTCGATATATATCCTCCACACCCTCCCCCAACGGTGTGGCAGAAACGGGCGCGACCATACTGTGCTTCAAGTGGAAACTACATAAGGTAGTTTCTGTAGGAAGCTAAGGGAAACACTGTATCTTTTCGGGGTCGTGGTCGTGGCTCGCACTCTTGTCCCAGCACAGCAAAGCTAAATTAAATTACACGGACAAAAACTTGCCTGCTGCTCGGTGTACCAAAGCACCCGGCTTGGCTATTCATCTGCTCTGCTGTATGGCAACCAGTAAGTCGGATGGTCTTGAATGAGAGACGACGGCGACTGGTGCACACTTTGCAAGGCCCGCCCGCGCACGAACGTGGGAAACGGCAGTGCCGGTGCTCCCTGAGTCCTCAGGAAAGGCATTGCCCACAATTCAGAGAGCCTGTTGTGAGAATCCCGCAAGTCAGCGCCCAACCCTGACAGTCGGCCGTCACGGTCGTCGTTGTCCAAAACGAAAGCGCCCCCGGCTCATTGAGCCATGAGGCGCTCGTCGAACAGCCCTCCCCCAGAACTGCTCACCGACAAAGTAGATGCTCCCCTGAAAATGGTAAATGGCACAACAGTGATCAGAACATAGCACCGGTCGGCTAAGGTTTTGGCAGTAGAGCGGATCGGAGCACGACTCTGCCTGAACCAGCGTTCTGTGGCCAACATTATTGCCAAGCAGCGCACACCAACTGCTCGTTTGGCCTCAAGACTTCCTGATCTACGCGTGCTTCTGCTTGGCTCTCCATTTCGCCCATCTGGCACGTTGGGCGGGCAGCCATGCGCTTCCGCGCGGCTGCCGAAACTGGATGCCTCGCCTCACGAATGTTGTGTTTCTGAGAGCGTCGCGGACCTTTTAGGCCAGCCCAACGTGCCTTCTGAGCTCGTGAAATACGTCGACGTCCGCCAGCCGAGAGTGCATGACGACGTCGTGGCTGAGCACGGTCTAAGTGAAACGCTCCTTGGAGCGCAGATATCGCTTGCTCGAGCTGGCTCAATTGCACGATTGCCCGTCTACGCTCCTGCTCTAATTGATTCAGAACCGAGGTCAATGTGGACATGGCACAGCATTGTAACAACACGTGTTCAGATACCCGAGTGGGCGCGTTAATGACCGGCCACACAGCAAGTCGAGTGCTGAGTAGGAACACCTTTGGAGGATTGGCATGGAAAATACCGCATCACGCAACAACGAAGTACTTCATCCCGAGCAGGCTGCTGCCAGAGCGGCGTTGCTCCGAGAATGTGAAAAGCTGGCAGCTGCTGGGATTACCTTCGTCGCGGTTCACTTCGATGGTTACGGTGATGATGGAGCCACCGAGGAAGTGAAGTGCTACAAGAGCAACTGCTATGGCTCTAACGAGAGCGAATCAGTGGATTATGACGCGGCCCATTTGCAGGACCACTTCGAGGCCCTCGTTCCCTTCGGATACGAGAATGATTGCGGCGGGTTTGGGGACGTTGTCCTGGACGTGGGCGCCAGGAAACTTGCGGTTGAACGAAACGACCGGTTCGAAGATTACACGACCACGACGTACGAGGTTTAGCCATGGCTCACCCACTTAAGCATGCTGAGATCAGTTGCCAGAAATTCGGCGGAAGGCCAAACGACTACATCGCAATCCACAACTGGTTCGACGAGTCGAAAGCTTAAATTACGGACTTCCGGCATCGCTGCCTCCGCCATCACAGACGGGATTTTCGTCGCGGAAAAACTATTCGGGGTAGCCATCACGAACAGTGGCGAAAAAACAAGTGCCGGTGCGCTACATCGGAGAACAACATGTGAAAGACGATCTGGGACGCATTCCCACCGTGCAGGACTGGATTAGTCAGCTCAGACCGCAGCGCTGGATGTACGGGCGGCACCTAGAGTTGGAAGCTAGCGACGCGGACCCACGTCACGCTGAGAAATATAGTACTAACGAGGCTCCGCCTCAGACCGACGAGTCATGCTAAGCTTTCAACGAACACTCACGATCTTCGGCCTCTTGGATGCTAGCGAAGGCCCCTCTATCAGCGGCAACATGAACCCACCTTTTGCGGGTTTTCCGATTCCCGACCATTCGGGAACGAGCCAACTCAGGCAACCCGCCGCATTGGGCTGCCCAGCATCCCTCCCGGCCAAGTATGCGGATGTGCAAAACACCGCTCTGCACACCTGCGTGATAGTGTGCCTCCCGAAAAAAACTTGACTCATTTACAACAAGTTTTGCTATCCAAGGTTTCTAGGGTTGGCGAGGAGGCAATTGGGGTAACAGCAAAGAGCAGACGGAACGCCGCGGCTTACTGGTTGTACCTGATTCCAATTGAAGCCAAGGAAGTATTGCTCGTGCGCGCACCTGTTTCGGGGCCAGCTGGAACCATGCCATCTGCAAAATATCCGAGTTTCGATCAACTGCGTCTGGTGCTGTCAGCAGTCGCTGGTATCGCCCCCAATGGGTTGGACGAAGCAGCGCGGGCATTAGCAGCAGACAGGTCCTACGGAATTTACAAAGTCATGCTCACCGAAGAGGACCTTCGGCGCCTGGGACTGTCCGCCTGAGTACGACTAAAGCTGTCATTCATGAGCGCGCCGGTGGATCCAAAGTTGTTTAGCATGAAAGACCAGATTCAAGACGCAGACAATTGCCACGGTGGTGGTGAGAACGTTGGCGGAGATATTGGGATACACAAAGCTGTCCACATACAAATTTTATAACGGGTTCGTTGGCCCTCGGGTGATGACCCCTTCCAAAACGTCCGGTGCATTTATGCAGGTTTAGGTTGAGACTGAAAAGGAGACCATAGCCTCGTGAAAGAGTAGGCTGCGGGCCTTTCCTAGGGTGTTTCGGTGAAGAATGGAAGCTCACTATACTCTAGCGGCTTCGGCGCCCTTCGAAACTTCCGACTCGCTGAAACTTTTGAGATTGGCGGGATCGTGAGCGTGAAGGCCTGTTTTCGACGGGAACACCAGAAGAAATATACTTGCTCTCTAACAGAGGGCAAGGTATGTTTGAACGCTATACGGAGAAGGCACGACGCGTCATCTTCTTTGCGCGCTACGAATCCAGCCAGTTCGGTTCTCCTTATATAGAGACGAAACACCTATTGCTGGTGGCTTCTGCGCGAAGACAAAGCTCTCACCAGCCGTTTCCTGCGCTCCCATGCCTCGGTGGAGTCAATCCGCAAGCAGATCGAGGGGTACACCACCATCCGGGAGAAGGTTTCGATCTCGGTCGATCTCCCGTTGCGCACTGAGTGCAAGCGTGTCCTGGCCCATGCCGCTGAGGAGGCTGACCTGCTTTCCCACAAATTCATCGGAACCGAGCACCTGTTGCTGGGTTTGTTGCGAGAACAGGACTGTTTTGCTGCGAAGTTGCTTAACGAAAGAGGTGTGTTTATAGAGAAATAGAGACAGCGCGTAGCCAGATTGCCAGTCAGCCACCTCCGGAAGTCGGATTCTCTCCCAGATCGCCGGGTGTACCCGCTGGATATACCTCACGCAAGCTCCTCTACAGTCCCGCCAGCGAGACGGTCATTGTTGAATTGAGCAGGTCCGGTGAGGCGCGTCTCCTTCCGACGCGAATCTTCATCCGCCGTAAGGATGCGGAAGCGCATGAACAAATTGGCAACCCGACCGAAGAGCTGTCCTACGAATCTCCCGTGACCTGCGACAAGCAACCGGTGGTTGTGTTCAATTCCGTAAGCTGGGACAAGGCGCAGACCGGAGGGAACTGGGCAGGAGTGTATTCCTTCAATCTCAATACGAAAGAACTTGCGGTTTGCATTTCGCCGGAAACCTTGAGATTCCAAGAGCCGCACGGGCGCATGTGGATTGTAGAACTCGTTCTTCTGTCCGACGATGCTCGAAAACTTTATGTAAACGTTGGAATGGAAGAGGTGGTTTCCGGCGGTGGCGTGGTCGACTACTATCTGGCGAGAGTGGATTTGACAGATCAACAATTGGAACTTGTGTGCCCGTTAAAGGACATTCGCTTCTGATCTTCCGGTTCGGGTAATCTGTCGCAGGCGAAGGTCACTCTCGTAACATCACCTCATTGACGGGTTCTGAGCACAGAGGGCCTGGCTACCACAGTGATCTAGGAACGGCGCCTTTAAATGGAAAATGCGCTCGCAGCGGTGTCTAAGTAAAGCAGGAATGCTCTACAACCGGGCAAACTCGCTTAAGCCCATTTCCAAGATCGACGTGACCGCCTTTTCCTGCGTGATGGCCGTGGTGATCCTTACGCTACTGGTAATCGAAATGGTCGCGTTTTCCTATGCATGGGGGCATCACGGTGTTGGAATATACTTGAGAGAGTCGGTCATCCGGTGAAGATGTTGGCCGCAAACAGAGAGGATGCAATCGTAGTGGCCATCATGCGCGATGGAAAAGTGTTCTTCGGCAATGAGCTGGTGACAGCCGAACAGTTGCCCGAAAAAATCAGGGAGTGGCTCAGCCATTATGCCGAGCGCAAGGTTTACATCAAAGCTGATGCTCGCGCCCGGTACGGCACGGTTTGGACTGTTCTGGAGGCAGTTCGTTCTGCGGGAGTGGAGAGGATTTGCTGACGAACGGAGAGTCTCAAGCATGGCTCCGTGAGTGGCCAAGGGTTGGTCTACTGAACCTTTGAAATGCCGAAATTCCGTCCCCACGCGATCGGTTCTGGAGGCAGTTCGTTCTGCGGGAGTGGAGAGATGCGTTGGATTCTGATCTGAGCATAACCGCCTGATTGTGTAAACCACGTGGTTGGTGACGGGCGTACCGTGGACTACGGATCATCCATTGCTTAGTTTTTGAAGAAAAAGGAGCCCCGAGGCCAGTTTTAGAAATGCACCCGCAGGCCAAATTCGACCTGCCGCGCATCGTATTCGGAGGCAGTCACCCTGCCGAAGGTGCCAGGACTGTTGAGATTCAGGTTGGCGATGGTCGGATCCGACGGCTGGAAATGGTTCAGGATGTTGGTCATCAGGGCGGTGAAGGTAACGCCGACTCGCTCTGTCGCCCGGATTTCCTTGGCAAATGTCATGTCTAGATTCCAACGTTTGAACCCGCGCAGAATCCCGAATCCACCTCCGTTGGTGTCAACCCCCAGGATCAGCCGGCGGAACTGGCTGTAGGCTGTGGCCGGGTTCCCGAATATGTTGAACCATTGCTGGGCGCCGAGGTCGTTCACCGTCGGGTTCCCCCCCACCGTCCCGGGCGAAGTGTTAAAAACGTGGAGGGAGTTGCCGCCGGAGAAGTGGCCGTTGATCAGCACGGCGTTGTAGATGGAGTTTTGGCTGGGATCAGATTGGCCAAATGCCTGCACCGTGGCTCTTGATTCGGTTTGAGTTACTCGCAGCGGAAAGCCGCTCTGCGCGGTGAAGACCGGCGCCACCGACCAGCCTCCCAGAATATGTCCGAGGCTGCCGCTCTGGCTGCGATAGAAAGGCACTTGGTAGCTCATCGCGAGGTTGTAGATAAACCTGACGTCAAATTGCTGTGTGCCGTACGAACTGTGCAAATTGAAAGGATTGAGAACCGTGCGGGTGCTTCGCGCTTGCACTTCCGAGCCCGTGCCCAGCGCCCGGCCCCAAGTGAAGTTGGAGCGGGCGGTGACCCCGTGCCAGTCGCGGAAGTTCACTGAACTGTACAGCGCGTTGTAATTGCCCCAGCCATTGCTTGCGTCAAACTCAAAAGCCGTGAATTGCTTGCAAACCGTAGTGGGAGTGACGGTCCGGGGACAGCCGCCGGGGGGATTCATGCCGGGATTGGTCAGCCCGAGAGTCCAGGAGTTCGACTGCGCCATAGCGGCCCACAATTGATAAACGCTGTTGGAAGCCACAAAACCACTGCGGTTCTTGTCCGCAACTAGGGCTGCCGTACAACTGGGGAAGCCGGCACAGAACTTGGAAGTCGGACCCCCCAGGGCTGCCTCAAACCAAGGTTCCGGCGCAGGCGTGAAGCCGGCAGGCGGGGTACAAGTCTGAACCGTTAAGGTGCACATGGAGGTGTAGAGATTGGCGTAGGCCTTGGCGAAGGTTTCGCCGTTCAAGGTCAGCATCCACGGCACCGCATCCACATTGATTTCCTGGAACTCGTTGTGGATTCGCTTGCCGATGTAGCCGACCTCGACGAAGACCTTTGAGGAAACCTCGCGCTGGATGGAAAGCGTAAAGCTGTCGTTGGAGCTGGGCCGGGTCTTGGGGTCCAGTCCGGCACCGGGAGCTGCCGCCAAATTGCCTCCGACACCGGGGAAATAGGGCTGCGGCAGAGTGGTGGACGGGGCGTTGCCGAGTGGCGCTACCAAACCATCGGTCCCAATGCGGAAAGCCGTCCCTGGCGTTGCACCACCCGGTCCCAAACACTGACTCCCGCCGGAGGCGAACTGAGGAGCGATGGCGCCCAGGCACGACACGGCCTGCATCAGTCCCGTACCCAGCAACGGGACCAGCACCAGGTTGACGCCGTTCAGGCGGCCGTAAATCCTGCCATAACCACCACGCACAACCGTGCTGCCATTGCCGAACAGTTTGTTCAGCAGGCCGCTATCGAATTTGGGGTTCCACGCCGCCGACAGGCGCGGGCCGAACCCCCCGTAGAACGGATCGTAGGGATACTTGCGCCCGCGGCCGACGTTGGCGACGGTAGCGAATCCCAGGATCGGATCATAAACCTGGCCCGCCAAGGCGGCCTTTTGCCGTTGGGCAACGTAGTTGCCTACCTGAACGGGGTTGCCGCCCTGATCCACCAGCATGACTTGTCGCCCCTGCTGTTCGACCGGCGGCATCTCCAGGTTGTAGGACAGGCCATAGGTCAAAGTAAAGCTCGGCTTCAAGTGCCAGGTGTCGGCGAAATAAGCGCTGTAGAAGTCAATCACACTCTTGTCCTGGGCGTGTGTTCCCAAAGACAGCAAATGGAGGTCGGATCCGGCGCGCGTGTACAGGGTCTGCGGCTGCTCGACCAGACCAAGCACTTCTGCAGCCAGATTCTGATAGTTATTGGTTTGCGAGGACGGCACGCTCGCCGGTAGGTAGGCGCCCCAGTTGATCCCTCCCAACGCGCTGCCCACCTGATAGACATTTGCCGCCATGATGCCCTGGCCGTTGTCGTTGCGGTCGTGCCAGTTGAAGTTGCGCTGGTATAGGCCGCCGAACTGAAAGAGGTGGTTGCCCTGCAGAAGGTTGAGGTCGTCGCGAACCAGGTGATCCTGTCCATCCCAGAAGCGAGTGCGCGACTGCTGGGTGTTCACGTTGTACGGAATGAGCGCGTTGGGGTCTTCCCCCCCAATCTCGACCGCTCCACCCAAGCCACTAATCGGCTGGATCGGCGCCCCCGGCCCATTCCACTTCCACCAGTCGTAAGTGTAGTTGTAGCGGAGATCGCTCGTGAGATGGGAAGAGATCGTGGTCGTCAGGCCAGCCACGAAGTAGCCGGGGTATACGGGATAGGTGCGCAGCGCAGTCAATTGACCCTTCGCACCTGCCACGATGCCGCCCATATCCACCTGGGCGGTGTCGGCGCCGCCCATCAACCTGTAATAGCGGTAGCTAGACATGAAATGCCAGTTTTTGGCGAAGTCGTGGTCCACGCGAAATACCCAGTTGTTGTCCCGAACGGGCAGAGAAATCGTGCCTTTATAGCCGATTGTGTTCTTTTGGTCGCAAACAGGAACGTTAACATTATTGATGGTGGCCGTGTTGTTGATTGGAAATGGGCCCCCACAACCGACGTCGTTGCCGGCCGGCATCATCGACCACAGCTGAGTGACAATGGGATTCAGTCCGATACCACGGGGATCGCACAACTGGTTGCCGCCGGGGCCGCACACCATCGCCGGAGCATAAGTAACGCCATTGACCGTGACCGCCGCGGGGTTGAGGTTGAAGGGTATCCAAGTACTGCCACTTTGAATCTGGATGACCCCCGCCCTCATCAGGTCTGATGGCACTGGCTTCTCCAAAGTGGTGACGTTGGGGAACCGCTGTCCCTGGTAGAAGCCGAACAAATACGTTTTTCCCCCCAGGAACTGAGGCAGGATGGTCCCCCCGGCGGAGGCGCCGAAGCGGTTCTCATGTCGCGAGGGCAGGGGGGTGAAGCTTCGCATCGCCCCGGTACCTGGATCCCTGGACGGGGTATGACCGTTTTCCCACTGGTTGGCGGAAAAATTGGTGCCGTAATAGTACTCATAGGCCGAACCGTGCCAAGTGTCACCCCCACGGCGGGTGACCATATTCACCTGATTGCCGGATGCGTTGTTGAAATCGCCGTTCTGGCCGGCCACACTCACCTTGAACTCCTCGATGGTTTCCACCGGAGTCGGGATGGTGCCGTTGGGAGTGGCGTTGCCGAAGCCGGTGATTGGGTTGCCGGCGAACCCACTGAGGTAAACGGTATTGGTTCCATCCATGTCGCTGGAATTATTACCGCCATCGAGCATGTACTTGTTCTGGTCTGCATTCGATCCGGCCACCGCACCGGCGACACCCGAACCCGAGGCTGTGTTCACCGGCGTGGTTGCGGGCTGCAGCATGGCCAAACCGGAGATATCGCGGGAGAGACCGGGAAGAGCCTCCGCGAGTGCAAAATTCATGGTCAGTCCGACAGTGGCGTTCGTGCTTTGCAGTTCCGCACCACGAGCCTCGACCAAGACCTCTTGGGTGGTCGTACCGACCTTGAGAGCCACATTTACGGTTGTGACCATGCCTACGCTCACCGTTTCCCGGACTTTGGTAACGGCAAATCCGGTTTGGGAGAAGGTAAAGTCGTAGGGGCCGGGATCAACATTGGTGAAGACATAGCGCCCGGCTCCGTTCGTGGTAGTGTTGCGTGCGCTGTGGGTCTTGCTATCAATGAGCGACACGTTGGCGCCGACTACCACGGCGCCTGTGGAATCAGTCACGACCCCTGATACCGTACCACCCGTTTGAGCCTTGACCGGCGTGAGACCGAGAGCGAGCACGAGAGCCAAACCAAGCAGAAAACCTGCCCAGCGAGAGACCGCTCCGAAAGGCCGCATAGGGTTCCCTCCAGGAATTCAAGCCCGAATTGCGCTACCATTCAGGTCTTTGAGAGAGATAGAAGTCCGGCAAGGAATTAGAGATTCGCAACCACGGATGATGGTCTATCTAGAAATCGGGAACTTATGACGCCAAAGAAAGACGCTGGCCGACAGGCCGCTGACAGTAAACCTGGGCTTGATCAGCCCCAAGACTTGGCGCGCCCCAACCGCGCCATTATGCGAGACGAACTGGCCCATCCTAAATAAACTGAGGTGGTATTGGCAATTGTGGTTCCAACCCATTGGTTGTTGATTTTGAGCAGCTTGCGATAGTGCGACAGGAATCAATTCCAAATTTGAAAGTCGGGTTTCTATGAAAGTTCATAGCAGCAGGGGAAACGCGCCTGCAAAACCCTGCAAAACGATGACCGAGCAGACAAGCACTGCGGCCAGCAGATCGAGCTATGGTTCGAGAGCAGGAACGGGCCAGCAATACCGCCGATAGGCCTCAACACATTGTTATGTCTGTTTCCGCAATTAATCAACGGTTTAGCCTCGCTTGCGGTTACCCAGAGCTCCCAGGCCCCGGAATGTACAGGATTTTCCCTACAGTAATTACAGTATCCAACGTATTGGCCTCTACTCTGGATTTGCTAGTGTTGCGCGCCGTTGGCCTTGTGACTTCGGCCAGACGGCCAGCTGGAGGCAAGTTTCACAAGGCCGAAAAACCGTTTCGGTTTTTCGCGTGCTGCGGCCCCTCGAAAAGCACCACAAACTGCAGTTTGGGAGACATCTTTGCGCGATTAATACATGCGGTCTTGTTTCCTCTAAAGGACTGGCCGCAGGGGAGGAGCTTCTGTCTGTGTGTTCCTCCATCAGAACACCTCTTCACCTCACGTGGAGAAGGAGGATGCAAACGTGAACTATGACACACCCGGAGTCAAGAAGGTTCTCTCGCTTTCCATAGCTCTGTTCTTCATCGGAACAGCCTTTGCCCAAACCGGTCCATGAGTTCGCACCACCGCAATTCTCAATAATCTCGGGAACGACTCGGAGAAAGCCACCGCCGGTATCTTCAGTCAATTCCACGGATGGCGACCCTGCAATTCTTCCAGAACGGACGCCCTGCACAGGCACATGACTTGCGTAAAGCTTCTGCGTTTCACAGGGCGTCTATCTGGGTCTCTTATATGCGGCATGCGGAAGGCCTGTCGAAGGTGATCTGCTCGCGACAGTAATCGCTAGAAGTGCACCTTGACAGCAAACTGCAGAATACGCGGGTCGTAGTCGCTGGGGAAGAAGCCGGCTCCAGGTGATGAGGTGACAAAGCCGAAAGTTGAACCATTTCTCGCCATGGCTGAACCGATACCGCTGGTCGGCCGGAGGTTGATTTTGTTAATTGCGTTGAAAGCCTCGAACCGCAACTCAAGTTGCGTTCTCTCCCGGATGGGGAACAACCGGCTGAGGGCACCATCGAAACGAAGCACGCCCGGCCCATAAAACGCGTCGCGGCCGACTGGCGTGTAGGCATAGACGTTGCCTGCCTTTGGGTTGATTACCACCGGAGCCGAACTGCTGGTTGAGTCGGCAAAAGCATTCGGATTAAACAGTTCATAGCATATAGAAACGCCTCCCGGGCAGGGATTGGAAGGAGAAGAAGTTACCCACTTGTTGACATAGACCGGCTGACCGGGAACCAATTCTGGCCTGGCGCCCACGTTCGAGCCCGAACTTTCATTGCCATCTGCCAGCGAATCTTTGCCAAGCACAACATTTACCGGGTAGCCGCTCAGAACGCGAATCGAGGGAGCAAATTGCCAACCGCCGACCAGCCACCTGATGGCTCCGGTTCCATGGAACGGGCTGCTAGCCACCATCGAGACATTGAAGATGTGCCGGATATCGAAATTGCAGTTGCCATAATCCAGGTGGTGGTCCGTCTGGATCATGTAATAGCTCTGCCGCAAATCTCCGTTAAAGTCTCCGTTGCTCAGGCAGTGCGAAAAGGTGTAGTTGGCCTGCACGCTAAAGCCGTGTCGGAACCGATGTTGGACGGTCGCCATTCCGGCGTTGTAATTGGAAAACCCGGTGTCATCAGCGAAATCTAAAGCGCCGAGGCCTTCGGCGTATTGAGGCGTGAATTGCCCAGTGGGAGGCACCGTGCCGCCAGTAGCGATCTGGTACAGCAGGCGCCGTTGTGACTCATTCGCAGTAGTGCAACCGGGCCCTCCAGGTAGGGTGCGCTCGGTACATACTGCCGGGCTGGTCTCGATGTAATTGGCGTCGTACGCGAGCGGCACATGCAGGCTCCTGCTGCCCAGGTATGCCAGCGAGAAGGACCACTCGTTCAGGAACTGTCGCTCGTAGCTCAGGTTCCACTGCTGCATGTATAAGGGCCGCATCTGGTGTGGCATTGATACCCAAAATGAGCCGGAGGGGAAAACGCTGGCGCCCGTACCTGGGAAAGGGTTCTCCTCGGTGCCCGAGTTGGCAACGCAGCCGGTCGAGGTGCTGTAATTCTTCCACGGATTACTGAAAGTGCCGCAGCCCTGCGTAGTATCAATCTGGTTCACGAACGGAGGATTGGAGGTAAGCCGCTGCGAGAACCAGACCATGCTGGAGTCATAAAAAAGACCATACCCTGCGCGGATGCTCTGATTGCCTTTTCCGCTTGGGTCCCATGCGATTCCAAAGCGGGGTGCAAAGTTCAGGAAGTGATTATTCGTGAATGCCCCAGGAACTCCCTGATCACCGTAGTACAGCATTCCAGCGGGCGGGAAAGTTCCGGGCAGCCCATTCGTCGGATAAACCGAACTGTGGACATTGTTCAGGAAGTCAGCCATGTTGAAGAAGCTGCCCCGGTGGAAGTAGTCCGACGGCCAGATGCTGGGTTCCCAGCGCACGCCGGCGGTGATCGTCAGGTGCTTGTCGGCCTTGTATGTATCCTGAGCGTAGAGGCTCGGAATGTTCTCGCGATATGCGACCTTTTGTGCTCGGCTCTGGGTAAATGCGGCCTGTTGACCGAGGAGGAAATCCGCCAGTCCATCGCCCGTCACGTTTCCGGTGAATGAGAAGGTCCCATTTTCGTCGTAGCCGGTGAGCGTGTTGTTCTGAGTGTGGATGTAGTCTACGCCGAATGCGAAATGGTGCTTACCGCGAATCCAGTCAACGTCGTCGGCCACCTGCCCGGTGTTTACGTTGAAGAATCCTGGCGCGCACGTGCCGCAGCCCACCATGAAATAGCTGCTGATGTTGAACAGCAGAAAATCGGGTACTGCGGCGTACATATTCACGCCCAGCGTAGTCGGGTTGATGTCGTGTGGATCAACTGAGCGGTTGTCGCGTCGCCGGCTCAACGTACCATGAAATGAGTTGATGAGGGAGGGGCTAAACGTATATGTATGGCCGAGCGTAAAAGTCTGCGCCCGCTCTGTGTTGCCTTGAAACTGCGTCAGGATCAGGTTGTGCAGATCAAACGGCGCAGGAGAGCGATAGTCGTCAATGAAATAACGTCCGAATATTGCCTGCTTGGAGTTGATGTTGAAGTCAACTTTTCCAATCACCTGATCTTCGTTGTTGATCGAGGGCTGCACATAGGTCAACAGGCCGCAGGGATCGGTGGAAACAGGCACGTATCCGGCGCTGAACAGGGCAACGGCCGCAGGGTCGAAGCGGGTCGGGCTGATCATGTTTCCTGAGAACCCGCCCTTCAGGACTTTGGCCGGAGAAACGCAGGGGGAACTCTCCAAAGCAGTGAAATCGCCGTTTAGGGTCTGTTGCGTCGCCGTGTGGGCTAGCTGGCTGGTCGTCTGCCGTGATCGCGTGGCCTGATAACCCGCAAACCAGAATAACTTGTCGGGAACTACCGGCCCACCAATGGTTCCACCGAATTGGTTTCGCAGTAATGTGTCCGGCTTAGGGGCTGAAGAACTGCCGGTCGGGACAAATCGTTTGGTGGTCGCATTAAAGATTCCGTCGCGATAGAACTCAAATACATTACCGTGAATCTGATTCGCACCCGACTTGGTCACCAAATTGACGATGCCGCCGGGGTGCAACCCGTTCCGTGCCGGCAGCGCACTGGTTTCCACACTGAATTCCTGGAGGGCATCGGGAAAAGGAAACGGTAGATTCACGTTGGAGAAGGTGTCGTTATTGTCGCCTCCGTCAAGCAGGTAATTTGTGCCATTGGCCTGGCCACCGGCGACAGAAATGGTCTGCGAACTGTAGAAGTTCTTGCTGCCCTTTTCATCTCCGCCAGGCGCATTCAGAGATGCACCCGAGAGCAGAACCAAATCGGTGACATAGCGTCCATTCAGCGGCAGATCAACCATTCGTTGGGAGTCAATCACGTTGGAAATACCTGCGCTCTCGGTCTGTATCAGGGGCGCTTCGCTGGAAACCTCGACGGTCTCAGTCGCACTCCCAAGCTGGAGTGGCGCATTCAAGGAAACGTGATCGTTGACGTGCAACACAATATCAGTCAGGACGTAGGTCTTGAAGCCCTGCTTGCTGATTTCCAGCCTGTAACGGCCCACGGGCAGCCCCGGAAACAGATAGTTGCCGTTCACGTCGCTAGTCACGGCATGCACGATGGCCCGGTCAATCTCCGTCATCTTCACACTCGCGCCTGCGAGCGCAGCCCCACTCGGATCGGCGACTTGCCCGCTGACCTGAGCAACTGCGACCTGCTGCGCCAGCAGCGGTGAAGGACGCAGACACACGAAAGCAAAAAACGACAACATCAGAAGGCAACAGGATTTCCGAGACATTGCCATCTCCCGAAAGTCTGAATTTCAGCTGCGTGCAACTACGCGGCGCCACGCTAAGTTCTCCCGGAATCTCTTTAAACCAAAAACCCCAAACCGACCATGATGTTGGGCGCCCTCTATGTACTTCCACAGACAATTGTTTGTCAACCATTCCGATTAGGCGCAGAGTGTTACGCGCTGAAAAACAGCAGCCCGCCCCGGCGCAAGGTTACAGAACTCCGAAGAAATCACAGCGATACGCGATGCGGAACACTGCTTCCTCTTTTTTCCACTTCTATACCGTCACGCACTCGGGCCATTGCACATACTGGTTGCATCGAGACGAAGAACGCGGTAATCATGTTGGCTTTCGGTTTCAGCAAATCATCGGCTCTATCGAATGCCGGAAGCGGAGAATGACCGTGACCGAAGGTTTGACAAGATGGTTGAAAAGCGCCGCCGTAGCATCGTTGATTCTGGGTGCAATGTCGTACGCTGCAGGGCAGCAGAAGTACTTTACCAACTGGCCCGACGGAACTTCCCCGCAAGAGATCGGAAAACGTGTTGCTGAGCGCTTTGTCACCAGTCCCCATCAGGATCCGCAGAAGATTACCTATCCAGAGGTTTGCGCGTGGTATGGAGCGCTTACATTTGCGCAACTTTCTGACGACAAAGACTTGAGCGCGCGGCTCATCCAGCGTTTCGAGCCGTTGCTCTTGGCTTCCGGATCGAAACTGATCCATCGCGAGCGCCACGTCGACTTCGAGGTCTTCGGGGTGGTGCCGCTGGAAATTCACATCGAAACCAAAGACCCCAAGTACTTGGAACTGGGGAAGTCTTTTGCCGACACGCAATGGGAGAGCCTGCCTCCCCAGACCCTGGTTCGGGAGGGCCTACCCCCAGAGACCGTGCCGCCAGGCCTGACTCCTGAGACCCGTTTCTGGATCGATGACATGTACATGATCACGATCCTGCAGGTCCAGGCATTCCGCGCCACTAGAGACCCCAAATATCTTGACCGTGCCGCGCTGGAAATGGCCGCATATCTCGACAAACTGCAGCAGCCCAATGGCCTGTTCTATCACGCCCCTGATGTCCCGTTTTTCTGGGGGCGAGGCGATGGATGGGTAGCGGCGGGCATGGCTGAGTTGCTGCGGTCCCTTCCGCAGAACCATCCCAAGCACGCCCGTATTCTTGAAGGATACAAAAAGATGATGAAGGCGCTGGTGAGTTTTCAAGGCGCGGACGGAATGTGGCGTCAGTTGATTGATCACCCCGAAGCCTGGCCGGAGACGTCGTCGACCGGCATGTTTACTTTTGCATTGATCACGGGCGTGAGAAACGGCTGGCTGGATGAAGAAACTTACGGCCCGGCTGCGCGCAAAGGGTGGCTCGCGCTCGTTGGTTACGTCGATCAAAACGCCGACGTCACAAACATTTGCGTTGGCACCGGAAAAAAGAACGCCCTCGAATACTACCTGACCCGGCCGCGTCACACCGGCGACATGCACGGCCAGGCTCCAGTGCTGTGGTGTGCTTCTGCCCTCCTACGAGAAGCATCGCACTAAAAGTTAAGACCGCGGCACACCCGATGCAGCACGCTCCTCTGAGGTGACGAATCGATGGGATGCGGAGCTGGAAGGCCCAGGAGGTGCATTTAGCGCATATGAAACGGATCTAGCCCGGACCGCCACCCCAGCCACCAGGCATATCGGCCTTGGGTGGAGCCTCGAAAGTCAAAGACGCGGCCAGATCAGATCTGTCAGTTGTCGCTCCAGGCTTTACTTCCCGAGCGCCGCAGAAAAGCGTCAAAGCCGCGCACATCAGTGCAACCAAGAGCTTTGCCATCAATGCCCCTGGCGGGGCTGGAGACGCGAATCGAAGGTCCGGCAAGATTGGTGGGCTAACGTGCGATGTGCAGTCGTAGATCATTCTGAGACTTCTGCCCCGGCACTTCTTTTCTCGAGTAAATCCCAAAATTATGTTGTGGTTCTTGTCCCAAAGCACTCATCAATACTACTCATTGGGTGCAGCCGACAGCATAAGTAAAGAGCACAACATAAGCTGCCAGATTGAAGTTAACTGACCTTGTGCCCGAGGTCGCCGAGGGCTTTCTGAAAAACGAGTTGACCGCGGAGCACGCTCTGCTCATCGCCAAGCTGCCGGGATCGGTGAAGAAGGAAGCTCTCAACCAAGCTTATGTGACTGCCTGGATCGAGGGGAAGCACGAGCGCGTGCTGAAGCCCATCGCATCTTTACAGGCGTGGATTGAGCAGCACCTTTTCCTCCAGTTGGACAACGTGCCCTTCCCGAAAGACGATGCAACGCTCGTACCGGAAGCAGGAAATGTACGGGCGGCACGTAGAGTTGGAGGCTGGCGATGCGGAACCACGTCACCCTGAGAAATGTAGTGGTAGTGTTGGTGAGGAGGCAATTGGGGTGACAGCAAAGAGCAGACGGAATGCCGCAGCTTACTGGTTGTACCTGATTCCAGCTTTTTCACCGGGTTCAATAGTGTCCCCGGCATTCTCGCTTTGATCGCGGTGATCCCGTTGGCAGCGATTGTTCTCTTAGGCAGGTCGTTTCCTGGAGGACATGGGATACGTGCCCTGTTCGCGGCGCTCGCCATCTGTTGGAGCGGACTGTTGCTCTCCCTTTATGGCTTCGCCGCGTGGATGTTCTTCGTCTACCTACCGCGTCATGGAGCCGGTCCTCGATAAGCTGGAAGCCGCGCTTTCGTCCATTGGAGCGGCGCTGGGTTTTCAGAGTGGTTTTTTGATGGTGGGTGGAATGAACTGCGGTGGGAAAGGTCGGCGCAAGTCAGAGCATTTTAGAACGGGTCAAACGAAGAACAAGCGTGATGCCCACGCCGAGCGCGACAGCGAGCGCAAGAAAAAACCACAGCGCGGGAAGGCCGGGAAAATAGCCATACTGCCGACGGTAAATACAAAGCCAGCAACGCCCGCGCCGACGGGGAAATTGTGCATGGTTATTCCGGGGTGAGGGTTATTCTTCATGCCACATCTTCCGGGTTATTGCCCAATAGTCTAACGAAAGAGCGTCCGTGGGGCAGACTGGCACTTTGGTTGTCAACTGCGGCCGCAAGTATGAGTTCAAATGAGTGGGACATTGCCGGAATCTTCTTAGCAACTTGGCGCATCAAACATAGCATCATGAGTCTTGAGACGAAGACTGTGCCTCAGTTGGAAGAGATCGCCGCCAACCTGCGGGAGTACATACTGCACAATCCAACCCATTCATCCTTTTATAAGGAAGAGTTGAAGGACGCGGAACAATGGATTGCGGAACGGCAGAGAAAATCTTCGCCAAAGCCCGCAGATATCGCTTGCTAAAAAAATTAAGGCGGCGTTGCCACCTGCGGCGGCGGGAATGAAAAAAGCCTTCGGCGAGAGCGCTGAAGGCTTTTGTTTCTTGCGATCTAGTGACGAGGGCATGATTGCGTTTCTGGCGGTTTCCTGTTTGGTGGGAGCGGCTGCGGGGCGAGCCAGGTGAGGAGGATCACTAAGAGACCTGCCAGGATCAGCCAGGGGTGGTGGTACCAGGCCGTGAATGCCATGCTTGCAAGTCCAGGAGTAGAATTTTGCCGGCTTCGTTGCCGGAAGGATGCGAGTTATGAACGAGATT
>Ga0209804_1000819_pt1 | contig 22251 bp, 19 predicted proteins | sample GraSoiAngelo_139_FD_185896 | JGI IMG/M metagenome (GOLD analysis project Ga0209804, IMG submission 185896) | Grasslands soil microbial communities from the Angelo Coastal Reserve, California, USA - 14_0929_12_20cm (SPAdes) (version 2) | ecosystem: Environmental > Terrestrial > Soil > Grasslands ... | reverse complement strand
CCCGATGCATGAGGCGCACTCGGCAGCCGGCGAGCGCGCGCAGTGAGCGTAGGAGGTGGATGTGTCCGCGCACCCGTGCTCTGTTGTTAGGTCCCAGGAGTTGGGAACAGTTGTATTAGGTTGCTCCCGTCATGCCGCTGACGTGCGAAACACTTAACCAGATCATCTTGATTGGCAGCTGATGACGCGGTGTAGACCCAAACTATCAAAGTCGCACCAGCCGCCCGCGTTGATGCGGGCGTGACGCGCTGCCACTCGCTTGCTGGGGCCAACTAGATCAGAGCGCCCTGTCTGTCAGCTCCTGCCGCAGCCACTCCGGCAGCTGCACTCGGTCGCGGAAGTGCCAACTATCTCCGCACGCGCCGCAAACGACAGTCTTTCCGTCTGCTTCCGTATGGCCGCCTGCAGTGCGGCGAAACTCCTCCCTGAGCCGCAGAGAGGCAGTGTGCTGGCAGGGTCGGCAGGAGGTTAGTGTCATTTTTTTAACAAGCTACTCGTCTTGGATGACTGTTCCAATCAGGGTGATTTTCCAAGAGGGTAGGGAATTAACGTAGGCTGCCCGACTCATGACTGAAGCCGTGACCGCTGTCGGCACATCGGTGCTGGTTTTCGTCCCGTTCGGACAGGTGGTTATGTCTTACCGGCACTTGCGATTGCTAAACCGATCGACGAACGACACGCGCAGGAGCTGCAACGGTCGTCGATATGAAAGAGCTTGCGAGGAGTTTCACGGATGGGCGGGGAAGCTGCGGTGGGCGCTGGGTGGAGCAGGCGTGTCACGGGCGCGGGAGGTATTGCGGCAGCTCGTCGGCGAAGCCATGCCGAAACCGCATGCGGAGCGCCCCACGCGGCGCGCGGTGGCACCGCATGACGTGCTCGACGGGAATCGGATCAAGGCAGGGACGTTCGAGGGAAGCTACCTAGTGGCCGACTTTCGGCAGGCCGCTGACGTGCTTCCGGTATTGACCGGGGAGTGCCTCAAAGGCGCGGGTTATCAAGTGGTAGCGGGGGCCCGATTTGGGAGTTATTTTCGCCCCCGCACAGAATTGTGGTAGCGGGGGATGCTACGCGACTGACCCAGCGATTGGTCACTCTGGGCTGTTGCGCCGTGCCACTTGGGAGCAGCTAACCCTTGGTCACCCCGCTCGCAAGTGCCTCAAGAGCCTTGCTGCAGCGCCGCCGCGCCCTGCATGGCCAGCTGTGCTGCGACCCGCAGCATCCGCGCATCCATGTCCAAGCCGGTGACTGTTCCCGCGGGGGCGACGCGCACTGCTGCCAGCCGCGCCACCGCGCCGGTACCGCAGGCCAGGTCCAATACACGCTGGCCGGGCTGCACCTCCGCCAGGTCGAGCAGGTCTTCGACCCAGGGACCCCGCAGATAGCGGACGGTGCAGCGCTCGTACTGCCAGGCCGGACGCGCTTCGGGCTCGGGAATCGTTGCCGCCATTGCAGTGCTCAGGGCCGCACGCCCGGGCGCAGCGGATAGCCCGCCTCGCGCCAGGCCTTCATGCCGCCATCCAGCGCCACGGCGTGCATGAAGCCGAGCTGGCGCAAGGTGGCTGCGGCGAGCGTAGAGATGCGGCCCAGCTCGCAGCAGGTCAAGATGCGTTGCGTGGGATCGGGCAAGTCCTGGTTGACGCGCAGCTCCAGCTGGCCGCGCGGCAGCAGGTGCGCGCCGGGAACATGGCCGCTCTCGTAGGCATCGCGTTCGCGCACGTCGAGCACGATCAACTCGGTGTCGCCCGCTTCCACTCGCGCCTTCAGCTCGGCCAGCGACATGAACGGCACTGCCGCGGCGGCCTCGGCGAGCATTTGCTCGACGGTCTTGCCGCCGCTCATGTTCGTGCGCAGCGCCTCGGTGATGTGCGTCGGCATGGTCAGATTGAGGCTGAGCATCGTTTCCACGAACATTGCGCGCTCGCGCTGCCGCAGGCGCGGATTCTCGGCGAGCTCACGCGCAAGCGTGGACTCGCCACGTCCGCCGTAATCGTGCGCCGGGAACACCTTGAGCGTCGGATCCAGCTTCAGGATGCAGTGGAACAGGCTGTCATACAGCGCCTCCGGATCGCCGGTCGGCAAGTCGGTGCGGCCGGTCGCGCCGATCAGCAGCGTGTCGCCGGTCAACAGACGGTCTTCCAGCCGCAGGCACATCGAGTCGCGCGTGTGGCCCGGTGTGTGCATCGCTTGCAGGCGCAGCTTGCCGACCACCAGCATGTCGCCGTCGTTGAGGCGCATGTCCACAAAGGGCGCTGGACTCGCGCGATGCATCACCACCGGCACCTGCAACCGGCGCGCCAGCTCGTGCGTCGCCGAGAAATGGTCGGCATGCGTGTGCGTGTCAATCAAATAGTGGATCCGCAGCCCCTCGCGCGCCGCGAGGCCTAGGTAACGGTCGGTCTGGCTGATCTCCGGGTCTATGACCGCGGCAGCGCAGCTGTCGGGACAGCCGATCAAGTAGGAGCGGCAGCCGCCAGTAACGATGGGCTCGAAAAGCATCCGCCGCTCCTCCTTGCGCAAAGGCCGGCACGCCTTGGGGCGAAGGTAGCACCGGCGCGGGGCGCGGCCAAGCGCGTGCAGACCGGGCCGTCCCTGGTGACGGGCTGCGCGAGAGCCGCAGCCACCTCATGAGCACATAGGCGGGTACGAGGCAGCCGGCCTTGCCGGCGTACTGCGCCAGCCATTGGAGATCGAGCCGGCAGTCGTCCTCGGCGAACAACAAACCTACCGGTTGTTTCCCCCTGGATCACGTGCAAGGGCACTCCGCTCAGGAGCAGACGCTCGCGGCGCAGCATGGTGAATCCTGACGAAGATGAGGCTGTCGGAATCGTGGTTTGTCCCGGAGGATTCGTTCGGCGCATGATTAGGTCTCTCGCGAGATCGAAAGGAGGGCTGCTATGAAGTACTTGATTATTGAATCGCGCGATCCGTTCGATTCCGGCGACGTGCCGCAGCTCTACGCCGTCGCCAAGAGCCTGCGCGCGGACGGCAACGACGTCACCCTGTTCCTGGTTCAGAACGGCGTGCTGGCTGCGCGGCCGAGCAAGCACTCGGATGCGCTGAGCGCGGTCGCCAAGACCGGCGTGCAGGTGCTGGCGGACGAGTTCTCGCTGCGCGAGCGCGGCATCGCTGCGAACCGTCTGGCCAGTGGCGTCAGCGCGAGCCCGCTGGACGTCGTCGTCGATCAACTCGCCGAGGGCCGCAAGGCCCTATGGCACTAGAAGAGGTGCGTCATGGCCAAGACTCTGACCTTTGCCCTCATGGATCCGCCCTACGAGGACGCACGCTCGACCACCGCCCTGCGGCTGATCGATCTGGCGCTGCGCCGCGGCCACAGCGTCAACGTGTTCGCGTACGAAGGCGCGGTCTATCTACCCTTCGCCAAGCAGGCGCCGCATCCCAACGCGGTACACGGCCGCGACGTCGAGCAGGAAGACCATCCGAATCCCAAGAACTGGATCGCCGCACTGTTGGCGCTGGCCCGGCAGAACGGCAGCAAGCTCGACTGGGTGCAGTGCGGACTGTGCGTCGACGAGCGCGGCGCCGCTGAGGCGATCGAGGGCCTGCGCCGCGGCAGTCCGGCCGATCTGTTCAAGTTCGTCGAGGAGTCCGACAACACGCTGGTGATTCCGACCCGTTGAGGAGGGGCGCCATGGCCAAGAAGATACTCAGCATCATCGAATCGGCATATCGCGCCACGCTGGAAGAGCAGGACGACACCATCGTCTGGCTGACGCATGCGCTGAAGGGCGCTGGCGCCAGCGTCGACGTGCTCCTGCGCGGTAACGCGGTCAACTACGCAGTGAAAGGGCAGGACGCCTCCGGGCTGGCCTTTGGCGACAAGCGACAGACCCAGCCCCCGCGCATCGACGAGGACGTCGCCAAGCTGACTACCAAGAGCGTCAGGGTTTACGTCGTCGAGGAGGACGTCACCGACCGCGGTATTGAAGGCCGAGAGCTCATCGCTGGGCTGTCGGCCGTGTCGCGCACCGGTCTTTCCAAGCTGTTTGCCGAATACGACCAGGTGTGGCATTGGTAGACGGCCCGTTGCAGGGTTGGCCATATGCGAAAGCGCCTCATCACCCCGACTGCAGAGCGTATTCGGACTCGCGGAGAAGATTGGTTAAATGTCGAGCATGCAGCCGTGGTCGAGGTCACGTCGGAAGACAAGGACTTTCCGGTCGAGTCGGCCTTCGTTCCCGGAGACGCGCGAGGCTGGCGCGCGGCAGCGCCAGGGAGCCAAACGATTCGCCTGCTCTTCGATCACCCGCAAAGGCTCAGGTGCATATCCCTTATTTTTGAGGAAGACGAAACGGGACGTACGCAAGAGTTCGTTTTGCGCTGGTCTTCGGATGTCGGGAGCCCACTTATAGAGATTGTTCGCCAGCAGTGGAATTTCAGTCCACCTGAATCGGTACGGGAAGTCGAAGAGTATAAAGTGGAGCTTTACAACGTTACTGTACTCGAACTAGTCATCAAACCGAATATAAGTGGCGGAGTCGCGCGCGCGTCGCTGAAGAACCTCCGTTTGTCCTGACAGTCGTGCGCGTCTTTGACCCCCGTACCGTCTCCGGGGGCGGGGCTACCCATCGTCGTTGTGCATTGCAACGCGGAGCGCCCGATTCGCCCGGCGATTTCTCTGCCGCTTGTGAAGATATTGACTTTTCGATTCGCCGCGCGCATATGGGCGGCGTCCGCCAACGTTTTGTCATCCAACAGACTTCGGGCCTCGCGGGGTATTCCGACTCGCGAACGAGTTGAATCGCCAGCGCAAGGAGGGTCCGTAACTAACAATCGACGGCCAGCGGGATGGCATGTCCATCGCGCTATGCCCGGTCATCGCCAGAGCGGCTCTGCGCTTCCTGAGTTAACAACGAAGTCTCGGCTTAGAGGAGGTCAGTATGCGTCTCATCAAACCGGTTCTCGCTGCAGTTGGTTTCATCTGCTTTGGAACGAGCGCTTTCGGCGCGTGTGTCCATGTGGGAGGTGCGGTTATCACGAACGTCGGGGTCATTACCGCCGATCGGACCTTGGGTGTTGCTACCGGAGACCTTAAAGGCGCAGTCGGCGTACAGATCGTAGGACAATCTCCAGGGATTAGCGGAACCACAGTTTTGTCTGTCCACCACTACTGGGTTACCGATGCGGGCGACACGATTTTTGTGGCGCCGGCTCAATTGACCGCGTTTCCCGTTGCGCCTGGGCTGTTCGCGGTGGTTACGTACCCGGTATCGATAACTGGTGGTACGGGAAAATTCCAGGGCGCTACGGGCAACCTCAACCTCATTGGGGAAGCGGATTTCAACGCCGGAGAAGTCGGGCTCAGGTACAGCGGACGAATTTGCTTCGGCTCAGGGGAGTGAATCGGGCTCGACTGACGGCTCGCCGCGTCTTTATCCAGCTCGATGAGTTAGCGCCAGAGGCGTTCCGCATGAAACGAGCGCTGCGTCGAGCGGCCTGATGAGCAGCGCTAAATGGGGTATGGGAAGTTGGTTAGTGGGGGCCTGATTACGGATCCGGCTACTGTCCTCCGACTGTCTCTATGTGCTTGAATTCAGAGCTATCTGACGCGTGGTCTTTTCGCATTTGGATACATCTCCCCAGGGAGACTGAGGATTCGGCTCGCTTAGTGACCAGAGCCGAGGTCGGAGGGGCGGTCACAGCGCGAGGCTCCCTCTCCAGGTCCAGCGTACGTGGCCGCAGCGGCCGGAAGCGGGCCGAGACCGGAAGTTCAGTGGCGCGAAATGTCTGCCCCAAAGCCGACGTTCCGGCAGGCCCAGCGGCGAGTTTGTTGCCAACGCCGATTGCATCCGCGAACATCGCCGAAGCGTCTAAGGGGGATCGATATGACTGAAGGCTTGCTCGGCCGAATCCTGGGGGGCGAGGCAGAGAAGCCGCAAGTAGAGGCTCCAGAAGCTTTGGCCGCCGCCGCGGCGTTCGCCGCTGCTGCGTGACGGACGGCCGGCAAATGGAGTGACAGCGACCCCGCGTAGAGCCGGCAGCGCTGGGTGTCGTGAGGTTGGCGGAGGTGGCAGAGGGCACTCGGAGAGACAGTGGTAGCGGGGGCCCGAGTTGGGTTTCGAACGCCCCTGAATTTATTGACATTTCCCTGCGTTGATCGGTCTCCTTTGAGGCCAAATCAGTCGTACCGTGCTCCGGCTGAGATGTTTCCGCGACGGCATGAACGCGGTGCGGCAATGGCGACGAACTCACGCCCGACAGCCTGGTGACAGCTGAGCGCGGCGCCCGGTGGCGTTGTCGACAGTGCGGGGCGGAGCGCGCCGCCGCATGGCGCCGTCGACATCCCACGGCGGCGTGACCCGGGACGCGTGGGTACCGTGCGTTCCCGGCAACGGCAAGAGTGCTGCTAACCTACCCAGGTTTGGTCGTTCACCTCGGAGTCCGATCCGCATGAAAATGGTGTTCGCGGCGTTCCTTGCGATCGCCCCTGCCATGTCCGTCCCGGGAGCCGTCCCAGCGACGAGCGATAACCCGCTCCTCGAGCCGAGCGTGCTCCCTTACCAGATGCCACCCTTCGACCGCATCCGGGTATCTGACTACGTTCCCGCCTTTGAAGAGACGATGCGCCAACAGCTGCGGGAGGTGGCCGCCATCGCCCACAACCCGAAACCGCCCACCTTCGAGAACACAATCGTCGCGCTGGATCGCTCCGGGCAGGCCCTTCAGCGGGTGAGCTTCATCTTCGATGAGCTCAACTCCAATAACACCAACGACGAAATGCAGAGGGTCGATACGGAGATGGCGCCCAAACGCAGCGCACACCGCGACGCGATCTACCTGGATCGCGCCTTGTGGCAGCGCGTCGACGCGGTGTACCAGAAGCGCGCCAGCCTGAAGCTAGACCCCGAGTCGCTGCAGCTCCTGACACGCTGGCATGCGCGTTTCGTGCGCGCCGGGGCGCGCGTGGTAGCCGCCGACCAGGCTCGGCTGCGTGCGCTCAACGCGAAGGTCGCAGCCCTCACCACCAAATTTGGGCAGAACGTGCTCAAGGGCACGACCGATGGCGCTATAACCGTCGACAAGGTCGAGGATCTCAACGGCCTGTCCGCGGAGCAGGTGAGTGCGGCGACGCAGGCCGCACAGGCGCGTGGATTGAAGGGCAAGTGGCTCATCACACTGCAGAACACCACCCAACAGCCGCTGCTCGCGCACCTCGACAAACGAACGCTGCGCGAGCGCATCTTCAAGGCTTCTGTTGAGCGCGGGCTCGGTGGCGCGACTGACAACCGTGCCGTGGTCACCGGGATCGTCAAGGCACGCGCGGAACGCGCGGCGCTCCTTGGCTATGACACCCACGCCGCCTACGCGATTGCGGACGAGTCCGCCGCTACACCCGCGGCCGCGCACGAACTGCTCCTCAAGATCGCACCGGCCGCGGTGGCGCGCGCCAAGAGCGAGGCTGCCGATCTCCAGCGGCTCATTGACATGCAGGCGAAGGCGAAAGGCATACCGTCTTTCACGCTGCAGCCCTGGGACTGGGAGTTCTACTCAGAGCAGGTGCGTAAGGCGCGCTACGATTTCGACCAGTCGCAGGTCGCTCCGTACTTCGAGCTCAACCGCGTGGTGCAGGACGGCGTGTTTTACGCGGCGCACGAGCTCTACGGGCTGACGTTCAAGGAGCGCAAGGACCTGCCGGTCTATCAGCCCGACGTGCGTGTGTTTGAGGTGTTCGACGCCGACGGCAGCGGACTCGGCCTCTTCATCGCCGACTACTTCGCCCGCGACAACAAGCAGGGCGGGGCGTGGATGAACGCTTACGTCGAGCAGTCGCGGCTGCTGAAACGCAAGGTTGTGGTGTCCAACAACCTCAACATCCCCAAGCCCGCCGCTGGTCAGCCGGTGCTGCTTACCTTCGACGAGGTCACGACGCTGTTCCACGAGTTCGGGCACGCCCTGCACGGGCTGCTCTCGGACGTCGAGTATCCCACGCTCGCCAGCCCAGAGACGCCGCCGGACTTTGTCGAGTTCCCCTCGCAGTTCAACGAGATGTGGGCCCGCGAGCCACAGATAGTGGCGCACTATGCGCATCACTATCAGAGTGGCGCGCCGATGCCGCCGGAGTTGCTCGCGAAGGTGCTCAAAGCTCAGCAGTTCAACCAGGGCTACGCGACCACCGAGTACATCGCCGCGGCGCTCTTGGACCTCGCCTGGTACCAGCTGCACGCCTCACAGGTGCCGGCGTCGGATGAGGCGCCGGCATTCGAGGCGGCGGCGCTCAAGGAGGCGGGCGTCGACTACGCGCCGGTCCCGCCGCGCTACCACACCACGTACTTCCGCCACATCTTCAACGACGAGTATTCGGCCGGCTATTACGCGTATCTCTGGAGCGAGGTGCTGGCGCGTGACACGGGCGCCTGGATTCACGCGCACGGCGGAATCACGCGAGCCAACGGCGATGAGCTGCGCCGCAGCGTGCTGTCGCGCGGCCGCACGGCCGAACCCCTGGAGCTGTTCCGCAACCTCTACGGGCGCAGGCCGGACATCGGGCCGTTGCTCGAGTATCGTGGTCTCGGCGGCGGCTGAGGCTAGGGCGTGATGAAAACGATCGCATCGATGGCCATCTTGTTCAGTTTCGCTGGCACCGCTCTCGCGCAGGAGAGTGTGAGCCCGTATCGCCTCGGCTCGTGGGTACCTCGCGATACGAACAGCTGCGATACAATCTACGGCGACGGTCGTCAGCTATGTCTCGCCGACCGCTATCACATTCAGCAGGACGACAAAGCAAGCGAGCAGCAAGGCTCGCTGCAGCGCGCGCAGGAGGAGAACCAGCGGCTGCGCAACGAGTTGCTGCGGCGTGAATTGGCACAGACGCCTTCGCCATCGGCCGCAAGCCCGACCTCCACCGCTGATTTCGCGTCTATACCGGCTTTTTGCCAGTTGGCACGCCGAGAACCGCTGGTTTGGCGCGGACCGAGCCCGCACCGAGTTCGCACTCCTGTATGCGAAGGATCTGCACTTGGAGCAACCGGACCTGGCGGGCCGGCCCTTCCTGAATGCACTATCAGCCCGCGTTAAGGAGATTTTCGCGTCCAGCAAGCGCTAGATCCGGGCGGTTCCTTCAGCAACCTGCGATGACGGAAGAGGATCAGTGTGTGCCGCCAGCCTCCGATAGCACACGACCGTCCGCCAGCGCGTCTTGCCGCGCGCTCCCGCGATGCATGCAAGATCCTTCATCACGGCGCGGCATGGCGATCTGCCGACGGCGAAGAAGAAGCCGCCTTCGGAATTCCCTATTCGGGCGTGTCCGAGCACCGCGCGACCTAAGTGCGCAGTATCTTCGACCGACGGCTGTTGAGAATTCTGTGAGCTGTCTAAAGTGGCGGCGGCCGATCGGGACTTATTTTCGGCCACGTGCTACAGCGCGCGAACTGGCGCAAGACCGAGGGCTTGAAGGTCGCCGAGCTTCCCGGCCAGGAGGCCTATAGGGCAGCGCGCGCCGCCTTGCGTGGTCTGACGGGTGATATTCCGGTCTTCGAGCAAGGCGAGTGGCTTTACGGTCGCGTGCGGCTGCCTGGCGCCGCCGGCGAAGGGCGGTGGCGTAGGCAACTCTGCTGCATGGTGCAAGGATCTCTTGTCGAAGCGGTCGGGCGGCGGTCGGTCAACCTGCAGTAGCGGCAAGTCCGTTCTCGCGGCGTGCACCCTTGTCCAAAATATCCAGCACAGCAGAGCTGAAGTCCGTGCCTCGCTATTCCAGCCGATAGAGAAGGTGCCGAAGGCGAGCCCCCTGAATCACAGCATCTGTCCGGCGCACACAGCTCGATCCCGTTGTTTTGTAGCAGTTTTCCACCAATCGCCACGGCGTCACAGGGAACTATTCGGGTTAGGTCTGCGGAGAATTCAATGTTGCGACCGTTTCGGCGTGTTGGCCGTGTTGCATTGCGGCGTTCGCTTCCCCCAACAGACATGGAGGTTTCCCCGTATTGACAGCCGCAGCATTGAGGCATCTAGTGCGCCGACTCGACGCGGCGCGGCCTGCTCACGCGGATGCCGACTGAAAGCGGCCACACCTGTCGTTCTGCTCGCATACTCAGCACAGTGGCCGCGGGGGAAATTTAAGAAACGCTCGGCGACCGCTCGCGCCGGCGGCCGACAGACTTGTCGGCGCAGTTGCATCTGAGGGAGCGCCTTCCCGCGTTTCGGTTCAATGAACGCGTTAGACCAAAAGAAGTCAGAACACCCGACCCCAACGGACACTTCGAGCTGGGAGGGACACTCGCCACGCGCGGGAGCGTTCGGCAGGCTTGCCGTGTCCGGAATGGTCGACTTTTACGTTTGCATAACATTAATCAAACAGGGGGAAGCCTATGACTATCTCGAGAACACGCGTGATTGCGATTCTGTTCGGTGCGGCAGCCACGACTTGGGGCACGGGGGTGGCCTTTGCTCAAGATACAGAACAGTGTGCCGGACTGCCCAGCCAGGGTGCCCTGAAGAATGCTCTGACGCTCGCGCGCAATCAGGGCAATGGGGGCTTCAATCTCGACATGTGGGCCACGGTCGTGAATCGCGATGGACTGGTATGCGCGGTGGCCTTCACAGGTTCAGATCGCGGGCAGCAATGGCCCGGGAGCCGCGTCATCTCGGCTCAAAAGGCGAATACCGCTAATGCATTCAGCCTGCCGGGCCTCGCACTATCCACGGCCAACTTGTACTCGGCAGTCCAGCCGGGCGGCAGCCTGTACGGCTTGCAGCACAGCAATCCTGTCGACACCGCGGTGGCTTACCGTGGTCCGGCAACGAACTTTGGCACCGGCAGTGACCCCATGGTGGCTCATCGTATCGGTGGCGTGAATGTCTTCGGAGGCGGACTCGCTTTATACAACAGCGCCCACGTCCTGGTCGGCGCCATCGGCGTCAGTGGCGACAGCTCCTGCGCGGATCACAACATCGCGTGGCGAACCCGGAATGACTTGGGTTTGGATCACGTACCCGCGGGAGTGAGTGGAGATCCAGCACGCCCGGATAACATCGTGTACGACATCACCCCTCAGGCTGGCCAACAGGAGGGAGTCAGCGCGAGTGGCTGGGGGCACCCGAAATGCAGCCACGCCGCGACAGCGCTTGCTGGGAGCCTGCCGGTCACGAGCCGCTGAGCGGAACGTCGGTTTCCGAGATCGCAGAAAGGGGTCTGCGCGTGAGCGCGGACCCCTTGCCGGCCGGCTGCCCGTCGCGCACGTACCGTGCGGGTTGCGTCTCGACGGTCGTTCCTCATCGGCTCCGCGGGCGGCTCGGAGAATCTGTTCCGCAGCAATCAGGCCGTCAAGTAACGCAGGATTCATTGAATCGGTTGGTAGCGGGGGTGCGATTGCGACTAATAGCACGACGGTCATTCCATTCACGAGCGCGGACCGCCGCCGCACGGTTCCCTCCACCGAGATTCCGAGCCACTGTGGCCACGGGCGCCCGCTCACCCCAGGCAACGTACAGATAGCCGCACGCGAGAGCCGCTGGCTTTGTCGACAGTGTGGTCGCGAACGCGCCGCTGCATTTCCGGATGGCGACAGACCGCAAATGCAGCCTATTTAACGCGATGACGCCGCGCCTTCGGGCGCATCTACTGCCCGCGGTAGACCGTGGACGAGGAAATTGCGCCATGTCACCGCCTCTACACCCACTCGCTCCGCAAGGGGTAATGCTGCGGAGTCGCAGATCAGCAAAGGCCGATAGCTCGTGTGGCGTCGGTTGAATTCGAACAGTCCGCGCAGGTCGGCGGTCTTAACGCTACCGGTCTTGATCTCGATCGCCCACGAGCCCCAGGTTCCCTCAAGTACGCCGTCGACTTCATAGGGTTCTTCCCGCCAGTACGAGACTCGTTGTCCGCAAATCCACGCATGCGCGAGGCAGGCATTTTCGACCCAGACACTAAATCGGGTGGGATCGTGGGCCGAGCTCGGAATGCCCTGCGGATCGACAGCGGCGAGCAACGCATTGCTCAAAGTGACGAGCTTTGGAGGAGCGGACCTGCGCCGCGAGGAGCGTGCCGCGTATTTATTGAGCGGCGCGACGAGGTAGGCTTCCTCGAGAAGATCCAGGTAGTGCGCAATCGTTTCAAGCGCACCGGAATCCTGAAGTTGTCCTTGGATCTTTTGCAGCGAAACAATCTGAGCAGGCGATACTGTGCACACGCCGAACACTTGGCGCAGTAAGGCAGGTTTCCTCACCGGTGCAAGGGCAAGAATGTCGCGGCCAATGGCCGGCTCGGCAATCGCATCGCGGATGTAGGCGGACCAGCGGGCTGAATCGTTCAGGTAGGGTATTGCGCCCGGATACGAGCCGTGGCTGACAATCACGTCCGCAGCTCTCTCGGCCGTCATGCCGAATGTAGCTGCGAGGGACGCCGCGGTCCAATGCGTCAGGGTGATCTTCTCGAACCGACCTGCCAGGCTCTCGCGCGAGCCCGAGCTCAATCGCAGCGCGGAGGAACCGGTTGCGACGACATGTATCCGAATCTTTCGTCGCCGCAACCGGTCCCACTCGCCCTTGAGGCGCGCGGCCCAGTCGTACAACAAGTGCGCTTCATCGAGCAGAACGATTGCGCGCCCCGTCAACGCAACCCGCTCCGCCCGGCTCCACAGGCGCTCCCAAAAGCCCGGTAGGGCCGCTTCGGGGCCGTCCCCGGCGACATAGATCGCGGAATTCGCGCGCTCTTTTGCGAGCTCCAAAAGGAGTGTGGTCTTGCCCACTTGGCGCGGACCGGAGAGCAACTGGATCCGCCCAGGGGCGTCTTCGGCCAATCGTTGGCGAAGCAGCGCCCGACAGTCCGTGTAACTGAGGCGGAAATCGCCTGAAGACATAGTCGAATAATTATTCGACTATGGTATAAATGCAAGCCCAGCCAGCCCAGCCCAGCCCAGCCCAGCCCAGCCCAGCCCAGCCCGGCCCGGAAGTCACGATTCCGCCTATTCTCGGTTGCTGACGGTCGTCATTCGCCGCGTGCAGGCGCGATCCATGCCTTTTCCCCGGAATGGTAGCGGGGGAGTGCTACCTATTGATCTACCAGACGTGTGCCTGATACGAGGTCGAAGATGAAATGGGCCAAAAGTTGACCCCGCGCTCAGCACGACGACCCGATCAACCCTCAGTTCGGAAACTTCAACCCCCTCGGTTTTTTTGCGAGTGTGAGAAGCACGCTCGAATGTGACCCGAGCGCGTCGGGAAGATGCGCCCCTGAGCGCTGGAAATCGACTGCAAACCCGGTCTGCAAATGGCACGCAAGCCGAGGTTCCCCGGAGGCTCGCCTTGGGTCTACAGAGATCATGGGGGGAGCCATGGGGGGAGCACGGTATGCGCCCGAGTAACGGAGTTCTGCATCGCCCGGGAGAGACCTTATTTTGGGCCCGGCAAACGCTGGGTACTATTTGCCGAGGTGCGGCGGTGGCACCGATCGGGCGGCGCCACTGCCCGCTTGCAAGCTGCGGCTTCAGCGCTAACGCCAATGACCGAAGCATCTTTTGGGACTTATCGATCCGTTGCGGGGACAGGCGGCCCGTCACGCGCTGCCGCGCTGGCCGAGATCCTTGCGATGCTTGCGCTCGTGCTCTCGTACATCTGGGTCTGGCACAAGCGCTTCCCGGGCGATGATCTGGTGGTGACGTTCCTGTACTTCGCACTGTGTTATGGGAGCCATCTGCGCCGCCATGAATCCGCGCGCTCCGTCGGGCTGCGGCTCGACAATTGGCGGCCCGCGGCTCGCCAGGCCTGCTTGCCCGTGGCCGTCGGGGCAGCCGTACCGCTCGCGATCGGCGCGGCGCTCGGCACTTGGCATTTCGGGCCTGTCGGCTCGCTGCTGTCGCTGCCCTGGCACGTAGCCTGGGGCACGGCTCAGCAGTACGGATTGCTGTGCCTGCTCTATCGCAGATCACTGGATACTTTCGGGAGCGTGCGAGGCGCCGCGCTCGCTGCCGCGGGCGCATTCGCACTGTTCCATTTGCCGAATCCCCTGCTGGTCACCGTCACGTTCCTCGGTGGCTTGGTTTGCTGCACGTTGTATCGCCGCGTACCCAACGTGCTCGTGCTCGGCCTCGCCCATGCGATGATCTCAACGGTAGTGTTTTCCGCTCTGCCGATCTCGATCACACATCATATGCGCGTCGGGCCCGGCTACTTCACCGTTGCGACGGGGCTTGCACATGCGAACTGAACATGCGCCTGGCTTTCACCGCTCTCGCGGTTGGGGGTGCCTGTTCTGGAGCACTTGCGTCATCTGCTGCGCGTTCATGGCTCACGTGCATGCGGGTGATGAGCTCGAGCGCTACGTCGCGCAACCCGATGCGAGTTACGCCTTCCATATCGTACGCCACGGCAGGCTGGGTGGCGCGGAGTATCTCGAAGCGATCCTCACGTCGCAGACGTGGCGCGGCATCCCCTGGAAGCACCAGCTCTTCATGCTGAGGCCGCGTCGCCTCGCGATGCCGGCGACCCAGGCACTGCTGTTCATCGACGGAGGCTCCTGGGAGCCCGAGTACGACGGCACCGCCACGCACTCTCTGCCGCGGGTGGCCGAGGAGTTCGTGCGTCTCGCAAACGCGCTGCACGCACCCGTGGTGATCGTCCGGCAGGTACCTTTCGAGCCGTTGTTCGGCGGGCGCCGGGAGGACGCGCTCATTGCGTATACATTCGATCAATATCTCCAGACCGGCGAACCGGACTGGCCGTTGCTGCTGCCGATGGTGAAGAGTGCTTCACGCGCGATGGATGCCGTCCAGCGGCTCGCCCGGGAGCAGTGGGGACTCGCGATCGCAAGGTTCACGGTGACCGGCGCATCCAAGCGCGGCTGGACATCGTGGCTCACCGCGGCCGTCGATCCCCGCGTGGCGGGCGTAGCTCCGATGGTCATCGACATGCTCAACATGAGGGCGCAGATCGAGCTGCAGCGGCACACGTTCGGCGGGCTGTCTGAGGAGATCAAGGATTATGAGGAGATTCGGCTCCCCGAGCGCATCGATTCGCCGACGGGGCGGGAGCTGGCGGCGATGGTCGACCCGTACAGCTACCGCGACCGGCTGCTGCAGCCGAAGCTCATTCTGCTCGCAACCAACGATCCGTACTGGCCACTCGATGCGCTGAACGTCTATTGGAATGGGCTGCCGGAACCGAAGCGGGTTCTTTATCTCCCCAATCAGACGCACGGCCTGCGGGATGTCGACCGCCTCATCGGTAGCCTCGCCGCACTGAACCGCTATGCGGAGGAGGGCAAAGCGCTGCCAGAAGTGTCCGGAGCTTTCACGCAGCGCAACGGGCGGCTTGAGCTCACCGTGCGCACCGATCGGACGCCTGCACGCGTGTTGGCGTGGAGCGCGCTGAGCGCGACGCGCGATTTTCGTCAGGCACGCTGGACCTCTCGCCGATGCAGCCGCTCGGGCGGTCTCTACGAATGCGAGGCGCGCACGCCGGACGACGCCTACGCGGCGCTGTACGCCGAAGCCGTGTTCCACGATCGCGGTGAGCATGGCTTTTCGCTTTCCACGACGGTTCATATCAGCAGCGGCCCGCAGGCTGATCATCGGACTGCACCGGTCGACCGCGGGCATCGATGAGCTCCGCGCGCCCGCCGCACGCCGTCGATCTGGGCGAGCGAGGCTGGGAGCCCCGAGAGTCTTCGCGTAGCGGCGAGCCCGTGAGAGCGCCGTTACCACGGAATAGACAGGACGTTCATAAAGGCGGCAGCGCAAGGAAAGCGGTCTTGCCCTTGCTCTTCACGTAACGGTCCAGCGAAGGATCGAGGCGCACTGCAGTCTGTAGATCGCTGACAGCTTCGCGCGAGTCGCCAAGCCCTCCGAAGGCTGCGCCGCGGAGGAAATAGGCCCGAGGCAGCCTTGGATCAAGTTGGATCGCCTGGGTCTCGTCTCTTATGGCACTTTCGTAGTCGTGCTGACGCAGGGACACGTAGCCTCGTTCGCTCCACAACGCAGCAGTTTTCGGACGAGTTTAGAGTTGATACCTATGGCTGTGTCGAAGTCCCGCATGGCCGCGTCGTCATCAGATTGCGCTGTGTAGAATACCCCACGGTTGTAGTAGAGGTCGGCGTTACGGGGAGCCGATTTAACGGCTTCATTGTAATCGTCGAGTGTATGCTGCTTATCGCCCTGGGCAAAATACGCGGCGGCACGATTAGCAAACAGAAAAAAGCGCTCGTTGCCCTGGAGAATTTTGCGGTCCAACGACTTTGTGCATGCCTGAATGACCTTGGGCGGCGCCGTGTTCCCGCTGCGATTAATGCACGCCTCGATCACGATATGCTTTTCCCAGTTGAGCTGATGCTCACAGATCGCCGACGGGATATAGAACGGAGGTCTTTAACATCAGCATCTAAGCCAACTTCCCTCATGCAGTTGGTGAATTCGTCCGGAGCAGGCGAGCGAAACTCGCCCCTCGCCCGAACCCGCCTAGGATGCCTACGCAGCGGGCCGGTGGCGTAAGCCGCGCTATCGGACTCGCTGCGACCCTTAGCCGATCACCTTACATAATCCGTGCCCTCGACTACCTATCGCGAAATCTGCGACATAGTTGTCGTCGATAGAGAGATGCGGGCCGTCGTTCCCGAGCGCTAGGTGCGACAGGATATTCGGACCGTTCCGGCGCATGACTGGGGAATGAAGAAGGCGTGGCTCGCGTAGTCAAAGACCAGGCGTCCGACGACATCTGGCATCTCAGCATCGAGGACTTATTGGCTCCTTCGAGGGAACCGGCGCGAGCTGCGGGCGCGGGTCCCTTCGTCATCAACCTGAGGACGTCGTCGACCACGATCGGCTCGCCGCCAAAAGGACTGCTGCCGATCGATCGACTGCATGTATACCAACTCGAGCGAACTCACGACGGGCCGCCGCAGTTTCAGCTCCGCCTGGGTATCATCGAATCCGAGCTGGAAGCCGACGCGCTCCTCTCAATGGTGCGTGAGCACTACCCCGCCGCTATCAAGGAAACCGCACAAGACGACGACAAGGCCGCGATCGCGCGTGCAGCGCGCGCTGCGGGGCCGGCGAAACCGCCGAGCGCAGTCGCGGACGCAAAGGCACCTGTCGCTCAAGAGCGGCGGAAGCCCACCCCGCCCGCTGCACGACAGACCGCCCCGCCTGCAGCGCGACAGGCCGCCCCGCCGGCAGCGCGACAGCCCGCCCACGCTGCAGCACGGCGGGCCGCCCCGCCGCCAGCCCGACACGCCGCGGTGGAATCAGCAGAGCATTTTCGGTGGGACATCGACGAGCTGTTGCCGGGGCTTGCCGCAGCTTGGCCGCCGCCGTCGGCGCCCGAGCCGACGTTGCCGCTTTATACAGCGTCCAAAGGCGAGCGCAAGCCACCCAAGCTGAGCGCCTCGCGCGGCTCCGCAAAAGCGCACATGCCGCCATCCTCCGCGGCGGCGCCAAGCACGAAAGTGAGCGCACGGTCTGGCGCGACTCCTCCGTTGCAGAAGGCGCGACCGTCTCAGACTTCTCAACGCGTCGCCAATACATCTCTTGCTGAACGGCGGGAACTACCATCGGTCGCACCCACTCAAGTTCCGACCGAGCCGCGCGAACGTGTCAATCCAGCACCGCCGCTCGCGAAGACCGCGCAGCTGTCCGTCGAGGTCTCGCACGGCGTGTCGCACATTGAGGGGGCGCCGAAGAGCGCAGTTGTCGAGGAAATCGAATCGGACCCGAATGCCGTAACCGATCAAGTGGAGGTGCTCACCACAAGGAGCGAGCGGCAAATTGGTGCCGCGACGGCAGCACCGCTGCCACCGGCTAGCACGAGCAGCACGGAGTTTTGGCTCGACCAGAAGCTTCTCGACGTTTCCAAGCCCGCGCCTGCGCGACCGGAACCGGACTTGCGTAACCTCGATGCTTCTGCTCGAACCGAGCCTAAACGAGTCATTATTGCGGACTTCCCCGCAGTCGACTCCGTGCGCCCAGAGCATCACGCCGTAATTGCTGCTCCTGCTCCGGCGGCTGATACCCCGGGGAAGCTACCCGTCGCAGCCGCAGAGGATGCGGATTCGGAAGCACTGCAAAGCCGTGTGGCAAAGATCGGCGCGAGCCCGCCGCCGGGCACTCCGCAGTCCGCGGACGCGCGGGCAGGCGCTCCCTTGATGGACCGTACTCAAACGGTGCGTGCGCTCACACCCCTCGAGCTCGCGGACGGCGAGGCCTCTTGCTGGTTCGCCATTCAACTCATGCTTCGCCAAGAGCCGATCGATGCCGAGCAGGTGCCGAACCTCCCCATATTTGCAGAATACAGGCTGTACTCGATTACAGGTCTAGAGCAGGACCGCGTGATGCACGCGCTGCGCGTCGGCTTCTTCTCGAGCGAGCTCGCAGCGGAAGCGGTGGCAGGTTATCTCGGGAGCTACTTCGACTCCCCGGTCATCAAGCGCGTAAGCATCGCAGAGCGTGAGCGTTTTGCAGACACAGGCGTCGCAGCTCGCAAGGATGTCGGTACAGCAGCGATGCACGCCGTGATTGAACTGGCGACCCCGGCGCCTCCGGCAGAGCGCCGCCTCGCGGCTCCCTCTGACAGGCGCGCGGCTCCCTCTGACAGGCGCAAGAGTGCTGCGAGCCAAGCAACGTCGCTCTGGTCTCGCCTGGTTGCGTCGCGCCATCGGTGAGATTGCGAATTAGCCGACGCTGCCAGAAATAGGGGGGCGAGCGTGCTAACGGCCGGCGACGCGGCGCAGGGCGGTAGCGCAATCACCCATCCGACTGCAAGAAGTGCGAATCCGGCTCGGCGACCGGAGCCTAGAGCGCTTCATCAAAGTCCGGATGTACGGCTTCAATCTGTTCCTCCGCCCCTCCGCCTGCGCTTACTGAGGAGCGCCTTGCAAGGCGGGAGCGACCATGCACGTCACCTATCTCATCGGAATCGACAACTTCAAACGTGGTAGCGGGGGCGCGATTCCGACTTATAGCACCACCGTCATTCCATTCACGAGCGCGGACCGCCGCCGCAAGAATTCCTCCGTCCAGATTCCCAACCACTGTTGTAAGGGACACGCGCTCACACCCGATAACGTCCGAATAGACCATCGTGAACGCCGCTGGCGCTGCCGACGGTGTGGTAACGACCGCGCTGCGGCATTTAGGGATCGGCAACGGACAGGCTGAGGGCGCTCGCATAGTCAGGAGCATGCTCCCATCGGATCGGTATGTCGCCCTTCGCAACGGATGAAATCGCCTGGACCCGATTGTCGCACGCGAAGACTGCCCGAGGCGCCCGTACGGTGGCGCAACGCCTTGCAACGGTCTGCACCCAAACGCATCACGCAGCGTAGTTTCTGCTCGATGGGATAAACTTAGCTTCTCGTCTGCGTTTGCGTTGCGAGAAGCAACGCTCGGCGCAAAGAACAAGCGGATTTGCTCGCCGACGAAACCGTGAGAGCAGGGGATGCCGTGCTCGAGACCGACAAAGTACCAGTGCCTGTCCGGTTTCACCTCGACACGAAAGGGCGCGTCGTTAGCTTCGCTATGAGACATTGATAACACCGCTCGCGCACAGCTCGGACCGACTGATGCCGACACCCGAGATGCACCGAATGCACGCGACGGGTGAGCTGCGTTTTCCTTTGTTCGCGCCATTGTGTGGAACCTGACGACGGACGCCAGCCGGCTGGACCTCGCACCCAGCAGCCCGTTCCGCGTCTCCGCGTCTCCGCGACGCTCGAGCTGACGATCTCATCCACATGGGCCACCGCCTCTAAGAGGCGCGAGAAACGTCATCAGTCGGAAGAGAACTCAATCGACCCGAACTGTCGCTGACGCCGTAACCGTATTGACGCCACTGAGAGGCGTTGCACCTGCGTTCAAAACAACAATGTCGGTCACGGTGCTAGGCACGCCATCCTGCCCGGCATGTATGGTCACGTGAAAGACGCACTGTCCGGATGTCGTAGAAATACCAGTATTGGTCGAAGCGTTCATCACTGGAACCAGAGACACCCCCGCTTGCCCCACCAGGACTTTCACATTAGAGGGTGCAGAAGCGCCAGGAGAGCAATTCGCCGTATCGTCGGTAATGGCGATATGCGCGCTGGAGATTGTGTGTGGAGTCGTGTCAATAAACGGGAAGACAGCGCCCGGAGCCAGGCCGGAAAGCATGGAGCTTGCCACTACAAACTGACTGCCATCGCCGTTTGCGGACGCTTCCCTGGCAGGCAATACCACAGCGAGCGAAACGACCAGACCAACTGCGAGAACCACATAGTACTTTCGAGTCTTCATGGGGACCTCCTCTGAACTGATTCTCGAGGGGCCTGATCCCCTCGGCCAGCATCCGCGGAGAAAGCTACGATGAGCCGGGAAGGGCCTGCAACAGGCAGTTGCGGGCTGTCCGCTGATGCCCGCTCGTGACCGCGTCGGGACGAGCGTAATTGCCGGGGGACGGTGCACTGCGGTAAAGTTTCGTGCAAATTCAAGCAATTTTTCGGTAGGTCTCTCAGATCGCTCGTGGACGGTCCCGAACCACACAGCCGGGAAGAGCGCTCCGGGTCCCGCACGTCGGATCGTCTGGACTCCTGGAAAGAGATCGCGGCGTACTTCAAACGGGATCAGCGCACTGTGCGCCGCTGGGAAGAGAGCGAGGGCCTGCCGGTCCACCGGCATCAGCACAAATCTCGCGCGGCCATCTTCGCCTACAAATCTGAACTCGACGCGTGGTGGGACAACGGCCGCCAGAGGTTGGAAGGGGACGCGCAAACTACGGCTGCGAGAGGAACGAGACGACTCATCTGGCCGGCTGCGGCAGCGGGGATTTTGCTAGTCGTTGGCGGGATGTTCGCACGCCACTGGCTGCGGGACAGGAGCATCCGGGCTCACGTCCAGTCGATTGCGGTCCTGCCGCTTGCGAATCTCTCTCAGGATCCAGGGCAGGACTACCTTGCGGATGGGCTAACCGAAGCTCTGACGACCAATCTCGGAAAACTCGGCGCCCTGCGCGTTATTTCCCGGACTTCGACTGCGCAATACAAGGGCACAAAGAAATCCATTCCCGAAATTGCACGCGAGCTGCACGTGGATGCGCTGGTAGAGGGTGCGGTCATGCGCTCCGGAGACAGGGTCCGGATTACGGCACAGTTGATTGAGGCACCGGCGGACCGGCATGTGTGGGCCGAAACCTATGATCGCGACGTCCGGGACGTGCTGGCATTGCAGGCTGATGTGGCGCGCGCGATTGCCGTGCAGATCCGTGGGAACCTATCCTCTATCCCGGCACCGCATGAAGCGATCCCGCTAAATCACGAGGTGTATGAGCTATATCTAAAGGGCCGCTACGCGCGGGATGAGGGCAGCGAGGATGGCCTGAAATTGGCCTTTGAATACTTCCGGCAGGCCCTGGAGAAGGATCCGCAATACGCACCGGCCTACGCGGGACTCGCCGACTGCTACGCCCATCTTCCCTTCTACTCGGAAACCCGTCCGGCAGAGGCCTTTCCCAAAGCAAAAGCTGCCGCGCTGAAAGCGCTGCAGCTCGATCAAACCCTGGCCGAGGCACATGCTTCCATGGCTTACGTGGAAACCTATTACGATTGGAACTGGCCGGGCGCCGAGGCAGAGTTCAGAAGGGCGCTTGAACTCGATCCAAATTATGCGGAAGCGCATCACTCCTACAGCAGATTCCTGGCTTCGCTAGGCCGCGTTGAGGAGGCCCGCGCGGAACTCAAGCGCGCCCAGGAGCTCGACCCGCTTTCCCTGTTGGTTCAGGCCAATAGCGGAGTCATCTCCTATTTTGGGCGGCAATACGACCAAGCCATTCAGGAACTGCGACAGATCAATCGCCTGGACCCGAAATTCTCTGTACCTTACTGGGGCCTTGGCCTCTGTTATGAACAGATGGGCGTGTATGAAGAAGCAGTCACCCAGTTGCAGAAAGCCATCGACCTCTCGGGGAGAGGGGCGAATGGTATTGCTTCTCTCGGCCACGCATATGGTCTGGCTGGTCGGCGCGGTGAGGCGCTGAAAATACTCCTCGAATTAGAGGAACGCGCCAAGAAGAGCTACGTATCCTCTTACCAGATTGCATTGGTTTATCTCGGTCTGCACCGGAACGATGAGGCATTGAAACAATTGGAGAACGCTTATCAAGAGCGCTCCACTCTTCTCACCTACCTTAAAATGGACCCCAGATTCGACCCGCTCCGCTCGGATCCACGCTTTGAGGACCTGCTCCGCCGCATTGGGCTTACGCACTAATCAGCGCCGCGATCACAGCGTCATCGGCCAGCGCGGCTTGCGGGGCCAGGCAGGATGATCGATTGAATCTAAG